>Ga0187867_10002958_pt1 | contig 13795 bp, 10 predicted proteins | sample June2016WEW_13_1_FD_132976 | JGI IMG/M metagenome (GOLD analysis project Ga0187867, IMG submission 132976) | Peatland microbial communities from SPRUCE experiment site at the Marcell Experimental Forest, Minnesota, USA - June2016WEW_13_10 | ecosystem: Environmental > Terrestrial > Soil >... | reverse complement strand
ACGTGCGTGGTCTGATTGAAGTTCTCGTCGTGGTCGATGCGGAACACCGTGGCACCGCCCGGCGTGGCGCCAATGCCGCTGATCTGCGGTGTGAAGAAGCGCGCCGCCACGTGGGAGAAGACCACGTACGCGGTCAGCCCGTGGTAATTGGGCATGCTGGCGCGAACCGCATAACCGGGAATCTTGGAGCGGTCCCACTCAATGGGAAAGGTGATTGGCGAGGCCCCCAGCACGCTGAAGTCGTACGCTTTGTGAGTGTACTTCCAGATGTATTCGCCGTCTATCACCAGGTATTTTCCAAATGCCTGCTGCAAGCCGGCGTGGAACTCATTGCGCCAGCCTGGACCTAGCGGAGCGGTTTCGCAAGGTCCGGTAGCCGACATGATGGCGTTGATCACCGGATCGTTACAGCCCAAACTGGAGAGGACCAGGTTCTCGTTGAAAGGCGTCTCGAGCGAGCGGGCATAGGAAATCCGCAGAACGGTTCCGGTTGGCTTGATATTGTATGCAATCCCCAGACGCGGCTCCGGCTGGCTGGCGCTGGTGATGCCGCGGTAAACATCCTCGCGGAACCCCACGTTGAACGACCAGTTCTTGATCGTGATGCTGTCCTGTATAAACATGCCCACCTCACGAATGTCGGCATGTCCGTAATAATGATACAGGCCGCTCGTGGAGTTCGGGCAGCCGTCGGAGGCCGGCAAGGGCCACGTCCGTGTAAGATCGTAACACCCGAGCAGAGGGTTGAATGCAGGATTCGGTTGCAGCGTGCCTGTGCACTGCGATGGATCGGTAAGCGATGCGAGAGTATTCGGACTGCCGTCGGCGTTCAGGCAAACTGCGTTGGTGCCAGGATCCACAAGCCCCAGCGCGTCCTTCTCGGTGATGATGGTGTCCTGATACGTGACGCCGGCTTTGATGTTGTGCACACCCCTGACATAGGACACGCTGCTGCGCGCGCCGAGATTGGTAAGCCGGCGATTCTGGCCGATGGTCTCGGACTGCAGGTCGGGAATCAGGTCCGCGAACGGATTTCCGCTCGGGTAATAGTTGTATTGATCCTGCCGCACGAAGCCGCCGAACGTGAGCACGGTATGTGAATTGAGCAGGCGAGTCCAGGCCGACGCCACGTTGAACGTGCGGATCTGGGAGCGCTGGTCGGTCGAGCCCACCGGCACGCCGTTGGGGCCAAGACCTCCGTTATCGGCTACCAATCCGGACCACGCGGTTGCGTTCTGGGCGTCGGACGAATTCGGCGTCTGAAACCACGACCGGGTGAAGCCGAAGTTCACATTGATGCTGTCCGCCTGGGAAGGCTTGACGTCGACCCGGTCGAAAAAATTCTCTTCATTGCCGCGATCGTGCATGACGGCTAGTTCCGGTCCATCCAGGAATCGGCCGCTCTGGAGGCCGCTGGCGGCGATGAAGTTGCCCCACCAGTTGCCGCCGTAGGCGAGGTTGAAGCTGCCGCCGCCAGTGCCGAAGCTGCCATAGGTGGCATCGATTTCGCCATGCGGCTGGGTGACTCCCAACCCCGAGCGCGTCGTAACCACGATCACCAGGCTGGTTTTGTCGCCGTATTCGGCCGGCGGTGCGCCTTCGATCACTTCCATCGACGCCACCGAATCGAGCGGGATCTGATTCGAGAAGACCTTGCTCTGCTGGTCGGTAATCGGCTGGTCGTCCACCGAAAATGAGTTGGAGGCGTGATCGCCGAGTCCGTGAAACAGACCGTCGGAATCGGCAGCGACGCCGGGAACGCTGGCCGTCACCAGCGAGCTGAGCGATGAGGATTGGCTGTCGAGCGGCAACCTGTCAAACAGCGCGCGGTCGACATCGGTGTGCGTGGTCGGGACAGTTTCCAGTAGGTCCTGCGAACCCTCCACGTCCACCGTGACTTTGGATTCGCCGAGCTGCAGGTTGATTTTCAGCTCGACTGGGACCGATGTCCGAACGTTGACGTCCTGGACTCCGACCTGGAAGCCGGATGCGCTCGCCGACAGGTGATAGTTGTTGAACGGAACGCTGCCGAACTCGAAATTCCCCTGGCTGTCGGTGGCCGTGCTGCGGCTGAGCTGGGACACCGGGTTTTGAATCTCCACCACCGCGCCCTTGACCGCTGCGCCACTCGGGTCGAGAACCGAACCGCGAATGGTACCCGAACTACTACCGCTCGACTGCGCATAACACAGAAGGCCGGAATAGCATCCCACGGCAAGCAAAGTGACAGTAACCCTCGCGTATCTCATCATCTGTGTCTATTGTCTTCGGGCGAATTGGCCGAACCCTAGGACAATTCGACCGGCGGGCGGGTCAGACCGGCAAGCGGGCTACTCTTGTCGACGAACGGACTGCGTGATAGTGGGGCAGGCGCCCCGGTTTTCGGGTCCGATGCGGATTTCGCCTGCCAACCGCTGGGCAGGCGCCTCACTCGCTCAGCGACTGCCGCAGCCCATGCGCCCGCCGTTTGCTGGCGACGAACTGCTGATCGTTGTCCAGCGTAATCAGCCAGCGCTGGCTGCTCAGTGCGCTCATCTTGCGAACGTGATCCACGTTGATTAGCGCGTTGCGGTGGATGCGCTGGAAGCTGGAGCGGCCCAGCCGCTGTTCGATGACCTTCAGTGTCTGCGTGGCGAGATATTTCTTCCGGGAGGTGAAGATCCACACCAGGTCGCCTTCGGCCTGAAACGCGACGATCTCAGCGGCATCGAGGAGAAAATACTCTTCGCCGACCTTGCCGACGATCTTCCGCGGGCGAGGCCCCGACGCAGGCCCCGCAACTTCCTGAAGCTGCGCCAGCCGCTCCACCGCCTGTCGCCCACTGACGCGGCTGGCCCGCTCGACGGCTTGCCGCAATCGCTCCTGGCCCACGGGCTTGAGCAGGTAGTCGATGGCCCCCGCCTCAAACGCCTTCACAGCGTAACTATCATAGGCGGTGACAATGACGATCACAGGCATATGGGACCCGCGCCGGATGCCGCTCACCACCTCAAATCCGCTCATGGCAGGCATCTGAAGGTCGAGCAGCACGAGGTCGGGCCGGTGTCGGGCGATTTGGTCAAGCGCTTTTGCGCCATTGTCGGCTTCGCCAATCACCTCCACGCCATCGATCAATTCCAGTTCCTCGCGCAGCACCTGGCGGGCGATCGGTTCGTCATCGACGATTAAAGTCCTCAGTGGCATTGTGGAAAGCAATCGGAGCCACGACCAACAATCGGAGCCGCGACCGTAGGAAGCGGTCAACGCCGATCCAACCGGTCATTTCATGACAGGCCTATCATGACAGGCCTACGAAACAATTCTTACATGAGTTGTCGCGGGGATGGAAAGCTCCGCGGTCGCCGTGCCAGGATTGAATGCGAGACGCAGCACGGCCGCGGAGCCGTAGCAGATTTCGAGCCTGCGCCGCAGATTGTCGAGGCCAACCCCCGCGCCCGGACTTCCGTCTGCGTCACCGGAGGAGCTGTTTTCAACCAGGATGCGCATCTGCCCGCCCTCGATTTCGCCGCGGATGCGAACGTAGCCAGGCTCGGCGCGGGGGGCTATGCCGTGCCGGATCGCGTTTTCCACCAGCGGCTCGACCGATAGTGCGGGGATGGGAATGTCGAGAAGAGCCTCGTCCACGTCGATCTCCACCCTGAGCCGGTTGCCCAGACGCGCCTGCTCCACCTCCAGATAAGCACGCACGATCTGCATTTCCTGCGCTAGCGGCACGAAGGTCTTCTCCGATTGCAGGAAGTAGCGAAAGATTTCCGCCAGGTTGAGCACCATGCGGCGGGCATGTGCGGCTTCGCGCGGTATGGTGCCGTATACGGCGTTGAGGGCGTTAAATAGAAAATGTGGATTGATTTGCGATTGCAGGGCGCGCAACTCGCCCTGTGAGACCAGCCGCTCCATTTCCCGGCGGCGCAGCGACTCCACTTTCTCGGAGATTTCCGTGGCAGCACACGCCAGCATGTCGAGGTCTTCACTCAGGTAGCGCCGTCCACCCTCGCGACGGCCGAGAAGGATCAGCTTGGAACTGCCCGAGCCAAGGCGCACGGGCACCACCGTTTCCGCCCAGTCCCACCAGCGAAGGGACGATGGTGCATCCGCGATGGCGCTGGCGGGCGCCGGTGTGTGCAGGCTTTCTGCGTTTGCGATTTCCGCGCCTGCCACAATCGTGTGTTGGAGGGTTCGCACGGCTTCGGCAATGGCGGAGGCCGACCACTCGAGGAGCGGATCTTCCTCGCTGAACGGCGGGCCGTCCTTAATTCGGCCGGCCAGACCGGCCATGCTGCTCTGCCGGAAAACCACTCCCGTCAGCCACGCCTGCACGCGGTTGCGCAGCCAAGCAAAAAACACCAGGAATAGACAGATGCTGATCAGCAGTGCCGCTTCATGGAGCGGATCTGCAATCCGCTCCACCAGCAGCAGGCGGAAGGCGGCGGCGGTTACGAGCAGCGTGAGAACGGCGGCCAGGAGCGCGTTGGCGAGGAAACGGATAAAGGCGTCGAGCAGAACGAAGCGGTAGTCTTGCAGCATCAGAAACAGTGCCAGCGGAATGCCGGCGTGGTGCACCACCAGTTCGCTGGCCCAAGCCTGGCTGGCGTGGCCCACGCCAAAGTGGACGAATGACATGGCAAATAACGCCAGGCACATGGCAGCCAGGATTCGGATTCCGCCCGGGCGCCGGCTGTATGCCGCGCTGGCGGCAGCCAGGCCGGTAAGCACCAGGAAACCGACGGTGGTAACCAGCAGCGCGGCCTCGTGCCAGGCGGCGGCGTTGCCTTCTATCTCGACGAAGTGCATGCTGGACGCTATCGCGCCGAGCACGTAGCCGGCGATCATCAAGCCGCGATTTCGGCCGCCTAGAGAGATATGCAGCAGGACCGCCGGGAGCAGTGTGAGGGTGGAAAAACTGCACGCCAAGAGGACACCTTGCACGGCGGCGGGCAGGCCCGGCCAAGTCAGCACGACCAGCGATCCCAGGTTCCAAAGCAGCGATAGAGCTGCCGCCAGGCCTGGCAGGTAGCGCCCGCGCGAACCGGACCAGCCGCGGCCGCTGTAGAGCAGGACTAGAAAAATCGCGAAGATCAGCGCACCAGCCGCGTGACCGAGAATGTTGATCAGCAGAGGTTGGTTCAATCCTGGCATGGCGTGCAGTCCTGCACCTTCATCCTAGATCATTGAGGGTCTTTGGACTATTTCGCTGGTCCCTCCGGAGCTGCCCTTCAGTAGTGAAATCTCCAACGGACTTCGGCGTAGATCTGTCGCGGGTCGTTAAAATGAAATCCTCCAAAGGTCAAGCTGTTATCGAGTAGTACACGGCGATTCGCCACATTCAGAGCGGTCACCGAGACCCTGTATCTTTCGCCCTCGCCAAAACTCTTTCCCAGGGAAATGTCAAACGTGGTGTGCGGGGGCAGATAGTTCCCCGGGTATTGTGCGTCCGGAGACCCGTTCGTGAATCCCGAGCCGTAGTACATATTCGTCGAAGTGAACGCACGCCAGGGAAGAGTTGCATTGACGCCGAGGTTCAATGTGTTTCTCTGATCATGGTCCACCAGTGACAGTCCTGGAGGCGGCTCGCATCCGTCCGGCGCCGGGGTAGGGCAGATCAAGCCTCCGGTGAAAGACGCCGAGGACTGTGCAATCTGATTCGAGTAGGCCAGGTGGGCCTGGGCACGGCGCCAGAGGCGCGGGGAGCGCAGCGTGGTTTCCCAACCTTGAATCAAGGCACGGTCCCAAGTGAGTGGCCAAAACAGGTTGGATTCGCCGATGTTGCTGTGGTCCAACCAATTCCTCGAACTGGTTTGAAAGGTGTCGATGTCGAGCACCCAACCGTGAAAGGGAATCGCCACGCCGAATTGGTATTCGTGATCGCGCTCGCCTCGCAGGGGGCCGAAGGCCAGGCTCTGGCTGTTGGCCAAATCGATCAATGGGCCGGTAGCGGTCAAGAGTGGAGGCGGTTGGTAAAACACGCCGTAAAAGCCACGAAAGACCCAGTTCCAGCGCGGGACTCTGATGGCGACACCAAAGCGTGGGTCGGGCACGTTCTCAACGACTGCCGGCTGGATTCCTTCGCTGACTGAGCCCGAGTCGAAGTGCGAATAGCGAAGGCCGGCGATCAGCGTCAACCATGAGGTCACCCTAAGCCGGTCGCTCAAGAAAACTTCGGCCAGGCCGCCGGTCACGGCGCCTGAAGACGGGCCGAAATTCTGACAACTCGCACCACAATCCGTAAAGACGTTACTAAAATAGTTGCTCTGGTGCTGGGCGAACCCATAAACTCCCGCTTCAATGTCGTTGTTCTTAAGAACGGTTGCGTTTACGCTGGCTTGCGCACCGGCATAATTGGCGGTCTGTTTCACATTCGTGATGACCGGGAAATCGTTCGGCGAACTGTTATAACTGGCCTGGTTGTAGTGATAGAAGGGCGAGACTGTCAGCCGGAGGTTTGGATTAACTGTGTGGATCCAGGAGAACGCGACGTAACCATCGGGTTCCTTTTCACTGTCGTGAAGGCCGTAACTGGGATAAGCCTGATTTCCGGATGAGTTGGGATCCGGGTCGATTGGGATCTGGTAATAATCCTGGCGCAGCGACGCGGTCAGCCGGAGCTGGTTGGAGGGACTGGCATTGAACATGAAGGACGCAAATCCTCCATAACCGTTCTCCGCGTCATGAACTACTTGCCCTATCGGGGGCTGCAAACCGTAGTCGCTGCGGTTCGCGTTTCCACTCGCGTAGTACGAGAAGCGTTGTGTGTGCCCGCCGAAGTTCAGTTGATCATTCGTTCCGTACCAATTGCCGAAAGAGGTGACGAGTTCCGCCTCACTGTCACGCTCGAAACCGCTCCGCGGCACGATGTTGAAGATTCCATACGTGCGGTCTCCATATTCCGCATCGTAGCTGCCTCGCTGAACTTCGAGATAGTCAATGTCCTTGGGATCGATCTGCGGGCCAAGGCTGGTGGCAATATTGGTGTTGGGTATGGGTACGCCGTCAATTAGCCAATCGACTTGATGGCCTCCCCGCATGTGCAGCATGTCGTGGGTCACGTACGCAGCGGGCGTGTAGTCGGTGATCATCGCCATGCTGTTGGTGCGATCGGCGCCAGGAGTTTGGGATATGTCCTCACGATCGACCAGAGCGGTGGGGGTTACCGAATCCATATTGGCCACCTCCGCCTGGCCGGCGACAACGGCCGTTTGATTCACGGTCGCGATCGCCAGTTGAAAGTGAAGAATCGGCGAGGAGCCGGAAGCTACCGTGACGGTCTGCTCCGCTGTCGCGAACTGCGCCTGCGTGACGCTGATTTTGTAGTCTCCGACCGGCACGGTGGCGAACGAAAACTCGCCGTTATCGTCCGTTTGTGCAATTTGCGACCAATCCGAGGTAATCGCCTGTACCTTTACCGACGCTCCGGCGATAGGCCGATGCTGCGGGTCGTGCACGATTCCTTGTATTCTGCCAAAAATCGTCGCCTCGAGGAGGGAACCAAACAGCAGAAAGACCGCCAGACACAAACAGGATGTGAGTTTTCGCATGAAGCCTCCCTCATAGTGTTTTGTTGCAGAATTAAGGTGGACGACCAGGCCATCGACCACGCGGCTAAAGAGCCGGTGCGCCGCTGTGCGCGGTGACCGCAGAAAGGGACGACTGCGCCGCGGTGATTCATGATTTCCCGCTATGGTCACCCACGCGTCGCCCGGCGCCGGATTCGATGCTGCACGCGCCTCGCAGCTATGAAGTGCGGATAGGACTAGATTGCGGGAGGCGGCCGAGCACAGGAAGCGAAACCCGTCTCAAAGAATCCATGTCGTGGTGCGGCCTGAGGTCTTACTCGCGACAAGGGGATGATCGGACTAAGCTCTACCCGAGCCGCGACCAGACTCGCCGCCGCGGTTGGGGACACCGCAGGAAGCTGTTCGCAACCTCCTGGACACTGCGACGAGGCGATCCAGCCTGGGCCGTCCCGGTACGCCGTCTTGTCCGATCTCCGGCAGCAGCAGGCCTTTGGCCGCTTGCAGCACTGCATGCCGCAACTCGACATCTCGCTCCTGGCGAGCAGGAGCAGGCCAGAAACGTAGGGGATCAGGAGAAGGAGTACCAGAAGCCCCGCAGGGGCTGAGCGCCATGTCGACAACGGCGTGGCGAGCGAAGAGACACGCGAAACGCCTTTGCCCCGTTGTTGCCACCGCCAACCCTTCAAGCCGAATGTCCCCTCTTGTGGGAAGTGTAGCACGAGAAAAAAACTCATCTGCGCGATTGGCAGACTTGTGCGCTGGCGCGTCCGATCACGGCGCCGTGCAGCCAAACCTGTAGGTGAGGTTTAGGCTCGCGTACGACGGCCGTGGCCATTTTCATCCTTGCGGCTGAGGGTTACTTCATAACGCGACTGATACAAAGCTCCGAAGTCATGTTTGTGAACTGGCGAACAGGAGCTAGAGCCGGTTTCTCCCGTGGGGTCAAATCGCCCCACGCTGGAGAACTAAGTTATTGAAAACATAGAACACGAGGTGCAGCAAGTGGGGCGAGTCGCCCCATTCTCCGCCGGCTGGCGGAACAAAATTGGGCCTCGCGAAGAGCCTGCTTCCCCATCTCAGTGTGTCACATGAGTGAACGCAGACGCCGCGTCCGGAGTGCTGAGAGAAGGCGTAAGACCTGTGAAGACAGCGGCTTGCATGACTTTGCCGGGGTGGTGACTGGACTGTGCAGTGGGTTACCGGCCCTGGTCACCCCAAGAAACTGGAAGCACGTAGCCTGCTGGCTACGGTTTTCGGCGAAGGCGGCTCGCATCCGTCCCCTCATCGTCAACCTCCGGTGTTGGATGATTCCAGCCGCATGTTGTACCGAGTCGCGGGTCCCGATGGTGACGGCGTGACACGGTTTCATGGTGTACGCCCGAGCGGTCTTCGTTGTTTGTTCACGTGTGTGCCGGATCTTCGTCAGCGACGGCATCCACTCGGGTAGTGTGATCAGGAACGTGTGAAATAATCGGCAAAACCATTTCAGCCAGCAAATGTTTTCAGTGGGTTGCCGTGTGCAAAAGTCACCGAAAATCGATTGTTTCACACGTTCCAGTCCCTGAAATCCAGGCAGGCGGCTGCATCGGCAGCCGCCTGCATCCATGAATCGTTTTACGCTCCCACTTGCCTGGCGTTACACTGGTCCAGCCATGTTCACTCGCCGCAGCTTTCTCGAGACCGCCGTCAGCGCCTCCGCCGCCCTCACCCTGACCGCCCCCCTGCACCGGCTTCTGGCCCAGGCAGACTCGGTCTATCACAACCCCATTCTGGGCGGAGACCACCCCGACGCCAGCCCCATCCGCGTCGGTAGCGAGTTCTTCCTCACCCACTCCAGCTTCGACTATGCTCCCGGCCTGCTCATCTGGCGCTCCACCGATCTGGTGAACTGGAAGCCCGTGGCCGCCGCCTTGCATCGCTACGCCGGCAGCGTGTGGGCCCCGTATCTCTGCGAGTACGAAGGCCGCTTCTACATCTACTTCCCCGCCGACAACCGCCTGCGCGTGGTCCACGCCGAACATCCGCTCGGCCCCTGGAGCGACCCCATCGATCTGGGCATTAACGCCATCGACCCCGCCCACATCGCCGAGAACGGACGCCGCTTCCTCTACGCCAACGGCGGTGTGATGGCCGAGCTGACCGCCGATGGATTGGGCGTGAAGGTGCCGCCGCACCACGCTTTCGATCCCTGGCCCATGCCCGCCTCGATGCGCATCGAATGCACCTGCCTGGAAGCGCCGAAAGTGATCGAACACAACGGCTACTTCTATCTAAACGTCGCCGAGGGCGGAACCGGCGGGCCCTCCACCAGCCACTCCGTGGTCTCGGCGCGCAGCCGCCACGCCGACGGTCCGTGGGAGTACTCGCCCTACAACCCCATTGTCCACACCCCCAGCCGCGAATCGCGCTGGTTCTCGGTCGGCCACGGCCGTCTTGTGGATACCCCCGACGGAAGCTGGTTCATGACCGTCCACTCCTACGAGAACGGCTATCGCGCCCTGGGACGCCAAATGCTCCTCCTGCCCATCGAGTGGACCGCCGACGGCTGGTTCCGCGTCCCCGCAGGCGTCACCGCCGAGTCGGCGATCCCCATGCCCATTCCCGGCACACACCAACTACCGCTGCCCGATCCCTCGGACGACTTCACCAGCGCCGAACTCGGCCTGCAATGGGCCTTCTGGCACGAGTTCGACCCGGCGCGCTTCTCGACCGGCCAGGGCGTGCTGCGCCTGTTGGCGCGCGGCAGTTCGCTGGCCGACAGTCCCGCTCTCACCACGCCGGTCGGCGGCCACTCCTACACCGTCCAAATCGACGCCGAGATCGCCCCCGGCTGCTCCACCGGCCTGCTGCTTTTCTACGATCCCGAGCACTGGACCGGCATCCTGCTCGACGGCGAGGGCATCGGCGTGCGCATCGCCAACGGCTACGTCCCCAGCCGCCAACAGAAGGGCGCAACCCGCACCATCCTGCGCGTCGTCAACGACAACCAGGAAGTGGATTTCTACTTCCGCGTCCCCGGCCAAAGCTGGCAAAGGACCCGCGAATCGGCTGAAGTCAGTGGCATGCACCACAACGTTCTCGGCGGATTCCTCGACCTCCGCCCTGCCGTCTTCGCCGCCGGCTCCGGCAGCACCAGCTTCCGCAACTTCCGCTACTGGCCTGAAGCGAAGGTGCCGGCATAACGAGTCCGCCTTTCTTGCTCACCGCTGCACCGTGCCCGTTCCTCTCCGCAACTCTTGCGACCGCAAGTGCAGGCGGCCGCCTGTCTTGATCGCCACGGCGCGGAACCCGTCGAGCTTCAATTCGTACGCCCATGAGCCGCCCTCCGGTGGCTTCTCCGTGCTCAGCAGAAGCATGGGTTCGATGAAAAGAGCCTCGATCTTCACGCCCGGCATCCAGGAACCCAGTTTGCCTCATTCGCGTCAGTGCGTCCCGGGGTCAAGCCGTCGAGCCCCGAGTGGGCATTAAACGACGCAATGCGGGATTTCAGGGGCCCCAGTTCGTCTGGCACTCGTGTTTAATGATATGCAGATAAATCGCTTTAAGGGCCCCCTCGCAAGTGTCCTTCGCGGATTCGGCAATTTTGAGCGCGCCCCAAAATTCAGCCCGCGGCCCGCTAAGGACTTCAACCAGGACACCAACTGCCAAAGCATATGCCTCGGCGGAGGCACCGTATGCTTCTAGGAGATCTTCAGCCTCCCGGCACTTCATTTGCGTCTATCCGTGCCATAATCGTATCCCGCCCACCCGCACAAGGGAAGCCCCTTTACACGGAGACGTACTGGTGAAGAGCTGAATCTGGATCAGCGCTGGAGGAACGCCACGACGTAACACGTGCAAAGTAACCCGACTTGGGACGCACAGTATTGCCAAAGCGGCAACATTATGAGTCCAGTCACAACTGCATCTATGATGGACGGTTGGGAGCGCGCGACGTGCTTCGTTACTACATCACCGACCGCCAATCCGCGGGCGGCGTCGAACCGCTGCTGGGAATCGTCGAGCGCGCGCTTGCGAGCGGTGTGGAATACATCCAGATCCGCGAGAAAGATCTGTCGGCGCGCGAAGTGTGTGCGTTGGTGCGCCGCGTGCTCGCGTTACCGAACCCGCACGGGTCGCGCATCCTGGTAAATGCGCGTACCGATGTAGCGCTGGCCGCCGGAGCGCACGGCGTGCATCTGCCATCCGGGTCCATCGCGCCGATGGCGCTGCGCGCCATCGTGCCGGCCGGCTTCCTGATAGGAGTCTCGACTCATTCGCTTGCCGAGTTGCGCGCAGCCGAGGCCGAAGGCGCGGATTTCGCCGTCTTCGGGCCGGTTTTCTTCACCCCCTCGAAGGCTGCCTACGGGGCGCCGGTGGGCCTCGAAGCGCTACGGGAAGCCGTCAGCGCCGTCTCCATCCCGGTCTTCGCGCTGGGCGGCATCACGCCGCAAAACGCCCCGCTCTCGGTGGCTGCCGGCGCGGCGGGCATCGCCGGCATCTCCTTCTTCCAAAGCTGAAGACCTCCCTCGCGGTCGCGGCTCCGATCGCATTTTTCACAAAACCGCTTCCGTTCTGTTTCAAAGACGTTATAATCGGCAGCATCCGTGGCGGCTGGCCAGCGAGTGGGGACGCACGCTTGTCTGCGCCCGCATCGGACTCAACCCGTCACACGAGGGAAGCACATGAAACGCACAAGTACCCAAGTCGATTTCCGAACTGGCTGGCTCCGGCCGATGGCTCTGCTGCCGCTGGCTCTGGCCGCGGCGTCGCTGCCCGCCTTCGGCCAGCAAGCCTATGTCAGCCGGTTTGACCTGTTCACCGGCTACACCTATCTGGACAGCCCGGTTGTCAGCCTGCGCGAGAATGGCTTTCAGTTTCAGGCCGGGGTTCGCGCCAACACCTGGCTTTCGCTCGGATTCGACTACAGCGTTTCGGCCGGAACCCTGACGCTCACGCCGAACCTGCTGGCGACCAGCCTGCGTCAGCAGTTGGGCGCCGAACTCGGCCAACTGGCGGCGGCGGGCGAGATTCCCTCCGGTTACAACCTGATCGTACCGGCACATTCGCGCACGCAAACCTTCGCCGGTGGGCCGCAGTTTTCCTACCGGCACTTCAGCAAGGTGACGCTCTTCATCCGGCCGTCAGCCGGCGCCATCCACGAATACGCCACCCCGCAACCGGGAGATCCCATCGCCGCCGCCATAGCGGCGCAACTGGCGCCTGCGGGTCACAAGGTGGATACGGTAGTGTTCTACGGCTTCGGCGGCGGCGTGGACTACAGCTTTTCCAAGCACGTGGGGCTGCGGGTGCAGGGCGACTTTGTACACGACCATCTGTTCGGCGATCTGCTCCAGAACGGCCGCAACACCGTCCGCCTGTCGATCGGGCCGTGCTTCAACTTCGGCAACAACGTCGCGCGCTAAGCGCAAGATCCGGCGTTCGCCCTATGCCGCGGCGCGCGGCACTTCGCTCATCAGGGCGAGCAGGTTGCGGTCGGGGTCGCGGAAGAAGGCCATCCAGAGGTCGTGATCGGGCATCGGCGCCACCAGGTGCGGCGGCTGGTCGAATGGCGCGCCTCGGCTCTCCAGGGTTTTCGCCGCGGCCAGAATATCCGGCACCTTGAAATACAGGATCGAGCTGTACTGTTCGCCGGACTTCTCGGCGGGTGAGAGCATCAGCCGGATGCCGGCGCAATCGAAAAACGCCAGGCCCGGCACTTGAAACAGCAGTTTCAATCCCAGCGTGTCGCGATAAAAGGCGACGGCGCGCTCCAGGTCGGCGATCGTGATGGCGATTTGGCCGATGCTGGAAATGCCGACCGAAGCGTCGGCGGTTGGGATGGGGACTGGGCTCATGGCATCTCCTCCGGATGCCATCATACTAAAGCCGCTCAGCCGGTGGGCGCCGACGCCGCCAGGTGCCGCAGCAGGAACCGGCAGGCGGCGCGGGCATCGGAATCGTCGGGCTGGGTTCGCAGGCTGTTCAGCACGGATTCGAAAACCTCCCGGCGTTCCTCGGCAAGAGCCGGTGAAAGCGCCGTCGAACCGGCCCGGGAATTATACCCCCATCTTGGCATCAGGAGAATAACGAAGGTTTGGGTTTCCGCGCCGGTTGATGGATTCACATGCGCCTCCGATGACCGTCTGGAACAAGCTCCGCAATGCTTTTCGGCCGCGCCGGCTCCTCCATTAATGAAATGTGGTTCCCCGCCGATATATCCATAGGAATCTAATGATCTGGCTTACCCGGTTGAACCGCGTCCCGCTGGTGCTCAACTCGGACATGATTGAGCACATCGAGGT
>Ga0187867_10002957_pt1 | contig 13803 bp, 11 predicted proteins | sample June2016WEW_13_1_FD_132976 | JGI IMG/M metagenome (GOLD analysis project Ga0187867, IMG submission 132976) | Peatland microbial communities from SPRUCE experiment site at the Marcell Experimental Forest, Minnesota, USA - June2016WEW_13_10 | ecosystem: Environmental > Terrestrial > Soil >... | reverse complement strand
GCGTTTTTGGACATCCGTGGCCTCCCTGCCAACGTCGCGAGGATTTTACCCGATTCGTCGGCAAGGCGGCACACAATTGTTCAAGAGGGTCCATTGTCTTTACCAATATCGTGAGGCACTACCCAAAATTCGAATGACGAATCAAATTCAAAGCTCGAAATTCGAAACGAGGGTTGCTTGGTCCTTCGAATTTCGAATTTGATTCGTCATTCGAGTTTCGAATTTCGAATTTCCGCGCCGCGGATTTCCCTTATCGCTTCCAGCAACGGCAACTGCGACGGGCAGACGTGGGCGCACACGCCGCATTCGATGCATGCTCCGATGCCCGCTCGCTCGGCGAACTTCACGTCGCGGCGCTGGGCGGCGTCCAGCACCGAGGCCGGATTGACCTGCGTGGGGCAGGCCTCGACGCACCAGGCGCAGCGGATGCACGGCTCGGGAATGACCGGAATCTGGGGGGCGGTGACGTGAATCGTCAATTCACCGCCGGCAATGACCGCGTCGGGATGCAGACGCAGGTCGCGCAACAGATCGCCGCCGCGAAGAATGGTCCGGTCCGGCGTGATCGACAGTTCATTCAGGACGTGCTGCACCGTGGTTCCGACCGGGACTTGCAGAAAGTGGGATCGCCGCCGCACGTAGTGGTGAACGGCCACCGGGACGGTGAGCATGGGTTCACGGCGATCGGCTGCGTTTCCGACGGCCATTGCGGCGGCGGCGTCCAGCACCAGCACGCCGCGCGTCGTGGGAAGATTTCCCGGCCTCAGCCGGCGATGCGTCAGGCTGTAGACCATCAGCGTCGGATCGGATTGCGGATAGTCGTTGGCCAGCTCCACAACCTGGAGCTTCGTTGACAAGACCGATTGCCCCAGCGGCGTCAGCCAATCCGTGCCGGGAGCGGAGGGCGAAGCCCTACCGAATGACTCCACCGCCAGGAGAGCGCGGCGAGCGCCGGTGATCCGCGACAGCAGCGTTACTCCGCCAACGACCAGGTCGGCGTATCCCGCGGCGATCGCGGCATTGAGCGGGAGACTGGCATCGCTGTCCAGGATCGTGCAGATCAGCGTGTCGATCGGGCGGGCGACGATCTGGTTCAGTTGGCCGATCAGATCGGGGCTGGCGTGACGGTCGGCCCAGACGCCGGCGGCGCGAATCCGTTCCAGCCACGCAACCAGCGAAAAGGAATCGTCCTCGCCAGTTGCCCCAGCCGGGCTTTCTTGCGTGAAATCGTCCGAAACCGTCAACTCCACCGCGGCGACGGGGCGGCCCGTGGTCAGGCGGATGGGGCGGACAACTCCCAGTGTTCCATTGGCCGGCGCCAGGGGAACGTGCGACGACTCCGCGGGTTGATCGACCAGCGGCTGGCCGCGCCGTACGGACGTGCCGGGCGGTTTGACTTTTACGTCGCCGCCGCTGGCCACGCCGAGCGGCACCAGCAGCCGATCGGGTAATCCCACCTCCGACAGCTTCGGTGGCCGCTGGGGCGCTTCTTCCCCCGAGGGTTTGGTCGATTCAGATTCGACGGCCCATCCCATTCCTTCCGTAAGAGACTATCTCAAAACCTAATGAGCCAGCGATGGCCAGGAAAAGGCCCGGATGCAAGGCGGAGGGCCGAAGCGTATCTCCTACAACGATACGTTGAGGCCCGACAACGCCGCAGACGGGCCTTTTCCTGGCCACCGAAGGCGACACTCTTTTGGGCCGACCTCGGCGTCGCTCCTCCTCGCCGTATCCCTGCGAATACGACTCGTCGTCGCTCCTTGATGCCGGCCCAAAATAGTGTCGTCGCTGGCTCATTAGGTTTTGAGATAGTCTCTAAATCCGACCCGGTCGGTTACGCGGTCGCCAGTTCAATCCCGATCTTCTTGCAAATTGCCTTCAGCGCATCAACGGCCATTTTGAACAGCGCCGGGCCGCTGAATCCGCTGAACTGTCCGGCGGCCTTGAGGTGCGGCTCAAGGCTCAGGAAGCCGCCGTAGCCGCTCTTTTTCAGGTCTAGCAGGATCTCCTCAACGTGCCCGTCGCCCTGCCCAGCCGGAACGGCGCGGTCCTCCTTGCCGATCACGTCCTTGATATGGATGTGGATCGTATACGGCTTGAGCAATGCCCATGCGTCCAGGGGGTTTTCGCCGACCTGCACCAGGTTTCCGAAGTCGAAAGCCGCGCGAAGCTTCGGCGAATCGACCGATTTCAGAATGTCCAGGCAATACTTTCCCGTGTCGCCGTAGATGCCCTTCTCGTTTTCGTGCACCAGCGTGACGTTGCGGGTCTTGACGTAATCCGCCTTGAGGCGCATCCGGCGAATGACCTCGTCGCGATGCTTGTGAACGTCCTGGCCTTCCTGGGGCGGGTAGTAGCTGAAAATCCGTATGAGCGGGGCATCGAAAAATTCCGCGGAATCCACCGCGATCTTGAACCGCGCGAAATGCCTTTCCCATGGCTCGGTGATCTTCACCTTGCCGATGGGCGAGCCGATGCAGGCGACGGCCAGGCCGTTGGCCTTGAGCTTGGCCTTGATCTCGATTCGGACGGATTTATCGAAATCCAGGACGTTCTTCCCCCAGACGCCGCGCAATTCGAAATGCGTCACCCCGGTCTCCTTGCAGCACTTGATCTGATCGTCCAGTTCCGGGGCGATTTCATCCGCAAAACCACAAAGCTTCATCACGGTCATTTCTCCTTGATACGAGGCTTGGCAATCGTCGGATGGAGAACCGGCGGAGTCAAGCGGCGCTATCTTCTGGCGTTTGGCTCGGTGCGAAAGACCCGCTGAAGCAATTCTGCCTGAACGCGAAGGATTGTCACCCGTAAAATGGGACATCAAAACCAGTCGGGTTCCCGGCCATCGTATCCAACGCCGGGCGCTCGTTCGCGACGCCGCCACGGTAAGTCCGCTGAGCCGCTGCCCCTCAATGATCGCGCCGCCATTCTTGGAGGCGCGGACGATGTGGTTTGTTCATGCCTTCCCTCGGCGGGGTCGTGATCTTCCGGTGCCGTATTGGTATGCTTTCTGCCGCGAGGAGCATGATGGGGTTTGGGCAATTCTTCCGGAAGCTGGCGGAAAAGAGGACGCGATGCGTCGCGTTGACGGCTCCGGCGTTGCCGCATGGCCGCCTGATTCCGCCGGCGGAGGGGTTGCTGTTCTCCGCCGGATTCTTAGGCAGCGCCGTATGAGGATTAAGTTCCTGCGTCAACTGCTCGCCATCGCAATCCTTCCGTTCACAGTTACCGTTCTGGTTCCCATTTGGATTGCACGGCACTACGGCGTGACGCTAACCATCGGTCGCTCAGCCGGCTCCCTCCTGGTGCAATTTGTGGGCCTCGCCGTGCTGGGCCTGGGCTTTATCCTTTTTGTCGTCTCGGTGTGGCAGTTTGCCTCCGAGGGGAAGGGCACCCTGGCCCCTTGGGATCCTCCGCGGGTGTTCGTCGTGCGCGGACCGTATCAATTCGTCCGCAATCCTATGATTTCCGGGGTCATGTTGTTGCTGTTCGGTGAGGCGTTGGCGCTGCTGTCGCTGCCACACGCCACCTGGGCAATCTGCTTCGTGATTCTCAACCTCATTTACATTCCCCTCATTGAGGAGCCAAAGCTGGAGGGACGATTTGGTGACTCATATCGGGAATATCGTCGGCATGTTCGGCGATTCATCCCGCGCTTTCGGCCATGGCGTCCCGCGACCTGACGAAGTGGCGGGGTCTGCCGATAGCGAATGGGCAGCCATCATTCACGACTATTCTCTTCACACCGGACGCGGTGGCGTCTCGGTGTCTTGGCGGTTCAATTTCTGCTCTCCCGGGAACTTGGGTACAGCCGCGGGGCAGGGGTTTGGTTTCCTTTTTTCTTTCGCATCCTTAATATCAGTCCCGCCAAGATGGAAGCAACCAGCCATTACGAGCAGGAACGACGTCAGAAACTGGCCAAGCTGCGCGAGTTGGGGATCGAGCCTTATGGCCAGCGGACGGCCGGGATTCAGTCGCTGGCGGCGATCAAAGCGCTTTACAAACCGGAAATGGGCCACGACGGCGGGCCGGAAGCGATCGGGGCCGGGCGCGTCATGCTCAAGCGCGACATGGGCAAGCTCAGCTTCCTCACCCTCCGCGATGAGAGCGGCGATTTGCAGGTGGCCCTCGACAAGAAGCGGCTTTCCGAACGCGACTGGCAGGTGCGCGATCTGATCGATCTCGGCGATCTGCTGGTGGTCGGGGGCAAGCTCGGCCAGACCAACAAGGGCGAAACGACCATCTGGGCCGATTCGGTGTCGATGGCCGCCAAGGCCCTGCTGCCGCCGCCGGCCAAGTGGGAAGGTTTGTCAGACGTCGAGCTTCGCTATCGCCAGCGCTACGTCGATCTGTGGGCCAATCCCCGGGTGATGCGGATATTGAAACTCCGCATGCGCGTGGTGGATGAAATCCGCCGATTTCTAGCCGGCCGGGGTTTCGTCGAGGTGGAGACGCCGATGATGCAGACGCTGGCCGGCGGCGCGGCCGCCAAGCCGTTCGTGACGCATCACAACGCTCTGGACATCCCCCTGTACATGCGGATCGCCCCGGAACTGTATCTCAAGCGATTGCTGGTCGGCGGATTCTCAAAAGTCTTCGAGCTGAACCGCAATTTCCGCAACGAAGGCATCAGCCCGCGTCACAATCCGGAATTCACGATGCTGGAAGTCTACGAGGCGTTCGGATCGTGGGAAACCATGGCGGATTTGGTGGAGGAGATGATTACGACCGTCGCGCAGAATGTCTTCGGCACGCTGCTCATCGAGCATCCGAACGGGCGGAAGATCAACCTGCAACGGCCCTGGCGGCGCGTGAGTATGGCGGATTTGGTGGAGAGAGCAATCGGATGGAGGTTCGATAAACGTTGTATACAGGAGGATCCGGCTGCTTTCAAAAGCTTTCTCGATTATGAGGAGGAAGGATATAGCAGAGTTCTCGACGCGAAGGGGAGCAAATCTGGAGAACCTTCTGGCAGGCCGTATGAGTCCGCCAAAAAGTGGCGAGAATTGAAGGAAACCCAAGTTAATTCTACGCCGGAAGCGGCCGAGCAACTTGTTTATGTTTACGAGAGTGTCGTCGAGAGTACGCTTATCGATCCGTGCTTCGTGACGCATATTCCATCGGTCATCATTCCGCTTGCCCGCGAAAACAAGGACGATCCATACTTCGCCGACGTTTACGAGCTTGCAATCAACGGCGTAGAAATCTCCCCCGGCTACACCGAATTAAACGATCCGGAGATTCAGGCGAAGCATTTCGCGCATCAGGTCGGCGACAAAGACCAGCAACAAAAAATGGACGAGGATTTTCTCAATGCCTTGCGTTACGGCATGCCGCCGGCGGGGGGGCTGGGGCTGGGGATCGATCGGCTGGTGATGATGCTCACCTGCGCTGAAAGCATTCGCGACGTGATTCTGTTCCCGTTGATGAAGCCACAGGAAAAATAATCAATGCGAAAATTCAATTTTTACCGCGGAGAACGCGGAGAGCGCGGAGAAATCAAAAACTTTGGCTCTGCGATCTCTGCGGTCTCCGCGGTCCAACTGCATTTTCCGAATTGAAATATGCCCGTCGTTCCAATCATCCTCTGGACCCTCGTCGCGCTGGCGCCGCTGGCGACGATTTTCGCGGTTTGGCGCATCGTCACCGGTCCGCGGCTGATTTCTAAACTCATGTTCCGCTATCTGATGAAACGCCGGATCGCCTGGGTGTCGCTGGTTGCCGTCATGCTTTGCACGGCCATGGTGCTGATCGTCATCAGCGTCATGGGCGGCTGGCTGAGGATGTTTCGGCAAACCAACCACGACCTGATCGGAGACCTGATCGTTTACCGCATCTCGCTCGACGGATTCGAGCATTACCAGGACATGCTCGACGAGATTCGCAAGATTCCGGAGGTGAAGGCGGCCACGCCGACGATTCGCACTTTCGGGCTTGCGGAGATCGGCCTGGCGTACACGCAGAACCCCATCCGGACGCCGGTGGAAGTCGTGGGGCTGGACATCAAGCAGATTGGCCAGGTGAACGGTTTTGTGAAGAGCCTGCATTTGCAGAAGGACGTGCTGCTGGGCAAGGCGGACGAATTGGCCGGCGCGTCGGCCCAGACGCAGCGCGAAGCGGCGACGCGGATTTCCGGCGGGGACAATTTCGAGCCGGTCGATCCCGCCCAACTGGCGCAGGAAGAATCGGCGACGGCGAATTCGTATCGCGCCAAGGCCGCGAGTTTTCCCTCGTGGGACAAGCCCCTCCCCGATTTCGTCTATCGCGCCCAGTTTCCCGAATTCAAGGGCGACGCCGCCAAATGGGGCGGGATCATCGTCGGCAGCGGCGTGATCGGCCTGCGTAGCACCGATCCGCGGGACAGCGTTATCTACCGAGCACGCGTCAAGCTTACCGTGCTGAAGGTTGGTTCCGGGGAATCCGGTCCCAGCCTGGAAGATAAGACTTCAACCAATTATTACTGGCTCATCGACGACAGTCACACGGGCGTTTATCAAGCCGATCAGGGAACCGTGTATCTGCCGTTCGACGTCCTTCAGAAACAACTGGACATGGGTGCGTCGAATTACACCTTGCCGTCGGGCGAGCAGGGAACGGAATCAGCCCGCTGCACGGAAATCCTCATCAGTCTTAAGCCGGATGCGGACCCCTATTCGGTGAAGACAAAAGTATCCACGGCCATCGACGGCACGTTGCAGAAATTCGGCCTGTATTATCCTTCGCCCGGCCAGGTGCGGGTGGAGACCTGGGACGAGCATCAGCAGGATTTCCTCAACGCCGTCGAGCATGAGAAATCGCTGCTGGTGATTCTTTTCGCCATCATCAGCGTGGTGGCGATCTTCCTGATCTTCTGCATTTTCTTCATGATCGTGATGGAAAAGACGCGCGACATCGGGATCGTCAAAAGCGTCGGTGCGACCAGTTCCAGCGTCGCGGCGATCTTCCTGGGCTACGGACTGAGCATCGGCATTTTCGGCGGCGGTATGGGGCTGCTGTTGGCGTTTCTGGTCGTGCATTACATCAACCAGCTTCACGCGTGGATGGCGTATCACCTGGGCGTGAAAATCTGGGATGCCAAGACTTATCTCTTCGACACCATCCCCAACACGATGGATCATCGCGACGTGGCGGTGATCGTGTCGATCGCCATTTTGTCGTCGGTGTTGGGGGCATTGGTGCCGGCGATTCGGGCGGCGAGGATGAACCCGGTCGAGGCTTTGCGCTGGGAATAAATGGCCGCGAAAGAACCCTCCATCCTCGTCGCCAGCGGAGTTCGCAAGAGCTTCCGCATGGGCGACAGCGAAATCCAGGTGCTGAAAAGCGTGAATTTGGCCGTCGCCCCCGGCGAATTTATCGCCATCGAAGGGCGCAGCGGCTCGGGCAAGAGCACGCTGCTGCACATCCTGGGCGCCTTGGACGAATCCAACGGCGGCGCGGTGATGTTTGACGGGCGCGACGTCGCCAAGCTTTCCTCCGCCGAGCGCGCCGTGCTTCGCTGCACGCAGTTTGGATTCGTCTTCCAGTTCTATCATCTGCTTCCGGAGCTAAACGTTCTGGAGAACACGATGCTGTCGTCGATGATCCAGAACAGTCTGGCCGGATACAGGGCCAAGAAGCCGGCATTGGCGGGGCGGGCGAGGGAATTGCTTGGGCAGATGGGCCTGGAGCATCGCCTACGGCATCGGCCCGCGCATCTGAGCGGCGGCGAGCGCCAGCGCGTCGCCATCGCCCGCGCCCTCATGAACCAGCCGCGGGTCGTGTTCGCGGACGAACCGACCGGCAACCTCGACGCCGACACCGGCCGCCAGATCATGTCCGTCCTGGAACGTCTTCATCAACAGAATGGCCAGACGATCGTGTTGGTCACGCACGACCGTTCCCTGGCCCAGCGCGCCGACCGCGTACTGGTTTTGGAAGGTGGGGGATTAAAGGAAGTTGCGAGTTGCGAGTAGCGAGTTGCGAGCAAGAGGCTCGGCATTTTGCTCGCAACTCGCAACTCGCAACTATTCCGCTATCATACGGACATGTCCCTGAAGATTTGGATCGACGGCAAATTCTACGATAAGGAAAACGCGAAAATCAGCGTTTACGATCACGGGCTGCTCTACGGCGACGGCGTGTTCGAGGGCATCCGCGTTTATCGCGGCCGAATCTTTGAATGCGACTCCCATCTTCGCCGGCTGTTCGATTCGGCCAGGGCCATCCGGCTGACTCCGCCGCGAACGGCGGAGGAACTCAAGGCGGCGATGGAAGAGACCATCAAGATCAACAACTTTTCGGATTGCTACATTCGCCTGGTGATCACGCGCGGGGTGGGATATCTGGGTCTGAATCCCAACCGATGTTCCGCGCCGACCGTTTTCATTATCACCGACACCATCGAGCTTTATCCGCCCCAAATGTATGAAAAGGGGATGTCCATCATCACGTCGTCGGTGGTGCGGACGCATCCCAATTCCCTGTCGCCGCGCATCAAGAGTCTGAACTATCTGAACAACATCCTGGCCAAGATCGAGGCCGCCGATGCCGACGTTCCGGAGGCGGTTTTGCTGAATCAGGAGGGAAACGTCGCCGAATGCACGGGGGACAACATTTTCATCGTGCGCCTGGGTACGGTTCAGACCCCGGCGACGGCCGATGGCATCCTCGAGGGCGTCACGCGCCACGTCATGATCGAGTTGTGCCGGAAGCTGTCGATTCCCTGCGTCGAAAAGTCGCTTCAGCGGCACGATTTATATATCGCGGATGAATGCTTCCTGACCGGCACGGCGGCGGAGGTGGTTCCAGTGACCCGGATCGACGGGCGGCCGATCGGCCCGGGAACGCCGGGGTCGATCACCCGGCGTCTCATGGAGGCGTTCCATAAGCACGTGAAAGAGTAAGCCGCCGCATGCTGGCGCCGGGCTGAAGGGCGTTTATTCACCATTTGACACCCCACGGCCGTCCCATTACAGTTTTTTCCGTCTATTAAAACCCATGGAGGTCTTGATGCAGGAATATGAGACCCTCAAGCGCCTCGTTGCCGAGGCTGAGGAAGACGTCAACAAGGCCGTTGGCGGGAACAAGGCGGCGGGGACGCGTGTCCGCAAGAAAATGCAGGAAGTGAAGGCTGCCGCCACAGATATTCGCAAAAAGATTCTCGAAGGCCGCAATACTGAGCCTGGCCCGGCATAGCGAGGTCGCGCCGTGCGGCTTGGCCGCACGCCGGCATTCCCTGCCGAATCCAATCGTCTTTTGATTCATCGCGTCAATCGATCTGGTCGATCGTCTGACGCTCGTTACCCCCATGCCGCCGCAACTGCTTTTTGACATCGCCGGCCTCGACCTCACCAGGGACGTCTTCGACCAGGAAGCCATCCGCCAATGCAATCCCCACCGCGGCGACATGGAGATGCTCAACGGCATCGTCCACGTCGATAACGAACACCATCGCCTCATCGGATATAAGAACGTCCGCAACGATGAATTCTGGGTCTCCGGGCACATTCCCGGGCGGCCCCTGCTTCCCGGCGTTCTGATGGTCGAGACGGCGGCGCAACTGGCATCCTTCTATGCCCGGAAATTCATCGGCTGGTCCGGTTTCGTCGGCTTCGGCGGAGTCGAGGACTGCCGATTTCGCCAACAGGTCGTGCCCCCAGCCCGCATGTACGTCCTGGGTGAGCAAATCTCGCGTCGTCACGGCCACCTGCTTTGCGCCATGCAGGGAATCGTCAATGGAATCCTGGTCTTCGAGACCAAAATCATCGGCGTGGAGATGTAGAGTTGTCATTTGTCATTAGTCATTGGTCATTTGTAAATGCAATTCGCCAATGACAAATGACGAATGACAAATGACAAATGACTTTTTCTCTCATCCAACCCCTCTTTTCCGTTCCCATCGCCTGCATCGACGTGGAGACGACCGGGGCGAGCGCCCAGTTCGGCGATCGCATCATCGAGGTCGGAATCGCCCGCTACGAAAACGGCGGGAAAACAGGCGAATACCAACAGTTGATCGATCCGCAACGCCGAATCGGCGCCGGCATCACGGCGCTGACGGGCATCACACAGACGATGTGCCAGGGCCAGCCGACGTTCGCCGGGCAGCTTGGGGAAATGTTGCCGTGGCTGGCCGGAGCGGCCATTTTGGGACACAACGTCCGGTTTGATCTTTCGTTTCTGCTGCGCGAGTGCGATGTGGCGGGCCACGATCTTGGCCGTGCGCTGGAAAACCCGCACGTGTTGGATACGGTGCGGATCGCGCGGCGCCGGTTTGGCCGGGGCGGGAATGGGTTGGGATCGCTGTCGCGGCGATTGGGGTACGAGCCGCCCGCCGCCCACCGGGCGCTGCCGGATGCTTTGACTACTGCCAGGGTATTCGAATTGCTCCTGGCCCCGGTGGGGGGATGGAATATTTGTCTATGCGATGCGCTCAAGGAGCAGGGTGGCCCCATGGGCTTGCACCCCGCATCGCCGCGCGAAAGCCTGTTGCCGCTGGAGCTTCAGGAGGCCCTGGATCAGCGCCGGCCCGTGCTGTTGGAGTATTTGGACGCTCGCCAGATGCGGACCCGCCGGGTGGTTGATCCCCTTGAGGTTCGCCGCGCCGCGGGAGAATGGGTCCTGGTGGCCCATTGCCATCTGCGAAACGATCGCCGGAATTTCAAGCTCGAGCGAATTGTCCAGTTGACGCGAATCGAGGCCGAGGCCGTCTAACCCTTGTCCGCGGCCAATTCCGAGGTTAAAAACCCAACATGGACCAAGCCCGCGGCATCATGGCGTTCAACGCCGCGCTTCTGCCGCCTCAGCGGAGGCGAAGCCTCCCGCAACGGAGGCGAAGCCTACCGCAACGGAGGCGAAGCCTACCGCATCTGCCGGCGACACAACCATGACTTCCGCACAGATTCGCCGGCAATTCCTCGATTTCTTCGTTCAGAAGCACGGGCACACGTTCGTGCCCTCTTCGCCCGTGGTTCCGCTGGACGATCCCACCCTTCTGTTCGCCAACGCCGGGATGAACCAGTTCAAGCCGATCTTCCTCGGCCTGGAAAAGCGCCCCTACACCCGCGCCGCCAACACCCAAAAATGCATCCGCGCCGGCGGAAAACACAACGACCTCGACGACGTCGGCCGCTCACGCCGGCACGGCACGTTCTTCGAAATGCTCGGCAACTGGAGTTTTGGCGATTACTTCAAGCGCGGCGCCATCGAAATGGCCTGGGAACTGCTCACCCAAGTGTGGAAAATGGACCCATCGCGGCTCCATGTCACGTGCTTCGAAGGCGATCCGGCCCACGGCGTCCCCCGCGACACCGAAGCGGCCGAGCTATGGAAGCAAGTCGCCGGCATCCCGGACGATCACATCCACTATTTCGGCAAGGACAATTTCTGGGAGATGGGCGACACCGGACCCTGCGGGCCGTGCTCCGAAATCCACATCGACCGCACTCCCGACAAAACCGGCGGCAAGGATGTCAACCGCGAAGACCCGCGCGTGATGGAGTTCTGGAACCTGGTGTTCATCCAATACAACCGCAACCTCGACCGCACGCTGACGCCGCTGCCTGCCAGGCACGTCGATACCGGCATGGGTTTTGAGCGCATTTGCTCGATTCTGCAGGATAAGATGGATATGTATGGGATCGACTTGTTCGATCCATTTTTCGCCGCAATCGCAACCCTGAGCGGCTTCAAGTACACGGGCAAATTTCCCAAGACGAATGCGCCGGACCCCCAAGCCGAGGCTGCCGATGAACAGTTGCGGCATGACATCGCTTTTCGCGTGATAGCCGATCACATTCGCACGTTGACTTTCGCCTTGACGGATGGAGCCGTGCCGAGCAACGAGGGACGCGGGTATGTGCTGCGCAGGATTCTCCGCCGGGGGGTTCGGTTCGGACGACAGCAGCTTGGATTGACCCAGCCGTTTATGCACCAGCTTGTTTCGGTCGTCGTGGATTCCATGGGCGAGGCGTTTCCGGAATTGAAGAGGAATCCGAAGCATGTGATCGAATTGATTCGGGATGAAGAAGTCTCGTTCGGCAAGACGCTGGACCGTGGGATTCAACTATTCGAGCAGGCATCCCTGGCCGGATCGATCTCTGCCGCGGAGGCTTTTAAGCTCCACGACACCTACGGTTTTCCCATCGATTTGACCCGCATCATGGCCGAGGAACGTGGGATGTCCGTGGATATCGCCGGCTATGAAAGGCTGATGGAGCAGGCCCGTGAAATCGCCCGTGCCGGGGGAAGGGAAGAAGAAACGAAAGTCGCCGAACTTCCTCCGGATGCCCTGGCCCGGCTGGCGGCGACGGCCGGCGGTCCGACGGATGACTCTGCCAAATTCAGCCGCGACGCCATCGAGGCCAAGGTCCTGGGCATCTGGAACGGCAGCAACTTCGATCCATCAGCGGACACCTCGGCGGACCAGGAAGTCGCCATCGTGCTCGATCGCACCAACTTCTACGCGGAAATGGGCGGGCAGGTCGGCGACAGAGGCACGCTCACTTCGGCAAGCGTGTCATTCGATGTCGAAAGCACGAAGTCCGTCGGCGGATACATCCTGCACATCGGCCGAATTCGTAGCGGAACGCTTCGCGTTGGCGATACGGTTCAAGCCACCGTCTCGCCTGTCCGCGCTCGGACCGAAAAAAACCACACCGGCACGCATCTGGCCAATTGGGCCTTGCGTGAAACCCTCGGCGACGGCGTCCAGCAGAAAGGCTCGCTGGTCGATCCGGACAAACTCCGCTTCGATTTCTCGCATCCCAAGGCGATGAGCGACGATGAAATCTCCGGCGTCGAGAAAATGGTCAACGAGGCCGTCGCCAAAAAGCTTCCGGTTTATGCCCAGGAGGCTTCGCAAGGTGACGCCCTGAAGATCAACGGCCTACGTGCCGTTTTTGGCGAGAAATATCCGGCCATGGTTCGCGTCGTTTCCATCGGCGCGCCGGTTGGCGATCTGCTGGCAAATCCAAACGATCCCAAATGGCGGCAATTCTCGATCGAGTTCTGCGGCGGAACGCATCTGGCCAGCTCGGACCAGATCGGCCAATTCGCCATCACATCCGAGGAATCGGTGAGCAAAGGGATTCGGCGGATCGTGGCGTTGACGGGCGAATCGGCGACGGCCGTGGAATCCGCGGCCACTCGCCTGGAGAGCGCAATCGCCCGCGCGCGACAGGCCGCCGATGCTGAACTGTCCGCGGCCATCGCCGAGTTGCAGACAGCCGTTGCCGCTCCGCTGCCGCTGAGAGCCAAGCGCCGCGCCCAGGCGGCGATCGTCGAGCTTCAAACCCGGCAACGTGCGTACGAGAAATCGAGCCGCTCCCAATCCGCGGGCGGCGGCGTGGACGCGGTGAAAGCCGCCGCCGATCTTCTGGCCCAGGCCCCGGCATTGGCCGGGGGGAAGCTCATCATCGGCCAAATCCCCGGCGCCACGGACGATCAGCTTCGTTCGGCGATCGATTCCCTGCGGAAGAAATCACCGACGCACGCGATTTTGCTGGCCGGTTCCCAGAACGAGAAGGTGACGTTCGTCGCGGCCGTGAGCGACGACGTGGTGGCCAAGGGCCTGAAAGCCGGCGATTGGGTGAAGCAGGTTGCGACCATCGCCGGCGGCGGGGGTGGCGGGAGGCCGCAGATGGCGCAGGGAAGCGCAAAGGATCCGTCGAAGGTTGGGGCGGCACTTGATAAAGCGAAGCAAATTGCCGAATCGGTCATTGGTCACTAGTGTACCTCTCCACAATTAAACGAACCTAATCGGCGCGGGCGCGTAACTGAGATAGGAGGTACTATCTCATGCGTGTTGCTCGCCCTGTGGTTCTG
>Ga0187867_10002951_pt1 | contig 13817 bp, 17 predicted proteins | sample June2016WEW_13_1_FD_132976 | JGI IMG/M metagenome (GOLD analysis project Ga0187867, IMG submission 132976) | Peatland microbial communities from SPRUCE experiment site at the Marcell Experimental Forest, Minnesota, USA - June2016WEW_13_10 | ecosystem: Environmental > Terrestrial > Soil >... | reverse complement strand
TATAACCAGTTGCCCAAGATCATCATGGGTGTAAAGTTCAACGACGGAATCGAGGTCGTCAGATCGCAAGCTCAAACCGCTGCCGCCTGACCCAGTCCGTCACCAAGATTCGGCGATAGCTCGCTGTAAAGTCAACTTGGTGACCTGAAATATTGTTTAGATAAGGAATTATAAAAGGGACGAGACAATCAACGGCGTCCCGAACTGGGGACGCTGTAACTTCCGAACGTTTAAACGCGGCATAGAGAAATGCGTACGAACGAGCGGCGCGGGTCGCTCCCTTCACGTCAAAGATCGCGTCAATTCCGACGGTGGCCATTCTGACCCCTCCCCCAGAGTTGTGAACGATATAATTACTCGCAGCGCTCGGCAACCTATACCGGGCGCACGTTTTGAGGGCAGCGCGTGTGAGAACGTGAACGGCAGGCGAACAAATTTGCAAACGGTTTGCAAACGGGTGCCCAGCGGGCAGCTCAGAGGGGGCGATCCGGCCTTGTTTTCATTAAGCGTTTTGGTCGGAGCGCCGAGATTTGAACTCGGGACCCCCAGTCCCCCAGTTTAGATCGGGCGATTTCCCCCGCTTCCCCGCACTGCCCGGTTATCCCCCGAAAGCCTTGCGCGGCGCGCGTTTTCGCGCTACCGCGATTCCTGCTCTTACCCGCCGTTTCCCCACGGCGTGACGACATAGTGACGATACGAGCAGGCCGCGAGGGCCGCAGTCACCTGACTAGACGGTCGGAGGTTCGATGCCGCGCAAGCTGACCAAGGCCGCGATCGCCGCGCTCGAGCCGCGCGCCAAAACCTATATCGAATACGACACGGTGGTGGCCAAGCTCGGCGTCCGCGTGACGCCGGCCGGCGCCCGATCGTGGACCTACGAATTCCGCCCCGGCGGCGGCCGCCGCGCCGCCGTGCGGCGCATGACGCTGGCGCCGGCCGATGACCTGTCCCCGGAGAAGGCCCGCCGCCAGGCGAAGCGCCTGGCCGGCATGGTCGCGCTTGGCGGTGATCCCGCTGCCGAGCGTCACCAGCAGCGCACGGCGGCGACGATCGAGGAGCTCGCCGATCGGTTCATGCGCGAGGAAATCTCGACCAAGCGCAAGCCGCGCACCGCGGAGCTCTACGAGCACTACTTCGAAAATCACATCATTCCTCGGCTGGGCTCCAAGCGCGCCAGCGATGTCACGCGCGCCGACCTGGAGCGGTTGCATCGGGCGATCGGCGAGACTGCCGAGCCAACGGCCAATCGCGTGGTGACTCTAGTTTCCGGCCTCTACACCTGGGCTGGGCGCCTCGACAAATTATTGGAGGGCATCAATCCAGCAAAAGGCATCACGCACTTTCGCGAGCTGAGCAAGGAGCGCTTTCTGACCACCGCCGAGCTCGGGCGCCTGGCCGAGACGCTCGCCGCGGCGGAAACGGTCGGCTTGCCGTTCGAGATCGATGCCTCGGCGCCGAACGCCAAGCACAATCGCAAACCGGAAAATCGCCGCATCATCGTCTCGCCGTTCGCAACCAACGCCATTCGGTTATTGCTGTTCACCGGCTGCCGGCTGCGCGAGATCCTGCATCTGCGGTGGGAGGATGTCGATCTCGAGCGCGGCCTTTTCACCTTGCACGATTCCAAGACCGGCCGCCGCGACATTTTGCTCAACGCGCCGGCGCTCACGGTGCTGGACGAGCTGTCGCGGATCCGGCTCGGCGAATTCGTGATTGCCGGCGATCGCGCCGGCACGGCAGACGAGAAGCCGCGTGCCGACCTGGCGAAACCTTGGCGCCAGGTCGTCAACCATGCCGAGCTCGCCGGCGTGACGCTGCATACGCTGCGCCACACCCACGCCGCGACCGGCGTCGGTGTCGGCTTCGGCCTGCCGGTGATCGGCGCCTTGCTGGGTCACCGCCAGGCCTCGACCACGGCGAAATATGCCCACGTTGGCGATACCGTCGCGCGCCGCGCCTCGGACGCCATCGGCGCGCAGCTCGCGGCGGCGATGGGCGGCCCCGCGGAGCAAACAAGCGGAGAAGTCATTCCGCTGAAAAGGTCGCGCTGATGGTCAGTCGGGCTCGCAAGGAGGCGAGGGAAAGAGGCATCTTCCGGCCGCGCTATGCCGGGCGCCGCCCGCGCGGCGCGGTGTCGCTGCGGGACGCCCCGCGGCGCTTTGAAGTCGCGCTATTTTACATGCTGACGACAGTGCGCAAAGAGGCGCCTAATCGCGCGGCGCAACTCGCCGCCGCAGCCCTTCACAAGGATAGCACCGCCGCCCTTCTCCCGCACGGCGCCGGGATCTCGCTCGGCTTCCCGGATGATCCTAGCGGCACGCGTATCGGTGTGCTCGATAACAGGCGATGGAAGATTGTCCGCGAGGCTCCGAAATTGATTGCCGCCGCTGATGGTGACGATCAGGTGTGGCTGAAAATGTCAGCGTATGCGCTGCACGGGGCGTTCAACGCGGTTGCTCTCGGCGATGTCGGTTTGTTGAACGGATTTATTCAAGTGCTCGTACGTCTCGGTTGGGGCGACCAGCTCCGAAAGCTCCTCGGTGCTCGCGAAGGCTGAAGCCCGAGAGGCAGCCGCCTGGCCGGGAAAATAAATTCGTTAGGAACGAACAGATATATAACGCGACATGGGGTCGGATTTTGCGGGCAAGCTGCCCGCAGTTTGCGGGCAGGTTCGCGTCACTAATTGCCCCGTAATATTAAGGCCTTAACATAGAAAATCTTTTCGTACAGTGACCTGGTTGCTCGAAGCACCCTATAGATCCCTCACGTGCGAATGTTCACGATGAGGGCATACCGATGACGCTTCTTCATTCTGGCGCGACGAGCCGCGCGGGCCCTGGATTGCCGGTCGATCGACTTTTCGGAAAGGCCGAGCTTGCGCGCTACCTCGGTCTCTCCGTCTCGGGTCTAACTAAACTGCTCGAGAGCAACCGTGGCCCCGCGGTGATCCGCGTCGGCCGTCTTGTCCGTTTTCGGCACGACGATGTTGTTGCTTGGCTCGAGGCGCGGCGCTCCGATACTCGCGCCACATCGTAATTTGGTGAGGCGTGAACGTGAAGCCGGAGAACGGTAGCGGGATGATTGGCGGCGTCTCCTTCGAGACGAGCGGCGACATCGTCACCAAGAGCGCTTTTGCTTCCTTGATCGGCGTGAGCGCCGGGCGCGTTTCTCAATTTCTGTCAGAGAAAAAAATATTCGGTGACGCACTTGTTGGTGAAGGGCGATGCGCACGCATCCGGGTATCCGTGGCCTGCCAGCAGCTCAAGCGCAACCTTGATATCTCCCAGCGCTTCGGCAATGGCATTACCACCAGGCTCGATCAGCCATTGCCGGTCTCGGAGGTCGGCCCTCCTGCCGATCCGATCGAGGAGCAGCTCAAGCGCGAGAAGCTCGAGCAGCTGCAGCGGCTCAATCGTAAAGCTGCGCGCGAGGAAGCCGAGAAAGTTGGGAAGCTGACAGATTCCGACCTGGCACGACAACAGATGGGGCGCATCGCCGCCCAGGTCGTGACCATATTCGAGGGATCCGCAGCGGAGGTTGCAAATACGATCGCTGCGACCTTCAACCTGCCGCCGCGCGACGTGGTGCACCTTGTCCGCGGAGAATTCCGCAAAGTGAGAGCTTCCGCTGCCAAGGCGCTGCGCCGCGGCGTTGATGGCGTTCCGTTGATTGCCCTGGTCGAGGTCGGCGAGCAAGCAGAAGCCGTCCTCGAGGACGCGCTTGCGATCGAATGACAATGCAAATTCAGGTCACCAATCCGGAACGCCTGGCGCTCGAGGCTATGATCGCGGCGATCGAACCGCCGCCGCCGGTCGACTATTTGTTCTGGGCCGAAGACAACATCGTCTTCACGGAACGTGAAAGCCGGTTTCCCGGTCCGTACAATCGCAACCTGTTTCCCTATTTCGACGAGATCCTGCGCGCGCTGTCGCCGGATGATCCTTGCCGCTTTGTTACTGTGAAAGGCTCGGCCCAGGTCGGTAAGACTGTCGTGGGCAACATTTTCGTCGGCGGTTCGATGGTCATGGATCCGCGCGACATCCTGGTCGTGCATCCAACCGACGACAACGCATCCCGTTGGTCGAAACTCAAACTCAGTCCGATGCTGCGCGGGACGCCGACGCTGGCGCGATTGTTTCCCGAGAAATCGCGGGACAGCGGCAATTCAATCCTTTTCAAGGAGCGTGCTGACGGTCTCGGCGCCATCCTGATCTCCGGGGCAAATTCGCCGGCCTCGCTCTCGCAAGTCACGATGTCCCGCCAGGTGCAGGACGATGTCAGCAAATGGGAACCAAACCCCGCCGGCGATCCCGAGCAGCAAGCCGACAATCGCTCGCGCTCCGATGAGTTTGCCAAGATCTTGAAAATCTCCACCCCGCTCATCCTGCCGGGGTGCCGCATCACTAAGAACTTCGAAGCCGGCAGCCAGGAATATCCCTATGTCCCCTGTCCGCATTGCGAGCACATGCAGGTGCTCGAATGGGACAACATGCAGGGGCATCTCGATGTCGATCATCCGGAGCTCGCGCATTTTGTCTGCGAGGGCTGCGGCTGTGAGATCCACGAAACCGACCGAGCGAAAATGCTCGCCGGCTTCGAATGGCGCGCGCGTAACCCCGCGGCCAAGCGCTACCACCGGTCATTCTGGATCTGGTCGGCCTACTCGTATCTGCAATCGTGGGAATTGATCGCCCGCGAATGGCTGAAGGCCAAGGGCGATCCGGCAGCAGAGAAGTCCTTCCTCAACGAAACGGTCGGCGAAGCCTACAAGGCGCAAGGTGAAGCGCCACCGTGGGAGGACTTACGAAATCGGGCGGCCGCCTCACACTATGTGCGGGGCAGGGTGCCGCCGGGTGCGGTCCTGCTTATGCTTGGGATCGATTGCCAAGGTGATCGGGTGGAGTGGCAACTCGTAGGATTTGGTCGCGAGTATCGCCGCTACGTGATCGACTACGGCATTGTCGATCGACACATCTCGGATCCCGATTGCCAGCGCAATCTCGACCTTGTGCTGGCCAAGCAATGGATCAACGTCGCCGGCAAGTCGCTCGGCATCGATCGGGCGGCGATCGACGGCAACGCCTGGACCGAGGATGTCTGGAGCTTTGTGCGCCGGCATCCGGCGTCGAAAGTGATCATGGTGCGCGGCCGCGGCGAGGATTCCGCCCCGCGCCTGGCGTTGGTGAAGCGCGAGCGCAACGAGAAGACCGGCTTACTGCGAAAATATTCGCGCCGCTTCTACAATCTCGGCGTCTCGATCCTGAAAATGGCGCTCTATCGCGATCTCGCCAAGGATGATCCGCTGGCGGTCGGCTATGTCTCGTTTCCATCCGGCCTCGAGGATGAATATTTTCAGGAGCTGACGGCGGAGCGGCGGGTGCCGCATACCCGCTACGGCTTCACCACCTATCGCTGGGAAAAGGATGATCGCCAGGACAACGAGGCGCTCGATACGTTGGTGCAGGCGACCGGCGCCGCCATCAAGTACGGCGTTTACGGAATGTCGGATGTGAGCTGGGCGAAGTTGGAAGCCGAGCGCGAAGCGGCGCAGGGCGCTCCGCAGGCGGATCTGGAAGATTTGCTCAGTGCCGCACCAAACGACAGCGGTGGTGTCACTATACGCCAGGCCCAGCCTCGCAAAAGATCGCTCGCAGAGATGTTGCCGAGGTGATCCCCAATGGCCACTAAACAACAAGCGATCGGCGAGACTGGGCGCATCAGCGCGATGGGAATTCCGTGGTATGGGCGCGAGGACTATCCGCGCATCTGCAAAATCATGGCCGATGGTGAAAGATTCCCGGAAGTCTATGACGATTGGTTGCACAGAGCGGAAGCAGTGGAACGCAGGATCGCGGCAAGCGGCGTACCAGCCATCCGCGCCATGATTGATCCGGAGCAATTTCTGATCTGGTGCAAAATTCGCGCGTCAAAGTGCGACAGCCAGGCGCGCGGGCGCTTCGCTGCCGAAAAAGCCCGCGATGCAATCCGCTGATGATTCCTATTCGCAAAAACATCACTTCCCCAGCCAGTGCTGCAGAGCGCGCCGCGATTAAACCGCGATTTAGCGAGCTGCCGACTCCGGCCGAACGGGTCGAAAAGCTCGACGAGGCAGCCACCACTACTAACGAGCTTCCGCGAACTTCGCGGAAGCCGCTTAACATGGATGCTGAGGTTTTTGATCACATCGTTGATGCGGTTTGTGTGCGATTAGAGCCGGTATTTGCCGCGATGCTAAGGAAGCTCATTGAGCAAAGAGATCAAATTATCGAAGTTGGCATGCGACTTGAAAAGAAGCCAAGAAAGAAGCCGCCCGCCGAGCAAGGATGGGTGCAATTGAAAGAAGCTGCCCATCAAGTCGGCTACAGCGTTGAAAGCCTTCGGCGCTATGGAGATGCTGGGAAATTTGTCATGCGGCTATACAAAGGTAAGTATTTCGTGCGGCTGCCAGACGTGATGGAGTTTTTTATTGAGCAACTGAATTCGTAGCTCCCGAATTGTTTGGAACCTGTGGAACCTGTGGAACGTGTGGAACCTATGGAACGTGTGGAATGTGTGGAATGTGAGGGCCTCTATTTCGCCTTTCGATGAATTAGGCTTGCGACTCACACAGGTGAACCAAATGGTTCACCTGAAGAGGAATTCGCGATGTCGTTTGGACTTCCGAAAAACGTCTTTGCCCATGTAGCGCAGCAGCGAGCGCGCTACGAGCGAGTGCCGGCGCGCGAAGCTAAAATCGATGAAGCGAACCGTGAGCGCCGCGCAGCGGAATTTGATGAACTAAAATCTCTCCTCACAACTGCTCGCCAGATCGTCGATGCTGCAGCGCTCGCTCGTCAACAGCAAGAGACGCTAGCCGCCGTCAAGTCAGCGCTAGCTGCAATGCCGCCGCAGGCCTATGCATCTATCGATCCCGAGTTAAAAGCGCGCGAGATTTCCGACGCTTCAGGACTTTCGGGTCACGCAGGTGTGTACGAGGAAATCTTGCGCGCCGTGAAAGCCGCCGTGGCGCGAGCCAATTCGCCAGAGGCACAGGCGCAGCGATTTCTGGATGCCAAGGCCCTTGCGGATGCCGGCGGTCGTGTTCCTGCGCCGACTGGTCTCGCCAAGCAATGTCTCGATGCCTCCGCCCTTGCCCGTGCTGGCGGCCATGAGATTCCCCCGCCGCCTCGTGGCAGTCTTGCTGCACAGATCATCGAAGCGGCCCGCAAGAATCGTGAAGGAGAAGGAAGCAAATGAGAGACGATACGATCTTGGCGGAGCTAGAGGCGCTGAAAAAGCGCGTAGCGGCGCTTGAAGCCAACGCCGGCCTGGTCAAACCTGCCGCCGCTGATGTGGCCCCCGCGAAGTTCGTCGAGCGAGAGGTCAGCATAACGCACCCGATCGAAACCAGTCCGATCGTTCTGCCGACCGAAACTGAGTATCGCGGCATCCTTTCAGCCGTGCGCGATGCCTATCCCCAGCTCTGGCGGTCCTTGTCCGCGAATCCTCGATTTGCCGACGAAGATGACGCTAGACTTTTTCGCGACTTTCCCGCGGTATTCGAATGCGTATCTCATCTGCGGCGTACTACCGAGGTCGATAACAAACATTCACTTAGTTGGTGGGTAGATGAGATAAATCGGCGGCTACACGGCCGACAAATCGACGGCCTCGCATTTCTCGCGGCCGTGATTGGCGCCGGCGACGTGTCCTTTGTGCAGCGCGATGAGTACGGCAACGTCTGGGCCTTTGGGCTCGCGACGTTCGGGGGGCGCCCCGCCACTGAAGCTTGGCGGCGCGTTCTTAAGGGTCAGCTTTTGACGCCTATCGCCGGAAAATTCGGAGGGCCTAGCCCGCGGCCTAGCGTCACGCTCGAGGCCGAGCAATGATGGAATCGCGACGCGAGCGGATGGCGAACGCTCGCGGCGCGCGCGGTGCCAGACCGGCGATTTGTCCTCCCCGGTCTGGCACCATTTTTTGGTTTAGCGCGCTCATCCTTGATGGGGCATGGCGCCCTCAGACAACGACAGCAGGCCTCCTCAGAGCGCGTTAAAAGGCCCGCCTGGAAGGGGTCAAGGCTTGCGCGCGCCAACCGAGAGCTGATCGGGATGGCAAACCCAATCGGCAAAATGACGGCAGGGCGATGCGTGCGCCCTGCCGTCTATCAGTTCCAAGGCAATGGAACGAAGTCTGACTATGAGCCGGGGAGCGGGTGATGTTTGAGCTAAAATTTGATGTGCGAGAGTTCGAGCGGCGAACGAAGGAGCTCGAGGGGACCCTCGACCAGATGCCGTTTGCTCTTGCTCTCGCCATGACCGAGGCTGCGGAAAGAACCAAACAAGCCTTGGTGGATGAGTGGCCTCAACATATCACCCAACGCAATCCCGGCTTCATCAAGCGCGCGTTGCAGGTCAAACCAGCAACCAAGCACGATCTGCGGGTAGAGATTTACGACAGTCTCGGCAGAGCGTCGCTGGAATTGCACGCCGACGGCGGCACGAAACAGGCAAAAGGGAAATTTGCTATCCCCGTCGAAAATAATGTCCAGCGAGGTGCGCGAGGGGTGTCCCGCTCAAAGCAGCCCCGTTCGCTCGCGAATTCTTTCGTCGCGGATCTTCGCGGAAAAGGCGCGGCGCTATGGGTGCGCTATGGGCGCAAGGGCAGGCGGCTCCGGCTGATGTACGCGCTCAGAGCCGTGGTCCCGGTTCGAAAGGACGTTCCATTCCGCGAAACCTTTGCCGCGACGATGATGCGAGAGTTGCGGCAGTCGTTCCCCGCCGCAATGAAACGCGCGATGTCGACGCGCAGGCCACGGTGACACGGGTAAGGCGGCACCTACTCGCCGCTTTTGTTTTGAAAAGCGAAGGAGCTTCGAAAAATGTCGCAACAAGACGACACTTTGAGGATGGCGGCGGAAATTGTCGACAAGTGGAGTGGTCCGCTCCACGCCATGAATAAATCTCTTCGCTCGCTCGCGGAGACGGCAAAGGGCACACACGTCACCCAAACCGCGCATGTCCGCGACCAGGCGAAGGCGTATGCCGGTCTGGATCAGTCGGTGAAGCAAATCGCCGATCGGACGAAGTCGATGCTCACGCCGGCGCTCGCTGCGGCCGGCGTTTCTATTCTTTCGGTAGGCGGTGCCGTCGCCGCGCTGGTCAAGGCGACAAACAGTTTCGGCGAGACAACGAAGAAGCTCGCCTTTATCGGCCGGGAAACCGGCTTTTCGATCACGAAGCTCCGCGAGCTTGACGCACTGGCGAGCCGGGTCGGAACCTCGCCTGAGGCGATGCGCGCCGGCGAGCAGGCGTTCGCGCACAACATGGAGCAGCTGCGCCGTTGGCGCGGCGCGTCGGCGGAGTTTTTCACAAGTCAGCACGATCTGAACGTCCGCGCGCTCGGCGATACGCTGCGGTTGTCGAGGAGCAACGAGGAAGCATTCGACGCCGTCGAGGATTTTCTCGATAAAGTCCCCGATATGGTTCAAAAAATGAACCTGCTCAAAGCGGTCGGCTTGTCGACCGAACTTGCAAATCTCTCTGGGCCGGAACGCCGTAAGGCGCTCGCAGAAATCCGCGACGATTTAGGCGACGCTGGAAAGAACGCGGTGAAACTCGGTTTGGCGTTTCAGCATGCTCGAGATCGGCTCGATACGACGTTGAGCGGTACCTCGGACATGATTGGCGCAGCGCTCGCCGAGCCATTTACCAGGGCGACGGACGCGGTTCGTGAATTCATTAAGGCAAATCGCGGCGAGCTTATGCCGGTACTCCATGATCTGGGCGACGCCCTGACCGGTTTGGATTGGAAGGATTTTGGAACGGGACTATCGGATTTTTTCAAATCAACCCTGACCGATATCAACAACATCGTGAAGGGTCTCAGGATACTCGACGAATGGACGGCGCACCCGGGAAAACTTGGTGCGGCCATCGGGGACAAAGCGGAACAAGCCGCGGGCTACATCAACAACCTGACCGGACAGCCATCGACCTTCAAGCAACGCGGCGCCGGTATCCCCGGTTTCGCCAGCGGCGGCATCGTCAGATCCCCGACGTTGGCGAGAGTCGGCGAGGCAGGTCCAGAGGCCATAGTGCCACTAGCCGGCGGCGACGACGTGCTGAAGCGGCCGATCAAGGAAGGCACCGAGGCCGGCACCCGCAAGGGCGTCTTCGACGGCATGAGGGATTGGTTTGACTATCAGAGAGGCGGTGGTGCTGGTGGAGGAGGCGGCGGTGGTGGTGGCCTCAGCGGCCCGCATGGCGGTGCCGGTGACCGTACCGGACTCCAAGGGCCGCGCGTTGGTGAAGATGCCAAAGCCGCGGCAGCTTCCTTTGCGGATCGCTTCAAGGGTGAGCCCGCTGGCGGCGGCAGTGAGTATCTTCGAGGCGAGCGTAGTTGGATCAAGGATGAATTGGACAAAGACCCAAAGCTAAGGAGCTTCCTTGGCGGCGTGCTTGCCCACGAGCAATCACCGGGCGAACGCTCTAAAGTTATGGAGTCGCTTGCCAACCGTATGAACTACCTAAAAGCGACGAAGTTTCCAAACCTGACTATGCGCGATTATTTGAGGGGCAAGTACGGGCAATTTTACGGACCTATCCAAAGAGGCGAAATTAGTCCTGGTTTAGAAGCCCTCGCCAAAAGGCAGGGTGTCGATAAGGATATCGACAAGGTGCTAGGCGGAAGCAACGATATCCGCGGGATGACAGATCAGGGCAGTCGCGGCGATCCCAATTTTGGCGTTGGCGAAACGATCATGTCGCACGGCGAGGGCTACAATGATTTTGGTCGCGGTGCGGCGCGGGCTTGGCGCTTAAGACAGCAGAGCCGAGTCAATGCGCCCACGCCGACCGCCAGCGCGCTTACGGCCGCCGGTCTCCTAGAACACGCCAAGAAGTATGGGCCAGGCACTTTTAATGATCGCTGGCATGGCGATCTTCTGCAGCAGGGGCGGCGCTCGGGGCTCATCGGCGGCCCGATGCGTCACGAGGTGACGGGCTCGGCGGGCGTGACGGTGGATTTCCGGAATATGCCGCGCGGCGTTCTGACCGCAGGATCGATCGAAGGAATGTTCAAAAAAATTACGCTCAATCGCGGCGTCGCCATGCCGCTGGCGAGCGACGGTGCCTAATGTACAGCGATGCGCCCGGGGGCGACCGCGCGCCGCGAATCGAGGAAATGCTGGTGCGCTGGCAGGGCTGGGCGCCAGAGCGGACGGCCTATATTCGCTGCTTCGATTCCGTTGCCGCGCCGGAGGCATTTCCAGAAATTCCGGAGGTCGCCGGGCTCAAGCCCGACGAACAGGTTTTCGTGCTTTATGACGCCGACAACGGGTTGCCGATGAAACTACGCGGCAGGCTGGTGGATGCGATTGCTGATGCGGCCGAACACGGTTTCGTTGTGCTGAGGGCCGAATATGCCTGATCTATCGCTGCCCGCCGAACCTGGCGATGTAGGCAGCTATCCAATCGGTCGCGATCTCATGCTGGGCGGCTTCCAGCTCAATAGCCCCGGCGCACACTTCGTCATGGAGCGCACTCTCGAGCTGATCCTTGACGATCGAGTTCCAGGGCGTTGTCGTTTCCGATTGCGGCCACAGATTGCGCGGTCGGTTCGAGCCGCCAAGCGCCAACGGGATCAAATGATCGACGTCGCAGGGGCACGGCGGCTGTTCGGGATCCATGCCGTAGACCTTGTAGATCGCCTTCTTCCGCGCGGAAGGGACATTGCGGATCGCCTTGGTGCTGAACGTGGCGGAGCAGATGACGTCCTTCGTCAGCGCCGGATCTGCCAAACCGGGCGTGATGCTGGGATCCGGAAGGTCGCCGGCCAGCGCCGGCGACGAGGCGCCCAAGATGACAAGCCCCGCCGTGATGATCGCGGCGACCTTCATCGCTTGCGCCTGGTGATCGGATGCACGTAGGAGCCGGAAGGATGCCTCGCATTGCACGATGACGACTTGCAATGACCGGTCCGAAATTCGCCAGTGGTGCGATGATGCGAGGATCCGGCCTCGGCTGTCCCGCAAAGAAGCATCGTCGAAATTATGCAGATCGCTACGGCTTTCATTGTGCTGCCCTCCGCCAAAGTGAAGGCTTTTTCTTATCACGTTCCGCGTTGGGATTGGCGGAGGGATTGGCAGGGCGGATTTCGATTTGCGCTGGCGGTCGATCGAAGGCATCGCACCTGCCCGTAGCCCGCGCGGAACGATTGGGGGCACACTCCGCCGCATTGAGATTGTTGTGGCGGGGGATTCCTATTCGCCGCGATTTGGGCTATGATTCGTGCGCAGCGTCGGACCGGCTGTCACCGGCCCGACGCCACTTGCCACAACGCACCGGATAAGGGCGCGTCATGACCGAATCGACTCTTAGCAAAAATCGAAGCGGCATTCCGCCTGGCCGGTGCATTCACACACAGCTAGGAGAAGATCATCATGCCTGCGATTAGCGCAAATATTCGCGTCGTCGACGAAGACGAAGGCCTTGGGTGCTTAGAACACGACGTCAATGATCTCGCCAAACATGGCTTATCTAGTTTCTTCGGCGGTGGAGGGTGCGATCGGTGCGAACCCAATGCCAGGAACAAAGGATCAATACCTCATCCCCAGCGACCAGGCGGAGGCAGTTCAGTTCAGCGCCTACCGCGCCTGAAGCGAATGATCGATGATTTCAGGGGGCGGTATTATCGCGTGCTCGACGGCCGAAAGGCGGTGCAGTCATGACCACTCATCGCACAAGCCGCCGCGCGATCCTGGCCGGCGCCGCCGCACTGCCGATCGCCGCGATCGCCGACGCCATGCACACGTCTCCAGCCGAGGCGCTGCCTGCCGCTTCTCCGATCAGCGATCCGGTCTTCGCCGCGATCGAGCAAGGCGTATGCAATTAAGACAGTAAGGGCGGAAAGCCGTCCAAGCCGTCCAAGCTGTTCAAAGCTCAATGAACATGGGCTGATGTTCGATTGTGTGGTGCCGTCCATGACCGTCCACGGGCCGTCCAAACAGCGGCGTGAGCCATGCGCAGACCACGCTGCCGCCAGCGGCGGTAGCGGTTTCCGGCGGCGTGACGACACGGTGACGATTTGATACTATCGCGGCCTCGGGCCGATTTTGATCGATGCTATTTCTATTGTGTAATCAGGAGGTTATTGGTCGGAGCGCCGAGATTTGAACTCGGGACCCCCAGTCCCCCAGACTGGTGCGCTAACCGGGCTGCGCTACGCTCCGTCGATGCTGCCGGACTATAGTAAGCGGCCTACCCAGGCACAAGCGGCCCGCAACAGACGCTCGCGCGACGCCGCACGACGACGTAGACTAGGTTCTTTGTCGGCGACCCGGACAATCGGATTCCCCTGTGAAGCGGTTTTATAGCGCGACGATCAACTCGCTGCGTGCGTTCGCCTACGGCGCCAGACACGAAGCCGCGCTGCGCGAGGAGATGATCGCGCTTTTGCTCGGGCTTCCCATCGGCGTCTTCATCGCGCCGAGCGCGGCGTGGTACGTCGCCATGATCGGCACGTTGCTCGTCCTGCTCGCCGTGGAACTGTTGAACACCGCGATCGAGAAGCTGGCCGACCATGTCACCCCGGATCACCATGTCGAGATCGGCCGCATCAAGGATTACGGCTCGGCGGCCGTGTTCTGCGCGATCTGCCTGGCGGGGCTCATTTGGCTGGCAGCGCTGCTGATCCGCGTGGGGCTGCCGATCTAGTGACTAGTGTCCCGATTCCGAAAGTTCGCATCATTATGCGGCACCCTCGTTTGCGAACTTCGGAATCGAAGGACACTAGATGCCGTAATGGGCCCTGCTCGGAGCGAGCAATTGATGTGGCTGTCC
>Ga0187867_10002949_pt1 | contig 13823 bp, 13 predicted proteins | sample June2016WEW_13_1_FD_132976 | JGI IMG/M metagenome (GOLD analysis project Ga0187867, IMG submission 132976) | Peatland microbial communities from SPRUCE experiment site at the Marcell Experimental Forest, Minnesota, USA - June2016WEW_13_10 | ecosystem: Environmental > Terrestrial > Soil >... | reverse complement strand
CCGCGACGAATGCCCTTTTTGAGAGGGACGATGTCCTCATCGTCGCAAGTGTCTCCTGTATCTACGGCCTGGGCTCGCCGGAAGCCTACTACGGCATGCTGCTGATGCTCGAAAAAGGACAGAAAATCTCGCGCAATCAGATCGTCTCGCGCCTGGTCGATATTCTCTACGACCGCAACGATATGGACTTCCGCCGCGGCACGTTCCGCGTGCGCGGCGACGTGATCGAAATCTATCCTACGTACGAAGATTACGCCTACCGCATCGAGATGTTCGGGGACGAGATCGAAAGTCTCTCGCAGATCGACCCGCTGCTGGGGCAGGTGCGGCAGACTTATCAGCGCCTGCCCATCTATCCCAAAACGCACTATGTCATGTCCGACGAGACCCGGAATTCGGCCATGGCCAGCATCCTCACCGAGCTCCAATGGTGGCATAAGGAACTGGAGAAGCAGGGCAAGTTGATCGAAGCGCAGCGCCTGTGGCAGCGCACCATGTTCGACCTGGAGATGATGAAGGAGATCGGCTACTGCCATGGCATCGAGAATTATTCGCGCCATTTTTCCGGGCGGCTGCCCGGTGAAGCACCTCCCACGCTGCTCGATTACCTGCCGCACGATTCGCTGATCCTGATCGACGAGAGCCACCAGACCATTCCGCAGTTGCACGGGATGTATCATGGCGACCGCTCGCGCAAGGAAGTGCTGGTATCGCACGGATTCCGCATGCCCAGCGCGCTAGATAACCGGCCGCTGACTTTCGAAGAGTTCGAGCATCGCGTCAATCAGGTAGTTTACGTTTCGGCAACCCCCGGCCCATACGAATTGACTAAGTCGGCGGGCGTAGTGGTGGAGCAGATCATTCGTCCCACGGGCCTGCTCGATCCGGAGGTCGAGATCCGTCCGGTGAAGGGCCAAGTGGACGATCTGCTCGGCCAGATCCGGCGGCGCGTGGAGAACAATCAACGCGTGCTGGTGACTACGTTGACCAAGCGCATGGCCGAAGACCTCGCCGAATATTACTCCGAGGTGGGCGTGCGCTGCCGCTATCTGCATTCCGAAGTGAGCACGCTCGATCGCCTGAAGATTCTGCGCGACCTGCGGCGCGGCGAGTTCGACGTGCTGATCGGCATCAACCTGCTGCGTGAAGGCTTGGACCTGCCGGAAGTATCGCTGGTAGCGATTCTGGACGCCGACAAAGAAGGCTTCCTGCGCTCCAGCGGATCGCTGATTCAGACCATGGGGCGCGCGGCGCGCCACGTGGAAGGCCGCGCGATTTTGTACGCGGACGTGATGACCGACAGCATGAAACACGCCATCGAAGAGACCACCCGGCGCCGCCGCACGCAACTGGAATACAACGAGCGCAACGGCATCACGCCGCAGTCCATTATGAAGCCGATCGACATGAGCCTGGTGGCGATTGCGGAAGCCGATTATGTGACGGTGCCGCTCGAATCCGACGACGAGATCGAACAGATGACGCAGGAGCAGCGCGACCGCTTCCTGGGCGAGTTGGAAGAGCGCATGCGCGAGGCCGCGCGCAAGTTCGAGTTCGAGAAAGCCGCGCAGATTCGGGATAAGCTGAAGGCGTTGCGGGCGAGTTCCATGGAGGGAATCACTGCCGCAGCGAGTTAATCAGGCCCAGTCAGCCTACCGTTTCAAAGCGGAATCCATACAACCGGTTGATCCATTCCGCGGCATCACTGGCGTTCCAAATCAGCGCGAGCTCCTCTATTGCGGTCGAGATGGGAATCGCTGCCCGCAGCAAGATCAGTCCCGGACTCTGCGCTCCGGCCACATGGCGTTTGAAATGCGACGGCATGGTGCGGCGGTCCTGGCTCACCAGAATTCGTCGGGAGTCTGCCGCAAGCCGCAGGACGTCGGGATCTTCCAGCCCCTCCAGCCCGGCGTCGGCCGCTGTCCGGATGTCAACTCCAGGCTCGGCCCGCCGCAGCCCACGCAGCACGCGCCCGTCAAGGTTGGCGTCAGCCTGGAATCTGACTCGCATTGCGCGCCCGCTGCAGCTTCGCAATCAACTCTGCGTTCGTCTGCCTCGACTGCAGATGTTGCGAATCCGCGACGCGCTGCCCTTCCGTCAGGTAGACGTCGATTTCATTCTGGTGTCCGAGGTAAAACGCAAGCGCACCGTGCACCTGTTCGAGAGTTAACGCCGGATAACAATCGACCATGCTCTCGGCCGACAGTCCCTCGCGGAACAGGTACACGAGCGAATCAAGGGACACCCTGGTGTCTCCAACCAGGTACTGGCCTTCGGCAATCCTAACGTAATCTCCCGGCATTGCGGTGCCCCACAAGCCCAGGGAGCGAGCGGAAACTGAGACCCGCCAGCACTTGTGGCGCCACGCCACGCAAGCCTCACCCCGCGCTCTTAATTAGCCGCTCCGCGTGCTTCAGCGCCTCCGGCGTCAATTCCTGTCCCGACAGCATCCGCCCGACCTCGCGCGTACGGCCCTGCCGGTCTAACTCCTCGATCCCGGCCACCGTGCGCCCCTGGCTCTCGCGCTTTTCGACACAATAGTGATGATCCGCGAAGGCGGCGATTTGCGCCAGGTGCGTCACGCACAACACCTGGTTCGCGGCGGCCAGTTTCTTCAGCCGCCGTCCCACACCTTCCGCGGCGCTGCCGCCGATACCCGCGTCCACTTCGTCGAAGACCAACGTGCGCCGCGGCGCGACATCGTCCGACAGGCACGTCTTCAGCGCCAGAGCGATGCGCGAGATCTCACCGCCCGACGCTACCTTTTCCAGCGGCTTAGGCTCCTCACCCAAATTCGGCGAGACCAGAAACTCAACGCGGTCGACGCCCGCCGGCGACCACGGGACCGCCGCGATCTCGATGCGAAACTTGGTGCGCTCCATGGCCAGCGAGCGAAGCTCCGCCTCCACGCCTTTCTCCAGCTTACGCGCGGCGCGCGTGCGCACGGCTGTCAACTCGCCCGCGGCCTGCTGGTAGCCGCACGCCAGACGTTCGCGTTCTTTGCGCAGCTCTTCCATGCGCTCGCCGGCGTTTTCCACCTGCTCGATCTGCGCGCGTACCTCGGCCAGAAACGCCAGCACCTCGGCAATCGACGCGCCATATTTGCGCTTCAGCTTGTCCAGCAGCGCCAGGCGGTTCTCGATTTCCTCCAGGCGGCCGGGATTCGCCTCCAGGCCCGAAAGATAGTCGCGTAGGCCGTAGGACGCCTCTTTTATGGCCAACTCGGCGGACTGAAGCTGCTCGCCCAAGCCCGCGAGCGACGGATCGATGCGGCACACATCGTCCAGCCGTTTGGCCGCCAGCCGCACCTGCGCCAGCGCTGCCCCCGGCGAATCGTAAAGCGCGGCATAGGCGGTGCCGGCGTTCTCCTGCAACCGGCCCAGGTTCTGCAGCACGCGCCGCTCGGCTTCCAGCGCTTCGTCTTCGCCGGCGGCGGGCGCGGCGCCCTCGATTTCCTTGCGCTGGAATTCCCAGAGGTCCAGCAGGCGCAGCTTTTCCTGTTCGGTACGCTCCAGTGTTTCGAGCGCCGTGCCGGCGCTCTTCCAGCGCGCATAAACCTCCGCGACGCGGACCCGCAGCTCTCCGGCCACGGCAAACGAATCCAGCATGTCGCGCTGCGCGTCGGGCGAAAACAGAAGCTGCTGATCGTGTTGCCCGTGGATATCGCCCAGCAGCGGCGCCAGATCGCGCAGCAGCGATACGGCCACGGGTCTGCTGCCCAGGAAGGCGCGCGACTTGCCGCCCGCCAGGATCTCGCGCTCAATCAGCAATTCGCTGTCTTCCACCGCGATGCCCGCGGGATCCAGCAACGCGCGCACGTCGGCGCGGTCGCGCACGTCGAAGATGCCCGCCACGCGCGCGCGAGCCTCGCCGGAGCGGATCATCTCGGCCGACGCGCGGGCGCCCAGCAGCAGCCCGAAAGCGTCCACCACGATGGATTTGCCGCTGCCCGTCTCGCCCGTCAGTAGATTCAGCCCCGCATGGAAGCGCACCCGGATGCGATCCACCACGGCGTAGTTCTCCACCAGCAACTCCACAAGCATTGCTGTGCCGATTATAACCGTTGCTCCGCGCACCCGCGAGGTGCTACCGTGCAACCGAAGGCAGGGCCATGGCCGATATTTTTCGCGATCGATTGTTAAAGGATAAAACGGCGTTCATCACCGGCGGCGGTAGCGGCATTAATCTGCGCATCGCCGAACGTTTCGCGGCGCAGGGCGCCAGCGTGGGTCTGATGGGACGCAAGCAGGATAAGCTTGACCGGGCGGCGGAGAGCATTCGCGCGGCCGGCGGCGCGGCGGTGGGAATCGCGGGCGATGTGCGCTATTACGAAGAGTGCCAGAACGCGCTGCAAAAGACCCAAGAGAAGTTCGGCGCGATCGATATTCTGGTTTGCGGCGCGGCGGGCAATTTTCCCGCGACCGTGCTGGGCATGTCCGCCAACGGGTTCAAGGCCGTCATCGATATCGATCTGCTGGGCACTTTCAACACCTGCCGCGCGGCTTACCAGTACTTGCGGAAGCCGGGCGCATCGCTGATCGCGATCTCCGCCACGCACGCTTTTGTGCCGATAGCGTATCAGGCGCACGTCTGCGCGGCCAAGGCGGGCATCGACATTTTTTGCAAAACGCTGGCGATCGAATGGGCCGCGGCGGGCGTACGGGTGAACGTGATCGCGCCGGGCCCCGTCGACGATACGGAAGGCATGCGGCGGCTGGCGCCCACCGGCGAGGCGCGCCAAAGGGCGATGGCCAGCGTGCCGCTGGGGCGCTTCGCCAGCAAGGATGACATCGCCGATCTGGCGCTATTCCTGTGCTCCGATGCGGCGGCCTACATGACGGGCGCGATCTGCGTGTGCGACGGCGGGCAATCGTTGCTCGGCTCGCGCAACTTCCTGGGTGCCGCAGCCGGTGGAACGCCGTGATCCATGCAAGCGCGGACCTGGCGCGGCGGCTGGAGGCTGCCGAAGCGCTCAACGGCGTGGAGTGCGCGGACGCGCACCAGAAGCTCAATCCGGAACTGGGAGCCACGGTACTGGAAGTGGGCGGCGGTTTCGCCATCTTCGTGGGCCCCGATTCGCCGCTGACGCACGCCCTGGGGATGGGCATGCACGGCGAGGTGCGCGCGGACGAGTTGGACCGGCTGGAGAACTTCTATCGCGCGCGTGGCGCGACGGCCAGCGTGGAGATTTGTCCACTTGCCAGTGCGTCGCTGGTCGAACTGCTGGGGAACCGGGGCTATGGCGTGACCGAGTTCAATAATGTGCTGGTGCGGGCGCTGGCCGGAGCCGGATTCGCGCCGGCCGGGAAGTCCGTCCGCCTGGCCTATGCGGACGAGGAGTTTCTGTGGGCCCGGACCGTGGGGCGCGGATTTCTGGAGAAGGACGAGTTGACCGCGGCCGAAGTGGACGTGGGGAGCGCCATCTGGCATATGCCGGGGTCGCGCTGCTACCTGGCGTTTGCAGGCGGCCGGGCCGCGGCGGCCGGAGCGATGGCTGTACGCGGCGGCCTGGCGACGCTGTTCGCGGACAGCACCATGCTGGGCTTTCGTGGAGCGGGCCTGCAGAGCGAACTGATCCGCGAACGTCTGCGCGTGGCCGTGGAGGAGGGATGCGACCTGGCCGCCGCGGCCACCCTGCCGGGCAGCGTGTCGCAGCGGAACTACGAACGCAACGGGTTCCAGGTGGCGTATACCAAAGCGGTCCTGGCGCGGTAGGCTCAGTGGGGCAGGCTCGGAGCCTGCGGCGGCCTCGTAGGCCGCCTGCTTCTCAGCGACCACGCCAGCATCAGAACGGCTAATGGGAGGAACACATAGTTCCCGATGTCCCCCGGTGGCGTGTGCCTGAACACCACCGGTTTCATGTGCCCCACTAACTCACGCAGCATTGTTTCACAGATCAGCAAGACGTACATAAATGGCACCAGCGACCTGTATCGAAACACAAGCACGAGTTGGATCAGCGCGTAAACCAATTGCGCGCTGCCCCACAGCGCGAACGCAAAAACGATGCCATCCGCCCCGGCCACCGATAAATCCATCCCTGCGATACTGCCGGCGCCGCCGTCCGGCGCAAGCAAATGGATGAAGCTGCGCGCCAAGCTGATGAAGGCGGTCGCCATGAAGACATAGACGGGCGGTTTTGCGCCCCGGATTACATTATCGGCCGTGGCGGGCAGCAGGACTTCAAGAATGTTCCTCATCGTTTTCCAAGACGTTCAAATACTCCTCCAACGTCGCCTCCAGCCGCTTATAAAGAAGGCCGTCGAAGCTCTCGGTTCCCTGCCCCGCCTGCGCTTTTTGCAGACTGCGAATATAATCCAATCGATCCTCCGGACGCACTGCAACCGGTGGATACCCGGCGCGAATCAGAATCAGGTTCATCAGCAGCCGGGCAGTGCGCCCGTTGCCGTCATTAAACGGGTGAATGCCCACCAGGCGGCGATGCGCCACGAACGCGGTGCCGGGCGTGCCGGATGCCGCGCCGAGCCATGCGGCGAAGTCACCCATTAGCGCGGGGATCTCCGCAGGGGACGGAAACGCATGCCTCCCTGCTTCGGTGCGGACGTATCGCGCAAGATCGGCATACCGGCCGGCGATGTCGGGGCGGGAACGTTGCATCGTCAAGCGGTGCAGATTGCGCACGTCGGCTTCTGTCAGTTGTGCCGTTTCGCGGGCCAGTTCGCGCACATAACGGACCGCATCGTAGTGGTCGAGTGCTTCAAGATGATCTCTGAGGGGCTTGCCGCCGATGGTCACGCCTTGCTCGATCACCAGTGTCGTTTCTACGGCGCTAAGTTTGTTGCCTTCGATGGCGTTTGACGTGTAGGTCAGCTCGATGTCGTAGTAATGCTCCAGCTTGGCGAGCGCCTCCCGCGAAAGCGGGCGCAGCTTGGCCAGCCGTTCCTTTTTGGCCGCGATGGCTCTTAGAAGCTCGTCCATGCTCTCTCAGAAGTACCACGGGCAAATTGGGCGCGCAAGGCGACGGAAACCACGATGTTGCCGCCACCGGTTGCGCTTACAGAGCAATCGATCGTATCTGTGTGGTTATCGGAAGCTGGGCCGTGGCGGTGTCTGGGCGTTCGGGCATTCCATCCGCGGTACGATGGTCTTTGGAGTGTCGACCTGTCGAGCGAGCTTGCTTAGAGGTGCGCCTTGTTGTCGTCAGAAAGCGGCCAAATGATCATGGCCGGACCCATTTCGTCGGGCAGCCCACATGGACCGGGTTGGTTCGAATATATTATCTTCGGCATCCTCGCCTGCTTCATCGTCTGGACACTGGTGCAAGACTGGAAAAGGACCAGAGAGATTCGGCAGTATGCGGAGAACAAAGGCCTCACATTCATAGGCGTGTCCCTGCCAATAAGCTTCCCGATCAGCGAGACCTCGGTGGGCTGGGCTAGTTCGGTCAAAAACGCAGTTGTGGGGGACCGGAACGAGAAGGAACTCCTGTTTTTCGACTGTACCTTGGGTTCTGGCAAGAGCCGTAGAACCCAAACAGTGGTGGCTATTCGAGGACCCGAGGAGTGTTTTAGGCCTGTTCGATTTGGACCGTTTCTGCAGACGGAGAAAGTCGGCGAGTGGTCGCTGGTTTACCGCTCTAAACAACGCTTGCCGTTAGAGGAGATCGATGCCCTCCTTGCGGAGGTCTAATCAACTCGCCTAACCATACCCTGTAACCGTATAAATCTAAATCGCATAGGTCTAAAACTGGCTTTGTTCGGACAAAACGGCGTCGCTCCGCCGGCATGCACAATCCGGCACAATCCTGCCTAATACATTTTGCCGCAAGTAAGCCGGGCTAGCCTGAACTTGCATTTCGCCCCATCCGCGGTACAATAGTTTTGTAGTGTCGAACCTGTCGAGTGGGCGAAAGCCCACTTTTTTGTTGCTATGAAGCCGGCTATATCATCACGTATCGCGGAAATCGCCGAGCGAGTGGCGCTTTCCGAAGGCATTGAGGTCGTCGAAGTGGAAGTCAAAGGCGGCGGGAAAAACCAGTTCGTGCGTATTTCCATCGACAAGCCCGAAGGCGTATCCCACGCCGATTGCGAGCTGATCTCGCACCAGGTCGGCACCATTCTGGATGTCGAAGACGTGGTGCCTGGCCATTACACGCTGGAAGTCAGCTCTCCGGGCCTTGAGCGCAAGTTACTCAAACCGCGCGACTTCGAGCGGTTCCAGGGCAAAAAGGCCAAGGTCACCTTGCGCGCGCCGGTCGAAAACCAGCGCCATTGGGAGGGTACCCTGGCGGGCTTCGCCGATGGCGTCGTCAGCCTGGAAGCCGCCGGACGGCAGATCCGCTTCCCGCTCGAGCAGGTGGAAAAGGCGAATTTGAAGTTTGAGTGGTAAGCCCCTCCGCGTCATCGGGTTAACAATCCAGCGACAGATATAGATCATAAGAGGAACACCTTGGAAACGATTTTTCAGTCCATCGAGATACTGAGCAAGGAAAAGGGGATCGATCCGCAGATCGTTCTGGACGCCGTCAAGGACGCCATGCTGATTGCTGCGCGCAAGCACTTCCGCACCACGGAGGATTATGTCGCCGAGTTGCACGAGAAGACCGGGGCGCTCCAGCTTTTCGCGGTCAAGAAGGCGGTCGAGGCCGTGGAAGATCCGGCCAAGGAAATGACCCTGGCCGAAGCGCGCCGCATCAATCCGGAAGCCGAGATCGGCACGGAGATCCGCATTCCCAAGAAAACCGACCTGCTCGGCCGTATCTCGGCACAGACCGCCAAGCAGGTGATTTTCCAAAAGGTGCGCGAGGCCGAGCGCGAAACGGTGTTTAACGAGTACTCCGGCCGCACCGGTGAGCTGGTCAACTGCACGGTAAAGCGCGTGGAAGGTCCGGATTACATTCTGGATCTCGGCAAGACCGAAGCTCGTCTGCCGAAGAAGGAGCAATCCCGCCTGGAAAGTTACAGCGTGGGCGACCGCGTGCGCTGCGTCATCCGCATCGTGGACAAGTCCAGCAAGGGTCCCGGGGTGTTGGTATCGCGCGCCGCGCCAGAGTTGGTGATGCGCCTGTTCGAGCAGGAAGTTCCCGAGATCTACGACAGCACCGTCACCATCAAGGGCTGCGCCCGGGAAGCCGGTGAACGCACCAAGATCGCCGTGCAGAGCCGCGACCGCGACGTGGACAGCGTGGGCGCATGCGTGGGCATGAAGGGCATGCGAGTGCAATCCATCATCCGCGAATTGCGCGGCGAAAAGATCGACATCATCGAATACTCCGAGGATCCCGTGACCTTCGCCACGCATGCCTTGAGCCCGGCGAAGATCAGCCGCGTCACCATTGTGGATGCGCTCGAGAAGCACATGGAAGTGATCGTGGACGATTCGCAGCTCTCGCTGGCTATCGGAAAAAAAGGCCAGAACGTGCGCCTGGCCGCCAAGCTGCTTGGGTGGAAGGTGGACATCAAGAGCGAAGAGGAAAAGCGCCAGGAAGTGGAGTCCGCCATGGCCGCCCTGGTCAATCCGCCGGAGCCCGTGTCCGCGCTGATTGCCTATGGCTTGAGCGAAGAATTGGCCGGCATACTGGCGGGGGCCGGTGTCAGCGTGATCGATAAGCTGGGTGGCATGACGCCGGAGCAGTTGCAGGAAATCCCCGGCATCGACCCGGAGATGGTGGAGAACATCCGGGATTCGGTGACCGCATATTACGGCCAGTTCGAGGAACCCGCGCCGGCGGCGCCCGATGAAGCGGAAGCCGAAGCGGCAACACTCAGCGACGAGATCTCCACGGAAGATGCCGCCACGCAACAGGAAGCCGATCGGGAAGCGGTTCAGGAATTTGCCTCGGAAGGTGCGCCGGCGCCTGAGCCGCAAGACGTTGAGATCTCTGGCGAGTCTGATACCATAATAGACTCGGGGCGCGTTTCTAACGACGAGTCGGAAGCTAGCGGTTCGCAAAACGAGTGAGGTGCGTCTCCGCGAGATAGTTTTGTATCTATGAATAAGATTCGAATTAACGAGCTGGCTCGCGAGCTGGAGGTCAAGGCGCACGAGATTATAGACCGGCTCCCCGAGTTGGGCGTCAGCGAAAAGAAGACCCACTCCAGCTCGATCGACGAAGATGTCGCCATTAAACTGCGGCGGCTATTCGGCCACGAAGTCCCCGACGAACCCACGGAACCGGAAGCGCGCCCTGCCGCGCCTCCGGACCGGCCCGCCGCGGCCGTCGAGACATCTCAGGCAGGCGACGTCGCGCCGGGTGCGCCGCTAGGCCAGGCGCCGGTCCCCGCCGCCGTTGAAGAACATGCCGTTGAGCCGGGCGCCGCGAAGGCGCCGCTGGATCGTCCGGCCGGCCGCCCATCGCTGCCGATTCGTCCGCCGTTAGCGGGCAGTGCGCCTCCGGGCGCGCCACCCGCCGCTCCGCGCGTCGCGCCCTCACCCATGCCCCCGGCCGCGGTGATTGCGCCTGGCCGTCCCACGCCTCCCGCTGCCCGCCCGATGCCGCCGATTCGGCCGGGCCAAGTGCTGTCCGGACCGCGCCAGCCCATGCCCCCCGGCGTCGGCGAGCCCCTCTCGCCATCGGCCCCGATTTTTTCCAGACCTGGTGTGGCCGTCCGCACCCCCAGCACGCCCGCGCCAGTATCGGCGGGAAGCCCTGCCCCGACGGCCGTCCCTGGCGCTCCCATGCTCAGGCCGCCGGCACGTCCGCTGGCCGGACAGCCTGCGGCACGGCCCGTGGTTCCGCCGCGCGCGGACCTGGCTGCCAAGTTGAGCCAGCCCCGCGCCGCCGCGCCTGGCATGCCCGCACCACCCGCGCCCGGCCGCCCTATCGGACCCGGCATTCCGCGGCCGCAGAGCGCTCCGGCGCCCGGCCAACCTATTTGGCGGGGACCGCTCCGTCCCGGCCAACCCGTGGTCGCCCGGCAGCCGGCTCCGGGCGTCCGGCCCGGCACCCCCATGCGCCCCGGTGGGCCGCGCCCCATGCATCCCACTTCGCGCCGTCCGGGCATGGAACCAGCGGTCGCGCCGCCGCCCCCCGATCAGCAGCGCCGCCCCGGCGATAAACGCGGCCGTCCCCCTCAACGCGACCGCAGCGCGGAGCCCGAAGAGAGGATTTTGCGCCCTTCCACGCGCCGCCAGGCGCCCTCCGGACCGCCTCCGGTGAGCCGTGAGATCACCGTCACCGAGGGCATCACGGTCAAGGAGCTTTCCGAGAAACTGGATGTCAAGGCCAGCCTGGTCATCAAGAAATTGATGGACCGCAACATCCTCGCCACCATTAACCAGACGCTGGATTCCAAGCTGGCCACCGAGATGGCGCGCGAGTTCGGAGCTTCCACCAGTACTATCACTTATGAAGAGGAATCTCAACAAAAAGTGGAGGTTGCCGAAGAGCAGAAAGATCTGCTGAAACGGGCCCCCGTGGTCACCATCATGGGCCATGTCGATCATGGCAAGACCTCGTTGTTGGACGCCATCCGGGAAGCCAATGTGGCCGGCAAAGAGGCCGGCGGAATCACGCAGCACATCGGCGCGTACTACGTCGAAAAAGACGGCCGCAAAGTGGTCTTCATCGATACACCGGGCCACGAAGCCTTCACCCGCATGCGCGCCCGCGGCGCCAAAGTTACGGACATCGTGGTGCTGGTGGTGGCGGCCGACGACGGCGTGATGCCCCAAACCCTGGAGGCCATCGACCACGCCCGCGCCGCCAAAGTGCCTATTGTCGTGGCCATCAACAAGATCGACAAGCCCGACGCGCAGCCCGAACGCATCAAGCAGCAGCTTTCCGACCGCGGCCTGCTGGCCGAGGATTGGGGCGGCGACACCGTGATGGTGCCGGTCTCCGCCAAGATGAAGATCAACCTGGATCTGTTGCTGGAAATGATTCTGTTAGTAGCCGATCTCCAGGATCTGAAAGCCAATCCGTCCCGCCCGGCCATGGGCAATGTGCTGGAAGCCAAGTTGGACCGGGGCCGCGGACCGGTCGCTACCGTGCTGGTGCGCAACGGAACGCTGCACGTAGGCGATTATTTCATCTGCGGCGCCGTCTTCGGTAAAGTGCGCGCCATGCTGAACGACCGCGGCGAACCCATCCGCGAGGCCGAGCCTTCCACGCCCGTCGAGGTGCTGGGCCTGGAGTCCATGCCGGAAGCCGGCGACGATTTTCAGGTAGTTACCGACACCGCCAAGGCCAAGCAGATCGTGCTCTTCCGCGAAGCCAAAGTGCGGGAAGCCACGCTGGCCAAGAGCAGCCGCATCACCCTGGAGATGCTGCACAAGAAACTGGCGGCCGGGGAAGTCACCGAACTGCCCATCATCCTCAAGGCCGACGTGGGCGGCTCCGCCGAGGTGCTCTCCGATACGCTGCAGAAGCTGTCCAACGACAAAGTCAAGATCCGCGTGCTGCGCTCCGGCGTGGGCGCCATCAACGAATCCGACGTGCTGCTGGCGTCCGCTTCCGATGCCATCATTATCGGCTTCAACGTGCGCCCGGAACGCAACACTTCGGCTTTGGCCGAGCAGGAAAAAGTGGACATCCGGCTGCACACCATCATCTACAACCTGACCGACGAGATTAAGCGCGCCATGACCGGCCTGCTGGAGCCGGTGTTCAAGGAAGTCTATAAAGGCAAGGCCGAGGTGCGCGATACGTTCCGCATTACCAAGGTCGGCAACGTGGCTGGATGCCAGGTGCAGGACGGCACCATCACGCGAGATAGCGAAGTGCGCCTGCTGCGCGACAACGTGGTGGTATACACCGGCAAGATCAGTTCGCTGCGCCGCTTCAAGGACGACGTTTCCGAGGTGAAGAGCGGCATGGAGTGCGGCATCACGCTGGAGAACTTCGGGGATGTCAAGCAAGGCGATGTCATCGAAGCCTTCGTCACCGAGCGGGTGGCTACCGAAGTTTTCGCCTGAGGAGCCGTGCCCACGATCGGTGTGCTGACGCTCGAAATCGTCCTTCAAAACTCGCACTCCTTGAAGGACAAGCGCCACGTGGTGAAGAGCCTGAAAGACCGGCTGCGCGGCAAGTTCAACGTGGCGGTAGCCGAGATCGACTGTCAGGACCTGTGGCAGCGGGCAGTGGTAGCGGCGGTCACCGTCTCCGCGGACCACGGACACGCCGAGAAGGTATTGCAGTCGGTCGAAGAGGAGGCCGCCGGGTTGCTCGGCCCGGAGCTGGCCGGCGCGACAGTGGAATGGATGTGATGGGTGGATGAGCATCGTTCCAGGCGAGTGTCCACAGCGGTCCGGGAGGAGCTCTCCGAGATCATCGGATTCGAGCTTTCCGACCCCCGCCTGGCCACTGTGGACGTGACGGACGTCACCGTCAGCCCGGACTCGCGCCACGCCATGGTCAAGGTCAGCCTGGGGGGCGGCGATCAGGAACAGCGCCAAGCCATGGCCGCCCTGGAGCATGCCCGCAATTACCTGCGGCATGAGCTGGCCAGCCGGTTGAACCTTAGGAAGATTCCCGAGCTGCATTTCGAGCCGGACCACTACCCCGACGCCGCCGCGCGGGTTGAAATCCTGCTGAAAAGGGCGAAAAAAAAGCGTGCGCCAACCGAAAATCGGCCCTAAAGTCAAACAAAATGTGGTAGTTTTGTTTTTGTTGACGGCTTCGGCGGTGTATCCCCAAACCGCCGTACCGAGCCGCGACCGTAAGGGAGCGGTTCCGGAACTGTTGCGCCTGGAACAGAGCGCCGAGGCCATGGGCTCCGCCTATTCCATTGCCGTCTACGGTTACGACCGGGAACAAATGGAAGCCGCCGTCGAAGCCGCCTTCGATGAAGTTCGGCAACTGGATAGTATGCTTTCGAACTATAAGCCCGATAGCGAGTGGAGCGAGGTGAACCGGGAGGCTG
>Ga0187867_10002945_pt1 | contig 13835 bp, 11 predicted proteins | sample June2016WEW_13_1_FD_132976 | JGI IMG/M metagenome (GOLD analysis project Ga0187867, IMG submission 132976) | Peatland microbial communities from SPRUCE experiment site at the Marcell Experimental Forest, Minnesota, USA - June2016WEW_13_10 | ecosystem: Environmental > Terrestrial > Soil >... | reverse complement strand
TCCTGGCGAAGGCGCTGGAGGTGTGCGGGCTGACCGCTCGGCTGCATCGGATCAGCGGGCCGGAGGAGCTGGCGGATAGCGCAGGGGTCATCGACGTGCTGCACCAGGACAGCGCCGATCCCGCCGTCCTGCGCATGGGCGAGGTCCAGCCACTGGGCGGCGAGGCAGCGTTTGCCGCGATCCGCAGTTCGATCGACCTGGTGATGGGTGGGCGAGTGGATGGGGTGGTGACCGCTCCGATCAACAAGGAGTCGTTACAGGCGGCAAAGATTCCGTTCATCGGGCATACCGAGATGTTTGCCGAGTTTACTGGTGCCACGGAAGAAATGACGATGTTTACCATCGTCGGGTTGAAGATCTTCTTCCTGACGCGGCATATGTCGCTGGCCCAGGCGTGCGCGTCGATCACGGTGCCGAAGGTGGCGAAGGGGATCGAGCAAAGTATCAAAGCGCTGCGTCAGTTGGGCATTGACGAGCCGCATCTGGCGGTGGCCGCGCTGAACCCGCACGGCGGCGAGGACGGGATGTTCGGGCGCGAGGAAATCGAGGGGATCAAACCGGCGATTGCGGCGGCTCATGCGAGGGGGTTGCGGGTCAGCGGGCCGGTGCCGGCTGACTCGGTGTTTCATTTGGCGCGGATCGGGCGGTATGACGCGGTGTTGTCGCTGTACCACGATCAGGGGCATATCGCGGCAAAAATGATGGATTTCGAGAAGACGGTGTCGGTGACACTGGGGTTGCCGGTGCTGCGGACCAGTGTCGATCACGGCACGGCGTTCGATATCGCCGGCACCGGGAAGGCGAGTGCAGTCAGCATGATCGAGGCAATTCGCGTCGCGGCGGAATACGCGGTGCGTGGGGTCAAGCTGGGGGATGCGCCGGTGGCGGCCCAGGCTGCTGAGTAAAGGCAGCGGCGGAGTGAGGCTGTTGCGGCGGGGGGTTGGCGTGGTAGTGTCCGCCGGGTAAGCGGGTGTAGTTCAATGGTAGAACGGCAGCTTCCCAAGCTGCATACGAGGGTTCGATTCCCTTCACCCGCTCCAACCCTTTCGATGTCTCACCAAAACGGTATCGAAACCTGGGCTCCGATTGGGCTCAACCTGTTCAGGGCCAGTTCCACCTGTCGGTGACGCTAAGTCAGACATCCGTTGGATGCTCACCCCAGTACTACCCAAGCGCTGCGGGTGTTTCCAAGCAAGCTATGAATCCCACATGTGCGAGAGTCCGCTCAAACGGTAGAGACGATTAGATACGCAAGCATATTCGTTATACCTGCGTTATCGCATGAACGGCAACTGCTACACAGAGGGTTGCGCGCGGACATGCTCTTGGCGTCATGGCGGTGCTGCATCTACGTCCTGACCCAAACCGTCCCCTTCTAAGGCATGAAAATCGATCGCAAGAGCGTCATAAGTTGTCCTGGCACTCTTCTCTATATAGTAGTTCCGTTTGATCTTCGTATTGCCGTTAATTTTCTCAATTCGAAACGGCTGTCCATATACGCTGTTTCCTATAAACCTCCCGTACTCCAGATTGAAAACCTCAGATGCTCGCTTATTGATAACGTTATTGTCAAGGAAGTTCGTGAACATCGCTTGCTTCGCAGAATCTGACCTGTCTGCTTGTGCGATCTGTTGCAAACCGATTCTCTTGCTGTTTGTGGGCTCAAAACCATAACCAAGAATATAAAACACGATTCCTTCGCTGACGTAACGCCTCGCTGTCTGAAGCGCTTGCTCATTTTCATTCTTGTCGTGTGGATCAATGGTACGGAGATCCCTCGACGCGGCGTAAAACTGATCAATGAGTTTATTCCGTTGTCCCACTATGGCTCGTTGATCATTGTTTCCTAAACTTTCGCCAAGAGACTTCGAGACAGCTAAATCGATTACACAGTTCCTGTCTCGCCTTGCTTCATCGACGGTCCACGTTTCCTTCTGTCTTACAGAACCATAAACATGCACAATCCGATCTTCATTCAAGAACTTGTCGCCGTCAGAAGGTTCGATAATGTCGAGGCTGGCAAAAGCGCCAGAAAGTTGCATTTCAAGGGATACATCGTAGTTGAATGTGATAAATCTAACTTGATTTCGTAGCAGGTCCGATGACGTCTTGCATCCAAACAGTAGTTTGTGAACAATGAAGCGAATATAGGAATCCGGTTGGCGTTGCAGTTCTGAAATCTCGCTCGGGTGCAGAGCCGAGTACTGCGACCTATTTTGATTAACCCCGGACTCGAGCCAGACAGCTTCGCATTCGAGCATCACTGCTGCGATAAGTAATCGGCCTATATCCCTGAGACCTTGATTCCACTCAAGGAAGTGGTCGATCACGAGTGGGCGGACGGTTTGCAACCTCTGAACAAGCAGATTGCAATCGTTCATAACTCTGCCCCAACCACGACCATAAGCCGGCGGATCTGAGCGTTCCTCGACGTATGCTGATCCTTGCCAGCCTCCTCCAGCCTGCAGCGCTAAATGGCAAAACGCCCGCAACCGCTCTGCCATCTCGATCACCCGGTCAACAAGCTTCTCCCCGGTGGGGTAACCATAGTGCCAACTCGCCCCAGCCCCTAGGACGAAGACAGTGGGCGTAAGTATCATTGTGCACTCCCTCGCCGTAATATTAGAACCTGGCGTCCATCAACTCGTCCTCGGCAGTCATCGCCTCAAACGGACTCCGGATCAACGCGAGGAAGCCCGAAGCCATACCTTTGAGTTCATCGTCACCAAGATTATCCCGCTCACTTCAGGTTAACCAAACAGGAATGTTCGTCCGGCCGCTGTGCCAGTTGGCAACCACGGTGAAGACCCACTCGGGGGCTTGCCAAAACCGAAGCGAATGGGTTACACTACCCTATGAAGCTGTTCTCCGTCCCAAGGACCGCCCTCCATGTCGAACTGATGCTCCGAGATGAACACTGTCCACCCCACGTCCATGTGGACGACCAGACATCGCTTTGGGAAGCTCGCTTCGCGTTCTCCTTCGTAAGCGACAACGTCATCCTGATGGACATAGACCCAATCGAGGAGGCCCCGAATACCAGAACGATTGACCGCATCAAGGCCGCCATTGCCGCCAACCTCGCCAAATGCCGGGCAGTTTGGTGGGAAAAGATCGGAACCTGCTGCCTCGACCGACGATGGATGCGGGTTGCAAACGACACCGTGACGATTTTGCCGAAGCGTGAGCGAGGCTCGATCCAAATCCACACCGCGCGCTACAGTCCCGCTGCGAACCACGCAGTGACACTGATCCTACAAGACGGCACGACCCTCACGCTACAGGCCGGACAAGGTACCGACTCATGAAGACCCCCGCTCCCACCACCACCAACACCGAACTCCAACACGCCCTCGCCGCTGGCCGCCGCCGCCGCGCCTCGCAACGCCGAGCGGCCACCGTCCGCTACGATCCAACCCGCGACAGCATCGAGATCGACCTCACCGACGGCGTCGGCGTGCGGCTACCCCGAACAATGCTGCCGGAATTCCGCGACGTTCCGCCGTCCGAGATGCCGTCGATCCGCATCTCCCCCGCCGGTTATGGGATCCGGCTTGACGCGCATGACATCGCCGTCAGTGTCCACGGCCTGATCGCTGCTTTGGCGACCCCTGGTGACATGGCCGCGTCTCTCGGCAAACTGGGCGGCTCGGCCAAAACCAAGAAGAAGCGAGACAGCGCCCGGCGCAACGGGGTCAAAGGCGGGCGTCCCCGAAGGACCCCGCAAGCCGCCTGACAATTCAACAACCAACTGGTCGGACGAGCAGCCGCCCCGTGAAAGCCAGACTGATGCAAGAGTGGCAAGCCGACGAGGCCCTCGCCAACTTTGAGAAAATCAAAGAGGCGGCCGTCGACGGCACACCTCAACTCATCCACCGCCGCGACGGCAAGGAGGTCGTCGTAGTATCGCGAGGCTACTTCGGAGCCCACAAGCCCAACCTGCGCGATTACCTGTTGACCTCCGGCTACGCAGAGGAACACGACGAATTCGACGAGGCACTTCGAAAAGTCCGGAAGAGCGGTCCCGGCCTGTTCAACCCCCGCGCGGTAGACCTCACAGAGTGAGCAAGACGTTCCTGTTGGACACCGACCTCGTCAGCAAGCTCAGCAAGGCGAAGCTGCAATATCGACATAACGGCTTTTCTCATCCGCCGTTACGCCGTGCGTACCGCCTCTAGCCGCGAGATCCGCCGCCACCTGAAACGGATCGAGGTGATAGAACTGCAACCGCGTGTCCCTCCCAGCCTCGCTCTCCAACCGCTGCCGCAACCGCCGAACAGCTTCCTTAGCATCGCCCGAGGCAACGTTGAACACTCGGCGCAACGTTTCGCCGACCCGCGCCCAATAAGCCTCGATCACGGATGGATCGAGTTCACCCACCTCCGTGACCGTGTCCTCGTCGGCATTCTTCACATGCAGGTCCGCCATCGCGTTGGTGTCCGATCGGGGCTACCCCAAACTCGGGACTGGTTGGAACACATACAACATCCCCCGTTCTCCGCACCCCCTTTCCCCACGGAAAAAATCCCCTTGGCGCGATCCCATTATAAGACCATAAGCCCAAAAACCCGCCTCGCCTCCCCGCCAAAGGTCCCGCATATGAGCCAGCCCACGCCCCATCCCCACCACGTCTCCCAGCTCCTTGGGCCAGCCCTGGACGGAATCATCCACGCTCTGGCCGACCGCGGCGAGCAGACCGACGCCGAGTACGAAGCCAGAGCCGAGGACGCCTGGACCCTGGTCCAGTCCTTCCAGCCCCGCGACACCATCGACCTGATGCTGGTCGGGCATTTCATCACCATGAACGAACTGTTCGCCGACACCTCCCGCGACGTCCTGCGCGGCATGCCCGACGCGCTGAAGCAACGCGCCCGGTCGAGCGCCGTTGCCATGGCCCGTCTCACCTTGGCGCAGGTGGGCGAACTCGAACGCCGCGGCATCCAGCCGTACCGGACCGAGGCAGCCGCGGAGCAACGCCCCGCTCCGGCAACCCAAGCCCCCACCGCCGAGCCAGCCGAAATACAGCAGCCCCTCGCCGCAGCCACACCAGCTCCGCCGCCTGCACCCGCACCCCAGCCAACGCCCGCTGAAGCCGCACCTCCCGCCGAGGAGACGTCCTGGGTCGATGAACCCCACCTGGAATGGCTGGAAGAAACTCCGGCCATGCTCGCAGCCAGGACCACGACGGTTTCAGCGCAAGACATCCCGCCACCGGTGGCACCTGAAGCCAACGGCCGCGCAGACGCCCCGTCGGAGTTCGACCTGCGGCGCCAGCACACCGAGCAGTCGCACGCCAATGCGATGGAATCCGCCGCCGCCTGAAAGCGCCAAGGGTCATCGGCCGGTCATCCCGACCGTCTGAACGACTGACTCTCCGGTTTCGTGCCATGGGCGGAACGAGATGGCCGGCCCCGCGGCTGACCACAACGAATCCGCAACGAACCCGCCTCGCCAGCCGCCTCACGTCCCGCCGTTGACCGCCCGCCACTGCGCTACTCGTTTCGCCACCTCAGCCTGCTCGTCGGGCTTCAATTGCGCCATCGCCGTGTGCAGGTTCTCCGTGGCCAGGTCATGCAGCTCGCCCTTGCCTGAGCGTTCCACCGCCAAGGTCAGCCACACCGCCGCCTCGACGTAATCATACGTTCCGCCCGCCCCGGTCAGGATCAAATACCCAACGGTATTCTGCGACGCGGCATCCCCCTTTTCCGCCGCCTTGCGCGCCCAGGCGAGTTGTTGGGCGTCATCGTGGGGTACCCCGTCACCGGTGCCGTAGGCCTGCGACAGCATCCGCTCGGCGTCCACGTTGCCGGCCTTCGCGGCGATTTGATAATGCCGCACCGCCTCGGCCCGATCCTTCGCGACGCCTGGCGCGCCAACCCAAAAGACATCGCCGATCTTCGCCTCCGCCGCCGAGCTGCCGTGCTGCGCCGCCTGCTGGAACAACGCCAGCGCACCCGCCGCATCGACCGGTCCGCCGCGACCGACCAGCAGCATTGTCCCCATATCGAGGGTCCCGGCCTCATCGCCCGCATCCACGCCGCGCTGGAACCACTTCCGAGCCTCAGCATCATCCGCCGCCAGCCCCAGTTTGCCGTCGCGCGAGGCTCGCCCCAGTTTATCGAATGCCGCCGGCTCGCCACGCTCTGCCGCCTCCCGCAGACTGCGCAGGGTCGCCGGGTCATCCCCGTTCCCAGCCTTCTGCACCGCAGCGAGGGCTGCCAATGCGGCAGCCTGGCCATGGTCGGCCGCCTCACGGAACAAGCGCTCTGCTTCGGCCGCATCGCGGGTCTGGCCCAGAGTGCCATCCCGGGCCGCCTCGGCCAGCCGGAACAGCGCGTCCGGCTCCCCCTTTTCCGCCGCCGCCCGGTACCACTTCAGCGCCACGTCGTTATCCTGCGGCATTCCATCGCCGGCTTCGGCCATGGAGCCCAAACGCCAGGCCGCAACAGGATCGTGCTCAGCGGCCAGCCGATACCAGCGTACCGCCGACTTATCGTCGCGCGCCTGGCCGAGCTGAGCGAGATGCGCCGCATCGCCTAACCGAAGCTGCGCCTCGGGCCGTCCCGCATTGGCGGCGAGCGCGTACCAAACCGCTGCCTCCAACCCATCCGAAGCGACGCCACGCCCATCCTCGTACATCCTGGCGAGGCCGAGCCAACCATCGGGATCGCTCAGCGCAGCCGCAATACGAAACCACCGCAGTGCCTGCACATCGTCTTTGGCGCCGGCCCAGCCTTCGGCATATCCCGCACCCAACAGCGCCGCGGCGCCACCTGACCCCTGTTCGCCGGCACGCCGCAACAGGTCGGCGGCGCGCGCGTTGTCACGCGGCGCGCCCTGGCCGGTGTGATACATTGAACCCAGCTGATAGATGGCCTGCGACAAGCCGTGATCGGCCGCGTCACTGATCAGCTTCGCACCGCGTGCGAGGTCGCTGGCAACGCCATCGCCCTTCAGCAGCAGCAGCCCCAGTTCGAACCGCGCAAGGGTCAGTTCCTGGCCCTCGTCCGAATGCGGGTCCAGGGTGACGCCGGGGATCGCCTCGCCATCCTGCTCCACCGCCACATTCAGCCAATAAGCGGCCTTCTGATGATCTCGTTCCGGGCCGTACGAGCCGGTCATATACCCGGTGCCTACCAGCGCGGCGGCGACCGTGTGGCCATGATTGGCAGCTCGCAGCAAATACAGCCATGACTGCATCCGGTCATTCGGGTAGCCCGGGCTGCCATCGAATAGCATCGCGAGCCGGTACTCTGCCTCGGCGTCGCCCAGGTCTGCCGCACGCCGCAACCAGGTTTCCGCTGTGGCGGGATCGGCACGCACCCCGATACCCAGACGATAGGCGTCCCCCAGGGCACGTTCGCCCTCCGGGTCGCCCCGATTGGCCGCGCTAAGGTAGAGCGAAAACGCCTTGTCCGGGTCTGTCGCGACACCGGATCCGGCACGGTAGAGATCGCCAAGCCGCACCTCTGCCGGCCCGAAACCCTGGGCGGCGGCCTGCTTGTAGACGGCAGCCGCTTCCTTGGGATCGGATTGGCCGTTAATGCCCAGCTCATCGATGATCCCCAGATTGGTCCGAGCCGCGACATTGCCGCCTTCCGCCGCCTTGCGGGTCCATCGCACGGCATCCGCCCAACTTTGCTGGGTCCCGTCGCCGCTGGCGCACGCCGCGCCGAGTGCGGCAGCAGCCACGGCATCGCCAGAGTCCGCTGCTGCGGTCAACAGAGTCACCGCCTGGTCCGGATCGCGCGCAACGCCGTCGCCGCGCAACAGCAGCAGGCCCAGTTCGCGCCGGCCGGTGCGGTTCTTCGCGGCCGCCGCCTGCATGAGCCAATGCATCGCCTCCACCGGATCGCGGGACAATTTCCAGCCGTGCGCATACAGCGCACCGAGATCGGCTTCTGCAGAGGCGTCGCCTCGCGTCGCCCGCGCCTTCAGCGCATCGACGTCAAGGTTAGCGAGATTGGGCTGCGGGCTCTCCGGCAGCAGCAGCGGCCCGCGCGCCCGGGCCGGGCCGGTCAACGCAACGGCGCAGCACAGCAGCATGATGCACGACCCGGCGCGGCCGTACCGCGAGACCGGCACCCGGTTGCAGGACCAGGCGAGCCGGCGCGGCAGACGGAGCCAGGAGCGGCCGCGCTGCGACCGGGCGATCAGCCGTCTGATCGCCTTCCGGAACGGTTGGAGAATGCCGAAGCCGTCCCGCATCCCTCAGGCTTGCGCAATGGCCAACGACCAGGGAGACATCACATCGCTGACACCGGTCACCGATCCATCTGCTGCCCGCACGATCAGGTTCGGGTTGGCATAATTGACCGGCAATACGCCGTGTTCCGCGACCTCGGTCGGGCCGTCCTGAGCCAGTGCGGCGATGACCTCGGCCGGCAGGCGGGGATCGGCTGTGGTCGCCTCGGGATCGGACACATCGATGCGAGGATGGTGCGCCGCCTGCTCCGCGGTCATGCCGAAATCGGCGATGAAGCTCATGAGCTGCGTGACCGAAGCCAGAATATGCCGCCCGCCCGAGGCGCCCAGGGCCAGCCATGGCCGATCGCCGTCTTTCAGAATGATCGGCGCCATATTGGTCAGCGGCCGCTTGCCGCCGCCGATCGAGTTTGGCCGGCCTGGCGTCGCATCAAACCACATCACGCCATTGTTCAGCAGCACGCCGGACCCCGGCAGCACCACGCGGCTGCCCATCGAGGACAACAATGTCGTGGTCATCGCCACCATGGTGCCATCCTGGTCGCATGCCGTCAGATGCGACGTGCAGCTCTCAGCGGCCAGCGGATCAGCGTCGCCGAGGCCGGCCAGCCGCTCGCCATAGGCGGTCTTCATCGCGCGGGCGAAGGCGACAAACCAGGCTGCATCGGGCGCCGCACCGAACGGCACCTCCGCCATCTGATCGAGCACCCGTATCATGGTTGGCGCCGCGGTAAGGCCCCCAGTCAGTTGCAATGTCCGTCCACGCCACGTGTACTCGGTGGCCGGCAGGATCCGCGCCTGACATTCCCTCAAATCCTGGGCGGAGAGCACGCCACCGATTGCCTTGACGTCAGTGGCGATGCTGGCAGCGACCTCGCCCTCATAGAAATCCCGCGGACCGGCTTTGGCGAGCCGCTCCAGCGTCGCCGGCAGCTTGCCCAGTTGAAAGAACGCCGGCTTGCCCTGGTAGGGCGCGATCGGCGGCAGTCCTCCCGGCAGGTAGATCCGGGCGCTCTCCGGGTAGCGCCGCAGCATCGCGGCGGAGGCCGAGATCTTCAGCGTAGTGAACCAGTCCTGCGGCAGGCCACGCTTCGCCACCGCGATGGCCGGCGCGATGACCTCGGCGAACGGCAACTTGCCCCACAGTTGGTGCATGCGCGCATACCCCGCCACCGACGAGGGGATGGCGACCGACAGCGGCCCGTGCACGTTGGTATCGTTCTCCACCGCCGGCATCGCGAACAGTTCCCGCGTCATCTGGCCGGTCAGCTTGAACAACGACGGGTCGAGGCCGCGTGGCGCGACCGGGCCAAAATCCACGACATCCGCGCGCCGCTCGCCGGCGCGATGGACCAACGCGAAGCCGATACCGCCGAGGCCAGAATTCCAAGGCTCCACCGTCGCCAGGGCCAGAGCGGTCGCCACTGCCGCATCGACCGCGTTCCCGCCGGCGTCGAGCATGGCAACCCCGGCCTCGGCCGCCGCGCTTGCCTGGGAGACCACCATGCCGCGTTTGCCTTTGGCCGACGGCTTGGTCAGCAACCAGCTCTGCGTCACATGCGGCTTGGGTGTATATTCCATGACAAAGACTCCTGGGCCCGGACGAGCATTGGTTACGTTGTTGAACACGGCCGCGGTTGCCGTCAATCAGTCACGCATTTCGGCGGATGCGGCAACCGAAGTAACCCCGGTCGGCCAGTACGCGGCGTTGCCATCCGGAATGGCTGATTTCTGCGCGTCGGTCCGTGACGTGATGGCAAACACGCGGTCGAGGGGTGCTGCTGCACCGATACCGGGATGATCACCAGTACCCACCATCATTGGAGTGTGACTCGTGCGACGCCCCTCGGTCATCGCAAGCGTAGCGAAGCAATCCCGTCGTCGGTGCGCAGCGTTCACGAGATCGCTTCGTTGCGCTCGCGATGACCGAAGTGATGTGTCGCGCTCCAATGATGCTGGCTTCTGGCCGCCATCACCTGGCTTACGGGCCACGTGTTGGCGCAGCGCAACGAAGTAACGTTGGTTCAGTTACTCGGTGGGCCGTTCGGCCGGCTGGTCATTTTGGATCTGCACGGTCCCGGCGGCCGATCAGCCGAGACCATCCCAGCATCTCCGTGTTCTCGGCGATCGGCTTGAGCCGTGCCTTGACCGTAATGTCCGCCTCGCCAGTGTCCGGCCGCGGACATGTCCCGTGGCCGCCGTTCCGATCAATAGATCGTCGTGCGCAACCGTTCCGGATAGGCGCGGTCGTAGGCCTCACCGCCCAGTTGACCGTCGGTAATGCTGGCCATGATGGTGCCGGTGCTTGGCAGCGCTTTGCGGTCGATGCGTTTGTCGGGGTTCCACAGATCCGACCGCACCAAAGCCTTCGGGCATTGGAAATACACCCGCTCGGCGGTGACGACGATGACGGTGCGCGGCAGCGTGCCGCGGAACGGGAACCGCTCGATCAGCGCCGGGTCGGTGGAGATCACCGCGGTGCCGTTGATCCGCAAAGTCTCGCCGACGCCGGGGATCAGGAACAGCAGCGCCACCCTGGGATCGCGGATGATGTTGCGCAGACTGTCGGCACGGTTGTTGCCGCGGCGGTCCGGGATCAACAGGGTTTTCTCATCGACCACATGCACGAAGCCGGCGGGGTCACCGCGCGGCGAGGTATCGAGTCCCTCCGGCCCACAGGTCGCCAGCACCAGGAACGGCGAGGCCTCGATCATCGCCCGATAATGCGGGTGGATATAGTCGATTTCCTTGGCGATCGCGCCGGCGGAGATCTCGCCATACAGCGTATTTAGCGTGGCTTCGTCACGGATGAGATGTTGGTCGGCCGAGATCGCGTCCATTGGTGCCTCCCTCGCAGCCGGAGGATCATGCCGGAAGCGCGATGGGGCGTGCAAGCGGCGCCTGCCGGCGGTTCGGCTCGTGTCGAATGCGGCACCTGCGCGCCCGGCGCAATGGCCCTATGCGGCAGCAGCAGGCATTTGGCCCCATTCAGCGATCTTGCTTTGATCTATGTCATGGCACATCCGCCGGTAGCCGGGCCACCTTGGTTAACGATTCAGATATTTAACGATTAACCGGGAGCAAACGATGTCTGCCTCGACCGAAGCCGCCAAGGCATTGGAAGCACGAACCATGCGTGCCGTTTCCTGGCGGCTGATGCCATTTCTGCTGACCGCCTACGTCGTTTGTTATATTGACCGGGTGAATATCGGCTTTGCCGCCTTGCAGATGAACAAAGCGGTTGGCATTGATCCAAAGACCTACGGTCTCGGCGCCGGTATTTTTTTCGTCGGCTATTTCATTTTGGAAGTGCCAAGTAATCTGGCTCTGGAACGCTTCGGCGCGCGCAAATGGATCGCCCGCATCATGATTACCTGGGGCCTCGCATCAGGCGCCTTCGCGCTGATTGGCGGGCCGACCTCGTTTTTGGTGCTGCGGTTCTTGCTTGGTGCGGCGGAGGCCGGGTTCTTTCCCGGCGTCATTCTGTATCTGACCTATTGGTATCCGGCGGTGTACCGCGCCAAGATCGTTGGCGTGTTCATGGTGGCAATTCCGGTCGCCGGTATGATCGGTTCCCCGGTCTCCGGCGCGGTGCTCGGCATGGATGGCATCCTCGGACTGGGCGGCTGGCAATGGATCTTTATCCTCGAAGCCGTGCCCGCGATTTTGCTTGGGATCTACGCCTTTGTTGGACTGACCGACCGGCCGGAGCATGCGACCTGGCTGGCGCGGGACCAACAGTCCTGGCTGATCGGGATGCTGACCGCCGAGCGAACCCGCGTGCCGAAAGTCAGGCACCAGTCGGTTTGGAGGGTCATGACCAACAAGCACGTGCTGATCATGGCGCTGGTCTATTCCGGAGCAGCCGGGGCTTCCACATCGCTGGCGTTATGGATGCCGCAGTTGGTGAAACCGTTCGGGCTGACCAACTTTCAGACCGGGCTGGTGAATGCCATTCCGTTTGCCATCGCCGCGGTGTGGATGATCCTGTGGGGCCGCAGCTCCGATCGCACCGGCGAGCGGGTGTGGCACAACGCGTTGCCGCTGGCCTGGATGGTGGCGGCGATGGTGCTGACCTTCTTTGCGCACTCGCTGTGGACGATCATTCCGTTGCTGACACTGGTCGCGGCGGGCACCTATGCCAGCAAAGGACCGTTCTGGGCGTTATCGTCTGAGTGGCTGGGCGTTGGCGCGGCCGCAGCCGGGTTGGCGCAGATCAATGCCCTGGGCAACTTGGCGTCGTTCTTCTTCAATTACATGATCGGCTGGATCAAGGATGAGACCGGTAGTTACGCTGCGGCATTGATGCCGATCGCCATTGTGGCAACGATCGGGACGATCTGCGTGGTGGTGGTAGGGCGCGGGCAGCCGCGGACCGTGGTGGTGCCGGAACTGGGACCGAAGGTGGGTGCTGCTGACTGAGCACGAACGTCACGCCGGGCACGAGTGGGGCCACGGAATGTCAACTGGTTCCTCGTTCGGGCCTTGACTTTTTGTAGCCTATACGCTACATATCCGAATCATCGAAATTCGCGAGACCGAGAGATTCTCGACGTGGCTCGCCGGTCTACGCGATGGTGTTACGCGTGCCCGCATCGCCGCTCGGATCCAGCGTCTCGCTCATGGCAACCCGGGAGACGTTCGTCCTGTCGGTGAGGGTGTGAGTGAACTTCGTATCGACGTCGGCCCGGGATACCGGGTTTATTTTGTCCAACGTGGCGCGGCGCTGATCGTGCTACTGTGCGGTGGGGATAAACGAACGCAGAAGCGCGATATCCGGGTCGCGACGGACATAGCCGGCAACCTGGAGAATGAACAAGATGCAAGTTAAGACCCGGCCGTTCGATCCCGCCGCGTATCTGGATTCTGACGAGGCCATCGCGGCCTATCTGACTGAGGCTCTCGACACCAACGACCCCGGCTTCATCGCTGACGCGCTTGGTGTGATCGCGCGTGCCCGAGGAATGACCCAGGTGGCCCGTGACGCGGGCCTTTCACGGGAGAGTCTGTACCGAACACTCAGTCCCGAAGGTAACCCGGAGCTCAGCACGCTGTTACGAGTGCTTACTGTTTTGGGTCTGCGACTGTCGGTACGGCCGGCGGGAGGCTGAGTTAACTCGGTCACGAATCAGGTCGACGTTGTGCGATGCCCGACCAAGGTCTGGCGCCGGAACCGAAACCGAAGGTGGGTGCTGCCGACTGAGCATTTCGGCCGCGGCGGTCCTGACCAACGGAGCCTCGTCAGGGCCCGTAGACCAGGCGCCTGATCTCCAGACGCGGCCTGCCGAAATTGAGCAGCAGGCAGAGCGGAAGTCCTGTCGCCGCCAGATAATTCAGGCACTGGGCTCCATGGGTCGGATCCAAGGCTTTGACTGCCTTGAGTTCAACCAGAACCGCGCCTTCCACCAACAGATCACCGGTGTACGTTCCAACCACCATATCATCATAATAGACGGTAATGCCGAATTGCTGTTGTACAAGCAGGCCATTTTTGCTTAGCTCATGAGCCAGAGAATTTTCGTAGACCTTTTCAGAGAACCCGCACTTCATCGCATTGGCAACTGTGAACGCACAGCCGATTATCTGTTCGGTGAGGCCGTTAAGACTCGTTCTATCTGTGCTCATCTGTG
>Ga0187867_10002942_pt1 | contig 13840 bp, 12 predicted proteins | sample June2016WEW_13_1_FD_132976 | JGI IMG/M metagenome (GOLD analysis project Ga0187867, IMG submission 132976) | Peatland microbial communities from SPRUCE experiment site at the Marcell Experimental Forest, Minnesota, USA - June2016WEW_13_10 | ecosystem: Environmental > Terrestrial > Soil >... | reverse complement strand
GCCCGGCTCCTGCTCACTCAGCGCGATGTCGGCGAGACGTTGCAGGTGCAACCGAAGCATCCGCAGTTCGATCGCCTTTTCCAGCAGACGCACCGATTTTTCAGCAAACTGCGCCTTATAGGAGACAAATGCGAACAGCATGCCTACGGTCATCCGCCCATCCAATGCCGCCTGAGCGCCCAACCAGATCACCAGAATGTTTTCCAGACCAAACAAAATATCGTTGGCCGATTTGAATCCCGCCTGCAGCCGGCCGACTGAACACTCCGCGTTGACCGTGTCGACGCGCCGGTTGGCCCACAGCGCATCACGTTCCGCTTCGCAACCAAAAATCTTGATACTTTGAATGCCCCTGATGCCCTCGATGAGGGCCGAGGTCTCCCGCGCCCGATTTTCGATCAGATCGAGCGACCGCCGCCGCAACGCCGCAAACAACCCAAGCCGGATCGCGCCGTACAAACCCAAGGCGAACATGACGAGACCGGACAGCAAGGGTGCATAGATCACCATCATGACGAAAGTCAGCACTGCCATCGCGCCGTCGACCAAAGCCGAGGCCATGCCCTCCGCCAGCATGTTCCGCACGGTATCGGCAGAGCCGAAGCGGGACACGAGGTCGCCGACATGCCGCTTCTCGAAATACGCAAACGGCAGCCGGATAAGATGCCGAAACAGGCCGACGCCGATACTCACCGAAATCGCGCTCTGCACGTATTGCAGGACAAACGCCCGTAGCACGGAAGCCCCGGCATTGAGCAGAACCAGCAGGCCAAACCCCATGGCCAGCACCGCAAGCATGCTCTGGTCGCCCTTCGCCACCGCGTCGTCGACGACGAGTTGCATGAAAAACGGACTGACCAGCACGTAAAGTTGCAGCAACAGCGACAGCGCCAGGATCTGCCCGATTGCGCCCGAGAAGCCGCGCAACGATCCCAGCAGATCACGCAACCGCAGTTCCAGACGTTCGTCGGTTTTGCGGAACTCTCGCGTGGGAGACAGTTCAAGCGCGACGCCGGTGAAGCGCTTTGCTGCCTCGGCCACGCGGATCTTGCACGTTCCCTTCGCCGGGTCGTGCACGACCAGATCGCCGCGGCGGCCAACCCGTGTCAGCACCACGAAATGATCCATGTCCCAGTGCAGGATCGCCGGCAGTTGCAACTGGCCAAGCTGCTCCGGGTCCAGTCGCAGTGCCCGTGTCGTCAGCGCCAAACGGGAGGCCAGGGTAATCAACCCGCGCATGGTGATGCCGTTCAGCGACGTCGGATGCCGGCGGCGCAACGTGCCTAGATCGACATCGTGGCCGTGATAGCCCAATACCATTGCGAGGCATGCCAGACCGCATTCCGCAGCCTCACTCTGGCGGATGTCCGGTACGGTCCGCCGGCCGGTCAGCTCGCGCATGGTGGTGTCCTTGCTGAAGTTACGATCGGGCTCTTGCACTCAGCACCGGGTCGAACAGCCATTGCAGGAAGCTGCGGCGGTCGAAGATGATGTCGGCCCGCAGTTGCATATCGGCCTGCAACGGGATGGCCCTGCCATAGGCGGTGAGGCTTTGCGCACGTAGCGCGACCGTCGCGCGATACGCCGGCTCGGTTGGCGGCTGCACGCCGACGTTGAGTTGGTCCGGCCGCAGCACAGTGCGGTCGACAGTGGTGATCGTTCCGAACTGCGCGCCATAACGTTGGAATGGGAACGCATCCAATGACAGCCGGACATCCTGGCCGGGGGCAACAAAGCCGATCGCGCGCTCCGGGACGAACAACACGGCCTCGAGTTCATCGCCTTCCGGCACGATGGACAGCAGCGGTCGGGTCGGATCGGCCTGGTTGCCCACGTTCGCCTGTAGTGCCGATACCCGGCCTGAGGTGGGGGCAGTGATCAAATAGGCACGTTGGCCCTCGGCCTGTGCCAGCCGGCTGTCGATTTCCGCTGCCGCCGCGCGCAAGACAGCGATGCGAGTGGCGGAGCGGGCCGGCAACTGCGCCAAGGTAAAATGCAGCTCCACGATCTCGCCTTCCTTGGCCGCCAGCTGTTGATGCAGCGTGTCGAGTCCCTGAACCTGACCGAGCCTCGCGTCCTCCCGCCGACGCTGCTCCACTCCGGCGACGTAACCTTTGGCGGCGAGGTCGCGTGACAGTCGGGCCTGTTCATCCGCGAGCTCCACGCGGCCCTGTTGCATGGACAATTGATCGCCCAGTGCCTGACATTCCTCGTCGAGGCGTTCGATACGTTCGCGCAAGCGCTTCTGCTCGGATTCTGTGGTCGCCTCTTCCAATGAAATCTGGGAAAGTTCCAGGTCGCGTTGTTGGGTAAGGGCGCGACGCACATTCGCATCGATGTCGGTCCCTGCGACCGACAGTCGTTCGTCCGCTACCTTCAGCAATGGATCGCCGGCGCGCACCGCGTCGCCATCAGATACCGCAACGGAAATGATCATGCCGGCGCGAGGCGGCACGACCCGCACCACGCCGTGCAATGGTGCCAGATATCCGGTCGCCGTCGCCTTGCGAGCGTAGCTCTGTGTGCCCAGGAAAAGTGCGATGGCCACGACGGCGGCAAGCAGGGCGGCGGTGAAGATCGCCAGCGAAACCGGCGGCCGCATTGGTGCGCCCGACCACATCCGGCCCTGGCGGGACTGCACCGCCTCCAGGCGGAACAACGGCCGAGCCATGGTCTCGGACGACGCTTTCATCGGCGCGTCACGCCAAGCCGTTCGAGGCTTTGTTTGTCATTGGCGACGTCGGCCGCAAGTCCCGGTACCGCCAGGTCGACCGTGCGCAAATATTCCAAGAAAGCCCAGGCCTCCTGGGCGTTGGTGTAGGCGGGTGCGGAGCGGATCCAGAAAGCGCCAAGCAAATCGCGGGTTTGCGCCTCGCCCAAGGTGGTCAAAAGCGAGCGGATCGTCCTTGGTGCCGTATCAACCAAGGCGCAGGCCCGGCCCTCCTGGGCGAGAAACCGATACAACGCCAATGGAAGTTCCGCGGACTGTGTCCAGTCGACAAAGTCCGGCGGCAATTCGGGAGGTTCGCATCCGGTGATGGCAGCGCCGATCACGGCTTCCCATAAAGCGGGGTCCATCGTGTCGGGGGAGCCGGCGAGCGACTGGCGGCGCTTAACGGGCGCCAGCGTTTGCGGGCGAGCAGTCCAGATGTCATTGAGTTGACCAAGGCAGGTCGCTATCGCGCTCAGGCCGGTGGCGGCGATGAAGTCGGGTACGATTTCGAATATCAGGGCGCGCAGCGACGGCAGGCGTGGCACGATGTCTGCTACGATCTCCAGCAGCGCGGGTTCAACGACACCGGAATGAGCGTCGAGCCAGAAGCCACGCTCGAACTGGCCACCGGCCAGGTGGATCTCCCACACGCGCTCCAACGGGATCGAGCGACAATATTCCGCCACGGATTGACGCCCGTTGCGTTCGTTGCACAGCAGGTTGTGCAGATCGAGCAATATGCCGCAATCTGCGGCCTCGGCGACTGCTGCGGCGAACATCCCGTCCGGCAACTCGCCAGGATGCGGCGGGAGGTAACTGACCGGGTTTTCAAACGCGACCGGGATTCCGGTGGCGGCGCGCCGGCGAACGATATGGTCTGCCGCCTGAGTAACGCCGTGCCGGCATTGCGCCGGTGGCAGAAAAAATCCGGTGCAAACGGTCTGGGATGTTCCGTTTGCACCGGCCCGGGGGAATTGATTGAAGCTCAGATGATCGCTGATCCATAAAGGGCGTAACGCAGCAATGTCACTTTTAAGCGCTGCCAAATGAGCGGACGACTGCGCAGCACCTCCGCCGAACGGTGCGCCAACGCAATGCAGCAATTTTGGACCCGGCAAATGCTGGAGCGCCTGAGGCAGACCCGATGCGAAAGACGATGCATCGCGCGGAACCCAGTACGTCTCAGGCTCTGCCTCGATCACGTGCACGAGACCTTCGCCGGGGCGGCAAAGCGGATCGAGTTCGGGCCACCAGACGATGCCGACGCCATAACTCGATACCGAAGCTGCCTCGTGCGAAGATCTCATGACGAACTCGTTTTCGTTAGGTGTGATCGACGCCGGTGATCAGCCGATCGCCTGAACCATGGGCGCCGGATTGACGACGTCGGCGATAGCCTGGAACGCGATGGGCAGGCCGGACGTGCAGGTCGGGCAACCGGTTCGGACAATGCCGGCAGGGGCGTAGACACCGCCCGATACCATTGCCGTCTGCTCGGCCGTCAGCGGGGTCGGAACGTTGGTGTGTTCATTTTTCATCTGTGGTATCCTTTTAACTGCGTGATGATCGCTGAACCCGGAGTTTTGGGTGCGGCGGCGGCCGGACAACGCTGAGCCAGGATCGGCAGTGCATTGGGCGCGATGGTTTGGTAATATCGAGACGCGAACGCCGGTTATGATTCGGGTCACAGTCGGTGACGATGCATATCGATTGCTCGGCAGCTTAAGACTCAGCCGCAAAAAACCGGCCGCCGGTTTGCAACGCCGCAGCCGTGCAATGATGATTGCTGCGCCGGACAAAATTTAGTGGTAGCGCGAACGATTATTCCTTTGTCAAACCGTGGGTTCCCGCAGGCGCACCCAAAACCGCCGTTTGTCACGCGGCAACCAGTCGCGAACCGCCCGGCATTGTTACCGGAGTCATATCGCAGGCCGCGTGCCTGACGGTACCAGGTGTTCCGTGTCCGGCTGGCTCCGTGGCGGCAATTTTTGACAGCGGCGGGCCAATTTTTGACACCCCTTTAGCCGCTCGGATGACGCCCCCGCCGTATGCCTTCTCCAACGCGATATTCAACGTGAGGGGCAGTCTCCATGTCAGGTGTCAACGCACTGCAGACGGATCATGGTTCGCTTGCAACGAACCGCTCCGGATCGCCTCGGGTCTTTAGCTGGCTGCCGAGCGAGCATGTTCGGCCAGCGGCCCCGGCCGCCATTCCAGGAACCAGCGTCGACGCGGCCGCGCTCGCTTTGAGTGCTGCGCATCCCACTCTGGGCAAATTGACGGAACAGTCCCGCCGCGCATTGCTGCGCTGGTCCAGATTTCGTGCCATTAAGCGGCGTGAGACGGTGTGGCACCAAGGTGACCTCGGCGGCGCCGTCATTCTGGTGGTGAATGGCTATTTGAAACGATCGACGCCGCTGCCTGACGGGAATGAGGTCTTGCTGGGTCTCGTTGGCCCCGGCGACTGTGCCGGAGAAACGGCCGTGCTGCTGGAGCAGCCGCACGATGCCAATTTAACCGCACTATCGGAATGCCTTCTGCTGACGATTGATGCGCGGCAATTCCGGCACGCGTTTGGCCAGGAGCCAGAGGCGTTGCTCGCGGTCATGCGCTCGACAACCGAGGCGTTGCAAAGGACGACGCAGCAGTTGCTCGATGGCCGAGCTCAGACGACAGCTGGCCGGCTGGCAAAAGTGCTGTTGTGCCTGCCGCGCTCTCCGTCGTCCGGGGCGGGCGGAGCAACGCGCCTTGGGTTACGCCTCTCACAAAGCGAACTCGGCGCGATGGCCGGCATTTGCCGCGAAGTCGTCAATCGATATCTGGGGATCTGGCGTGATGCCGGCTGGATCGAGATGGCTGACGGACGGGTCACATCGTTCGAATTGACGGCCATCTTCAACCTGTCGCGAGACGACGCACTCGCCGGGACCGGAGTGGCTGGGATGACGCGTGATCATAACGATCAGTGGCAGCCTCGGCCCAGGCGGCGTCGAGGTGACTGAGCAGGGCCGCCAGGACACCCCTGCCGGGTCGACCAGAATGTGCGACTTCCGATTGCCACGAATGGCCGGACGGTCACAGATCAACAGTTTCAGGCCGTGGTCGCCGCGGCACCACTGCTGCACCACCCGCCTGTCCGCCGGTGCGTAGCAGCAGTCAGGACTGCGCAGCAAATCGATGTGATACCGACGCTCTCAATGATCGACGCTTGGGTCCGTCTGCTTCTCGTCATGGCCCGGCTCGTCCGGGCCATGACGGTGAAAGGCGAGAGTCAACCCTAATGCGCACTGGTATCACATGCACGGTGGCGCACTGGGCTGTTGGTGCGACGAATGCGACCCGCGGTTGCCAGCGCACCTCCCTCAGCCATGCGATCACGAAGGCCACGACCTATTGGCTGTTGGCCGATAGGGCCGCTGGCGCTCGTTCCTTGCGTCTGCCGCTCGCGGACGTTGCTTCCACCAGTCACGCGGTCAACGCGAGCGTTCTGCAGGTAGCACTGGCGGTTCGACCTGCCATTGGCCGTCGGACCGATACGGTGACGGGTCTCTGCCGGGCCGCCCGTTGCCCGTCGCGTGGCGGTCCACCGCAATTGAAATCCGCCAAAACGACACTTGCATTATGAAAGCAACCCCCCTATAACTATCATCATGATAGTAGGAAGGCTCCTGAACCATGCGCCACACCAGCTTTGAGACCATGCAGTGCCCGATCGCCCGCAGCCTGGAACGGGTCGGCGAATGGTGGAGCATCCTCATCCTGCGCGATGCCTTCCTTGGCGCGACCCGCTTCGAACAGTTCCAGAAAAGCCTTCAGATCGCACCGACCTCGCTGACGCGCCGGCTTAACGCCCTGGTCGAGGCGGGGATGCTGGAGCGGCACCGCTACAGCGAACGACCGCCGCGTGAGGAATATTTGCTGACCGAGCGAGGACGCGACTTCCGCCCGGTGCTGTGGGCGCTGCTCGCCTGGGGCAACCGCCATTTCGCTCCCGAAGGGCCGAGCGTTGTGATCGTCGACAAGGAAACCGGCGCCATCGCCGATCCGATTCTGGTCGACAGGACCACTCTCCGCCCAATGACGGAGGCGACGTTCCGTTCAGCGCCGGGCCCGGCCGCCACCGAGGAGACCCACCAGCGCCACGGTGGCGTCGCGGGCACCTCCCACCATGCCGAAAGCAAAACAACCGCAACCCGCGGCGCCAAACCGGGGTCAGAGAGGTAGCCATGTCTGGTGCAGTTGTGAGCAAGGAGGTCGTGGAGGATCTCCCGAAGATTCCGGTGCATCAGGCCCGGAAACGTCTGTCGCCGAAGCGGTCGGCCTTGGTGGGCGCGGCGCTCGCGGTTCTCGCCGGTGGAGGTTGGTACGGCCACAATTGGTGGACCACCGGACGATTTATCGAACGCACGGACGATGCTTATGTGGGCGGCAATATCACCGCCATTGCGCCGCATGTCGGCGGTTTCATCGCCGACGTCCTGGTGACCGACAACCAGCCTGTGAAAGCCGGTCAGGTACTGGTCAGGCTGGACCAGCGAGATTTCAAGGCGGCTCTGGACCATGCCACCGCGGTGGTCAACGCGCGGCTCGCATCTCTCGCTGCTTTGCATGCCCACTACGTGCTGCAACAGGCCACCATCCGGCAGCAGGAGGCCGAGCTCGCCGCCAATGCGGCGCGGTTGACCTTTGCCACCCAGGATGCCTCGCGCTACCACAGCCTGGCCCAGACCAGCGCCGGGTCCGTCCAGGATGCGCAAAGGTCGGCGTCGCTTGAGCAACAGGCGAAATCCACGCTGCTCGCCGGCGCCGCAGCGCTGGAAGCCGGCCGCCAGCAGCTCAAAGTGCTTGAGGCGCAGATCGCTGAGGCGGACGCCAGCCTGGCGCAGGCCCGGTCCGACCTGGAGACCGCAATACTCAACCTCGGCTACACCGAGATCCGGGCGCCGATCGATGGCTATGTCGGCAACCGGGCGGCCCAGGTTGGAGCGTTCGTTGCGGCGGGGGCGTATCTCATTTCGGTGGTGCCTTCCGATGGACTGTGGGTGGACGCCAATTTCAAGGAAGACCAACTGACGCACATGACGGAGGGCGACGCTGCGACGGTCGTCGCCGACGTGCTGCCAGGCCATACGTTCCGCGGCCACGTCGCCAGCCTCGCGCCTGGCACCGGTGCTGTGTTCAGTGTCATTCCGGCGGAAAACGCCACCGGCAACTTCACCAAGATCGTGCAGCGTGTCCCGGTGCGTGTGGCATTGGATGCCGGCGATCCGGCGCTGAGCATGCTGCGGCCAGGCCTCTCGATCACGGCCGGCGTCGATACACGCCCAGAACGGAAAACTGCGCCGTGACCACGGTCGAACCGAAGCATCCGTCCATCCTGCCATTCGCGGTGATGTGCGCGGGAATGTTCATGGCGCTGCTGGACATTCAAATCGTCGCGTCCTCGCTGCAGAACATCGGCGGCGGGCTGTCGGCGGCGCAGGATGAGATCAGTTGGGTGCAGACCGCCTATCTCATTGCCGAAATCATCATGATCCCGTTATCCGGCTGGCTGTCGCGGGTATTCTCCACGCGTTGGCTGTTCACCGCCTCGGCGGCGGGGTTCACCGCGACCAGCATGCTCTGCGGTCTCGCCTGGAACATTGAGAGCATGATCGTGTTCCGTGCTCTGCAGGGTTTGCTTGGCGCGTCGATGATACCCACGGTCTTCACGTCGTCGTTTTACTACTTTCGGGGCACGCGGCGGGTGTATTCGGCGGCAGTGGTCGGTACGATCGCCTCTATCGCACCAACCCTCGGCCCGGTGATCGGCGGCTGGATCACCGATACGCTCGACTGGCACTGGCTGTTTTACATCAATCTGCTGCCGGGCCTTGCCATCACCATGTTGGTGCCGCTGCTGGTGAAAATCGACGAGCCCGATCTGTCGCTGCTGCGCGGCGCGGATTATCCCGGCATCGTGCTGATGGCGATCGGTCTTGGCACGTTGGAGTATACGCTTGAGGAAGGCACCCGCTGGAACTGGTTCAGCGACTCCACGATCACCGCTACGGCCTGGATCGCCGGCATTGCACTTGTGCTGTTCGTGATCCGAAGTCTCAACTATCGCAACCCAGTTGTTGATTTACGAGCATTAGGTAACCGAAATTTCGCGCTTGGGTGCCTGCTGTCGTTCGTCACCGGCGTCGGTATCTTCACCACGATCTACCTCACGCCACTGTTCCTGGGTTACGTCAGAGGCTTCAGCGCGTGGCAAACCGGCACCGCGGTTTTCTCAACAGGCGTCGCCTCGCTGATCGGCACGCCGGTTTACATCCTGCTGGCGCGTAAATTCGATATGCGCTGGCTAATGATGTTTGGCCTGGCATGCTTTGGCCTCGCGATGTGGAGTTTCAGTTTCATCACCCATGATTGGAGCGCATCCGAACTGCTGGTGCCGCAAATCCTACGCGGCTTCCCCCAGGTCTTCGCCGTCGCACCCTCCGTCAATCTCGGACTGGGCTCGCTGCCACCGGAACGACTTAAATATGCCAGTGGGCTGTTCAACATGATGCGCAACCTCGGCGGAGCGGTCGGCATCGCGGTTGGCGCGGCGATCATCAACGACCAGACCAACCTGCATTTCCAGCGCATCGCGAGCCACCTGACGCCCGCCAACCTGCCGATGGAGCAACTGCTTCAGGGCCTGACCCAACGTTATGGCGCGCTGCCCGGCGGACCGGTGCTCGGACATCAGGCGGCCATCGAACAGCTATGGCATCTGGCTTATCGCGAAGCGTCGACACTGGCTTTCGCCGATGCGTTCCGCGCCATCATGTTGGCCTTCATCGTAGCGACTCTGCTGGTTCCGTTCTTACGAAAAGTGGCGGCACCGAAGGTCGCCGGTGCCAACGCACACTGAGACCGCCACTCCAGACGACATGCGGCCCGCGCCGGCTCAGGGCGGGAACCGGCCCATCATCACCGACACGTCGCGCGCCAGTTCCAGCGCTTTGTCCATGTCCATCGACAGCGAGCGCTGGAAAACCCGTTTGGTCTGCCACAATTGCAGCTTGTTCCAGCCCGCGAGTCGTTCCGCCATGGCCATCGCCTCCGCGAGCAAGCTGGCGTCAGGAACGACCCGATTCACCATGCCGAGTTCGTAGGCTCGTTGCGGCAGCATGTTCTCGCACAGTGTCAGAAGCTCGAACGCCACCTTGCGGCCCATAAGATGCACCGCCTGAGCGGTGACGGTGGTGGCGGTCAGCCCAGCCTTCAATTCCGGATAGCCGAAGCGCGCGCTTTCCGCAGCTATGACAAGGTCACTACCGAACGCGAGTCCGGCACCGGCGCCAAGCACATAGCCATGCACGGCGGCGATGATCGGTTTGTCAATTCGTCCGAGCAGTTTCGAAAGCGCGATGTTCGCATCACCGTGCCTGATCAAATTCGGGCGATTTTCGGCAGTCAGCGGTCGTGGCACCGAGGTATCTGCGCCTGCCGAGAATGCACGGCCGGCACCGTGAAGGACCAGAACCGAAACGTCGTCGTCGGCCTGCGCCGCATGCAGCGCGTCGGTCAATGCGTGCGTCAGGTCGCTGTTGATTGCGTTCAGCTTGGCGGGGCGGTTCAAAGTCAGCAGGCGCACGGCGCCTTTGGTATCGACCAGCAGTACGTCGTCGGCCATGACGATTCCCTCCTGTTGCTTCCAGGGCAAGAAATTCCGCGCCGGCAGCAGCGTCAAGAGGCGCGCGTCTCCAGGGCTGTCGGATCGGGTCGGCGGTATGCCGACGACGCACTGAGGGCCAACGAAATAGGATCGTATCCGCAACGCTGCCGGTTTGACGCGCCACTGAATTGGGTCAGTCACGCCCGTCTATTGCAGAGTGCCCCACCGATCGACGGATGGTTCTGCCGCGGCCCAATGCCAGCGATCACTGTCACGGCATACCTGGGTGATAAACGGCGCGTTGACCCCATCGGTGATAAACATCACCTCACGGCATTGCGCCAATGGATTGGGGATTTCCGCTATAACCGAAAGCGAACCCTTGGCGTTGCCAATTGGGATCGTATGGCGGATCTCCCAGCGGCGGGTCGCTCCGACAGGTGTCACGCCCGCTACGTCTGCAATCGCGTCCTGCTCAGCGTTTTTGCGCACCCGCACGTAGTATTTAAGCACCTCATCGGCTCCCGCGCGCACGCCAAGCCCGACAGCGTAACCGACGACGGGGTTGGCAGTAACCGCGGCCGTGGCCCCGCCTGCCGCGACCCCTGCGGCCGCGGGGCCGAGACTGCAGCCTCCCAACGCCGCCGCGACGACCAGCAGAAAATATCTCACTGCAGGCCATCCCAACGCGGCACCGCAGGCTCGGCGGAAGCCCATTTCCAGGTGTCGTTGCTTCGACATACCGTTGCCACATAAAAATCGCGGCGCTTTTTGACGTCCACGGAGAATACAATTTCCTTGCAGAGCATATTACCATTTCCGAGCACGCGGCTGACCACCAGTTGCCCGTGCTCATTATCTTCGATAGGGAGGCTGTGCCGGATCGACCATGGGGCCGCCGCGCCCAGATCAAGAGGTCCGGCTGCCGTCGCGATGGCGTCCTGCTCGGCGCGGTGAACCCTGCGCTCCAGATAATGCACGCCTTCCAATGCAACCGATTGCGTGCCAAGCCCGATCGCCGCTGCTACGGCCGCGTTTTTAGTGACGGACGCTGCCGCACCGGCACCCAGTACACCTGCCGCATCGGAGGCGCCCTCGGTCAGTACCGATCCGCATCCTGTCAGCATAAGAACGGCGATCAACGCCGTTATCGTCAGTGTTGAACTTCTGTTCCCATTCAAGCCGTGACTGCCCCATGACGAAAGGCGTCCACATAATTCACCTTCTGGAAGGAGTCCACCCGGACGTACTTAAAGATCGATCGCAAATTGAGGATAAGGCCATTGATGGCAACGGCCGTCGATCCCTGTCTTACTGACAACGTTGCTGTGATTCACAGGGTAATGGTCGCCCGGCCTCCACACTGGCACTGCCATACTACTAAATCCCCGACTCGCGTCAGACAGAGAATTTCATCATGCGTGTGGCAGATTTACAACTAACCACACGTAATCTTGCCTGTGTCGGAGCGAAACCGAAGATTAAACGTCGCTCGCCGGGGGTTTTGTTCAATCTTCGTCCCCATCGCCTGCCGGCATGCCACATGAACTGTGACAACATGAATCCCGTCGGATCAATGGCCTGGTGTTGCCTGATTTGAAGGGGTGTTTGGAACACGCCCGCGACAACGTCGGCACCTTCGCTCGACACGCGGAACCCAACCAGCAAGCCAGATCTGGCCATCCTGGGCGGCGTGGCCACGTGGGAACACGAGGTCATGCCTGAGTGGCTGCATCCCCGGGCAATGCCGTTTCCGGCGCGACCGGGTATTGTCCTTTCCGCGGCATGGTTCATGACGTAAGCGGGCACGGCGTAACCCCGCGGCAGGAGAACAGATGGATGTCCGGAAGCAAAGCCCCTCAAACGATCGCTGCGCCGATGCGGCGCGCCGGTTTGTCGAAACGGTCGAATTGTTCACGCTGGCGGAATCGCCTGGCGGCATGAACGGCCTCGTTTCGCACTCGGCGACGATGACGCACGCGAGCATGAGTTTGGCTGCACGACGTGGAGCCGGCAGCAGCGACACGCTGCTGCGGCTGTCGATTGGACTTGAGAACGAGGCCGATTTGCCGGACGATCTCGCGCGTGGCCTGGACGCGGCGCGATGACAAGAATAGGCTGTGTGCTTCTGGTCGCCAGATTTTGATGTATCGGCGTCCAATGAAAAAGTTTTCTCGAAGCGATGCCGGAGGAGCCAAATCATGCCACTCGACGCCGCCGTAGTCCCAAAGAACGTCACCGCGACATTGTTTTATCAACTTCGCACCGACCGGAAGCCGGAACGCTATGTCAGCGAACCGCCGCCCGGTGTGGTCCCGTTCACCGGCATCGATGATCCGCACGACGTGTTGATCGAGGACGGCCGCGGCCGTGAATCCGAGTTCACGCTTGACCGCAACGGGTTCCAGATGGTGCGCGCGCCAACCCGGGTGCGCGATTTCTATGATCGGGAACACGTGAAGAGCGTCTACTACCCGGAAGTCGAGCAACTGTTGCTGAATACGTTGGGCGCCTCGCGCGTCGTCGTGTTCGATCACGGCACGCGTAATGCGAGCCGTCCCGGCGAAGCCAAACCATCGCGTCAGGTACATAACGATCACACCATCAACTCGGCACCGCGCCGGGTACGCGATCACCTCGGCGATGAAGCGCCGGAACTGCTGCAGCATCGGTTCGGCGTGGTGAACGTGTGGCGGCCGATCCGCGGGCCGGTGGTCGATTCACCACTGGCGCTGTGCGACGCGCGGACGTTCACCGACGAGGATCTGATCGCCAGCGATCTGGTCTATAATCACGTGCGCGGCGAAACGTCGCGGGTGCAGTTCAGGCCGGAACATCGTTGGTTCTACTTCTCGGAGCAGCAGGCCGACGAGGTGCTGCTGATCAGGGTGCACGACAGTGCCAACGACGGCCGCGCCAGGCTGTCGTTCCACACCTCGTTCGAGAATCCGGCCGCCATTGGTGCGCCGCCCAGGGAAAGCATCGAGGTCAGGACGTTGGTGTTCTTTCCGCCGGAGAACTGATCCTGGCCGGATGCCGCCGCCCGGGATTGGGCGGCGGCGGGTTCGGTCACGAAATCACATTGCACTATTCAACGACTCAGATTCGGATCATCCGATTCGTCCTTTTTCAGGTTTCGGGCCGCGCTGCCGAACAACTAAATGAGCAGCGCGTTGGATCGAATCGTCTACCGGATTATGCCGGCCGCGGAACCGCAGCAGCTGCAACATGCTGGCGTGTTCTGTGGTTCGCCCGTGGCTATTGCCGATGGTGCCATTCATCTGAATGTCCTTGAGGACACCTTGGTGAAATGCAAGAACCGCCAAAACCGACACCCGCCACAAACCGATGGGCCACCGGCGGGTCGCCGCCCGTCGCGACCGCTGGAGAGTGCCCGTCGCGACCGCTGGAGAGTGCCCGTCGCGACCGCTGGAGAGTGCCCGTCGCGACCGCTGGAGAGTGCCCGTCGCGACCGCTGG
>Ga0187867_10002940_pt1 | contig 13846 bp, 10 predicted proteins | sample June2016WEW_13_1_FD_132976 | JGI IMG/M metagenome (GOLD analysis project Ga0187867, IMG submission 132976) | Peatland microbial communities from SPRUCE experiment site at the Marcell Experimental Forest, Minnesota, USA - June2016WEW_13_10 | ecosystem: Environmental > Terrestrial > Soil >... | reverse complement strand
GCGAATGGCTATCGTTAGCCAATTATTATTGATTGAGCCTGAATGAGCGAGGAATCGCCGCTCCGTCCTTACTCAAGCTCACGGGTCGATTTTTTCAAATCCGTTTCTCCGACGCGCTCCTAGCCAAGATAAGTGATCGATCAGGGGCAAATGTCCCATCGGCTGGCATTTGCAGAGCTTAAGCCATCGTTTTTGCCGCCGAAATTGCCATCATGAGGAGATTGTGACTCCATAAGGCAAGAGTGATCCTCTGTCCCGTAAATTTCGCGGTCCCTGGCTCTTATTCCGATTTCAACCCTTACTCTATCGATATAAACTTATCCGCTACCACAGGAACGGAATCAACGCCTTTGTGCGTTTCTTGTAGTCGGGGTACTCGTTCGGGAATTGCTGCTCCATAAGCTTGTCCTCTGCGCCTACGCGGCGGAGAAAAATGGCGCCGAGGATGACGAGAAGAAAGATAAACGCGCCGCCGCAGACAATCGCCGAACCGACGCACGCGGTAAAGCCTCCGGCATACATCGGATGGCGCACATAGCGGTACGGACCTGATGTTACCAACTCATGCCCTACCTTGGCGGTGACAGCCTGACTCCAGTTTCTGCCAAGGTGCTGCCGCGCCCAGACTAATAAGGCCATGCCTGCGGCGCACAGAATGACGCCGAAACCACTCAAAACGGGGTTTACGGGGGCGAAGTTGACGAAGCGAAATATCGGCAGATACGGAAGCAAAAACGCAGCGATAATGGCAAACATGATTCCGAATCTCTGCGGCAAGTGCGCTTCGGTGTCACGTTTTACGCCTATCCCGGAAAGGGTCAAATACACGACGAGGATGAGCCAGAAAGCATAGATGAGCCGGATAAAAATCGAAGGATTCAGGACTTTATTCCTCCTTCATCATTCCGATCACGCGGAGGCGCGGAGCAGCCCCGGGCCGCAACCGAAAGGCGAAAAGCGATTCACCGCAGAGAACGCAGAGAAAGACGCTGAGAAAGCAACGGCTTAGGCTCATATGTTTGCCAAAATTTCAAAAAACTGCGCGTTAGTAGAATAGAGAATAATGCTTCCCCAGTCACTTTCCAAGACAATAGGCTCGTGATTCACAAGGGGCGAAGCGGGATTGCGTTTTCGATCAATTCCGAGGATTCGGAATGGCCCGGCCCCCGTTAGATTTTAGCTGCGTCCCGAACATCGTGAAGGAAGCGCTAAAGTTTCCCGTGAATCGACGATCTCTCACAGGGTGATGTTGCCATCATCTTCCGTTTATGATTTTATTTGCCGCGCCGACGAAGAGCGGGGGGATGCGCGCACCGGAAAAATTTGATTTTCTTTCCCGGACAAGATTGCTTATCCAACAGGATAGAACAGTCATTTAATAGTAGATATTGTATTTCTCTTAACATCTTGAAAAATCATTTAATAAGTATGTATTTGTATAGATTTTTACCCAATTTCTACACCCTAAAATCCCACTTGACATTAACTGTGATTGTCTGATTATGTTCCAAGATCGAAAAATTTGACCCGCCGTGAGACGGGGACGGAATGCCGTCTCCTTCAGAAATAGAAGTTGCGTGGATATTAGAAAAGCTTCAATTTGCCAGGTGAGTCAGTGAAACTTTTTTAACCGTTGGTACTTGCTTTGCCGAAGGAGGGACAGTGAAACAGTTCGTCGGAATTTTTGGCAGGATGTTCAAAGTTTTCATGGCTACGGCGCTGCTGGTCCCGGCCCTGGCGACCAGCGCCATGGCTGGTGATACCCAACGGTTACATTACACAATCAAAGATCTAGGGACCCTCGGCGGCCTTGAGAGCTACGGTTACGGCATCAACAACCGCGGACAGGTCACGGGACAGGCTTCTATTGCCGGAGGCGCCGTGCACGCCTTCATCTACAGGCCGAGAAGGGGGATGAAAGATCTCGGAACCCTAGGCGGCAGTGATGCCGGAGGTTCGGGCATCAACAACTCAGGACAGGTCACCGGGTACTCCTATATTGCAGGGGAGCCCGCCCCACACGCCTTTCTCTTCAGCCCGTGGACGGGGATGGAAGATCTCGGAACCCTCGGCGGCAATTTTAGTTGGGGTAATAGCATCAACGACTTCGGACAGGTCACCGGAGAATACTATGATGGTTTCGACTCGTCCTATCACGCCTTTTTTTTCAGCGCGTCTACCGGGACGGAAGATCTCGGAATCATCGGCACCAATTTCAGTCAGGGTCAAGGCATCAACGATTCCGGACAGGTCGCGGGAGTCTACTATGCTAACGCTGGCGAAGCCACCAACTACCACGCTTTTATCTACAGTCCGGGGACGGGCATGCAAGATCTCGGAAGCCTCGGCGCCCCAGGCTATAGTTGGAGCTATGGCTTGGCCATCAACAACTTCGGGCAGCTCACGGGATGGTCCAGTACCGCCACCTCCGGCGTTATAGGATTCAGCAATTCCGCCCCCGTGCACGCCTTCCTCTATGGCGAGTGGACGGGAATGGAAGATATCGGGACCCTCGGCGGCACTAACAGCTATGGTTATAGCATCAACATCCGGGGACAGGTCACCGGATATTCCGATGTCCCCGGAGACTCCGGCCAACACGCCTTTCTTTACCGTGACGGGAAGATGATTGACTTGAATACTCTGCTGCCCCGCTCGTCAAGATGGACGCTCCTCGCTGGTTATGGGATCAATGACCGGGGACAGATCACTGGGTACGGGCTTATCAAAGGGCAAACCCACGCCTTTCTCATGACGCCGGTTCGTTAACCCGTCACGGTCTATCTTCACGGCCCTGCACTTGCCGGGTCTGATCGGACTCGACAAAGGTGGCGCCCGGGATAGCTTCACATACCGGCACCGGGGTCGGGGCAAGTCGACAGGATGCCGCACCCAGGCACCGACTATGCGCATAACTTGGTAGGGCAGACCGCTTCGGTAGGGTTCGTGCAGGAGGATGGTTTCTAAAAACGCTGGGCTTATCTCACGCTTTTCAGACCACCAATCAGGGGTTCCCGGATCAAGGTCCTTCTCATAGCGCTGATTCAAGGCCGCGATTCTTTCTTCGTAAACCTGCTTCCAGACCCACTTTGCCTGTTCGCTCCAACCGAATCCCGGTTCCGTACGGCAAGGTTCCCCCGGAAGAGAACGAACGCCTTCATTTCGTCAGGGATAGGAGGAATTTTTCACCAGTCCTATCTTCCACATAAAAGTCAGATTACATTCGGAAACAAATGACTTCTGCCGGTGGCCAATCGTGTCATGCAAGTATCGGAAATATCACGATAGTATCGAGTAATTGTCTTTCCCCGACCGTATTTCCCGTTCGCAGCTATCTGCGCATCGCTGACTCCACAGCGGCAGCCGCGGCGGAAGCGCAAGCATATCCCAACGCGCGGTAGCTCTCAAACTGCGTCTCGTCGAAAAATTGGTCCACCGTGGACTGGTGTGGAAACGTGATGGCTGTCCGCGCATAAGCGAGCACATCTTGTGGCAATTTAGTATTGAGGCACGGCTTGATGAAGATCAATTTGCCTGTATGGCCGTCCTCGTAGCGAATCGTCCCCTTGGAGAACGCACTTTTGCTTACTCGCATAGTCGCATCTCCGGGAAAAAGGGGCGCCGCGGGTCGCAATTCGCCCAGGTCGATGCTGATTTCTGCGCCGAGATCCACCCTGCACTTCTCGACTAGCCGTGCGAGGTCGACGCACGAACAAGATGGGTCAGCTCCGGCATCGCATGCGATAATCAGGCGGCAGCGCCGCCGCACCAGTTCGTATACACCAAGGTTGTCGAAGTGGCCGCCATCCGATAGGTACACTTCGCGCGCCTCTTCCGTGGTCGTACCGGCAAGCTCGTTGAACAGAGCACGCCAGGAAGATCTCGGATTTCCACTCTCCCACCATTCTTGTTTCATGGGATTTCCCAGCCACCATCCCAGCCGGACGTTGAAGACGGTCAGAAGAAACGAAACAGCGGGGGTGGTATAGAATCCCATATTTGGGCTGGCGGCAGCGCCTGAAATTGCCATCGCCGTACCCAGTCGCGCGCCGGGATAAGGCCGGGCATTCTTGGAGCAATCTTCTGTGAGCCGGTAGACGCCATGCACTTTCTTGGGCTGTGTGCCCACGGCCTCCTTCACGTATTCGAAGCCTGAGTAGAGCGGGGTAAAAACGAAGGAGTAGGCTTTTCGTGTCTGCAACGCAAGGTCCTTTCCCTTCACTGCATTCAGGGTGGCGTTCAGGATATGGAAAGGGGCCCCGAGACCTTTAAGAAGGTGCAGGGGAAAATTGTCTGCCTCATCGAAGCCTGTGAATGCCTGTCCGTTGCGGTCCGGGTTAGTTGCACCCAGGTAGCATCGCACAAGGCGGTTGCGATACGCGTTGTGCAACGAGAATTCGTTTACGTCCACTCGCCAGCCAAGAAACCGCGATACTAAGTACAGGCCCAAAGCGAAGAGGGCAAGCTTCCACCAGTCCGATGTTGGCTTCAGTGAGTTCCAGTACATGTCGTGATCTAGAGAGCAGGCGATACCGTCAGCAGATGCAACCGATGCATTCGTGAAAAGGGGGAATGACAAGTAGAGCAGGTAAGAAAGCAGCACCAGCACACCGAACACAAAAACCGGCGGCGCCAGTCGCGCAAGCAGCTCCTTCTGTTGCTGTGGAGCGTAAGCGGCGCCGTTTGCCGGAGCGCCTGAGTTCGGACCTTTCGCGATCAAAAGGCCGCGGAACGTGACAGTCAACCATCCGCCGACTGCCCCGGTGATGCCCAATGCCCCCATCCCTTGCCAGAGTTTTGTAACCCAGTTGGGAGCCTGAGAGGTGAGCAGATTCCAGAGTAACTTCAGCCAAAGCGGCACAAATAATGCTATTAGGCAGAGGGCGAACCAGCAGATGACCATCGCCAAAATGGTCCCGCCCAATTTTGCCCACCATTCGCGCAGTCCGTCATAGTAGGACCTGCCGATCAATCCCAAATGTATGCATCCCACAAGCAGCACCAGCAGGACCCCCATGGGTATGCCGAAGGTCAGCACATCCCAGGGCGTAAAGTCTGCCACCACCTTTGACCCCAACAGCAAAAATGCTCCAGCAACCAATCCTGCAGGAAATGCCCAAGGCACAGGTACCCAGAGGATACGTGAGCGGCGAGTTTTTTCGTCACCAGGCATACGCGGAGCGGACCATGCTGAAATCAGAGCGACGAAGAACCAAAAAATAGTGTACACCACCGCCGTGACTGCCACGACCAGCAACGCTGGATAGACATCGGGAAACAGTTTTGTGATAAACGCAGGACATACATCGGAAAACTTTGTTATGAGAAACGATTCCATCTGCACGCACCAGTCGTAGCCCCATTTTGTGACCGACGATTCCGGATTCACATGATGCGGATTTACATAATGCCAGACGGAAATTATCAACAGAGCACAGAACAGGAATTCGGGAACAGCTATCTGCCATATGACGGTCCTCGGCGGATCGGCGTGGTTTCCGTTTGAATTCTTCGTGATGCGCCACAAAATCCACAGGAGGAGCAGCAGGCTAGGGACCATGGTCGCCAGTGCGGGAATCGTCCTTATCCCTGGTCCCGGTTTGAGCAGTTTGAGCAGGAGGCCGCAAATCCAGGGTATTCCCAGTAAAGCGAAAGCAAAAGTAAACAGGATGATCTGGTTCAACAGCAGATTTCGGATGTACGTTCCGGCAAAAGCCAGGGTGTCTCCGCTAAGCGTTCCCAGACGCGGAGTCAGGTAGTTGCTGTATTGGCGCAGAAAACGAACTTGGTCGGGATCAGGCTTGGCCATGACGTTCTTCGGCTCGCGATTGAGTTTGGCCTCTACTTGCGCGATGTGGTTCGCGCCGGGCGTTTTGCTGCGGCTACGGTGGTAAGCCCACGAACTCAGCCACGATCCGATGTATCCGCCGCCTGAAACGGTGGAAAGATAGTCCACATGGCGGAGCAGACGATCTTTTGCAAATGCCTGGATCACGCCGAGATTGAATGTGGCGCTACGGATCCCTCCGCCCGAAAAACTCAGCCCAATGAGGTCTTCTTTGAGGTCTTCCTTCGTAAGTCCTGGGTGCACTACTCCGCGTTTACGCCGCGAGCCGAATATGACCTCCGTCTCCTCATCAAGGACCGACTCGAACGGAACGCTGGAACCCTCCAACTCCGGCTTTGAGAACCCCATCTGCTAACTCCTTTCTGGCAGTGGCCCTAATTGCTCAGTCCACAGCGGACCAAAGGCGGCTACCGTGGTACCTGATAAGTCGAAGTGCTGCCATACTCATTGCACCGGCAAGGTGAGCACCGGGACCCCTGTGCTGGTGCCGGTCTCAGCCATGGAGAACACTCCCAGTATGGATGAAAAAACAATCTTGGAATAAATGTCCCCGTTATCAATAAAGAACCAATGGCCGCAGTACCTTATGGCTACAAAGGCGTTTTGAGGATGTTCGTCTTTCGAATAAATTTTAAAATTTTTAAGAAGTTCGTAAGACGCATTTTGTAATCCTTTTCGTGCCGCATTTTTTTCATCATTGGGCACATGTATTAGTCCAGACATTAGAACGAGGGTTTGCAAGATCGACCGGGTTTGTATGATAACTTTTTCGCAGCATGGGTCTAACGGAGGTTCCTCGTTCCCATTGATTATTTCGTATTTTTCGTATCTTTTTTGCAAATCCTCCACTTCGCTTGGTCGGTTTGACCACAAGAGATTTTTAAAAGATTTTACTTCATCCTCTAAGCCTTCTCTCCTTGCACGGTCGTTATCCAGTACCAGGAAAGCAATTGCTTTAGCTGGCTTTCCCTCGTCTTTCTTGTCCGTCGATTCCTCACAGTTTTCCCCCTGCTTGAGTTTTGCGCTATCCTTCGCCTTAGCCGGCCCGCTCCTCCCTGACTTCTGCCTCTTATCATCCAGAGTGACAGTATATTCGGTGGGTACAGTGGTCACCTTAGGTTCCGGCGGTTCCTTTATAGTTATTCGAATTACCCCTTTTTCACTGAGTTCCTGAAATTTTGTAGCGAGTTGATAAAATCCAATGTCATCGCGGCTTCGCAAACCATTGATGGATTTAACGCAGTAGGGCAAGAGAGAAGCAGTTTCCAGTGTGGCGGTCTGGAGATTCTTTAGGATTTTCAAGGGGCCTATCGGCTCAAGCATTGTATTCGCCAATGCATCGCCCTTCATGGGGACGTAGGTGATCGTGGGCTTGTCTGAGTAAGCTGCAGTGGCGCCGATCAAAGTCGTATCGTGAAAACCGGTCGTCTTAGGAAAGGCGCGCCAGTTTATGGTATTACCTGCGGACAGGCCGACATCCAGCTCATAGCCAGTAGTTACCGAGGTCATTTCCAGGCTGGTCAAGGTGTCACCATAACGCAGTCGAACAAGATTACTGAGGAGTTGTTCCTTCCAGGACGTAGAAACTGCTTCAAGATAATTTACTCGGTCCATGGGGATTTTTTGGGGGGGCATCATATAAGCACAGCCCGCGGTGGAAAGGACGATCAGCAAGAGGACGAGCGTTGTTGGTCTGCGCATAAGATACTCCTTCTTTAGAGACGTACATGGCATTGGTCTTGTGAGGGTCTATGTTTGTGTTGCTAAAATTACAATAATAAGCAGACTGTGCCTCCCTGAGGCAGGAGTAGTCCTCAGTCCCGGAAATTTCGCGGCCCTTTGCTCTTGCTCCGAGTTCAACCGTTACTCTATCGATAAAGCCCGTACTCCCAACTGCGATGCTCACTGTGTCCCTGCACAGTTCTGTCCAGCGAATGACACCCCCTACCATAGACGGCATATTAAATTGGCCTTTTTGACGTCAAAACCAATACTATAAGCCTCCAAAGGGGGGCCTGATGACTTGATTCTATAGATGCACATACTTATTTTGGCCCCCCCGCCCGTCATAGGGCGTTCGCATCTGCACTGAAAAATCGTGACCTGGGCGAAGTTGCGCGGCGGCGTGAGAGGAAGCTGAAACAACCGCCGCTGCAATTGCTCGGTTGTTTAGAGTTGGGCGATGAGAGCTAAGGCTTGGGTGATGTAGCCTACAATCTGTGCCGCCGTATTGACATCAGCAACTATCTTCTTGATGTCGTTCTCATCCGCCTGAAGCGTAGTGGCCTGCCGTTTCAGGGCGGCGGTGGCTAGAACGAAACTAGCATCGTCGGCGATTGCCTGGGCCTGCAATAACTGCGACAAGAAGGAATCGAGTTGGTTGTACTCGATGCTGATCTTTGTGAGTGTCCCCGGATCAGAGGTTGCCCGACTGGCTTGCATCAGCAACTGCTCGGCTGATCTGATCGCTGTGACGGCGTCGAGTAAGGTCTGTTTCTGCGTGTTGTTGGGCATGTTATCTTACTCCTTTATTGGTGGAGTTACTTGTTGAGGGCCGTCTGGATAGACTGCGCGGCTTGCGCCCGTGCAATCAAATCGTTGACTGAAGCTATGATGCCGCCCGTGCCAGCACTCGCGATTGCTTTATTAGCGTTGAGAACCGCGTCGAGAGCTTTGTTCAACTGAAGAGCAACATTCTGAGGGTCTTTATCGGGGTCAGCAGCGAGCGAGGTCGTGCTGAAGGGATTCGCCGACTGTAGGATGCGGCGCGCTTCGAGCAAATCTAAGAAGCTCACCATGCCCCGCTGCTTTTCGGCCGCCACTAGCGGCCTGAGGGCTGCTTCGATTCTGTCAATCTTGCTAGCAATCCCTTGAGCGAATATTATGTTTTCTTTCTGAAGCGTCATAACGACGGTCTGCAGATCAGGCTGCATATCGCGGGCGGCCTTCTTTATCTCGGCGAACTTCTTCTGATCCAGTACCATATCGGAGATGCCAATAATTGCGGCCTCGACGTCAGCAGCTACCGGGAGAGCAGAGAATTGATGCTGTTTAGCCATGTTATTAATATTGCTGGCGAGTTTCTGCGAGTTAGTGTCTAGCGTTTTACTATCGTCGCGCGACGCCAACGCCGCCATCTTGTCAGCGTAAAGGGTAATCGCATCCATCAGGGCTTGGCGAGTCTTGATTTGATCGTCAGTGAGAATCGTCGGCGTGCAGATGCCGTTTATGTAGAAATTATGCTCTGTGCCGTTGGCCCATCCGATTGCTTGCAAGTAAAACTGGGAGGTGCAGTCTACCGTTTGCACGGATTTGAAGAAGTTCATTTCAGCAGCAGAAACCGAATGTGCACCTTGATCGTATTTCGTGATAGTATCCTCAATCTGTGTAAGGCCAGCACATCCAGCCAAACTTACTCCAACCAGAGCGAATAATACCCCACGCCAAAATGAAACCATTTTGATCCTCCTTGTCTGGGCGTTTAAACCCTGTGTGTTGAGCACATTTTCGTCACTGGGGGTAAACTCATACCTCCTGTTTATGAATCTTAAGAGAAACATCTGTCCTTTCGGTGCAACCCAGAAGTGGCGCATTGGGATATTTGTTTATTCCAACAAGTAATGCCTGGTCCATAATGCCTCCTTTCCACTTACTTAAGAGTTTGTGGTAATTTTTGGCTGCCCTTATTCTAAGTGGTTCTCCTGGCTGCCTGGGCCAAGTCTGCCCCGATCCCCTTAGAGCGGAAATATCAACGCCTGTTGGGTCAGGTACTGAGTTGACGCTGGAAAAACGGTGCTAAGAGTCCAAGAACTGTTGAGGCTACAAGGACAGCAACTCCGGCGAGCGCTGGGGAATACCAAGCGTAATCAGTAAACGGGGTGTTAGGGAGAGCGAGTGCCCATGCGCAGTAAGCTATTGTGGCCGCTACCATTTCCCAAACAGGCCATGCCTTAGGGTCTAGTGGCAGTGGCTTTTGCGCAGCCTTAATTTTAGCCCCATAGACTAGCCACTCTACAATTGGCGTAACGACTAGAAACGACCAGAAAGCGATCCACTGTGCATGAGTTACTTTACCTGGCTTTTGAAGTGCTGCTAAAACAGCGACATAAAGTGTTAATACCTCTGTTGGTATGTAGCCAAATAGGACGTTGAGCGCCGTATGGAGCGCGTTTGCGTTTTGCAAAGACGGCGCTGGATCCGAAGGTGCACCTGTATCCACGCCAGGCGGCATCGGAGGAGTAGCCGCGGCAGCTGCAATTTCCGCGAGGCCCCGCGGAACGGTGTTAAGTGGAGCAAAATCCGGGCGACGTGCAGCTGCAGAGTTGGCAAGTGAACTCATACTCATAATTTATCTCCTTTTGCTTTTTGGCTTGGTTGGGGTTAAACCTGCTAACGAGTAGGTATTGCGGTCTAACGCTCGCATGCCTTTGTTGGGTATTTGCCACCGACAGGTTCGCCAACACGGCGTTCACACCTTCGCGCGTCATGAAGATGGGCAAAACGCGGGGATTCGCGCGCGCGGATGACCTCGCTCCTGTCTCCAACTTGTCGGCTGATGACATAGCTATAAAGAAATAGGAACGCGGAAAGGGCCTTGTGGTGCGTAGAAGCGCTTATTTTCTTCTTCACAGCCAGATGCGTGAGGAGGGAGTTGGTTTGAGGTCCTGCCATTTCAGCGGGAGAGCTAATGTTGTAAAAATAGATGAATCGTGTGACCCAGTGGCAATAGGCCTGCTCTGCCGCCGGGGCATCCTCTCGTGGTGATCCGAGATTCACTTTTCCTGCGAAAGATTGCAGCGATTGGCTTGTCAGTGCACCTATAGTCATTTGTTCGCTCCCACCGGTAAGGGGGCAACTGAAATCAGACCAACCTGCGCTTTTGAAATTGCATCTCTTATATCAAAGAGAGGTTTCTCGAAGGTTACATCCCAACCGGACTTAATGAAGGTTGGAGGAACGCCCGGACTGCATTTGCGGAAAAGGACCCTGTTTGCAGAATTTTTTTGTGGTTGAGATCGAAGAACTACGTTTTGGTAAACGGTCACCTCAAGAAGCGCAGAGAGGCTCTCCGAGGGGGGGGGATATATTGCGAAGCCAGGGTTCTTTTTACTCTGCCCTGGCTCAACTCGATTCGAAAGTCCACATAGCCAACTCGAACAGCGGGCCTCCTTAGCGTTTGCTGCCAAAAGCTCCCCGGCCCCCCCAGTACTCGGTAACGATACACGGGAACCCGGATGATGTGGTACTGGCAGTGCCATGCCTTATTTGATAACTTGCGAAATTTGCTCACTGCATTCTCCTCCCTCTTGAAGTTACGGCAACAACTGGAGACAGGAGATAGCAGTGAGCGGCCTCACGGCCAAGCCCATTCGGGACCAGCTTAGCCAGTCTACATAACCACGCCCATAGGGCGTAGGATTCAACATTGAACTAAAGATCCATCTTTGGGGGTTTCGACCCTGCAATGTGCCAAATGCCCGATTTTTCAAAGATGTACTATCCTTGGCATACGATTTTTTCCCTTTCGTGAGTCCGGCCACAACCATTTTTCAGGGCAGATTGTTCAAAATTGCGGTCCCGTCCGGAGTTCCGAGTCCTGAGCACGCATCCCATCCGACTCCCGCATTATAGCCCACCTGCCCACTAATGGCGTTTGTACCAACCACGACGTCATGAACCACGCCTTGGGCGGCGTTGGCGTACATGAACGGATTCAGGAAGCCGACGTTCTTCCCCTTCGCCTGGTTCAACAGCGCGACCAGCGCGGCCATAAGCGGAGCGACTGCACTGGTTCCGCCGGAGGCTCCTTCCGAGCGATCCACCCTCGTGAAATAGTTCGTCGCGCTCATTGCGATATCGGGAACGCCGCGCCCCGGCTCCCCCGTGGCTATGGAAACGGGTAAGCCAGAGTTCGCCTGATAGTCTGGAACCGGAAACATCACGCTGATTCCACCTCCGGTTGCCCAACCTCCTCCGCCCGGTGTGTTCGGGTCGAAAGGCGTTCCGTCGTTCCAGACAACATCATTGCCGTTACTGTCGATCTGGGTTCCTCCGCAAGCGAGTACAAGGTTATCCGCCGCTGGATAATCGACGTGAATTTTGCCGTCCCAATGCTGTCCATCCATATCGGCGGCGCCGTGGTCGCCAGCGGCGACGCAGATCGTAACTCCCATTGCGGCAGCCGCCACGAACAAAGCGTGGTAATTGTCGACGCCCTGCTGATCGGTGGTATCTTCCGGCCCGCCCCAACTGATCGAAATGACGCTCGGATTGCGCTGGGCGTCGTGCACCGCGGCGTTGATAGCGTCGATGAACCCCTGGTCTCCGTTGTTCGGCGCGAAGTAGACGGCAAACTGGGCCTTGGGCGCCACCGCGCCCGCAACCTCTATGTCTAGCATGACTTCGCCGTCGTCGGAGTCCGCCGTGGTGGGATCATTCCCGACTTTGTCAACCGGGATGGAGACCACGCTGGGCAGCGGGACTTGAATCTCTTGGAAAAAGATCTTGAGATCGCTGTTCCGGAAGCCTCCGCCCAACTCGATGATCGCGATGGTTTGGCCGGTGCCGTTCAGCGTTGCACCCTGGATTTGAGTAGGATAGTTGTAACGTTTGGCGAAATCGGTCGCCGCAACACCGTTTTGGCCGCCCGGGCCCGCCGCGGCCATGATCTTGCGCCTGTGCGGGGATCGGTGTTTCCGGCGCGTATCGAAGCCGAACACTCCAACAACGATGCCGTCGAGGTGCCCGGGTATTTGGATCTCGCCCTGCCTGCCGCGATATGTACCTGTCGAATGATGATACATCTGGAGATCGGCCGGGAACGCGGCAAGCAGATCTCCGAGGCTCCCTCTCAGGACGATCGAACGCTCCGCCGCGCTGCGATGGACCACCATGAGGTCATGCTCCTGCGCGAGTCGCTCGACGAGATCCAGATCCGCAGCCCTGGAGCCATATTGCTGGGCAAACTCCTCGCGGCTCAGATAGGCCCTTTGACCGAGCGGTCGCTTGCTTTGTTCGTATACCTGTTTTTCGAGAGCGGCAAAATCTCCACCGGAGCGCAAGCGAATCGAAAGGCTGGCAAGTTCCGACTTGTCAACAGGACCGGCGGGACGGGAATTTGGCAGCAGATTGCGTCTGCTACCGGGAAGCGAAACATAAGTAGCCATAATTTTCTCCTTTTGTGATGCCCATATGAACAAATACAACACGTTAAGCGTGAACTACGCCACTTCTTAAAGATCACGCTTTCGACACCGAAATTCGGCTCTAAATATCATGATGTCTCACCCGGGGACCGTTGGAGAAATGCGCCGCGACTCACGGTTTCACAGCAATTCCATCACGTGGGATGACACCTGTGCACGATGACAAGCTCATCGGGCGATTGTTCAGAATCTTTCTTGCGCTATTTCGTCTGCAATGCTTCGATTGTTTAATACACGTTCAAACCCGGCGACCGACTTTAACGGTACTTTGAACTGCCCTTCGTGAAACTCATTCAGCGCGGAGCGCGTTATTTTCCCAAACCAGCAGTCCACAGGTTCAGGGTCAAAACCAGGATACATCAGGGTACCGTATTATCTTACGGCCTCTGTAAAACGGCGAATATAGGCTCTCTCTTTCTGTGTAAGAAGTTGCCTAGATCTCCTGTTCATTCAAATAACGCTTGTAATTCATACAACTGCTACCCTGTCCTCTCAGGGGTATTCCGGTTTATAGGGTCTGTATAGACCGGTTCAAAATCCATGGATCAGACTTCGCACCCGTGGCCTCCTTTGTTTAAAATGTGGGTGTAAATCATGGTAGTGTTAACGTCTTTGTGCCCGAGGGTTTCCTGGATAGTGCGGATTTCATAGCCCGCCTCAGGCAGATGAGCGAGAAGGCGTTGATTTTAGGTCTGTCACTTCCTTTAGGTAGCTAGTTTCCGTCCGAAAAGGGGCCTTTTCCGCCCTGGCGGTGTCAATCTTCAGGCTTCCTTGTGCGGCGTACCCATGTACG
>Ga0187867_10002935_pt1 | contig 13869 bp, 10 predicted proteins | sample June2016WEW_13_1_FD_132976 | JGI IMG/M metagenome (GOLD analysis project Ga0187867, IMG submission 132976) | Peatland microbial communities from SPRUCE experiment site at the Marcell Experimental Forest, Minnesota, USA - June2016WEW_13_10 | ecosystem: Environmental > Terrestrial > Soil >... | reverse complement strand
TGAGCCCCACGGCGCGTCAACCGCGGCCAATATACGGCATCTTCGTTGCCATTACCGTCATGAACTGGACATTTGCATCGAGCGACAGGCTGGCCATATAAGCCACGCCGCGCGCCACATCGTTGACATCGATGCGCGCCTCAGCCTCGACCTTGCCGCTGGCCTGCAGCCGGCCTCGCGCGGTGTCTTCGTTACGCGTGGTCGCAGCATTGCCGATGTCGATCTGGCCGCACGCGATATCGTATTCGCGTCCATCCAACGACAACGAACGCGTCAGGCCGGTCAACGCGTGTTTGGTCGCTGCATATGGGGTAGAATTCCGCCGCGGCACGTGCGCCGAAACCGAACCGTTGTTGATGATGCGTCCACCGCGCGGCCGCTGGTCCTTCATCATGCGAAACGCGTGTTGCGCGCAGAGGAACGAGCCGGTCAGATTGACCGCGACGACGTTGGACCATTGTTCGAAGGTCAGATCCTCAATCGGAATATTGCGCGTGCTGATGCCCGCGTTGTTGAACAGCAGATCGATTCTGCCGTAGGTCGCCTTGACGGCGTCGAACAACGCCGCAATCGATGCCGGGTCGGAGACATCGGTCGGCACCACCAGCATCTGTGGCGGCGTTGCCTTGGCCAGAGTGGCGGTCTCCTCCAGCATGGCGCGGCGCCGCCCGGCGAGCACCACCGAAAACCCGTCCGCGTACAGCGCCAACGCGGATGCCCGCCCGATGCCGCTGCCGGCCCCGGTGATGACTGCAATCTTCCCCGATGTTTCCATGACCCGCTCCATCCCCGGTTACAATGTTGCACCACCGTCGATCGCAACCTCGGCGCCGGTAATATAGCCGCTTTCGTCGGACAGCAGGAACAGCACGAGGCTGGCCACTTCTTCCGACGTGCCCATGCGTTTCATCGGCACCAGTTGCAACCGCCGCTCGTTTTGCTCCGGCGTGCGCACCTTCAACATTTCGGTATCGATCGGTCCGGGATGGATCGAGTTCACCCGGATTTTGCGCGGCGCCAGATCGACGGCAGCCGCTTTGGTCATGCCGCGCAGCGCCCATTTCGTGGCACTGTAGGCGATAGCGCCGGGCGAGCCGCGCAAACCCGCCACCGATGAGATATTCACGATCGATCCGCTGCCAGATCGTTCCATCAACGGCACCACCGCCTTCATGCCGAGAAAGCAACCCAGTTGATTGATCCGCATGTGGCGTTCGAACAGCGCGGCGTCGGTCTCCATCAAAGTTTTCGGTTGGTAGATGCCGGCATTGTTCACCAGGCCATGCAACCCGCCGAGTTGCGCGGCGGTGTCGACCGCTTTCTCCCAGTCAGCTTCCCGCGTTACGTCCTGGGCTACGAACCGCGCGGCCGCGCCGAGTTCGTTCGCCAGCTGCCTGCCTTCAGCCTCGAGTACGTCGCCAATGACGACATGGGCGCCCTCGGCGACGAACAACCGCGCCTCGGCCGCGCCCTGCCCGCGCGCGCCGCCGCTGATCAGGATGATTTTTCCATCGAGCCGACCCATTTATTCCTCCCTGGCAAAACGTGGCCGAGAACCTTGCGACCAAATCGCAGCATGCGAGCAACACCCGCTGCTGTAAAATCCCTGCGGTGTTTCAAAATCGCTTAGCCTGATCGACGGTTCGGCGCCTTGCTTCAGCCGCACCAGTTGCAACCGTGCCTGGAGCAAAGATGTTGCGAAGCATGCCAATTCCCACAGCACAGACGCCGAAGCCATTGCGGCGCTGCCGTTGTCACGGGCCAGCCGTGCGACCCGACCCGCACCAATGAGCATCACCGCCCCGACCGACGACCGTTCCGCCCTGCGCGCCTTGCATCGGGCCCCGGAGCCAACCGTACTCGGTCCGTTGCTCGACGCTGCTACGCTCCCGCCGCCGCTTGCCACGCGAGTCGCGGTGCGCGCTCGGGCATTGGTCCGTGCCGCGCGTGCCGCGCACACACCCGGAGCGGATGTCTCCGACTTCCTGCGGGAATACGGTCTGGGCACGCGCGAGGGCGTGGCTCTGCTGTGCCTCGCCGAGGCCCTGTTGCGGATCCCCGATGCCGCCACCGCCGACGCCTTCATCGAAGACCGCATCACCGGCGTCGACTGGCAAAGCCATCTCGGCCACGCCGACAGCCTCACCGTCAACGCCTCATCCTGGGCTTTTATGCTGACCGGGCGCGTGTTGGCGCTCGACGGGTCGCGCGACGCAGGGGTTGCGGGCACCATCCAGCGGATGCTGCGGCGGATCGGTGAGCCGTTGATCCAGGCCGCGCTACGCCAGGGGATGCGTGTGCTGGCCCGGCAATTCGTCATGGGCCGCACGATCGAGGAAGCGCTGACCCGTACCGCCTCCCCAACCTCGCAACGCTGGCGCTACAGCTTCGACATGTTGGGCGAAGCCGCGCACACAAGCGACGACGCCGCCCGTTACATGCGCGCCTATCAGGATGCCGTTGGTGCCGTTGGCCGGGCCGGCGGCGGACCGGTGAACGGGCCGGGGATTTCCGTAAAACTTTCCGCATTGCATCCCCGCTACGAGCCACTGCAGGCAGCAAATTGTGTTCCGGCGCTGATTGCGGGCCTGACCGCTTTGGCGAACGGGGCGAAGCAGGCCGATATCGGTTTGACGGTGGACGCTGAGGAAGCCGATCGTCTGGAGCTCAGCCTGGACGTCTTCGCCGCCGTGCTCGCCGACCCCGGGTTGCGCGACTGGGACGGGCTGGGTCTGGCCGTGCAGGCCTACCAAAAGCGAGCGCTGCCGCTGATCGACTGGATTGCTGAGCTGGCCCGCAGCACCGGCCACCGCGTGCCGGTCCGTCTGGTAAAAGGCGCCTATTGGGACACCGAGATCAAGTTCGCTCAGGTCATGGGGTATGAGGGATATCCGGTGTTCACCCGGAAGCTGGCGACGGATGTGTCGTGGATCGCCTGTGCACTGCGGATGCTGGCACGGCGCGACGTGTTGCGGCCGGCCTTCGCCACCCACAACGCGCACAGCCTGGCGGTTATTCTGGAAGCCGCCGGCGATGCGAATTTCGAAATGCAGCGCCTGCACGGCATGGGCGAGGCACTGTACGACCGGCTCGTCGCCACGAGCTGTCCGGTGCGGGTTTATGCGCCGGTGGGTTCGCATGAGGACCTGCTCGCGTATCTGGTGCGCCGGCTGCTGGAAAACGGCGCCAATACCAGCTTCGTGCACCGCCTGGTCGATCCCGCCGTGCCCGAGGACTCGATCATTGCCGATCCGGTGGCAGCACTGCGGCAGCAAGGCAGCACGCCGTCGCCGCGCATCCCGCTGCCGGCAGCGCTGTATCCGGACCGGGTGAATTCCGCCGGCATCGATCTGACAGATCGGGCGAAAGCACCGGAAGTCCTGGCCGCCATCCGCGAAATATTGGTGCCCCGCGGTCTGGCAGGATCCGGCCCCAAGCGTGAGATCCGCGACCCCACCGACCGCCGTCGTCTGATCGGCACGGCGCCGGACGCGACGGCGGCGGAGATCGATGCGGCACTGACCCGCCTCTCTCTGGGCTGGCGCCAATGGGACGAGGCGGGCGGGACCAACCGGGCGTTGGTGCTGGATCGTGCAGCAAATCTGATCGAGGCCGCACGGCCGGAATTGCTGTTTCTCCTGGCGCGCGAGGCGGGGCGCACGTTGACCGACGGCATCGCCGAAATTCGGGAAACCGCAGACTTCTGCCGCTGGTACGCCGCCCGCGCGCGGGACCATTTCGCCGCGCCGCGCGAACTGTCCGGGCCGACCGGAGAGCGCAACACATGGTCGCTCGGCGGCCGCGGTGTGTTCACTTGTATCTCGCCGTGGAATTTCCCGCTGTCGATTTTTGTCGGACAGATCACCGCCGCTCTGGCCGCCGGCAACGCCGTCGCTGCCAAGCCGGCCGAGCAAACCCCGCTGATTGCGGCTCGTGCGGTCGATCTGCTGCACCAGGCTGGCGTGCCGCGCAATGTGCTGGCGCTGTTGCCGGGTGATGGCGCGATCGGTGCGGCGCTGGCGACCGATCCGCGGATCGCCGGCGTGGCCTTCACCGGCGGCACCGAGACCGCACGCCGCATCGCCCTCAGTCTGGCATCCCGTCCTGGGCCGCTCATCCCGTTCATAGCGGAGACCGGCGGCATCAATGCGATGATCGTCGACAGCTCCGCATTGCCGGAACAGGTGGTCACCGACGTGCTCAGTTCCGCGTTCGGCTCCGCCGGACAACGCTGTTCATCGTTGCGGTTGCTGTGCCTGCAGGAGGACGTCGCGGATCGCATCCTGACAATGCTGCGTGGCGCGGCGGAGCTTCTTGTCATTGGCGATCCGTTGGATCCCGCCACCGATATCGGGCCGATCATCGATCAGGACGCGCTGGCCGTGCTGACGACCTATGCGAACACCATGCGACCGCCGTTGTTCGAACTGCAGCTGCCGCCCAGTACCGAGCATGGCAATTTCTTCGCGCCTCGCGCGTTTCTGGCGCCCAGTGCTGCGGCTTTGCAACGTGAGGTGTTCGGGCCGATGCTGCATGTTGTGCGTTACCAGGCGGACCGGATGGACGCACTGCTGGATGAGATTGCCGGCACCGGGTTCGGCCTGACCCTGGGTATTCATTCGCGGATCGAGACAATGCAACGATCCATCATCAGCCGTTTGCGGGTCGGTAATGCCTATGTGAACCGCAACCAGATCGGTGCCGTGGTCGGCGTTCAGCCATTCGGCGGCCGTGGCCTGTCGGGCACCGGTCCTAAAGCCGGCGGTCCGATCACGCTGTTCCGTTTCGCCGAGGAACGCGTCGTTTCGGTCAACACCACAGCCGCCGGAGGCAACGCCGCACTTTTGGGCGAGGATCAGACCTGAGCCTGCCTGGTCGCGGCACTCTTGATCGCAGCATTGGGGATCGGCAGTCTGCCTGATCCTCGATCAGGACGACGGCGATGAAATTCGGCTGGCTCACCCTTGCACTATCCCCGGCACCGGATGAGGACGCGGTCCGCATCGCGCAGCAGATCGACCAGGTCTGTGCCGCCGAGGCATTGGGGTTCAGCGATGTCTGGCTGACCGAGCACTATTTCACCGGCGAAAGCGTGTACAACGATGCGTTACTGTTTGCGTCGGCGTTGACCATGCGTACGTCTCGGATTCGCATCGGGTTCGCCGTGCTGCAAATGCCATTCCATCATCCGATCCGGCTTGCGGTGCAACTCGCACTGCTGGACAACCTGAGCAACGGCCGCATCGACGTCGGCATTGGTAAAGGCACTGTCTATAACGAATACGAATTCATCGGCCATGGACTGCGCAGCGATGACAGCCGCGAACGGATGGCAGAAGCGCTGGAAATCCTGGAACGCGCCTGGCGCGAAACGCCGCTGGTGTACCAAGGCAAATATTTCAACTTACGTGTGCCTGAACTCCGTCCCAGGCCAGTCCAGCAACCTGGACCTCCACTATGGCGGAGCGTGATTTCACCTGGCTCGTTCACCGAATGCGGCCGTCTCGGCATTCCGATCCTGACCGCGCGCCTGCCGCTCGAGCGGATTAAAGAGCGGTGGGCGCTTTATAAGTCTGGGCTTGCAGAAGGTAACCATGACGCAGCCACGCAGCAGCGGTTGTTGGCGCAGGCGGCGCTCTGGCGTAACGTTTATGTCGCGGAGTCGGATGCCCGCGCAGAAGACGAAATTTCGATGTTGCTGCTGCGCACCCGCACGCATATGATGCATGTGCGACACGAGTATAACCCGGTGGATTTCGTTATCGACCCGGTGATGTTGAACCCGTGGACCAATCCCGCGGTCGGTGATGCCGAAGCGCTGGCGTTTGTGTTGGCCACCGGCTCGCTGTTCGGTTCGCCGGCACGGGTGCGCGAGCAGGTTGCCGCGCTGCGCGATGCCGGCGTGCGGCATTTGCTGTGCCAGACCGGATTTGGCGACATGAGTCACGAGCCGAACCTGCTGTCCATGCGACGGTTCGGCGAACAGGTGATGCCGGCGTTTGCTGAGTGATTGCGATGGTTGCAAGTCGTGCGCCCGACGCCGGGCGGCCCACCGATCACCACCCGGGTTCGCCCGGCCGCAATCCCATCAACACCTTGCCGGCGGATTCAAAATAACTCGGCAGCGCTGCGCCATGCTGCACCGCTACATGAACGTCACGAAACGCTCGTTCCAGCGGCATCCGCGTGTAGATCGCATTGGTTCCTGCCGCATGGAACACTTTGTCGACGGCGCGAACCGACTCGTGCATCGCATGCACCAGTGCCAGACGCGCCGACGCCATCTCCCGGTCTGAGGGGGCATTGCCGGCACACAGCGTATCCCACAACCGGCCGACGGCATCGAACACGTAGGCTCGTGCGGCGTTGACGATGGCTTCGGCCTCGCCGATACGGGCCTGCACCATCGGCCGGTCGCGCAACAACTGCGTCGATAAGGTTGATGCCTCGGTCGTGGCAAGCTCGGCCAGGCTGTCGATCGCGCCGCGCGCAATGCCGAGTGCGTTGGCGGCGGAAGGGGTCCAGACATGCACATACCAGGCGCGCTGGTTGAACAACGGACCCGTTTCGCACGGTGGCGCGTCCGACAGGCAACTGCGCGCTGCCGGCACGAACACGTCGTCAACCGTGAAATCCTGGCTGCCGGTGCCGCGCATCCCCATCACCGACCACGTATCGACGATGCTCACCTGTTCCCTTGGCACCCACACCGCGCGCAGCACCGGAGCGCCAGATGGGGACAAATATGGCGTGTCGCCATCCATCATGACGCAGGTGCAGTACAACCAATTCGCGTTCTGGATGCCGCTGGCGAAGTTCCACCGTCCCTTCACGCGAAAGCCGCCGGTGACCTGCCAGGCTCGCCCGCCGGGCCGCGCCGAGCCTGCACCTCGGTAGTCCGCAGGCGTGCCCGCGAGTTCACGCCCGACCTCGGCCGGCAGGCGGCCCGCGTTCAGCGACAGAGCGGTTGCAATCATGGCGCACCAGCCGACCGAACCATCGACTTTCGACAGCTCCTCGACCACGCGGAACGCAGTCAGTGGCGGTGTTTCGGGGCCGCCCATCGAGCGCGGCAAATACATCTGGTAAATTCCGGCCTTGGTAATCGCCTCAGCGAGCGCCGGTGGGGTTTGTCGCAATCGTTCCGCGTCGTCGCGGGCGGCCCGCACGGCGGGGGCGAGGCGGATGGCGGCGGCGACGATGTCGGGAACGGTCAAAGCGGTGTCCTTGGTGGGTCTAGGCAGCACGCCGCCGCTAGGCCGGAGCGCGGTCCAAAATATCCTGTAGCGTGGCGGCGCCGCTCAGTCCCGTGGGTGCCACGTGTCCGCCAGCGGCAATACGCTTGCTCTGGGCTGCTTCCCAGTGACGGCCATCAAACAAGCGCGTCGGTTTGAGCGCCAACACGTCGATGTCGTCGAGGCACCGCGCGTTCACTGAGATCGCGTCCGGTAGCGAGCGCGGGATGTAAAACGCATGCATGCCGCAATGCGCGCAGAACGTATGCTGCGCCACGCCGGTTCCGAAGGTGTAGACGCTGAGTGCATCCTTGCCCCGCAGCAACGCAAAGTCGGCGGGACGGACGGGGAGATGCATGATCCCCTTTTTCGTGCAAATGCTGCAGCTACACTGCGACAATTGCTCCAAATCGACCTGGGCGCGGAAGCGGACCTGGCCGCAATGGCAGCCGCCTTCTCGTGTTTCAAGCATGGTGTAAGTTCCCGTGATGAACCCTGTTTATGTCGCAAATTGCCGTTGCGCCGTCCATCCTGGGCCTCCGATGCCGGAAACCGCTGCGTTCCGAAATCGTTGTGATTTGTCACGGTGACGTTCAGGTTACCGTTGCGATTCTGCTGTGGCCCCCGAAATCAGTGAAGCGCTCGTCAAGGCGATGCCCAATATCACACAAGCCTTGCCGAAATAAGCGCACCGATGCTAACGCCCCTGGATTGGCGTGGTGTTACACGGAGGGCTGTCCCTCCGGGCGACCTGGTCGAGTGATCCGAGACGCCGATACCCGATGCCGCCGTCCACGCATCATCCAAAATCGCCAGGCGCATGCCCACACCTCGATCCTGTTCATTCCAAGGCCACGCCCCATGGCGTTTTTTCGCAACACCGCTGTCAACCTGCTCAATCTGCACTACGGCATCCACACCATCGCGATGAGCGGCGGTGCGGCATTCTTCCTGATCTATCTGATGCAATCCGGCGTTCCGATCCCGCAGGTGTTCGTTTCGATTGCGTTGATTCTGCTCGGGCGTTTCGTCGCTCGTCCCCTCGTTGTCGGTTTGGCCGTGCGATGCGGCCTGCGAGCGATGGTCGTCGCGGGAACGCTGCTGTGCGCAGCACAATATCCGCTGTTGGCGGAGGTTCACGGCATCGGCATTGTCCTGGCGGCCTTGATCGTCCTCTCGGCAATCGCCGACACGGTCTATTGGACCACATATCATGCCTACTTCGCGACGCTGGGTGACGATGACCATCGCGGCCAGCAGATCGGCGCGCGCGAAGCCATTGCGGCCATCGTAGGCATCGCCAGTCCGCTGTTGACCGGTTGGATGCTTGTCACCTTTGGACCACGGGTGGCATTCGGCACGACCGCTGCGATCACTGCGCTGGCCGCCCTGCCGCTGCTCTGGGCTCCGGACGTCGCGGTGAGCCGGCATGTGCCCGGCGCGTTCCGTGCCGCGCTCCCGGGCCTGCTGTTGTTTGTGGCTGACGGGTGGATTGGCGTGTGCAACGTGCTGGTGTGGCAGATCGCGCTGTTCGTTTCTCTGGACCAGAGCTTGCTCGGCTATGGCGGCGCCTTGGCCTTTGCCGCCTTGGCCGGCGCGATCGGCAGCCTGACTCTTGGCCGGCACATTGACGCCGGTCACGGGAAATGGGCGGTCTGGTACGCGTCGGGCATGCTCGCACTGATCGTTACGTCTCGCGCCGTCGCGGCGGGACACGCAACGTTTGCCGTTCTGGCAACCGCATTGGGTTCGTTCGGCTATTGCCTTTACATACCAACGATCATGACGGCGGTTTACACGCTCGCGAAACGTTCTCCTTGCACGCTGCGCTTCCATGTGGCGACCGAAGGCGGCTGGGATATCGGCGGTGCAACGGCTCTGCTCGCCGCTGCGCTGGCGACGGAGCTTGGCGCGCCGCTGTCGGCCAGTATCCTTGTGGGGTTGCCGGGTGTCGCGGCAATGGCCGTCATGTTGCGCCGCTACTACGCGCGGGTCGCGTGACCGCGGTGCATGCAAGTGCTGCCGCGCCGCACCGATAGTGTCCACGAACCGGAGCAGCGCCCCTGAACCTGACTGCGAGCAGAACGCCGGCCAACAGGTGCGGGACAGAGAACGGAACCCTCGCGTGGACCGATCCAAATTCTGTATATTTCCACAAGCAGGTCTCGGCGGAGGCTGGATGATGACAACGCTCGAAATTCCGACGCTCGCCACGGATCGGCTTAAACTGCGTGCGTTTCACGCGGGCGACCTCGACGCTTATGCCGCGATGCAGGCCAATCCGGAGGTGATGCGCTATTTGCTCACCGGCCGCACGTCGACCCGAGCCGAAGTCTGGCGGACGATGGCCACGTCGCTCGGCAGTTGGGCTTTGCGCGGCCACGGTATGTGGGCCTGCGAGAAAATCGACGGCGGCGCGTTTGTCGGCAGTGTCGGCATCTTCCAGCCGCTCGATTGGCCGGAACTTGAGATCGCGTATTCGCTCGACCGACCGTACTGGCGGCAGGGTTACGCGACTGAGGCGGCCAAGGCTGCACGGGACTTAACTGCGGGCGTTCTTTAGCGCCCTGGCAAGCCGCCAATCGGCGTCGGTAAATCGCTCGTCGAGCAACGTCACCCTGATGCTCAATGTACTGGGTCACGTGCGACAATACTCAATCGAATCGGCTGATTGGTGCCGGCCTTGAACGCACGGAACGCGGCTTTGAGTCGGTCAAAATCCTTCCACTGGAACCACTGGCGCCGCAAGCGACCGTTCAAATCAATCGCCTGCGTGTCCAGATAGTTTCTGTAGGAGTCCCGGGTCAGCTCGGAAATCTTATCCCAGAACTCGCGTTCGTTCTCGTATGCGTCCCGGGGCCTGATCGCTCCAGTACTATGGAGGAGATCCTCCAAATGCTCCTGCGGTACCAACAGGAACGACCGCCACACCTTGCCGTGGTAATCGAACTCCTCTTTGAGCATCAGATCACCGAAACTAAGGTCGCTGCCAATAAACTCGGTCATCGGGACCTCATGGAACCCACCTGATCACCCTGCCATGTTATGTCAGCGTGGCAGCCGACGACCCTCATGGCAAGGACTTGCTCATCCTGAACGGGAGCCGCCAGCACGAGAATGAACGCGCAAGCGACCACGTGGCCGCTCCCGGCCACGTGGTCCTTCAAATCAACTTACGCCGCCTCGGCCAGCGCGCCGTTGATGGTCAGCCCTTTGTTATCAGCCGACACATTCACGGTCTCGCCTTCCTTGACCGCGCCCTCCAGGATCATCCCGGCCAACGGATTCTGCAACGAACGCTGGATCACGCGTTTCAGCGGCCGCGCACCATAAACACTGTCGTAACCCTCATTCGCCAGCCACACGACGGCTGCCTTGTCGAGTTCCAGACCGATCTTTCGATCAGCCAACAGCTTCTTCAGATGCTGCAACTGGATCGTTACGATGTTGCTCATATCGGCCCGTTGCAGACGGCGGAACAGGATGATTTCGTCCAGCCGGTTCAGGAACTCCGGCCGGAAATGCGCCCGCACCGCGGCCATCACCTGACCTTGTACCATCGCCGCCGGTTCGCCTTCCGCCTGGTTCGCCAATACTTCCGAGCCCAGGTTTGAGGTCAGGACGATGATGGTGTTTTTGAAGTCGACGGTGCGGCCCTGGCCGTCGGTCAGACGGCCATCGTCCAGCACCTGCAGCAAAACGTTGAACACGTCCTCGTGCGCTTTTTCGACCTCATCGAACAGGATCACCTGATACGGCCGGCGCCGAACGGCCTCGGTCAGTACGCCGCCTTCGTCGTACCCGACATAGCCCGGAGGCGCGCCGATCAGGCGAGACACGGCGTGCTTCTCCATGAATTCGCTCATGTCGATGCGCACCATGGCGCGCTCGTCGTCGAACAGGAATTCGGCGAGCGCCTTGGTCAGCTCGGTCTTGCCGACACCGGTTGGCCCGAGGAACAGGAAACTGCCGATCGGCCGGTTCGGATCCTGCAAGCCCGCCCGCGCCCGCCGTACCGCGTTGGCAACTGCCTTCAGCGCTTCTTCCTGGCCGACCACCCGCTTGCGCAACTCGTCTTCCATCCGCAACAACTTATCGCGTTCGCCTTCGAGCATTTTGTCGACCGGCACACCGGTCCAGCGCGAAACCACGGCAGCGATGCCTTCTTCGGTCACCGCCTCATTGACCAGCTTGCCGTCCGCGGATTTTTGCAACTGCCGTTCGATCTCGGGGATGACACCGTACAGCAGCTCCGACGCCCGCCCCAGATCGCCGCGCCGTTGCGCAACTTCAACCTCGGACCGCGCTGCATCCAACCGCTCCTTCAATTTCTGGGTTTCCTGCAGCTGGTCTTTCTCCGACTTCCAGGCAGCGGTCATCGCGTTGGATCTGTCCTCGAGATCCGACAACTCCTTCTCCAGCCGCACCAGCCGGTCGCGCGAGCCCGCATCGCTTTCCTTCTTCAGCGCCTCGCGCTCGATCTTCAACTGAATGACACGACGGTCGAGTTCGTCCAGCGCCTCCGGCTTGCTGTCGACCTGCATGCGTAGCCGGCTACCGGCCTCGTCCATAAGGTCGATCGCCTTATCGGGCAGGAACCGGTCGGTGATGTAACGGTTCGACAACGTCGCAGCCGCAACCAGCGCGCCATCGGTGATGCGCACACCGTGGTGCAGTTCGTACTTCTCCTTGATACCGCGCAAAATGCTGATCGTGTCCTCGACCGAAGGCTCGCCGACAAACACCGGCTGGAACCGCCGCGCCAGGGCAGCGTCTTTCTCGATGTGCTTGCGATATTCGTCGAGCGTCGTGGCGCCAATGCAGTGCAAGGTGCCGCGGGCCAGTTCCGGCTTGATCAGGTTGGATGCGTCCATCGCACCCTCGGCCTTGCCGGCGCCGACCAGGTTGTGCAGTTCGTCGATGAACAGCACCACTTCGCCGTTGGAGCTTTCGATCTCCTTCAGCACGGCCTTCAGCCGTTCCTCGAACTCGCCGCGGTATTTCGAACCGGCGACCATGGCGCCCAGATCGAGCGACAGTAGTTTTTTGTTTTTCAGCGCCTCGGGCACATCGCCGTTGACGATGCGCAGCGCGAGACCTTCGACGATCGCCGTCTTGCCGACACCAGGCTCGCCGATCAGCACCGGGTTGTTCTTGGTGCGGCGCGCCAGCACCTGGATCGAGCGGCGGATTTCTTCATCGCGGCCGATCACCGGGTCGAGTTTCCCGTCGCGGGCTACGGCAGTCAGGTCGCGGGCATATTTCTTAAGCGCCTCGAAGCCGGCTTCGGCGTTCGGGCTGTCGACCTTGCGGCCCTTGCGGATGTCGGCCACCGCTTTGTCCAGCGCCTGAGCCGAAACGCCGGCCGCTTTCAATGCCCGTCCCGCCGGCGTGTCGGAGGCTGCCAGAGCGACCAGCAGCCGGTCCTGCGCCACATACTCGTCGCCCGCTTTGGTCGCGGTTTGTTGCGCGCCATCCAACACGCGAACCAGTTCAGGGGTGATCTGCGGCTGCCCCGCCCCACCGCCTTGAACTTTGGGGATGCGGGCGATCTCTGCCTCGATCGCGGTCTGCGCGGCCTTTGGATCGCCGCCGGCGGTGCGGATCAGGCCGGACGCGGCGCCTTCCTCGTCATCCAGCAGCGCTTTGAGCAGATGTTCCGGGGTGATCCGCTGGTGGAATTCGCGGATCGCGATGGTGCTGGCGGCCTGCAGGAAACCGCGCGTCCGCTCGGTGAATTTCTCGATGTCCATTCTTATGTCCCTGTTCGTAGGCGACGTGTTGGTAACCGATAGGCATAATGCCCCCGTGGCCCCACCCCTAAGCAGGCGATGGGATCACGGCATTGATCTAGATCTGGGACGCACGGTTCGCGCCTCAAGGGGGAAGCCGTCATGCGTATCGAATATCTGTATCGTTATCCGGTCAAAGGTCTGACGGCGGAGGCCCTGGAGTCGGCGGAGGTCGAGCCCAACGGCTGCATTCCCTGGGATCGGGCCTTCGCTCTGGCGCAAGGCGATTCGGGCTTCGACCCCGCGGCACCGGTCTGGCTGCAAAAGATGAATTTCATGTGTCATGCCCGGAACGCGAAGGTCGCCGCGCTTGCCTCGCTGTTCGAGCCGCGCGACGGGACCCTCACGATCCGCGGGCCGGACGGGGCCTTCGTATCAGTGAATGCGCTGTCGGCGGACGGGCGGGCCAGGATCACCGCGTTCCTGACCGACTACCTGGGCGAGGAAGCACGGGTGACGGCAACGGCCGCGCCGGCCTTCTGTTTCGTGCCCGGCCATTCGTTCTGCGACCAGCGGGAAAAGGTGGTGAGCCTGATCAACATGGCCAGCCTGCACGACTACGAGGCCAAGGTGGGCGCGCGCCGCCATCGTCGCCGCTTCCGCGCCAATGTCTGGTTCAGTGGCGCAGCACCCTGGTCCGAGCGGACCTGGGTTGGCCAGCAAATCCAACTGGGCGGTGCAGTGCTGCGGGTCACCAAGGGGATCGTGCGCTGCCCAGCGACGGAGGTGAACCCGGTGAGCGCGGAGCGGGATGCCGATCCGGTGGCTGAACTGCGCCAGTTCTATGGTCATGCCGAGCTTGGCGTGCACGCCAAAGTCATCGAAGGCGGCCGCTTCGCCCT
>Ga0187867_10002934_pt1 | contig 13874 bp, 13 predicted proteins | sample June2016WEW_13_1_FD_132976 | JGI IMG/M metagenome (GOLD analysis project Ga0187867, IMG submission 132976) | Peatland microbial communities from SPRUCE experiment site at the Marcell Experimental Forest, Minnesota, USA - June2016WEW_13_10 | ecosystem: Environmental > Terrestrial > Soil >... | reverse complement strand
GTGTTCAGGTTCATGTCGCGCACGTACTTCAACTCGGCTTCCTGTTTCTCCGGCGAGGAGCGCAGCATCATATCGAACGTATACCCCGCCCCGCGGATCAGGATGTTCTTGCCGTTGATGCGAAACAGCCTGTGATTCTGCTCGTCGAGGATGGAAGTCACCTCGCGAATGCCGAAGCGCGTCGAACTTTCGTCGGACACCGCGCCGCCCGTCTCAAATTGCAGTTTCAGCGTGTACAGGTTGGGCGTGCCCACCTGCACGGGCCACCATAGGCGCGGCTTGTCGATGGCGAGTTGCGTGAATTTATCGGGCGTGAACTTCACCACTTTGGTTTCGTTCGCCGCCAGCCGCACCTCTTGCGAGAAAGCAACCCCTTCGATATCGCCCTTCAGCGTGCCGCTCACTGCGTGCCTGGTTCCGTTCACTAATTCCGCTTCCACGGTAAGCTCCGCCTTGTCGTTCGCGGGCGAGTTCAAGTGCGTAATCGCCTGCGGGAACCGGATGGCCACAGGCCCGGTGGAATCCAAATGTACGTCGCGCCACAGGCCCATGTCCTTGTCGGGCATGCCCGGATTCCAATCCACGAAAGTGATGGCCAGATCGTCGGGCAGCGGCGCGGAGACTTCCACCGCCAGCGCGTTGACGGCGCCCGGCCGGATGGCTTCCGTCACGTTGTATTCGAACAGGCGCCATGCGCCGGCCATGCTGGCGGAGTCCGCGATGCGCTTGCCGTTCAGCCAAACGTTGGCGCGATAACTGATGCCATCGAAGCGCAGCCACAGCGTCTGGCCCTTGCGCTCCGCGGGCGCTTGAAACTCCGTGCGAAACCACCAAGGCACGCGGTAGGGGCTGTCCGGCGGCATGTGCACGTTCGAGAAGTTCATCCCGATCGGATAGCTCTCGCCGGCGAACGCGCGCAGGTTCATGCCGAATGCCGGGTCGGGATATACGCGGTCGTTTACCAGCGCGGCCACCACGGTGGATGGCATGGTGGCCGGATACCAGCCCGTCGTTTTGTAGCCGGGCTTGGAGATGACGTCGCCCGCATCTTCGTCCAGCGCCGAAGATTGAATGGCCCAATGTTCGCGCAACGCCAGCGGTGCGGCGGGTTGCGCGTGCAGCGTGGCGCAGGCCAGCGCCATTAAGGGAGTGCATATTCTCATAGAGAGTTCCGGATGAAAAGACTAATATATACGTATGCGCACTGTGATTGTGATTGCATTCGCGGCCTTGCTTGCCGCCACTGCTTCGGCGCAGACCGCCTGGCAGCTCGTCTGGAGCGATGAATTCAACGGCGCCGCCGGCTCGCCGCCCGACCCCACCAAATGGAACTACGATCTGGGCGGGGGCGGCTGGGGCAACCACGAGCTCGAAACGTACACGAACTCACCGAACAACGTCTTTCAGGATGGCAATGGCAACCTGGTGATTCAGGCCATCCGCGATTCCAGCGGCAATTTCACCTCCGCCCGCCTGCAAACCGGCGCGCCTGGAGCTTCCACCAACACATCCGACCTGAGTTGGCAATACGGCTTGATTGAAGCGCGCATCAAGCTGCCTTTCGGCCAGGGCGTGTGGCCCGCCTTCTGGATGCTGGGCGAAAACATCGGCTCCGTCTCGTGGCCGCAATGCGGCGAGGTCGACATCATGGAAAACTTCGGGACCTTCAACAATAATGCCACCGTCAATAACGGCACGATTCATGGTCCTACCAGCAGTTCCCCGGGCGCAGGCGACTATGGCGGGGGCGACGGCATCGGCGCATCGACCACGCTGCCCTACGGCGAGACGGTGTACGACGACTATCATATCTACTCCGTCCAGTGGTCCCCGAACTCCGTCGAATTCTTCGTCGACGGGATATCCTACGAGACCACCACAACGGTCTCGCTGCCCTCCGGCGCTCCATGGGTGTTCAACGCCCCCTTCTTTCTCCTGCTGAATCTGGCCATCGGCGGGCCCGGCACTTTTCTGGGTACGCCCGATCCCAATTCCCCCTTCCTCCCTCAGGACCTGGTAGTGGACTATGTGCGTGTTTATCAATCGGTCCAGGTCACGGCGGCAACGCCCGCCATCGCGCCCGGAAGCGTGGTGAATGGCGCCTCCTACCTGGGAACCGTGGCGCCTGGCGCTCTGGCAACACTGTTCGGCACCAACCTGGCGGACCAAACCTATACGAACCTGATCGGCCCCGATGGCAACTTCGTCAATACGATCGGCGGCGTGACGGTGACCGTCGCCGGATTTCCAGCTGCGCTGGTCTACGTCTCCCCGACCCAGATTAATTTCCAGATTCCGTGGGAAGTCGCGCCCGGAGTAGCGGTGAATGTGGAAGTCACGCGGGACACCATCACCAGCAGTCCCGAGGTAATAACGATTGCCGCCGACGCCGCCCCTTCGATGTTCTTCGCGGACTTCACCAACGGCGTGGCATGGATCACCGGGGCTGGATGCGAGACGACGGAATGCGCCGCCCAGGCTGGTACGGTCTATCAACTCTGGGCGAACGGGCTGGGACCCAAGAACGCTCCGGAACAGGACGGCGTGCCGGTGGTTTACACCGGCGGTCCGTTGACGCCGCTGGAAGTGCCCGGCGGCAACGCCGCATGCCAGCTCACCATCGGCGGCCAGTCCGCCAGCGTGAGTTACTGCGGCGCGGCGCCCGGCGAAATCATCGATCAGTTGAACTTCACCTACCCATCCGGTGTTTCGACGAGTTCGCCCTACGCCGATGCGGTTCTGACGATCAACGGAGTCACCGGCCGTTTCCGGGTGCCCGCACCCGCACAGTAGTTACAGCACATCTCCGTGGGGCAGACGATCGTTTTCTGTCGTCTGCCTGGCCGCCCAGTGATGCACGCTGCCCGACCGGTCCGCGCGCAGCACCTCGCGCCGCTCCAAATACTCCAGGTGCGCCAGCACTTCGAAGATCGCAAAACGGTAGTGGAACGGCGATAGGCGCCGGTTCCACAGCCGCTCGGCGATCTGGTGGGCGGTAGTCGCGCCGCCATCCACCAGCGCCACGATACGCGCACAGCGTTCGGCATGGTGCTCGTGCGTCTTGCGCACCCACTCGCGATGGCCTGCAAATGGCGCGCCATGCGAGGGCAGTATCAGATCCACATCCAGCGCGGCGATGCGGTCGAGCGAGGAAAGAAACTCGCCCAAGGCGTCGTGGCCGGGCTGCCATCCAATGTTGGGAGAAATGTGCTGCAGGATGTGGTCGCCCGAAATCAGCACCCGCCGCTCCCGGTCGTAGAGGCAGACGTGGCCGGGTGAATGGCCGGGCGTCCAGATGACCTCCAGCGCGCCGGCGGCCGTAGCAACGATCTCTCCGCCGCACAGCAGGCGGTCGGGCGTCAACCGCTCGAAGCTTTGCTGAATCTCGAACATCGAGGAATGCACCTGCGCGCGCATTTCGGGCGATACGCCCGCGTGGGTCAGGATCTCCTGTTGCCAATCGCGATGCAGATCCGTGTCCGTGACGTGGACCAGCAGCTCGTGATCGGCGCGATGGAGGTCGAGAGTCGCGCCAGTCAACGCGATCAGCTTGGATGCCAGGCCAATGTGGTCCGGGTGTATGTGGGTGAGCAGGATGCGGCGGATATCGCGCCAGTCGACCGACAGGCCTTCCAGCGCGCGCGCCAACGCGTCGAAGCAGGCCTCCGTCTGCATGCCGGTGTCGATCAGCAGCCAGCCCGATTCCAGACGAACCAGGTAGACGTTGACGATGCCCAGAGAGAAAGGAAGCGGCAGCTCCAGCATGTATATGCCGGGCACCACCTCGCGATAATCGCCGCCAATTTCGAGATAGGGGGTCAATCGTGATCCTAACACAGAGCGGTGGCTGAGTTCGGCCAGTTTGGTGGCTGGCAGCCAATGGGTAGTTCGCAAATGGACTGACACCAAAGGACTTGCCTTGTGGCCAGGGGATTGCATTCACCGAAGTGGAAAAGGTGGCATATGAGAAAAGGATTGTTTGCTCTGGCTGTTGCGCTGATGACACTGGCGCCAATTAGCGCGTCAGCCTATTGGGGACCCATTGGGCGGCCTTACTACGGAGGTTACTACGCCTATCCCATCACAGGTCAGGTCAAGTTGGACACCAAGGTGAAAAACGCGGAAGTGTTCATCAACGGCGCTTTTGCAGGAATGACGCAACAGACTAAGTCGATGCACCTGCGTCCCGGCAGTTACAACATCGAGATTCGGGAATTAGGTCAGACGAAGTTCACCGAGCAAGTCTACGTGGTGGCTGGCAGGACGCTGCACTTACGGCCGCAGTTGTAAACGGCACCGCTCAACCCAACATCTCGCGTGTATGCTCACCCAAGCGGGGCGGAGGACCGCCCAGCCGCCCCGGTGTGTCACCGAGCCTCGGCGCGACCACCGAATCGCCGCGGCCGAGGCCGTAACGCACGGCTATTTCCGCTGCATTGAGCACCGGAGTCACGCAAGCATCCGCCGGCCGCAAGAGCTCGAACCATTCCTGCGCCGGGCGTGTTCGAAATATACGCCCCAGCTCCGCAATGATCTCTTCGCGATGCGGATCTTCGGCGAACTGATCCGCGATGAACCGCTCACATCCTAATGCGCGGCAGAGCGCCTGCCAGAACTTCGGCTCCAGCGCGCCGACCGCGATCCAGCGCCCGTCCGCCGTCTCGTAAACCCGATAACAGGCGTAGCGGCCGGTCAGCACACCATCGCCGCGCGCTGGCAATTCGCCGGTGGCCGCATGCAAACCCAGCGCGACGGGCAGCAGCCACGCCACGCCATCCACCATCGAAACGTCCACGGCCTGGCCCCTTCCGGTTTTGGCGCGCGCCGCGAGGGCCAGCAGGACGCCGGTCACCGCCTGCATCGCGCCGCCCGCCAGGTCGGCAATCTGAATCCCGGGAATCGCGGGTGGGCCGCCGCGGGCGCCGTTCCCCTCCAGCGCTCCACCAAGCGCCATGTAATTAATGTCGTGTCCCGCCATCGCGGCCCACTCCCCGCTCTGCCCATAGCCGGTGATCGACACATAGATGAGCGGCTCGTTCGACGCGCGCAGTGTTTCGTAACCCAGGCCCAGGCGCTGCATCGTGCCGGGCCGGAAACTTTCCACCACCACATCCGCGGTCTTGGCCAGCTTCAGGAAGGCCGCCCGTCCGCTCTCGCTCTTCAAATCCAGCGCGACGCTCTTCTTGCCCCGGTTCACCATGTGGAACACGGCTCCCTCGCCGTCCAGATACGGCGGAATCCACCGGCCGTAATCGCCCCGTTTCGGCTCTTCGATCTTCACTACCTCCGCGCCGAAGTTGGCAAGCTGCATGGTGGCCGCCGCGCCCGGCAGCAATCGTGTGAGATCCAGCACCACCAGACCGTCCAGCGGTCTCATGGCCGTCTCTTCACCAGCAGCTTATCGGTGTAAACGATCACCGGCTCGTTGTTTTGATTCAGCACCTGCGTTTCAAAAGTGACAATGCCGCGCTGAGCGTCCTTTTCCTTCAACTCGATCACGCGTTTGGTGACGCGCACAGTGTCTCCGATGAATACCGGACCCGTGAACCGCAGCTTGTCGATGCCATAGAACGCCAGCACGGTGTCGTTGATCAGGTTCATCTGGGTCATCAGCCCCGTGGAGATGCTGAACACCAGCGCGCCGTGCGCGATGCGCCGTCCGAACGGGGATTGGCGCGCGAATTCCTCGTTAGTGTGCAGCTCCACAAAATCACCGGAAAGACCGGCGAAATTCACGATATCGGCTTCCGTCACCGTGCGCCCGCGCGATTCGTGCAATGCGCCGGCGGTAAAATCTTCGTAATAGTGGCTCATGATTGGTCCTCAATGCCGCTGCGAAAGAAACGATTAGAAATCATACCAAAGCGCGGCGCCCATGTAACCCGCCGCGGCGGTGGTCCGTAGGAAGCAACATGCGACCAGTGCTGCTGCTCATGTTGGGAGCCATGTCCGTTTTCGCGCAGCCCTTTACGGCGGGGATCAAAGCGGGCATCCCTCTTACGGATTTCCTGAACGCCGCCGGCAACGGCACGTTCGACTATACTTCGCCCACCCAGCGATACATCGTCGGAGGCGAGGCGGAGCTGCGATTGCCGCTGGGTCTCGGCGTGGAGTTCGATGCGCTGTACCGGCGGCTGAGCTACACCGGCTCCGGCGGAGTTCCCTTCAGCACGGTAAGCGCGTCCGGCAGCAATTGGGAGTTCCCTCTACTTCTGAAATATCGATTCCATCTTCCCGTCGTGCGGCCGTTCTTGGACGCGGGCGTGGCGTGGGACACCATCGCCGGCCTGAAAGAAACGGTCGTCAGTGTAGCGCTCCTCGCGCCGTCATCCCCCGCGGAGCTGCAAAAGAACACCACCATGGGATTTGTGGTGGGCGGAGGCGTGGATATCCATGCCATCTTTCTGCATATCTCGCCTGAAATACGCTTCACCAGATGGAACTCCTCGCAGATCGCCGATACGATGGGACTGCTGCGCTCCAACCTGAATCAGGGGGAGTTCCTGGTGGGCTTCACCTTCTAATGCGGCAGCGGCTGGAAGATGGCGAACGCCGCGCCCTGCGGGTCGGCGACCACGGCCCAACGGCCCACACCTTCCAGGGTGGTCGGGCCATAGTAGATGTTCGCTCCCAAGGATTTGGCCTTGGCAGCCGAGCCGTCGCAATCGGATGCCAGAAAATAAAGCAGCCAGTGCGAAGGGACGCCGGGTTGCGGGCCTACCGGCGGTATGCCGCCGATGAAGGTTTCGCCGTTCTTGATGTGCAGGTATCCGGAGGGATCGTTCGGCCCGGGCGTGATCGCCCAGCCGAACAGGTCCGCATAGAATTGGCGGGCGCGGGGGACATCGGAGGTCATCAGGTCCGCCCAGCACAGCGTGCCGTCCACGCCGGCGATACCCACGCCTTGATTCGCCTTCGGCTGCCACAGCGAAAATGTCGCGCCGGTGGGGTCCTGGACCACGGCCATGCGCCCCGCGTCGTAGACATCGAAGGGCGGCGCGAGCACTTTCCCGCCGGCCTGCGCGGCGCGGGCCGCGGAGTCGTCCGCGTTGGCCACGGAAATGTAGAGCATCCAGTGCGGTGGAGCGCCGCCCGAACGTTCTGGAGTGAGAGTATAGGAGGCCGCCGTATCGCGCCCGTCCAGCCGGAAGATGGTGTAGTACTCGCCGGGCCCCATGGGCATGTCGTTGGCGTTCCACCCGAAAAGCGCTGCATAGAAGTTCTTGGCGGCGGCTTGATCCGTGGTTCCGAGTTCGACCCACACGAACGCGCCGGCCGGATGTCGATCGATATTGGGCATGGGGAAAGTATACAACGAGCCGGGACGGAATGCGCCTAGACCGGCTGTAACATTTCGATCACGGTGACGCAGAAAGCGCCGGCGGCGCTCGAAAAAGGCATCCGCTCCACCGCGCTGATGCCGCACACGCGCACGGTGTAGTCGCTGCCCTCCACCACCGAGGGCATCGACAAGTTCACGCCGCGCGGCAGCAGCGACTTCAGATTGCCGGCCACCATGTTGGCCAGTTCACCCATTACGTCGCGGACATCGTCGTCGACCGCGGCGGGCGGGTCGATGCCCATGAAGCGGACCGCGAATTGGCAAGCCTGGCACGCGTAGCACTCCACCAGCACGGCTCCCCGCCAGTCTCCCACGAAGTGCACGGCGGAGGTAATGGCGTCCCCCGCGTGGGTCCATGGAGTTTCGGAGGGATTCACCTCCAGATCCATCATGGTCAGGAAGACGGACTCGACGATGTGCGCCAAGTCGTCGCGATAGACGCCCAGGGAAAAGGGTGCTGGCATATTATCCTTTCATGGAACCTGGTAGAGCACCGTTTGACCCATGATTCGGCGTTCGAAGCGGTTCGTCAGGTTCAATGTAGTTTCGCTGCCGCCGAGCAACAGGTAGCCTCCGCGGAACAAAGTCGCGTGAATTTCGTCCAGGATTTTCCGCTTGGCTTCCACATCGAAGTAGATCAAGACATTGCGGCAGAAGACCACATCGAACGGCCCGCGCGCAGACATGCTCTGGCGCAGATCGAAGGTGCTGAAATCCACCATGCGCCGCACCTCGTCCTTCAATTGCCATTCCAGGCCGGTGCGCGTAAAGTACTTCACCAGATAGCCGACCGGCAGGCCGCGGTTCACTTCGATCTGCAGGTACCTGGCGGCGCTGGCGCGCCCCGCCATTTGGGTGTTTAGATCGGTGCCTTGAATCTTGATTCTCCAATCGCCCAGCCCCATTTCCAGCAGCATCATGGCCAGGCTGTAGGCTTCCTGGCCGGCGGACGAGGCGGCCGACCAGAAACTCATCTTGCGCGTGTCCTGGCGCTGCGCGATCAGGGCCGGAATGACGACCGTGCGCAACGCATCGTATTGCGCCGGATCGCGGAAGAAGAAAGTCTCGTTGGTGGTCATGGCCTCCACGACCTGGCGCTTCAGGACGGCATTGCCGGCCGGACCGCCGAGCGCGGCGCAGAGATCGTTCAAGTTGCGCAGGCGCATCTGGTGCACGATAGGCATGAGGCGCGCTTCCAGCAGGTACTGCTTGTCGCCGTCGAGCACGATGCCGGACTCGCGATAGACATAGTCCTGGAGGAAACGGTAGCTTTCGGGATGCAGTTCGGCCGCCGGCACGGGATTCATCCTCTACCAACCTGCCTGAGGATTTCGGGAACCACCGCATCCAAAGGAAGCACGCAGTTCGCCAGGCCGGCTCCGGCCACGGCGCCGGGCATGCCCCAAACCACGCTGGTGGCTTGATCCTGGGCGATGACATAAGCTCCGTTGGCTTTGAGCATCGCCGCGCCGCGCATGCCGTCCTGGCCCATGCCGGTGAGAATCGCGCAGATGGCCGCGCCGCCGTAGGCCTCCGCGACGGAACGGAACAGCACGTCGACCGAGGGGCGGCAGGAATTCTCAGGCGGCGATTGATCCAGATGGACGACCGTTCTCCCATCACAGTTCCGCACCCGCATTTGGTAATCGCCGCGGGCGATGCACACCGCGCCAGCCGCCACAGTGGCGCCATCCGCGGCCTCCTCGACTCTCAACTCCGTGCCGCTCTGAAGACGCTCCGCCAAAAACCGCGTAAACAACGGCGGCATGTGCTGCACGATCAGGATGGGCACTGGAAAGTCCACCGGAAACTGGGGAACGATCGCCGCGAGCGCGGTAGGGCCGCCCGTGGAAACGCCGATAGCCAACAACCGCGGTTGCGCGGCCCTGGACAGTGGAAAGGGCGCAGCCGCGGTCCGGCTCGGCGCGGCGGCGGCCGGCCTAGGTCGCGGAAGTTCGCCCGCCATGACGAAGAACTGCTTGATTTTGGGGACCAGTTCCCGCCGTAAACTGGCCATCGAACGGTCCAGCGATCCGGCATTGGCCGCCTTGGTGACATAATCGTCGGCGCCCAGCGCCAGAGACTCCAGGGTCAGCGCGGCGCCGCGGTCCGTCAGGGTGCTGAACATGACCACTCGCGGCCGGAGCTCCTGGTTCCCGATCCGGCGCAGCAGCGCCAGACCGTCCATTTCGGGCATTTCGATGTCCAGCGTGATCACGTCCGGATTCAAGTGGGCGATGCGCTCCAGCGCAATCGATCCGTTCGCCGCGATGCCCACGACTTCGAGAGCCGGATCTTCCGACAGGGCGTGCGTCACCAGGCTGCGGATGACCACCGAATCGTCCACCACCAGCACGCGAATGCGGGCCCCGGGTGGAATCGTTTTTCTGTAGAAGCTTGCGCGCATTTGGACCTTTGTCGAACCCAGCCAGGCGGTTAGGGAATCAGACCCAACATCCGCAGTTTGTCCTCCAGGATTTCCTTGGTGAATGGCTTCATCACATATTCATCGGCGCCGGCGGCGAGGGCCTTCACCATCTGGTCCACTTCGGTTTCGGTGGTCACCATCATCACTTTCACGGACGCGTAGCGCGGATCTGCACGCAGCTTCTGGAGAAACTCAAGTCCGTTCATTTTTGGCATGTTCCAGTCGACCAGAACCAGGGCAGTCTCGGCGCGCACCAACGCCAGCGCTTCGGCGCCATCGCCGGCCGCGCAGACGTCGTAACCCATCTCCGACAGGTTCCTGGATAGAATCATGCGCACCGCCCGCGAGTCGTCAACCACCATGGCCTGGGACATAGGAAGCCTCGGTTTATTTATCGGACGCGTTTGGATACGGCTTTAGGGCTAATGACCCCGGTGCAACGAACCGATAACCATGCAGGAGGTTTAGAGAGCGCATGTCCAAACACGTTTTGCTATTTGGCGTTCTATGCTTGCCTGTCGTTGCCCATGCAGACACCATCTCAAGTATCCAGGGCGAGACGCCTGCTTGGGCCGTCAACCTGACGAGTGGCTTTACAAACACCTTTCAACTGATACTGGGCGATACATTCGGTAAAGGCCCGGACTTCCAGGACAAACTTACGGTTAGCCTGAACAATGCTCTGGCGAACGGCGATAGTGTGACCATGTTCGGCTGGAGCACAACCGATCTGCCGTCCGAAACACCCAACTGGCAGGCGGGTCTGCTCTACAAGGCGTCTCTCCTGCGCCGGAAGAACCACGCTCTGTTCTTGACCGCGGGCGGGCAGCGCTGGGTCCTGCCGATGGTGGGTAGCGGGACGAAAGACTGGTTCGTGACGGGAAACCTGACTTACGGGACCTCTGTTAAACGAATACCCATCTTTGTTTCCGAGGACTCTTATAGTTTGTTGAAGTCCACGCTGCCGACCGGCTCCGCGCTCTACAGCCAGATCTACACGCAGTACGTGCTGCTGAAGCGTCATGGATTCCAATTGGCGCTGCGGCAAGGTCCGGCATACAGCTACTCCTGGGGATTATATGGCGTTTATGGCAACCGCGTCGTGCGTTACGGCGGATCGCTGATCGCCAGCAGGGAAGGGAACCACGCTCGAAGCAGGGTTTCGGAAGCAGCTCGGACTACAGGATGGGATTCCCAACAACGGCTATTGGACGTTTCTCCTTACGCGGCAGCTCACCAAGGCGCCTCGCTGAGTCTGTGCAGTAGTGCCGCGCGGACTGGGAAGGCGCGTCCATTGGGCCCGGCCGGGCACCTCCATAGAAACGGCGGGCGCGATCCGGATGGCGCACAGATCCCGGTCAAAAGCACCCGTATTCAGAGCGGCGCCACGCTCCGTCCTGAAATCGGCGCAGAATTTTTCGCGCACCGGTTACGTCCAGGGTCCCGTTCTTAAGTTGCGTCACATAATCGACGAACCCTGCGGGCCGTTCCGCCAGTTCAGTGGTGTCTACGAAGCCCATCGACCAGTTTTCAAATTCTTTGTTCTGAATCGTTCCGCGCAACAGTAATAGGAAGTTGGTGTGACGGGGGTCCTTTCGGATCTTCGCGTACAGTGCCTCGACGTCCTCGTCTGGGCCTTCCAGCACTTGCAGGAACGATCCACTGTGATAGAGCAGCATGCCGCTAATGTCAGCAGCATGATTCCTTTGGCGCGCGGTCTTTAGCAGTTCGATGAGGTCCTGGCGAGTGAATGGCTGGGCCGCCGCGCTGGCATAGACGATCTGCCGCATGTTGAGATTGTCCCACTTTGGCACGCACGAGTGTTCAGCGGCGCGGCGGCCTGCCATGATCCCATGAAACAGGCCTTGGCCGGGGATGTACGTGCGCCTCGCAAAGAGCTTAGAAGGTGAACTTGGCGACCAGGCCTTGGAGCTGCGCGGCCATCCCGCTCAACGCCTGCGCCGCTTTCTGCATATCCGTCGCGCCGCGCGTGGTGTTTTCCGCGGCGGCCGCCACCCCGCCAATATTCTTGGCGATTTCGCCGGTGCCTTTGGCGGCCTCACCCACGTTGCGGGCGATCTCGTTGGTGGTGACCGTTTGCTCTTCGACCGCGGAGGCGATGTTGTTGGAGATGTCGTTGATCTGGATAATGATGGTGCTGATCTCGCCGATGGCCTGCACAGCGCCCTTGGTGTCGCTTTGAATGGCGTCGATCTTCTGTCCGATCTCCTCGGTGGCTTTGGCCGTCTCCTTGGCGAGTTCCTTGACCTCGTTGGCCACCACGGCGAAGCCCTTGCCGGCCTCGCCGGCGCGCGCGGCTTCGATCGTAGCGTTCAGCGCCAACAGGTTGGTCTGCTGTGCGATGGAGGTGATAACCTTGATGACCTTGCCGATTTCCACGCTGGATTCGCCTAGTTTGGCGATGGTGTGGTTGGTCGTTTCCGCCACGCCCACCGCGGCTTTGGCCACCTTCGCGGATTCATTGGCGCTCTTGGAGATCTCGCGGATGGAAGCCTGCATCTGCTCGCTGCCGGTGGCGACCACGGTCACGTTCTTGGACACCTGTTCGCTGGCGGCGGAGACCACGTTGGCCTGCGTAGCGGTCTCTTCGGCATTGGAGGCCATCTGATTGCTGACCGCGGTCAGCTCTTCGGCGGAAGACGCCAGCGCGGAAGCCTGGCTGGCGGCCACTTTCAGGGGATCGACCACGGTATCCAGCGTGCGGTTGAAGCCCTCCACGATCTTGCGGTATTCCCCGCGATGCTTGGCGGCATCGGCGCGAACGGCCAACCTGCCGTTCGCCGACGCCTGGGCCAGCGTGTTGACATCGTCCGCCAAGCCGTTGATATTGTTCTTCAACAGCATGAGCCACTCGTGGATCTGGTCGTCGCTGGAGGCTTTGTCCATGGCAGCGGTCATATCGCCGTTCGCCAGCTTGGTGAGATAGGCGATCAGATCCGTGAGCCAGGTTTGCACGCCGTTGATGGCGTTCTTCATCTTCTCGTGGTCGCCCTTGCAGGCGATCTCGACCCTCTCCCGCAGATTGCCACCGCGGATCAAGCCAAGTACGCGGTTGCCTTCGCCGATGGGCAGCAGGATGGCGTCCAGCATGTCGTTGACGCCTTTGACGATACCGGCGTAAGCGCCCCGAAACTGGTCCGCCTTGCCGCGCTCCGACAACTGCCCGTCGTGGGATGCCTGGGTCAAGCGCCCCAACTCCTTCTGCAAAGCTTGCAACACCATGGCGACAGTATTGACCGCCTGCTTCATTTTCTCGTGGTCGCCTTTGTAGGTGTGCTCGATCAGTTCGTCGATCTTGCCGGTGGAGATCTGCGCCAGGATGTGGTTGCCTTCACCGATGGGCAGCAGGATAGCGTCCAGCATGTCGTTGACGCCTTTGACGATGCCGGCGTAGGCACCCTGAAACTGGTCCGCCTTGCCGCGCTCGGACAACTGCCCGTCGTGAGATGCCTGGGTCAAGCGTCCCAACTCTCTCTGCATGCTTTGCAGCACGACAGCGACGTTATTGACGGCCTGCTTCATCTTCTCGTGGTCGCCCTGATAGGTTTGGGCGATCAGCTCGTCGATCTTGCCCGAGGAGACCTGGGCGAGAATGCGGTTGCCTTCGCCGATGGGCAGCAGGATGGCATCCAGCATTTCGTTGACGCCGGCGACGATCTTGCGGTAGTCGCCCTGGTGCTTGGTGGCGTCGGCACGGATGGCCAGTCTGCCCTCCGCCGACGCCCTGATCAACATGCCGACCTCGGTCACCATCGCAGTGATGTTGTCGATACAGTTGTTGAGGTTGTTCTTGATTTCGTTGAAATCGCCTTGGTACGTGTCGGTGATCTTAGGCGGGATGTCGCCCTTCGAGATGCGGTCCACGTACTCCGCGGAGACATTCAGCGGCTTGATGACGTTGTCCAGCGTGAGGTTGAAGCCTTCGATGACTTTCTTGAAGTCGCCCTGATGCTTGGCGGCGTCGGCGCGTACCGCCAGTTTGCCCTCCAGCATCGACTGTGTCAGCGCCACGCCGTCGCCCACCAGCCGGCTGAGGGCGTCGATGCAGACGTTGAGGTTGTTCTTTATTTCGTTGAAATCGCC
>Ga0187867_10002933_pt1 | contig 13876 bp, 11 predicted proteins | sample June2016WEW_13_1_FD_132976 | JGI IMG/M metagenome (GOLD analysis project Ga0187867, IMG submission 132976) | Peatland microbial communities from SPRUCE experiment site at the Marcell Experimental Forest, Minnesota, USA - June2016WEW_13_10 | ecosystem: Environmental > Terrestrial > Soil >... | reverse complement strand
TCCGGGCCTGGTTCCTCGCGTTCTCGGGCGACCACGCCCGAGACCCGACGCTTCCGCACGCGCACGAGGGGCCGTGGACGATGCAGGTCCCCCTCGTGATCCTCTCCGGCTTCGCGCTCGCCGCGGGGCTCCTCATCTTCCTCCCCAACTTCCAATCCCTCCTCCTCTACGGAGCGGGCGCCAACGGGATCCCGCCGGTCTACGGGACGACCGACATCCTGCTCTCGGGGGCCAGCGTCGGCCTCGGCGCATGCGGGATCGGCCTCGCCTACTACCTCTGGGGGAACGGGCGCGTCTTCGTGCTCGCGGACTCAAGCCCGGTCCAGTCGGTCCGGCGGCTTCTCCTGAACCGGTACTACATGAAGGTCGGATACGACTGGATCGGCACCAAGCTCGTCTACGGGATCTCGCGGGGGGCCGACTTCGTCGACCGGTACGTCATCGACGGTACGGTCCGGGGGCTCGAGCGCGTCTTCTCCGGCCTGTCGAACCAGCTCCGCAGGACCCAGTCGGGCGTCGTCTCCGACTACGCCGCGTACGTCGTCGCCGGCCTCCTCGGGGTGTTCGTCCTCCTCCTGATCGTCGCGCCGTACCTCATCGCGAAGCTGGGAGGCGGGTAGGATGACCTTCCCGCTCCTCTCGGCGGTCCTCGCGACGCTCTTGCTCGGCACCGCCGTCACGTTCGTGGCGGGGAAGTACGCCCGATGGGTGGCTCTCGCGACCTCGTTCGCCTTCCTGGCGGAGGTCGCCTTCCTCCTCCTCGCATATCCGGGATGGCCGGGGTACGCGAACGGGATCCTCCCCGGGTTCGCCGACCAGGAGTCGTACGCCTGGATCCACCTGGGCTGGCTCCAGGTCAACTACACGGTCGGGGTCGACGGGATCTCGCTCGTCCTGATCCTCCTGACGGCGGTCCTCCAAGTCGCGACCGTCGTCTACTCGTGGAACGAGACGAAACGTCCCGGCGCCTGGTTCGGGCTGGTCCTCCTGACCTGCCTCGGGTGCTTCGGCGTCTTCATCGCGCTCGACATCCTCCTCTTCTTCCTCTTCTGGGAGGCCGTCCTGGTCCCGATGTTCTTCCTCATCGGGTACTGGGGAGGCCCCCGTCGGCGCTACGCCGCGCTGAAGTTCTTCGTCTACACCCACGTCGCGTCAATCGTCATGCTGGTCGGCCTGCTGGCGCTCGTCTTCTACTCGGGGGCGACCAGTTTCGACTATTCGAGCGTCTACCTCGCCGGCCACGGCCTGATGACCGTGACCCAGACCTTCCTCTTCCTGGCCCTGTTCTTCGGGTTCGGGGTCAAGTTCCCGATCGTCCCGTTCCACACCTGGTTGCCCGACGCGCACGTCGAGGCGCCGACCGGGGGCTCCGTGCTCCTGGCCGGACTCCTGCTGAAGCTCGGCGGCTATGGGCTGATCCGGTGGGCGGTGTTCATTCTGCCGTCCGGGTTCCACGAGGCCCAGCCGCTCCTCTTCGTCATCGCGTTCGCCACCATCGCGTGGGGGTCGATCGTCTCGCTCGCCCAACGCGACCTCAAGCGGATGGTCGCCTTCTCCTCCATCAACCACATGGGGATCGTCCTCCTGGCGATCGCCCTGGGATCCTCCCTCGGCCTCCTGGCCGCGGTGCTGCTGATGTTCGCCCACGGGATCGTGAGCGCCCTCCTGTTCATGGTCTCCGGGAGCGTCCACCACACCTACGGGACTCGCGACATCCCCTCGCTCGGCGGGATCACCCCGAGCACCCCCATCCTCGCGACGATGGTGATGGTCGGCTCTCTCGCCTCTCTCGGGCTGCCGTGGCTCATCAGCTTCCCCGCCGAGTTCACGGCGCTCCTGGCCACGTGGGACGGCCTGACCTACTGGGTCCTGATCCCGCTCGGGATCCTGGTCGTGACCGCGGCGTTCTACATCTGGATGATGCAGCGGATGCTGTTCGGTCCCCCGCGCGGCATCCCGGAGGTCGTGCACGACCTACCCTGGTACGAGTCCACCGCGATGGGCTTCCTCGTCGCGTTCACGATCCTGCTCGGGGTGCTGCCGTTCCTCCTGGTGAACTTGATCACGAGCTCACCCATCCGCCTCTTCCCGGGGACCTAGGCCATGGACGTGACGTCGTTCATCGGCCCATTCGTCCCCGAGCTGCTCGTCCTCGGGGGCGCGCTCCTCGTGTTCCTGCTGGACGTGATGGGGGTTCGCCGCAACGAGTGGCTCAGCACGGTCGCGGTGGCCGCGACGACCCTCGCGCTCCTCTCCGTGCTCGGCGACCTCGGATTCGCCCCGCTGAGCGTGTTCGCCACGCTGCCCTCGAGCCTGATCGACGCGGCGCCCACGGGAGCTCCGCTGTACGCGTTCACCTCACTCGGCCTCATCTTCCAGGCGATCTTTCTCCTCTCCGCGCTGCTGGTCTGCCTCGCCTCGGCCAGCCGACCCTCGACCGAGAAGGGGGCCCCGATCTTCTACGGGCTTCTGCTGCTCGCCACCGTGGGGATGCTGCTGGTCGCGGTCGCGACCGACCTCATCTTCTTGCTGCTCGCCATCGAGGTGACGAGCATCGCGACGTACCTCCTGGTCGCCTACCACCGGCGCGAGAGCCGGTCGCTCGAGGCGGCGATGAAGTTCTTCATCATCGGGGCCCTCTCCACCGTCCTCTCGTTCTACGGGGCGTCGCTCCTCTTCGGTGCCTACGACACCACGAACCTCTACGCGATCGGGCGAGCGACCGGCTCGGTCGGGTTCCCCGTCCTCGTCCTGCTCGGGTACGGGTTCCTGATCGCGGGCCTCGCGTTCAAGGTCACGCTCGTGCCGTTCCACGCCTGGGCCGTCGACGTGTACGACGGCGCGCCCAGCGACGTGAGCGCCTTCCTTGCGGGGGGAACGAAGAAGATCGGCCTCTTCGCCTTCTTCCTCGTCTTCCTCGGGCCGATCCTCTACATCAAGGCCGCGGGGGCGGGGAGCTCACCCTTCTCCGGCGGACCGCTCGATCTCAGCCCGATCCTGACCCTAACGCTCGCCGTCCTCGCGGTCGTCACGATGACGGTCGGCAACCTGCTCGCGCTCCTGCAGAAGGAGATGAAACGGATGCTGGCCTACTCGTCGATCAGCCAGGCCGGCTACATGCTGATCGGGGTTACGATCGGCACGGCCCCCGCCATCACGGGGGCCACGATGCAGATCTTCGCGCACGTCCTCATGAAAGGCGGCGCCTTCCTGGTCGTCGCCGGGGTGGCGGCCCTAGGCATCGGTCCCCTCATCGACGACTGGAAGGGGCTCGGGACCCGGCGCCCCCTGCTCGGGGCGGCGTTCGCCCTCATGCTCCTGTCGCTCGCCGGGGTTCCGCTCACGATCGGGTTCGTCTCCAAGTTCGTCCTCTTCTCGGCGGCGGTCCAGGCGCAGGGGTACTTCGTCTGGCTCGCGGTGGCCGGTCTGCTCAACAGCGCCCTCTCCGTGTTCTACTACGCCCGGGTCCTGAAGGTCCTCTACTTCGACCCGAGTCCGTCGACGGCACTCGCCACCGCTGGTAGTACGGCCCTGCCGGTCGCGGACCCGCTGCCGGCGGGGGGCCTCGGCTACGGGCGGGCGGTCGCCATCGGCCTCATCGCGGTCCTCATCGTGGCGATCGGGGTGTACCCGCAACCGGTGCTCGGCGCGATCCAGTCGGCCGCCCAGCATTTCGTGGCGCTCGGAGCCTAGGGATGGACCGCTTCGACGTCATCGTCGTCGGTGCCGGCCCCGCGGGCTCGCTCGCGGCCCGCAGCGCCGCCGAGACGGGCGCCCGGACGCTCCTGCTCGACCATCGGCCCGAGCTCGGCCACCCGGTCCAGTGCGGAGAGTTCGTGCCCTCGCCGGCGGAACTGGCGGACCTGTTCGACTGCCCGGAGCTCATCCACCGTGCGTTCGACATCCCCGCCGCCACGGTCCTCCGGGAGACGGAGTGGATGACCTGCGTCTCGCCGTACGGCCACCGGTTCCGATTCCCCCTCCACGGGGCGACCGTCTCCCGACGGGCGTTCGACAAGGCGCTCGCGTACCGGGCCGAAGGGGCCGGGGCCGAGCTGCGGTTCCCGCTCGGCGTGACCGGGGTCCACGGGACCGAGGTCCGGGTCGCGGGCGGAGGGACCCTCGAAGGGACGGTGGTCGTCGGGGCCGACGGCCCGCTCTCGACGGTCGGACGCTCGGTCCACCTGGTCCCCGAGCGGACGATGTTCCGCATGATCACGGCGACCGTGGACGGACCGCTCGGAGACGGGATCGACCTGTACTTCGGACGGGACGCCCCCCGCGGGTACGGTTGGGCGTTCCCCCGGGCCCACGACGTCAACGTCGGCCTGGGCGTGCCCCGGGTCCCGCCCGGACAGACCCTGGGCTCGCTCCTCGCCCGCTTCGTCGGGCGACAGCACCTCGGCGAGATCCGGGAGCGCACGCGGTGGTGGGTGCCGGTCGGCCCGCCCCCCGCCTCGCTCGTCCGCGAGAACGTGCTCCTCTGCGGGGATGCCGCCAACCTGGTCATGGCGACGAACGGGGGCGGGATCCCGACGGCGATGCTGAGCGGCTGGCTCGCGGGCCGGACGGCGGCCGAGCACGTCCGGTCCGGCACCCCGCTCACCGCCTACGACACCGCCTGGCGGGCGGCGCTGTTCGACCCCCTCGACCGGGCGGCCCGGGTCTACGAGTGGGGCGACCATTTTGCCCGGTACGACCCCCTCCTGGCGCTGGGGATGCGCTATATCGGGTCCTCCGGTCTCGATGCGATGATGCGGCTGCGGTGGCCCACGCACCGGGGGAGGGGTTCGTGACGAGCCCGGCGCCGGCCCGCGAGACGGTGGATCCCTCCCTCGAGTCGATCGTCACGTCCACCTTCGGGGTCGAGGCGACCAGCCAGTTCTCCGAGCTCCTGCCGGTCCTCGTCCGCGACCTCGCGGACATCGACTGGCGCGTCGCTGAGGTGCTCAGCTCCACCTACGCCCAGCTCACCGAGGCCGCACGGTACGCCTGCTCCACCGGCGGCAAGCGGGTCCGGCCCCTGCTGATGGCCGCGGCCCATCGGGCCCTCGGGGCGACGTCGACCCAGCCGATCCACTCCCTCGCCGCCGCCTTCCAGCTGATCCACACGGCGACCCTCGTCCACGACGACGTCATCGACCACGCCGAGACCCGGCGGGGCCGACCGTCGATGCCCCGCGCTTTCGGGCTGCCGCTCGCGATCGTCTCCGGGGACTACCTGTTCGTCCGGGCGTTCGAGCTCGCGGCGGAGTACCCCCGTTCGATCATCATGCGCTGCGGCGAATCGTGCGCGGACCTGGTCGAGGGGGAGGTCCTTCAGGAGTCGTCCCGGTTCGACCTCTCGACCGGCCGGGACCACTACTTCCGCATCATCGAGCGCAAGACCGCGGCGATCATCGCCGCGGCGCTCGCCTCTGTCGCCGAGATCGCCGGGACCAGCCCCTCCTACGTAGACGCCCTCGCTGGCTACGGGCGCGCGCTCGGCATCGCCTTCCAGATCCGGGACGACCTCCTCGACGTCGTCGGCGACGCGGACCTCCTCGGAAAGCCCCTCTACTCCGACCTTCGGGAAGGGAACCCGACGCTCGTCTCGCTGGAGACCTTCGCCCGCCTCGACCCCCAGCACCAGGCGGAGTTCGAACGGTTGTTCCAGCTCCGTCGCAAGCGGACGAAGCACCTCCTGCGGCTGCGCGAGCTCACGCTCATGACCGACGCGCCCGCGGCGGTCGCCCGCGAGGCGTCCGACTGGGCCGCGCAGGCCACCCGCTGCCTCGAACCCGTGCCCCCCGGCCCCTACCGCCTCCTCCTGGAGCGTCTCGCCCGCGGGGCGGCCGAGCGGCGGTTCTGAGCCTCCGCTCCATCGAAAGCTACATCCGCCCCGGCCGGAGTTCTCGGGGGCACGGGGAGCCATGGGCGGGTCGTCGACGGCGAACGCTAACTCCGGTTCGTCGGCCGTCGCGTTCGACCGGCTGCCCCCCTCCTGGTCGCCCTCGACCGCCGTCCCGCGGCTCCCGATCGGGGTCGCGGTGGTCTCGGTCCTGATCGCGATCGCGGGGGTGGTCATGGTCCTCGGCGGGATCCTCTTCCTCCTCGGCGAGCTCGGGACGACGTTCTTCCCGTCCGCGCTCGACCTGTTCCCCTCGATCGACCTGCTCGGGGCGGCCATCCTGGTCGTGCTGGGCGTGGCGCTCCTGGTCATCGCGACCTCCCTCTGGCGGCAGGAGACCTGGGCGCTCTGGACGACGCTCGTCATCGTCTTCGGGACGACCGTCTACCTGTTCTTCACCGGCTCCATCACGATCCTGTTCGTCCTGCTGGTCGTCCTCTTCGTCTACCTCCTCTCGGTGCGTCGGTACTTCTATTGACGCGCCTCCTGCTCGGCCAGCTGGCGCCCAAGCCCGGCTCCACCGAGTCGAACCTCGACCGCATCGCGGCGGCCCTCCGGTCCGCGCCCTCCGACCTCGCGGTCTTTCCCGAGCTGTTCCTCTCCGGGTATCGGGTCGGGGACCGGTTCCACCACCTCGCGCTCACGCCGGGGGACCGCGCCTGGGACCGCCTCGCCGCGCTGGCCCGGGAGCACTCGACCACCCTCGTGGTCGGGGCCCCGGTCCGGTCGGAGGAGCGGAAGGGGGAGCTGCGCAACGTCGCGCTCCTCTTCCGCCCCGACGGGACGGTCGCGGCCCAAGTAAAGCGCTACCTTCCGACCTTCGGCCCGTTCGAGGAGGGGGTCCCGTTCACGCCCAGCGACCTGAGCCGACCCGTGCCCTGGGGGCCGCACTCGCTCGGGCTCGCGATCTGCTACGACACGTTCTTCCCGGAGATCTTCCGGAGCCTCGCCCTCGCGGGGGCGGACCTCCTGGTCGTCATCTCCGCCTCGCCGGTCACGAGCTACGCCCTATTCTCCAAACTGCTCCCCGCCCGGGCCATCGAGAACGGCCTCCCCGTGGTGTATGTCAACCGGGTGGGGGTCGAGGACGGGATCGTGTTCGGCGGCGGCAGTGGCGTCTGGGACTCGCGCGGAGAGCCGATCGCCCTCACGGACGTCCCCTCGTCGGGGAGAGGACCCGAGGACCGGGTCTTCCGTGTCGATGTCGACCTTGCCGAGTCGTCCCGCTGGAGGCCGTTCCGGCCGGTACTCCGGGACGTCGCCTCCCGCCCCGGTGAGTCCCGAAACGGCGCGTCCCCCACCACAGATTAAATAGACCGGCCCAAATGAATGTGGTCGAGGGGATGAAGCTCCCCTTCAACCGCCCCGGCGCGGGCTGATAGCTTCTACCTCGCCCAACCGCGCCGACCGGAAGGCGGAAGCATGGTCGAGTGGAGCGTCCTCGTCGTCGTACTGGGACTGACCGTCGTCTGTTCCCTCGTCTCGACCCGGCTCGGGGTGTCGGTCGCCATCCTCGAGATGATCGCGGGGATCCTCGCCGGAAACTTCTTTGGCATCTCGACGACGGGGCAGGACTGGCTGCCGTTCCTGGCCGGGATCGCGAGCGTCGTCCTGACCTTCCTCGCGGGCGCCGAGATCGACCCAGTCGCGATGCGCAAGACCTGGAAGGCGTCCATCTCCATCGGTGTGGTCTCCTTCCTCGCCCCGTTCCTGGCCGCGTGGGGGTTTACCTACCTCGTCCTGGGTTGGGGGTGGGACGCGTCCCTGCTGGCGGGGGTCGCGCTCTCGACGACCTCGGTCGCCATCGTGTACGTCGTGCTGGTCGAAACCGGCACCAGCCGGACCCCCACAGGCAAGCTCCTCCTGTCGGCCTGCTTCGTCACGGACCTCGGCACGGCGCTCGCCCTGAGTCTCCTGTTCGTCCGGCCCAACGAGTACATCTTCCTCCTCATCGCGGCGATCGTTGCCGCGACGATCTTCGTCCCGGGGCTCTTCCGCCGGTTGTTCTCCTACCTCCAGGGCCGGTCGGGGGAGACCGAGGTCAAAGTGATCTTCTTCCTCGTGGTGCTCCTCGGGGCGGTCGCCCAGCTGGCCGGCTCCCAAGCGATCTTGCCGGCGTATATCCTTGGTCTCGCCCTGGCCTCCGTCCTCGGGCAGAACCCGGAGATCCTCCGAAAGCTCCGGTCCGTGACGCTCGCCTTCCTCACCCCGTTCTTCTTCATCAACGCCGGGCTCGACGTCTCCCTCGCCGCGGTCGCCGCGGGAGCCGTCCTCGTCGTCGCACTGTTCGGGGTCAAGGTGGGGGCGAAGCTCGCGGGGGTCCTCCCGTTGGCGCGCCGGCTCGTAGGCCACGACTCGGCGTACATCGGCCTTCTCATGAGCACCGGTCTGACCTTCGGGACGATCTCCTCGCTCTACGGTTACGATTCGGGAATCATTGACCGGACCCAGTTCTCGGTCCTGCTGACCGTCGTCATCTCGACCGCGATCATCCCAACGCTCATCGCCGAACGATGGTTCCACCCCGAGGAGTCGCCGACTTGACCCCCACATCCCCGGTCTCCGTGCGGACGATCCTCGCCCCCATCGACGACTCCCCCTCCAGTCGGAACGCGGTTCGCCTGGCCTCCCAAATGGCGCACGCGTTCGGGGCTCGTCTCACGGTCCTGCACGTCGTCGGGCTGACCGAGGTCCCGGTGCTGATGGGCGAGGAGGACGCGACGGGACCGGTGGAACAGGGCCAGATCCTCCTGGCCGAGGCGGTCCGGATCGCCCGGAGCCTCGGGGTCGAACCGGAGGTCCGGCTCGCCCGGGGGCACGTCGCCGACCAGATCCTGCGCGCCGCCGCGCGCGCGCGCCCCGACCTCATCGTGATGGGCACGCGCGGATACCGGGGCACGCGGGCTGTCCTGATGGGGAGCGTCTCTCGGGCCGTCTCCAACCGCGCCCGCACTTCGGTGGTCCTGGTCCGGGCGTAGGCGACGCCCCGGCGCGGGGGGGTCCCTTCCGTCGGCGAGGGCGCCCGCTTCGTTCGATTCCAACAGGGGGCTTATAGCGGGGCGCCGCGGCTTCGCCCCTGATGCCCCCGCCCCCCACGATCGCCCAGCAGCTGGCGGCCAAGCAGCGGGAGATCTCGGTCGCCGAGTTCTTCGAGCGGAACCGCCAGATCCTGGGGTTCGACAACCCGCAACGATCGCTCCTGACGACCGTGAAGGAGGCGGCGGACAACGGGATTGATGCGTGCGAGGAGGCAGGGATCCTGCCCGAGATCCTGGTCGAGATCTCGAAAGAGGGGGAGGACCGGGTCCGGGTGGCGGTCACCGACAACGGGCCGGGAATCCTTCGAAAGGAGATCCCCAACGTCTTCGCCCGGCTCCTGTACGGCTCGCGCTTCCATTCGAACCGTCAGGCCCGCGGCCAGCAGGGGATCGGGATCAGCGCCGCGGTCCTCTACGCCAACCTCACCACGGCCCGGCCCGCGAAGATCACTTCGAAGGTCGAGGAGGAGGAGGCCGCCCACGTCCTCGAGCTGTTCCTCGACACCCAGAAGAATCAGCCGCGGGTCGCCTCGGAGGATGTCGTCCTCTGGGACCGTCCGCACGGGACCAAGATCGAACTGGTGCTCAAGGCCAAGTACATTCGCGGCCGGCAGTCGCCCTTCGAGTACCTCCGGGGGACGGCGATCGTCAATCCCCACGCCCGGATCACCCTCGTCGAGCCCGACGGCACGCGGGTGACGTTCGAGCGGGCGACCGAAGAGAAGCCGCCGATCGCCAAGGAGACGCTTCCACACCCCTACGGTCTCGAGCTCGGCGAGCTCGGGTACTACCTCAAGGCGACCAAGCGTCCGACGTGCAACGAGTTCCTGACGAAGGACCTCCAGGGGGTCTCTCCCCGTGCGGCCAAGGACGTCCTCGTGGCGGCGGGGCTCAAGTCCTCCATGTCCCCGGGTTCGGTCCAGGGGGAGGACCAGGAGCGGCTCCTCACCGCCCTACGGGCCGTCCCGCTGGTCGCCCCTTCGGCGGACGGGCTCTCGCCGATCGGGGCGATGCTGATCAAGCGAGGGCTCCGGAACGTCCTCGGCGACGTCCGCCCCGAGTTCTTCGCCCCCCCGGTCAGCCGTCCCCCGAAGGTCCGGGGCGGCTTCCCGTTCATGGTCGAGGTCGGGCTCGTCTACGGGGGCGGGCTCCCCGCGGACCAGTCGGTCCAGATCCTCCGGTTCGCGAATCGGGTCCCGCTCCTGTTCCAGCAGGGCGCCTGCGCGATCACGAACGCCATCTCGAACCTCGACTGGCGGCGCTACGGTCTCGACCAGAAGGGCGGGTCCGGGTTGCCCAGCGGCCCGGCCCTCATCCTCGTCCACGTCGCCTCCACCAAGATCCCGTTCACGAGCGAGGCGAAGGAGGCGATCGCGGAGGACCCGGAGATCGACCGGGAGATCACCCTGGCCCTCCAGGTGGCCGCTCGTCACCTGCGGACCCACCTCTCCCGACGGAACCGCCACGACCTCGCGAGCGAGAAGTTCGCGATCATCCTCAAGATACTGCCGAAGCTGGCCGAGAAGACGAGCCACCTCGTCGGCAAGGCGATCCCGGACCTGACGCCGGTGATCACCCGCATCATGGACGTCGTCAACATCGAGACCCCGGTCACCCCGGGACCGGACGGGGTAAAGGTCCCGATCGACGTCACGAACTACACCCCGCGCGCCCGCGTGCTCGAGCTGTTCGTTGAACTTCCCCCCGACCTGCTCCCGAAGGCGTCGTTCGATCCCGCGCCGGACGGCACCGACCTCGCGCTCGGCCGGGCCTGGTGGACCCTGCCCAAGCTCACACCCAGCGGCAAGACCCACCTGGAGCTCAAGTTCCCCCCGAAGACCGACGTCGAGGCGAACGATTTCGACTGGTACGTCGCGGGGATCGACCAGGCCCACCTGTTGGGGGCCGACCCGCTGCCGGGAGACTGGGACGTCCGTCTCCCGAGAACCATTGTCGAGGCGGCGGAGGCCGCCGAAGCCGAGGCCCATGCCCCCGGAGCGGGGGACGAGGAGGTGGATTACGATGCCGCGGAGTCGAGCGCGAGCGCCGCCGACGACGAGTGAGGAGGACGCCCCGCGCATCCGCGCGGATGCGCTCAAGCCCACCCTGGACCTGGCCGAGTCGATCTACGAGCAGCTCGACCACGGGGAGATCCCCCGGATGCGGTTGCCGCTCCGCACGAAGCAGAACCTCTCCTTCCTCGCCCGGGAGGGGGTCTGGAAGCTCGGCCGCCAGATGGGTACCCGGTCCGCGCGCAAGCTCGACGGCGCGCTGATGCTGCTGCGGACGTTCTACCTGGTCGATTTCATCAACGAGATGGCCCGCGACAGGAAGACGTCGACCCTGCGGGAGCTCTACTACATCAGCGAGGCCTGGGAGGAGGCGAAGTTCCACAGCGAGGACGAGTCGAACCTGCTCATCGAGGACCTCGAGGTCCTTTGCGAGCGCCTCCGGGAGGACTTCCGCCTCCACCCCGAGGAGAACGGGGCCTCCGTGATCGGCGACCTCACCATCAAGGAGCGGAACCGGAAGGGGATCGTGAAGACGATCAACTGCCGCGACGATGTCGGCGACGGAGGATACTCCCTCCCGTTCAACGTCGAGAAGGAGAAGATCCAGTTCGTCAGCACGAAGGCCAAGTTCGTCATCGCCATCGAATGCGGCGGCATGGTCGACCGGCTCGCGGAGAACGGGTTCGACGAGCAGTACAACGCGATCCTGGTGCATCTGAAGGGGCAGCCGGCCCGGTCCACCCGGCGCTTCCTGCGACGGGTCACCGAGGAGCTGAAGTTGCCCGTGGTCGTCTTCACCGACGGCGACCCGTGGTCGTTCCGCATCTACGCCAGCGTCGCCTACGGGGCCATCAAGACGGCCCACCTCTCCTCCTATCTCGCGACCCCGGCCGCCGAATTCCTCGGGGTGACGGCCTCCGACATCGAGAACTACGACCTCCCCTCGGACAAGCTCTCGGAACAGGACATCCGGGCGCTCCAGGCCGAGCTCACCGACCCGCGGTTCGGCACCGCCGACTGGCGCGCGGAGATCGAGCTGATGCTGAAGAACGGGAAGAAGGCCGAGCAGCAGTCGCTCGCGAAGTACGGGCTCAACTACGTGACGGAGCATTACCTTCCCGAGAAGCTCACCGAGATGGGCGTGCTCTGAGGACGTCAGACCCTCGCGCCGAGCGACCGGACCCAGTCCCCGATGCACGAGCCTGAGCGGTAGGGTATAACCCAACCCTCGGGTACCGGGAGTCCGTGAGTACTTCAACCACCGGCGGCCGGGCGCCCCTGGTGGCCATCGTTCTGATGGCGCTCCTCCTGGGCTCGGCGGTCGGAGTCCTCCCCACCGGATCGCGGTCGGCGGGCCCGGGGTCGGTCGAGCACAGCCTTCAGGGTCCCCGGGGGGCCTTGGGCGGCGCGACCACCTCCACTACAGCGGTAGGATCTCCTTCGGTCGTGTCCGTAGGGGTGGGAGAGGGGCCGGCGTTCGAGGCCTACGATTCCGAGAACGGGTACGTCTACGTGACCAACGAGGTGTCCGGAAATGTGAGCGTGATCGACGGGACCACCGTCATCGGCACCGTCGGGGTGGGGGCGAGCCCGACGTGCGTTCTCTACGATAGCGAGACCGGGGAGGTGTACGTCTCCAACTCCGGTTCGAGCAATGTGAGCGTGATCGATGGGACCCGGGTCGTCGGCACCGTGACGGTCGGAACCGAACCCTCCCACCTGGGGCTCGACCTCCGGAACGGCTACGTCTACGTCGTGAACGACCTCGAAGTGAGCGTCATCAACGGGACCACGCTGGTCGGGACGGTCGTCATCGGATCCGGGTACTTCGGGGCGGCCGGCGGTGTCACCTACGACCCGCAGGACGGGCTAATCTACGTCGTGGACACCTTTGGCCAGGTGAGCATCATTGACGGTACGACCCTCGTCGGGACCGTGATCGTCGGGATGTCGCCGACCACGTCCACGTACGATCCTCAGGACGGGTTCGTCTACGTCAACTGCCAATCCGGCAACCTCACCATCCTCAACGGCACGAAGGTCATCGCCTGGATCACGTTGGGAACCGGGGTGATCGACTCGACGTACGACCCCGGGACCGGGGACCTCTACGTGGCCGCGGGGGACGTTTACGAGGTGCGGGGGACCGAGTGGCTCGGGACTTTGAACACGGGGGGAAGCGCCTACTCGGGAACGATGGACAGCGGAGACGGCCTTCTCTACGTGATGTCGGTCAACTACCTCCCCTCGTCCATGGACGTGGTGTACGACATGGGGGTCGTCGGGACACTGCGGATGGGAGCCGTCCCGAGCACCGGGGTGTACGATGACCGGAACGGGGACGTCTACTGGGTGTCGACGGACGACAATGTGAGCGTGATCCTGCCCCGATATCCCGTGACGTTCGTCGAACACGGGCTGCCCGCCGGGAGCGAGTGGTGGGTCAACATGACGGGGAGCCGCCTGATCTTCTCCAACACCACGACGCTCCCGTGGACCGAGGCCAACGGGACCTACCCGTACGTCGGCCAGACGCTCGCCCAGAACTACTCCAACGGGGGAGGGTCGTTTGCGGTGGACGGAGCCAATGTGACGGTCAGCCTGCCCTTCGCCCTGCCGCCACCGCCGACCTTCCTTGGCTTACCCGCGACGGACGGATACTACGCGCTCGGGTTCGGGATCATTGCCGTCGGCTCCCTCGCCGCCGCCGCGATCGTTCTCTCTTCGTTCAAAGGAAAATCACCTCCGGGGATCGCCGAACCGTCCGGCGATCGCGAGCCTCCCCCGCCGCCCTGAGCGCCGGGTCCGATCCGAGGATCTTGGGACGGACACCTCCGGTCTCAGGAAAACGATAGCCCCGTCCGCCGCTCGACATCGCGGATGGCCGCCCGGGCGGCCCGTCCGTCGCCGGTCGGCACGTGCCCGGTGGGGTCGGC
>Ga0187867_10002928_pt1 | contig 13895 bp, 13 predicted proteins | sample June2016WEW_13_1_FD_132976 | JGI IMG/M metagenome (GOLD analysis project Ga0187867, IMG submission 132976) | Peatland microbial communities from SPRUCE experiment site at the Marcell Experimental Forest, Minnesota, USA - June2016WEW_13_10 | ecosystem: Environmental > Terrestrial > Soil >... | reverse complement strand
GTCCGGCCAGGTCCATTTCTTTTGCTTTTTGGTTGCCAGGATTTTGTGGCCGAGAGCGGTTTTGGCGTCGTTCACTGCGTTCTCCTGTCGCAGACGTCAGGTGGTGGTCGGCGTGACGCCGGGTGAATGGGCGTCGCTGTTGAGCCGACCGGATGCGGCGTGAAATTCAGCTAACACACCGATGCGAATACAGGCAATAGCCTCAAGTATCTGCAATTTCTTCGGCAGAACACGGGATTTGCCGGTAATTTCATCACTCGAACGCCCGACGGCTTGTGCCATCGGGCCGGCGGGAAGGCCATTGGTTGGGTTGATCGTTGCGTTGCCACCGATCGGGGCGGCCGGCGGCGCAACCTGACCTCGGTCGTGGCGTCCGGCACAATGGCCTGCGCCGGTTCGGTCGCGTCGAGAAATCGGCGAGGCGTTATCGACATTCTCGGTGGGCCGCCTGGCGCCGGATCCGCTGCAACCGGGAAGCCTGTGGGCGGACCTGACAGATGCCGCGGACCGGCGGTGGGATCAACTGAAGCCGGAATTATCTGAGCCGGCATGGCGGCCGGTAGCGGAACAGTCATTTCCTCGACCGGTCCCCGCCAGGCGGTCTGGTTCTTTCCCCGCAACAACAGCGCCCGCACCTGTCGCGGTGGTTTGCCATAAATCCGCATCCGCCCATTTTTGATGATGCCGATCCAGACCGCATCGGACGAGAACACAAACCGTGCCTCGAACGCACCGCAGGCACGCGGCTCACATGCGGTCCCGCCCGTGTAGCGGCCGGTGAATTCCATCGGCGCGGCGAAACCGTAATCTTTCAAATACGAAATCAACAAGGGTCCATTGGCGGCGATGGGACGAAACCCGCGCGATCACCTGGCGTTGCCCTGCCAGTCGTATATGGTGGCTGTCGCCAGACCGTAGGCTTTGCGATGACACCCTGTCGTCGATCCCTCGATTGATCCGGACGCCGCGGGCGTCAGGCCCTTCCGACCAGGCACCAAGAGACGTAGCATGCCAAGCGTCACCATTCGTCAATGCGCCGTGCTCGTCGGTGGGCCTGGCACGCGCCTTGGTTCGCTGACCGAGACGGTGCCGAAGCCGCTGCTGATCCACGGCGAGCCGCCGCTGCTGATCCACGGCGAGCCGCCGTTGCTGGCCTGGCTGCTGCGCGAGCTTTGCCGCTTCGGCGTCACCGAGTTCCTGTTGCTGAGCGGGGAACTGTCCGATGCGGTCGACCGCGCATTGCCGACGATCCGGGCGAGGCTGCCGCGGCCGGTCACCATCTCGGTCTACCGCGAACCGCTCCGGGCCGGCACCGGCGGCGCGGTGTTTCACGCGCGCGGGCAGCTGCATGAAAGATTTCTGTTGTGTAACGGCGATGCGCTGTTCGACACCAACCTCGCGACTTTGCTGGCCGCGGCGGCGGCGGATGAGCCAGACGTCGTGGGCCGGATGTTGCTCAGGCATTCACCGGATGCGTCGCGCTCCGGGGCGGTGACAATCGAGGGCGACCGGGTCGTGACCTTGCAGCAACGGCCGCCGAATGGGGCGCCTGGCATCATCAACGCCGGGGTGTATTTGTTTCGGCGCCGGTTGCTGGACGCGCTGCGGCCGGTTTGTTCATTGGAAGCGGACGTCCTGCCTGGGATCGCCGCCGCCGGTGCGTTGCGCGGGACGTTGGACGAGGGGCATTTCCGTGACATCGGCGTGCCGGAGGCTTTCGCTCGCGCCGATGCCGAACTGCGGGCGTTACGCCGGCGGCGGGCCTTGTTTCTGGATCGTGACGGAGTGGTCAACGTCGATCACGGCCATGTCGGGTCACGCGAGCGGTTCGAGTGGATGCCTGGTGCACTGGAGACGATCCGGCACGCTACCGAAACGGGCTGGCACGTGTTTGTCGTCACCAACCAGTCGGGTGTCGCGCGTGGCCGGTACGACGAGGCTGCAGTGCGAGACCTGCTTGACTGGATGGCAGATGAAGCACGGCGTCACGGCGGCACCATCGACGATGCGCGCTATTGCCCGTTCCATCCGGATGCCATTTTACCGGCGTACCGGGCGGTCAGCGACTGGCGCAAACCGGCGCCCGGCATGTTGCGCGACCTGATCCGGGCCTGGGAACTCGATCCGGCGCGCTCGGTGCTGATCGGCGATCAGCCAACCGATCTGGAGGCTGCAGCTGGAGCCGGGATCGCCGGCTATTTTTTTCGTGGGGGAAATCTGTTGTCGTTTGTGCGGCCTATCCTGGATACGGTGCCCTGATCCGACCTCGGCCATTGCGACCGCCAGGCGTGGCCGAAATCACTATGTCAGCGCAGCAGCAAGTAAACCAGGAACGCCGCAACCCCGGTCAGGTAGCAGATCGTCAACGCAACCCCGACGCGTTGACGATAGCGCAGCGGCAAAAAACGACCACCAATGAACACTGCCACGGTCACCAAAATCAGCAGTTGCGTCAGCTGGAAGGCGCCCGGCGAAGCCGACCAATCGATCACCGGAGTTCGGGTGATCCGGCACCGCCGGCCAGGGTCACATCTGCTCCCACGGCAATACGATCCAGGTGTCCTGACTGACCTCCTTCAGCACATCGTCAGCGAGACCCCGACCAGCGGGTTTGGCATAAACGCAAGCGAAATAAGCCTTCGGCAACAGCGCCCGCACCACTCGCGCGGTTGTTCCGGTATCGACCAAATCGTCGACAATGAGAAAACCCTCGCCGTCGCCGGCAAAGTCCGGCAGCTTCGTCACCCTGGGTTCGCCGAGGGCTTCCTCGCCCTGTGACAGTTGGTCGTATGCGACAACCGACACCGTCTCCACCACACGGATGTTCAGGGCGCGGGCGATGATCGTCGCCGGCACCAGACCGCCGCGGCTGATTGCGACAATGCCGCGCCACGGACCGGCGGATGCCAGCCGTTCCGCCAAAGCCTTCGCATCACGATGAAACTGGTCCCACGAAACCGTCAGATAATGCGTGGCCATCAGAACAATTTGCCGCCATTCGGCACTTTGAAGTCGGGCGCGATCAGCACCACCGCTCCGTCGGCATCGGGCATGCCCAGAGTGAGGACCTCGCTGATGAAGGGACCGATCTGGCGCGGCGGGAAATTGACCACCGCGCAGACCTGCCGCCCCAACAGCCGGTCCGCCTGGTAATGCACGGTCAACTGGGCCGAGGACTTCTTCACCCCGATTTCGGCGCCGAAATCTATGGTCAGCTTGATCGCTGGCTTTCGCGCCTCCGGGAACGGTTGCGCGTCGACGATGGTACCGACGCGGATGTCCACGGCCTCAAAGTCCGCGTAGCTGATAGTGTCGGCCATGCGACGGTCCTCCGGGGTGGGCGTCCAACGGATAAAATTTTGTCAGAGCGCGATCCGGGGTCATACTATGGAAAGGCCCCTTTGGGGGACAGACCCCGTGGCAACCCAGAGGAGCGTTGATGCGCGATTACCACTTTCCCGGCCGTAGCCCGGTCTATGCCACCCATGGCATGGCCGCCACCTCGATGCCGGCGGCGACTCTGACCGCGCTTGACGTTCTCCGCGACGGTGGCAACGCACTCGACGCCGCCATTGCCGCCTGCGCCGTGCTGTGTGTTATCGAGCCGCAGTCGACCGGCATCGGCGGCGATTGCTTCTGCCTCTATGCCCCCGCCGGCTCGGGCAAGGTGATCGGGTTGAACGGCTCCGGCCGCGCGCCCGCCGCAGCAACCATCGACTGGTATGAGAACGCCGGCATCACCGCGATCGAAAACACCTCGGCCCATTCCGTCACCATACCCGGCGCCATCAACGCCTGGGAGACGTTGCTGAAAGCGCACGGCCGCAAAGGCCTCGACGAATTGTTGCAGCCGGCGATCCGTTTCGCCGAGGAAGGCTGGCCGGTCGCCCCCAAACTGGCCTGGGACTGGAAACGCCTGGAAGGCAAACTCCGCAAAAACGGCTCGTTCCACTTCCTGCCCGGCGGCTCTGCCCCTAACCCTGGTGATCTCTTCGTCCAACCGGGCCTTGCCGAAACGTTACGCACCGTCGCTCGGCATGGCGCCCGCGCGTTTTATGAAGGCCCGATCGCCGCCGACATCGTCGCCACACTTCGAAAACATGGCGGCCTGCACACCGAGGAAGATTTCGCCCATGGCCTCGGCAACGCCGACTTCGTCGAGCCGATCACGATCAAATGGAACGGTTACGACGTGTACCAAATCCCGCCGAACGGTCAGGGCATTCTGGTGCTGATGATCCTCGGCATGCTGGAGGGTCTCGGTGATGCCCCGGACGGCCCGTTGGGCACGATCCGTGCGCAGCGGCATATCGAGGCAGCGCGTCTGGCCTACCGCGACCGCGATGCTTTCGTTGCCGACATGTCGCAGGTCGACGTGCCGGTGGCGAAACTGTTAAGCCGGGACTACCTGAACGCCTGCCGCGCGCTGATCAAGGACGACAAGGCCATGGTCAACCTGCCCGCGGCCGGCGAGGCTCTGATGCCGCCGCATCGCGACACCGTCTATCTGTGCGTCGTCGATAAAGACGGCAATGCGTGCAGTTTCATCAACTCGCTGTTTCAAGGGTTTGGTTCCGGCATTCTGTCGGAACGGTCCGGCGTCATGTTGCAGAACCGCGGCTTCGGCTTCCGCGTCCAGCGCGGCCACCCGAATTGCATCGCGCCGCGCAAACGGCCGATGCACACGATCATTCCTGGAATGGTCGGCAAGAATGGCCAGGCGGTGATGCCGTATGGCGTGATGGGCGGACACTACCAGCCAATGGGCCACTCCTGGTTCCTGACCAATTTCCTGCAATATGGCCTCGACATTCAGGAGGCGATCGATTTGCCGCGGCTGCTGCCGTTAGGCGGCAAACTGCAAATCGAGCGCGGCATCCCGGCGGATGTGGTGGCTCGGCTGACAGCAATGGGGCATGTGCCCGAGATCGTTGAGCGGCCGCACGGCGGCGGGCAGGCAATCTGGATCGACCGCGACCGCGGCTGTCTGGTGGCAGGCTCCGAACCACGCAAAGACGGGTTGGCACTCGGCTATTGACAGTTAGTTGACTGAGTCAAGTTTCTTCGCCATCCTCATCCGATGGAACAGAGCGCTCTTGATCGCCGCACCGCAGCAGTCCGTGCCTTCAACAGGTTCTACACGCGCCGCATCGGCGTCGTGCAGGAGGGCTATCTGCAAAGCCGATTCTCGCTGACCGAGGCGCGGGTGCTGTACGAACTGGCGCACACCGATGGTCTCACCGCGACCCAGATCGGTGCAGCGCTGGAACTGGATGCCGGCTATCTCAGCCGCATGCTGCGGTCGTTCGAGCAAGACGGGATGCTGACCCGCGGTCCGTCCGAGAAGGATAAGCGGCAGACCATTCTGGCGCTGACCGCGTCCGGGCGCGCGGCGTTCGCTCCATTGGACCAACGCTCTCGGCTGGAGATCGGCGGGATGCTGGCTGCGTTGCCCGAGCCCGCGCAGGAAGCGGTGGTTCGCGGCATGCAAAGCATTACCAGGCTGTTATCCGACGGCCCTCCGCCGTCCTGGACCACGCGCCACCCAGAACCCGGCGATATCGGCTGGGTCATCGAGCGCCACGGCGCACTCTATGCTTCGGAGTACGGCTTCGATCACCGGTTCGAAGCCTTGGTCGCGCAGGTCGCCGGCGCATTCCTGAACCAGCACGATCCCGCCCGCGAGCGCGCCTGGATCGCCCAGCGCGACGGCGTTCGACTGGGCTCGATTTTCCTGGTTCGCAAAACGGACGACATTGGCAAGCTGCGGCTGTTATTGGTGGAGCCATCGGCACGCGGTCTCGGCATTGGCAAACGGCTGGTCGAGGACTGTATCGGCTTCGCGCGTCAGGCCGGCTATCGTCGCATGACATTATGGACCAACGATATTCTGCTGGCGGCGCGCAACATTTATCGCGCGGCCGGTTTTCAACTCGTAAGCAGCGTACCGCACAGCGATTTCGGCCCGCCAATGGTCGGCGAGGAATGGGAACTGGAATTGTAAGCGGGATTCACGCCCTGACCAGCACGGCAATTGCCTGCATCAACACCGCGGTCGTGTTGTTGGTCACATGCACCAGCAGTGACGCAAGAACGCTGCCGCCCCGCTGACGGGCAACCGAAAACACCACCGCGGCAGGAATTAAAAACACGATCCGCGCCGGCGAATCCAGGCCGTGCAGCAATAACCAGGGCACCGCCGTCACACAGGCAGTCGTGGCAAAGGCGTGGCCACGTCGGCCCAGAGCTTCCCAAAGCCAGCCGCGGAAAAACAGTTCCTCCGACAGCGGCGCCAGGATCACTGCGAGCGTCACTTTCACCAGCACGGCCAACGGCCCGCCCTCACCCAGGCGAGCCATGATATCGGGCGTGACCGATTTTGCGAATTCGCGCAAAGCCGGAATGCGTGCAGCCAACAGCACAAAGCTCAACAGACAAACGATCATCACCACGCAAAGCAGCGCCACCTGGCCGACATGGCGGATCCGTCGAATGCCGAGGCCCTCGCGACGGTCGCCATTGCCAAGCCGACGCCCTTGCCACAGTGCGCCCAAAAGCAACGTTCCCTGAAACGCAGTCGACCCCGCCAACACGTAGGCCAGCAGGCCTGGCTCGGGAACAAACCCGAAGCCCAGTACCTGACGCAGCAGCACGGCACTAAAGCCCAGTACCGTCGCGACCAGCAGTGCGCCGACGAGACCGGCGGCCACCCAGGCCAACATGCCGAGCAGCAAGAAAACGCTACCTCGCCGCTCAAACAAAATGGCGGTGCTCAGTTGAAATTCAGCTTCAATCCCGGCTCCGGCCACTGCATGACGCCAAGCCGTCCGGTATCAGACAGAGTGATATAAGCGGTGCGCATATCGGGACCGCCAAAGCAGATATTGGTCGGATAAGTGTCGGGCATCTTCTCGGCACGAACGATGTCGCCTTGCGGCGAAATCTCGGTGATATAGCCGGTGGTCAACGTCGCCACACAGATATTGCCGCTGGCCATGACCGCGAGGCTGTCGAACCGCGCAGCACCGCCCAGACCGGCGATGACGCGCCCGCTGTGCGCAGCATGCGGTTTAGCGGCCTTGATAACGCCAGGCGCCTCGATATCGAACGCCCATAGCCGCGCGCCTTCGGTGTCGGCGACATAAATCGTCTTGCCGTCGGGCGACAGACCGCAGCCGTTGGGGCTGAGAATGGGATAGGCCAGCTCGACGATCTTCGAGCCATCGGGCAACGCGTAATACAGCCCGCCATGATCGCGATGCCGCGCATAGCGCTTGCCCAGGTCGGTGAAATAGAACCCACCGGCGGTGTCGAAGACGAGGTCGTTGGGCGCCGACAGCACATGGCCGTTGACTTCTTTGTAAAGCAGTTTCGCCTCGCCGCTTTTCGGATCGATGCGCTGCACCGAGCCGAACTTGTAGTCAGGATGCGGTCCGACACCCATCGAGTGACCCTCGACATAACGGCTACCGCCATTGTTACACAGATAGAAGAAGCCGTCCGGACCAATCGCCAATCCGTTCGGGCCGCCGCCACATTTGGAAAACACGCTGACCTTGCCGTCCGGGGTGACCCGCGAGCATTGGTTGTTGCGAATTTCCGTCAGCACAACGGAGCCGTCGGCGCACACCACTGGGCCTTCGGGAAAACCCAGGCCGGTCGCCAGAATTGTTACATCGCTCATGGTTGGGTTCCTCCGTTTATGACTGTGACCGCGAGTGTCACTGCTCTGGCGGTCCCGTCAACCTCTGGATTGTTTTGGGCCGGGGGGCGTGGATTTTGCAAACGTGCCGCGTTACGGTGCACCTTGGCCACAACGTCCAGAGCAGCCATGATCGAAACCGCTCGGTTGATCCTGCGACCCTGGCGGGACAGCGATTTGCCGTTGTTTGCCGAGCAGAATGCCGATCCTGTCGTGATGCGGTATCTGGTGGGCCCGCTGACCCGCGCGCAGAGCGATGACTACGTTGCGCAAGCGGTACGGCACCTGGCCGAGACCGGCTATTGCAAGTGGGCTGTCGAAGCGCCAGGCGTGGCCCCGTTCATCGGTGCCGTCGGATTGTCGCGGGTGAAATTCGAGGCCTCATTCACCCCGGCGGTCGAAGTCGCCTGGCGGCTGCATCGTAATTATTGGGGTCGTGGTTACGCCACCGAGGCAGCGCGGGCGGCGATCGAGGACGGCTTCACTCGCGTCGGGCTGCAGGAAATTGTTGCCATCACCGTACTGGGCAATACAGCATCCCGGCGGGTCATGGAACGATTGGGGATGACCCGGACGATCGAATTCGATCATCCTCTGGTCGCGGAAAACAGTCCGCTGCGCCGGCACATTCTGTATCGGTTGGCGCGCGCCTCCTGGAACGCTTCCCAATCAGACCGAACCGGCTAGAATTCACCGCAGTGGCTCAACCCAAACGGAAAGCGCTCTAAGCGGCTTCATTCTATTATGTCGAAACGCATCGACCCCACATGGACCGTCGTCGCCAGTATTGAAAACGGCACACATGATCGATGTGTCGATCTGTTCCTGCGTCCTGATGGCACCTACGGCTTCGAAGAATTTCGCCGCGACGTTGAAGACGGCGGCACGTGGACGCCGGTGGCATTTTTCTCCCACGCCGCCTGGGATACGAGGGACGCCGCCGTGGGCGCCGCTGCTCGGGCAGTGGGGTGGCTGGCGGAGGCGCTGTGTCGCCAGCGGCCGACGTAACCCTCTGAACCAACCGGTTCAGAACTTTATTTCAAGCTGAAGCTGCCCAATAACCGCATCACTCCGGCGCGGGTCGGTATTCGGATTGATCACGTACTGAAGATCGGGCTGCATCGCCAACCAGGACGCGATTTGTGCGAGGTAACTCAATTCGATGACGGTCTCTGCCGTGGTTACCGGCAGGTCCGCCATTTGCTGACCCTCGATGTAGTGCGACCCGTTGCGAGCCATGGCCATGGCCAGGCCCAGTTCGTCGTCAGGCCGGCCTTGAATGAGGCCTGCAACGGTCACGCCGGCCCCGATATAGCTTCCAAACCGGTCCACCAGCTGATCGGTGACGCCAAGCTGAATGAACCCCGTGATACGTCGCTTCGGATCACTCTTCGAATTATACAGTAAGTGATCCAGCAACAGGTACGCACCGCCTTCGCCTTGACGCCGCAACGGCAGGCCGGACGGGCTGACCGAACTGAGATCGTTAAAACTGGCAGTGTAGTACCAGGCGCCCAGAGTGGCCTTATCATCATACGGCGGCAGGCCAGCCTGACGGCCGATACGGAACCGGCTCGAAAATGGCGGCGCGTTTTCCGGGCTGTGCGTCACGTAATCCGCCTCGGCAACCAACAGCAACCCGTTATGCGGATTGAACGGACCGCTCGATCCGGGTTGCGGATCAACCGGAGCACCGTCAAGGATTGCGAATCGCAGCACCCCGTTCGGGATCGGCTTGTAAGCAACCCGGACGGCGAGCGACGTATCGGGAAAGATCGATGGTCCGCCGATCCCGCTTGCCCCGAAATCCGCCCCAACACCGAACGAACTGTTGAGGAAAAGCGTGGCCGAGCGAAGATGATAGAACTCGGTATTCAGGTCATAGCGGCCGACAAGAAACGAGAAACGATTGTGCGGCGTATTGTATTGCAGCCATGCCTCATACAAACGCAAGGCCTGCGGCGCCGATATATTGCTCACACCCTGGTCTGCTCCGGCAAATAAATTGGGCTGGCCGCCATAAATCCACAGCGCATCCAGGAAGCCCGTCACACCGGGCAAGCCCGCCAGCCTGGCGCCGTCCAGGACAAACTGAACATGCAGATTGCTCTCATACGCCGTACCACGCTTCGCACCTCCGGCCAGGTCGGCCGCGGCATCACCGTCATAAATGAAGGATGGGGTGATGCCGGACTTGATCAAAGGGACTTCAAATGGCGGTGGATCTCCGGCCTGAACGAGGCACACTCCCGGCGCCGCGTAAAGCAGCAACGACACTGCGACGCGGTTCAACCAGTGCATGATCCCGGACGTCATTGCGCATTCAACGCACACGTCCCCGTAAGGTTCCGCTGCCGTTTCAACGCCACCCGCGGCATTCGCTCGGGCAGGACTGACCGTTACGCCGCCTTCGCCATCTGCCGCAGTACGTACTGCAAAATCCCGCCGTGCTCGTAGTAGCCGATCTCGTCCAGCGTATCGATCCGGCAGGTCACCGGCACAGTATCCGTGGCACCGTTCGCCCGATGAATGACCAGTGACAATTCCATCCGCGGCGTCAGCTTATCGAGCCCTGAAATATCGATCGTTTCATCCCCGGTCAGGTTCAGCTGCTTGCGGTCCATGCCGTCCTTGAAGGTCAGCGGCAGCACGCCCATGCCCACCAGGTTGGAGCGGTGAATGCGTTCAAAGCTCTCCACGATCACCGCTTTGATGCCCAACAGCAACGTGCCTTTGGCGGCCCAATCGCGCGACGAGCCTGTGCCGTATTCCTTGCCGCCGAACACCACCAGAGGCACACCCTCGGCCTTGTAGCGCATGGCGGCGTCATAGATCGACATTTGCTCGCCCGACGGGATGTGCTTCGTCATGCCGCCTTCGACATTGTTCAGCAGCTCGTTGCGGATGCGGATGTTGGCAAACGTGCCGCGCATCATGATTTCGTGGTTGCCGCGCCGTGCGCCGTAACTGTTGAAGTCCTTCTGCAGCACCTGGCGCTCCAGCAAATAATCTCCCGCCGGTGACGTGCGGCGGATCGAGCCCGCTGGGCTGATATGGTCGGTGGTGATCGAATCCCCCAGTTCGGCGAGGATCCGGGCGCCCTTGATGTCCGCGATGGGCGGCGGATCCATCGTGATGCCTTCGAAATAGGGCGGGTTCTTGACGTAGGTGGAACCGTCGACCCAGCGATAGGTGGCACTGTCTCGCTCGACCTCGATCTGCTGCCACAGTTTCGGGCCTTTGTTGACCTCGCCGTAACGTTTCAGGAACTGGTCGCGCGACAGGCTGGTCGCGATCACGTCGGCAATTTCCTTGTTGGTCGGCCAGAGGTCGCGCAAATACACCGGCTTGCCGTCATTGCCTGTGCCCAACGGCACAGTGGTGATGTCCTGCGTGATCTTACCCAGAAGCGCGTAGGAGACGACCAAAGGCGGCGAGGCCAGGTAATTGGCCCGCACGTTGGCGTGCACCCGCCCTTCGAAGTTGCGGTTGCCGGAGATCACTGCGGCACCCACCAGCTTGTTGTCTTCGATCGCGTCGACGATCGCGTCGTCCAGCGGACCGGAGTTGCCGATGCAGGTCGTGCAACCATAACCGACGAGGTTAAATCCGATGGCGTCCAGATCCTCGGTCAGCCCGGCTTTGTCGAGATATTCGGTCACCACCTGCGAGCCAGGGGCGAGCGACGTTTTCACCCACGGCTTCGGCTTCAACCCCTTGGCGCGCGCCTTGCGGGCCACCAGACCGGCACCCACCAGCACCGACGGGTTCGAGGTATTGGTGCACGAGGTAATCGCCGCAATCACGACGTCGCCGTGCGTCAATTCGTAGTTTTTGCCTTCGACCTTGACCGACAGACCGGCCTCGTCCGCCGGGACGCCAAGGCTCTTGGTGAGGTCGGCGTTGAACGATGCAGCAACGTCCTTCAACAACACCCGATCCTGCGGCCGCTTCGGCCCAGCCATCGACGGCTGCACGGAGCCGAGATCCAGTTCCAGCGTATCGGTGAACACCGGGTCTGGCGCACCCGGTTCCAGGAACATGCCTTGCGCCCGCAGATAAGCCTCGACCAGCTCGATGCGATGCGGGTCGCGACCGGTCAGCCGCATATAGTCCAGCGCCACTTTATCGACCGGGAAATAACCGCAGGTCGCGCCATACTCCGGCGCCATGTTGCCGATCGTGGCGCGATCCGGCAGCGCGAGATTCTCCAGACCGGGTCCGTAATATTCCACGAACTTGGCAACCACTCCCTTGCGCCGGAGCATTTGTGTCACGGTCAGCACGAGATCGGTGGCGGTCGCGCCCTCGGGCAGCCGTCCGGTCAATTTGAAGCCGATGACATCAGGGATCAGCATGGCGATCGGCTGGCCCAACATGGCGGCCTCGGCCTCGATGCCGCCGACGCCCCAGCCAAGCACGCCCAGACCGTTCACCATCGTGGTATGCGAGTCAGTGCCATACAGCGTGTCGGGATAAGCGAAGTTCGTGCCGGTATTGGTGCTGGTCCACACCACCTGGCTGAGATATTCCAGGTTCACCTGATGGCAGATGCCGGTGCCGGGCGGCACAACCCGGAAATTGTTGAACGCATCCTGGCCCCAGCGCAGGAAACGATACCGCTCGCCGTTGCGTTCGAATTCGAGTTCCTCGTTTTTCGCCGGCGCGTCAGCGGTGCCGAACACGTCGATCTGGATCGAATGGTCGATCACCAGATCAACCGGTACCAACGGGTTCACTTTCGCCGGATCGCCGCCCAGTCGGATGATGCCGTCGCGCATGGCAGCGAGGTCGACCACGGCCGGCACACCGGTGAAGTCCTGCATAAGAATGCGGGCGGGCTTGAACGGGACTTCCTTCGTCGAACTGGCGTTCGCCAGCCAGCCGGCGACGGATTTGGCATCCTCGACGGTGTAGCTGCGGCCGTCCTCGAACCGCAGCACGTTTTCCAGCAGCACTTTCAGGCTGACCGGCAGGCGGGAGATGTCACCCAGGGTTTTCGCCGCCTCGGGCAGCGAGAAGTAGTCATACGCCTTGCCGCCGACTGTCAGCGTGCGGCGCGTTTTCAGAGTGTCGTGCCCGATGGATGTCATGCCGATAATCCCGTCCGTGGCAAGGCAGCCGCCCAGGGTAAGCCCGACCGCCATTGTCCTGTTCACTAACATCGGGCTTAAACCACACCGGGCTTTTGCCGTCCATTGGTGGCGAGCCAGACTCGGGGATGGGCCCAGGGAAAGAAAGGAAACGCCGTGCTGCGGGCGGAGCGCCTGGCCGCGATCAGGGGCGAACGGCTGGTATTCCAGGATGTGAGTTTCGCCCTGCCGGAGGGCGCGGCACTAATCCTGACCGGCCGCAATGGCGCCGGCAAATCCACGTTGTTGCGGCTGTTGGCGGGGTTGGTGCGGCCGGATGCGGGCCGGCTGCTGTGGAATGAGGCTGACGCTTTGGCGGATCGAACATTGCACGGTGCCCGGGTGGCGTTGCTCGGGCATCAGGACGCCCTGAAGCCGGGGCTGACCGCGGCGGAGAACCTTGCCTTTGCAGCGACATTGTCGGGCCGGCCGGTGATGCCAGCTCTGGCGGTACTGGGCTTGGAGGAACTGGCCGAGTTGCCGGTGCGTATGCTGTCCGCGGGCCAAAAGCGACGGTTGGCGCTGGCGCGGGTCAGCCTGTCGACGGCGCCGCTGTGGTTGTTGGACGAGCCGACGCTTGGACTGGACGATCTGGCCGTTGAGCAGCTTGGCAGGGTGTTGGCACGGCATCGTGAGGCGGCCGGAATGATCATTGCTGCGACGCATATTACGCTGCCGATGCAAGGCGCCGAGACGTTGCGGTTGAGCGCGGAATGAGCGTCGGCGTCGTTGCCATTCTGGTCCGCGAATTGCGGCTGTCAGTTCGTCACGGTGCCGACACGCTCGCCGCATTGCTGTTCTTTCTGTTGATCGTGTCGCTGTTCCCCTTCGCAATTGGTCCCGCACCCGAAACATTGGGCCGCATGGCACCGGGGATCATCTGGGTTTCAGCGCTGCTGTCGGCGTTCCTGTCGCTGGACCGGCTGTTCGGCGCGGATTTCGAGGACGGGTCGCTCGATCAGTTGCTGCTGTCGGGCGTGCCCGGCATCGGCATCGCAGCGGCAAAGACGTTGGCGCACTGGATTGTTACGGGATTGCCGCTGTTGTTGGCCGCGGCACCT
>Ga0187867_10002923_pt1 | contig 13909 bp, 8 predicted proteins | sample June2016WEW_13_1_FD_132976 | JGI IMG/M metagenome (GOLD analysis project Ga0187867, IMG submission 132976) | Peatland microbial communities from SPRUCE experiment site at the Marcell Experimental Forest, Minnesota, USA - June2016WEW_13_10 | ecosystem: Environmental > Terrestrial > Soil >... | reverse complement strand
GGGGTTTCCATCAATGATCATTTGTATGTTTGCCTGCCGCAAGCATGTACTGGAAAGCATTTGGAGTGTTCTAAGGCCGGCGCACCAGATAACGAGCGGTTCCTGCGACTCGACCAGTCTTTGGGCCACGGTTTCTTGCGTATGTGTCAGAAACGCCTCTCTCGCCAGGATAGGAAAGGCCGCACCGTCCGGAGGTGATGGCATAAGATGAACTGTGCCATTTTCCATATCACCCGCAGATTCGTATGACAGCACCTCAAAAAGCATACCATGGTACCTTCCGTTACAGTTCTCGGCGGACACTGTAAGTTCGCGAGTCAGGGCGGCTTCCTCGATCGGTCCCGGCAAGACATCCAGATTTCCATCCAGCCGATCACGGCACCAAACGGCACGATAAGTCATTTTCCCTGCCGCAAGGGGCAGCTCTATTTTGATTCTATTACCGGAACTTACTAATATTCCTCTAAACGCATCATCAAAAGACACCCAGATCTTCCTAAGATGAGCCTGTGGGTCCTTTGGATGGGTTTCATAGAAAGAGCTATAGACCACTTCATCTGCGCCGGGAACAAATTGATTAAATGTCATGGAGTCGGCTTTTTGTGTTATGCCATTATAAAGAAAATTGTATTCCCAAACATTTGTAAGTGGATTCTGTGCTTTCATGCGACGCGGCAAATCGCAAAGTGCTTCTCGAATATGAGGCATCTGCGAATCGGGCATGTCCGATATTTTCTTAACGCAATCTGTTTTACTGGCGATCGAACCATCCATAACGAAAAGATTGCTCATATGAACAAACATGTTATTGTCGGCGGCAAATCTGAATAGGCCCTCGAGTTTATCTATGATGGCGTCTGTCGCTGTCACATTAAAGACAAGCTTGGGATCACGACTTGGATCGCCGGAAAATCTCTGCCTCAAACGACGAATATTTTCGAGCAAAACCGGCAACCGGCCTCCTTTTCGCAGCCAGGAGTAAGTTTGGCTGTCCAGGGTATCGCAACTGACATGGATAAGATCGAGCCGCGCCAGAGTGTCAAGTTCGGAATCGTTAAACTCTTTTCCAAAATTCGAAATGATCCGAAGTCGCAGGTGAGGATACTGGCGCAAAAGATGATCGCATAGATCCTGCCAGGCCGGATATGTGGTAAATTCACCGATGCCGCAGAAATTAAAGATCTTCAATCCCTTGTGCCAAAGGAAATCGATCAGGGTCAAAAGACGTTCTCGATCCATCTCCCTGCGAAAATAACCGATGTGCCCATTTTCTCCTGAATGAATACAATAAATGCAGGAAAAATTGCATCTATTGGTAACATTGCCGCCGCACTCTGAGAAAGCATATGCTTTTGTCAGATCGACTCCATCGGTTTTCAGGCCCTGGCTTTCAAGATGGGCAACGACTCTTTGCCTCAACTCATCAGTGGTGATATCCTCATCATGGACGGTGCGGCAGGCCACACATGATTTTGACAGTTTCCCTGTCAACAGGCCCTTTCGTAAATCCTGATAGGCCTTGTTTTCAAAAAGAGTTATTTGCTGCCCGTGTTGCATAGCATCGAAATAGTCGCTGTTGATATTGCCGAAATTACCCGATATTGTTCCGCTGCAGCAAGGGATGATGCTCCCCCCGGCCTCGAAATTGACCGACCTCCATAGCTCGATACAATTCTTGGTTCTCTTTGCAGTTGTGTTCATGGTGCCTACACCTCTTTCGACCAGCACAAATCTGGCATCAGGATCTGGGCAATTGAATCGCCGGAGCTACCAGCGTGCCGCCATCCAAATCACAATAATCGCACACTGTGATGGCTCGATCTCGATTCAAGAAGTCTCGGATTTCGGTGACCAGAGCGTCGTCCGGCATGTCCGGATCATGCAATTGCACACAATCATTTTCGCTCTTGGGAAACAGTCCCTGATGAGTTCCGTGCATTGATAATCCACATCTTTGCAACTCGCCGTTCATGATCTGTGCACAAGTCTTGGAAGACATGCATCTCTTGTATATCTCGTTATTCTCAGCAACGGGCCGGTCGTGTTTCCGGTACGGTGGAACATGAGTCCACATCTCTGTCGGGGAACAAAAATGGATGTCGGAATAGATCCCGTGCCTGTCGAAAGCTTCAGTCAAGGCGTCCCGTTTTCTTGAAAGTTGTCCGTATCCGCCGCTTTGGTGAACATCGGCGCCGCAAGCCGACAGTTGTTGCAATTTGTCGTCGGGAAGCATGATCGTTCCGTTCGTTATAAAACTGACAAAAACAATGTTAGCAATGGCGGCGACTTCTTTGCATATTGCATCGATTTCAGGGTGCAGGAATGGCTCGCCGCCGTGAAGGCTTATTTCGGGCACGACATCAAATGCTTTCGCATACTGTCTGAGATCGTTGATGACAGATTCCTTTGAAAAATGCACAGGGGCATCGTAATACGGTATGAGCTGGGCGCAGTCGCGGCATCGCAAGGTGCATTTCTGCGTGATGACGCTGGTCACGAAAGGAGACACAAAATAGTCTCCCCGGGTGAGGCCGTAATGTATTTGCCCCTCTTTATAGTTCTCAAAAAGTATATGGATGCTCCTCGCTAAAATGTCCTCATCACAAATGCGACCAGCAACCGCAACGAAAAAGGTGAACAGAAATGCAGCCATGTCATAATAAACATTATGCAGGTTAATCTGCCGAAACTGTTCATTGATAGCAGCAGCAGTATTGGGCATAAATAAGCCAATAAAAACGTATGCATTTGGTAATTTCTCTGCAATTTCTTTGGGTGACAGAACCGGGTAATCAAAGTATGTATTTTTGTCGCCTGGATCATTAGCTGAAAAAACCGCTATCGGCACATCATAATGTTCGAATACTTTCATAATGTACCATCCGGCTCTGCCTGTTCCGAAAATAACGACCGGCCTACCGGATTTTTTTATTTCTTCTACATGTGACAGCACATTTTGTCGATATTGATCTGACATTCCCACGATTACTCTCCCGATCGATTAATCATATTTGATGAACATCCGTTGAACTTCCGAAGAACTGGGATAATTCCATCTTTGGTGACATCAAACACCGGTATCAGGACATGTTCCACACTGGGGTAGTTCCCTTGGATGGTGGCATGAATCTCTTTCTTCCGGCTCAAAGCGGTAATTACCACCGTCTTGATATTTTTCCGCATAATGACATCCGGTGAGTGAATTTCTTTCCCGCAAACCGTCAATCCTCGTTGAGACGGGTTCGCATCAACCAGCAGGAACCGCTGCGAAGCAAGCAGACTGTACTTTTTAATGAGTTTGTAATAGATCCCCCCCGCTCCCCACAGGGCAATGGCCTGATCGAGCGGCAGGAAGGCAGAGAAGGCATCCTGCCGGTGAAATGCATTTTGAAAAGGATCGATGAAGTTTGTCAGGCCACAGTAAGGACAGCGTACTTCGATGCCAAACCAGAACTCTACCTTAAGTCTGCTCTGCCCCCCGCACTTGCGGCAGGCAAATTCGATATCGCATTCGCCGTTCGGCTGGATTGACTCGATCTGGAATGGTCCGGCCGGCACATGAGGGTGCAACCGCAATGCAGTGATCTGTGATCTCAGGTCGTGATATTCGGTGTCTGTAAGCTTGGAAACATTGACAAACGGGCAACCATCCCGAAGGAACTGCTCCTGATCTTTGATGATGCCGGCATTGCAGGCATGCTTGTACAGGAATGATCCCGGAAATACCGAGATCATGGTAAGATTCAAATAGTGCATGTCGTTGTGTTGGCGCCAAAAACTCAATGTCGTGGCCACTGTTTCCTTGGTCTCGTTGATGTCGCCAAAAATAAACCCTCCCTCGATCATTAAATTCGCCTCGTAAGTCGTCTTCAACGCATTGGTGATCTGTTCAACAGTTATTCCCTTCCGCATGCTCTTGAGAATAGAATCGTCGGCGCTTTCAAGTCCGAGAACCACATTACAGCAACCCGAAGACTTCATTAGTTGCAGCACGTCTGCGTCAACATCAGGCACCCGCAGGCAACAGCCCCAGGTCAAATTGTATTCTTTGATCCTCTCGCAGAACTCTTCAACTCTTCGCTTGCTGGTTGCGAACAATTCACTGCTCAATCCTATGGATTTGATACCATAACGTTGTACCTGATAATCAACTTCAGCAAAGATATTACCAAGAGACCTCTGGCGATACGTTTGCCCAGTTGGATGAAAGCAAAATGTACAACGAAATGGACAGGATCTGTCGGTCAACACCAGTCCCGAACCCGACGACTGCACCCAACGCCCATAACCAAAGCCGTCAAAATCAGGAAATGGGATGCTGTCGATATCTGCAATTTCACTGCGTGATGGTGTGACAATTAGGCCGTTGCCGCCATCTTTGTAAACCAGGCCGGGGATATTGGCATATGTCTGCCCGTCGTCCAATGCACGGGCCAGTTCAACGATTGTGATTTCCCCTTCGCCCACCACTCCGATATCAGCATCCAGGACACGCATTGCCGTCTGTGGGTCCGAACTGATGATCCCTCCTCCCACCACGGTGACGATTTGAGGATTGATTCGGCGGGCTATGTCGATGACCTCTTTCAGCTTATGGTAATCACGACTGAGCCCGCCCGTACAGACGACATCAATGTCGTGATCTGAGAGCAACTTCTCCAAAATAGAAGAGGTGTCCCCCTCCAGATAATCCAGATTGGCGGTGAAGACGTGGAATCCGCCTTTTTTCAGACTGGCTGATATATATGCCAACCCGATCGGGAAAATGTTGAAGTGTTCAACCGATCCCAGGTTTTTTGGCATGACCAGTAAATAGTTCATTGCGTATTCCCCTCGAATTTAATCGGCAGAAAAGGCTCCAAAACCGGTACTATCCCATTGCTCGTGATCTCAATCGAGGGAATTAGTACTGTGTCTACCGATGGATAACTGCTGCGCAGGGTTTCGTAAATTTCATCTTTCCGGCTCAAGGCCGTGACGATGACGGTCCGAGTGCCGTTGTGAGCGATAATATCGGGAGACTGAACGGTCTTCTTACAGATGTCCAACCCATGTCTTTCTGCGTTGGCGTCAACTAGCACAAATCTATCTGAAGACAGCCCGCTGTACTGCTGAACAAGTTTGTAGTAGATGCCTCCGGCGCCCCATAAAGCGATTTTCCCGTTAACCGGCAGCCCGTTAAAAAAAACATCTGGTAAGTGTAATGCAACTGTGAAAGGATCGACCTCATTTATTAGTGAACAAGTCGGACAAGGGTGTGCAAGTTTGAACCAGAAGAATACAGAGCATTCTGATTTTGTGTTGCACTTTCTGCAGGTAACCTCAATCTTACATCCACCGTCCTGTTGAATATCGACGATGTGAATTGCTTTTGCCAGAGTGTGAGGGTGTAATGTTAGTTCTTCGGTAAGCGAAAATAGCTCATTATATTGGGTGTCTGAAAGCTTAGATACGTTGATCAAAGGGCAGCCATCCTTGAGAAACTGCTCTTTATCCTTAATCAATCCGACTTTGCATGCGTGTTTGTATAGATACGAACCAGGAAAGGCTATTATCATATTTAAGTTGATTTGAGTTTTCATGTTATGGCGCCACCAAAAATCAAATGTGGTGGCAACCGTATTCATATCCTCAGCTATGTCGCCAAAAATGAACTGTGCATCTACGCGAATGTTCGCCTCATAGCTCCACTCAAGTGCGCGTTCTATTTGTTCTACGGTAATATTCTTTCGCATGCTTTTCAGCACAGAATTGTCTGCACTTTCAAGCCCATAGCAGATTGTCTCGCAACCTGCCGCTCTCAGTTGTTTTAACATCTCAAGATCGACATCACAGACACGCAAGGCGCAAGCCCAGGTTAGGTTATAGGGTTTGATTCTATCGCAAAACTCCAATATCCGTTTTCTGTTGTTGGCGAACAACTCATCGGATAATCCCAAGGATGTGATTTTGTAGTGTTCGGTCTGATAATCAATTTCTTTGAAAATACCGTTAAGAGAACGTTGACGGTATATTGTTCCAGAAGGATGAAAACAATATGTACAATTAAATGGGCATGAACGGCTGCCTACAATCAGTCCACCGCACAACTTGGTGTATTCGGCATAATTAAAACCATCGTAATCCGGAAGCGGAATATTGTCAATGTCGCCACTTTCTTTTCTTGGGGGGGTGAACACCAAGGCGCCCTCTGTATCTTTATAGATCAATCCATTAACGTTGTTGTACGGGAGTCCGTTGTCCAGAGCGCCAGCTAATTCACACATCGTAATCTCCCCCTCGCCAATAACACCGAAGTCAGCGCCAAGCACCCGCATCGCAGGCTCCGGGTCAGAGCTTATAATGCCGCCACCCACAACGGTGATGAGTTTTGGGTTGATCTTGCTTGCAGTATCAAGCACTTCTTTTATCTTATTGTAATCTCGACTTAGTCCACCAGTGCACAGTACATCGATCTGGTTAGATAGAAGTAGGTTGCTTAATATGGAATAGTTGTCCCCTTCATAGTAGTCGAGATTTGCCGTAAACACTGCATACCCAGCTTGTTTTAGGCTTGCCGAAACGTAGGCAATTCCAATAGGAAATATGCTCAGATGCGTCGTCTGTCCTCTTGCCGAACCTTTTGGCATAACAATTAGATATTTCATGGCTCTTGTGCGTCCATTCTGTCGTTTTTCTTGGCTGAGCAGGAATTGAACCGGCTCAACGTTTAGACCATGCAATCCCCGTTATTGGGCTGATCCTGTTCAAATTCGGCAATCGTCACCATGGGTGGGGCATTTCGCGCAATGGTTTCAAGTATATCAAGCCGATGTTTTTCCGGCGAGGCAACAAGAATAACATCAACACCAAGCGAACGGATTGCTTCGTAGCTGTAGATTGTTCGGCCATCAACAATTTTTCCCTGCTGAATGGGGTTGCGGTCGACAAATCCTATCCAGTCCGCACGCTGGATTTCTGGATCGGAGAGAAGTTTTTGCGTGAGTGGAGATGAGGGCGCCAGCAGCACACGTTTTCCATCCAGAGACCATCGTTTTAACGCCTTATTCTGGGCTCTCAGCCGCAGTGGATTGAGAGAATACTTGTCTGTATCGTGTCTGACTATTGGGTCACTCTTGCGAAAATCCTTAAATACAAGGTCGGGAACATTCACAGATGTCATTCGACGCTCTTCAGCGATTGCAACTTCAAGTCTATCCATAATATCTTTGCCTTCCTGACTTACGGTTGCAATTGCTTCTTTGAAATAATGGAATGCTTCAATCCCGTGTTTTCTGAGTAGTAAATACATCTTCGCATAAGCTTTGATCTGCTTTGAGTAATCATAGGCGTGTTGGCGCAGAAACAATGGTGTAAAATCAAAGGTAAGCCATACCTGCTGGGGACGAAGCGCCAGCATAGCATAGGCAAAACCGGCAATGTCGTCATCACTGCAGTTGGAATCACAGAAGATATACTTGATCGAGAGCATGCCCTTTCCCTTGCTCCCGGCTAAAGCGTAGCGGCTCAGATTCTCCAGGACCTGCAAATACCGATCACTGCCTCTCAATGCCTTGAACGTGGATGGCGTGCCGGCATCAACTGAGGTCGTTACCCAGTATAAGGAGCCATCTGCGAGACCATCGTAGATTGCCTGATGAAATCGGACCGCATTAGTATGCATAAGTACCCGGATACGTCGAGTACGGAAAAATTCCAGGTATTCCTCCAGATTTTCGAGTAGTGTCGGTTCGCCTCCGGCAAAATCAACATGGGCATTCCACACTACATCTTCCGGTGAAAACTGCCGCAAAATCTCCAGCGCATCATATTGAGGCGGAACATGCACATTCTTTACCGAGTAATGGCAATAGCAGCAACGTAGATTACAGATGCTATAATGTTGAATATCCATATGATCCAGACGAGAGAATGATATATCGCCGTACCTTTTGTGTTCAATCATAAGGCAGTGCTTGCAATCCATTTCGCTATAATTATCGTTCAGCATAGCGATGAGTTGCTTCCGCCTTTCAATGATATGATCTTTGGTTATTTTTCCTCTTGTAAGTTCCTCAGTAGTATAGAAAACAGGTGCCATATGGGCGCCGCGAGAGCACGATCTGAGTCCTACAATGTGTAGAAACAAGCCGCTCTCCAATTTGGAGCAGGTCTTGACGATATCGTCTGGTCGGAAGGGTTCGTAAGACATCATTCACTCCTCCAGGCCATAATAGAATTTTGCCCTCTTCATCGCTGCCGGCAAGTTGAGTCCTGAATAATCCTGAGCAATGAACCAGCGGCCATTGACATCTCCACCCAGCAAAGTTCCCAATAGAGCACCGGGGATCACGCTCTCCACGGGATGGGGAGCGTTGATTCCCCCCATATCCGAGCGAACATAGCCGGGACAGACAAGCGACATCATTACGCCAGTTTCATGAAGGCTGGGCGCCATATCATGGACAAATTTGCTCAGGGCCGCCTTGCTGCAGGCATAGGCCGTATCCCCGGGTTTTCTGCGGATCGTGCTGGAGATGTTGATCACCCGCCCGAACCCGCGTCGAATCATATGGGGGATAAGGCAAGAGCAGATACGGATCGGCGCCACCGCGTTGACGGTATAGTGTTTCAGATAAGCCTCGGAGGATATGCGCCAGGGATCGGAACCGCAGGGCAGTGAGATGGCCGCATTGTTGAAAACGATGTCGATTGGCGGGGAAAGATGCTCCAGGTTCTCGAGCATCTCCTCGAGTTCGGCCAAATTGCCCAGTTCGGCGGCAATGGACCGGACCTGCACTCCAAACGCGGAGCAAGCGTCGACAACTTCCCTGGTGTGCGCAATGTTACGGCTGTGGGCAATGATATTGGAACCAAGTTTAGCCATTGCCAGGGCTATCTGGCGGCCGATACCGCGCGAGGAACCGGTAACCAGTGCCCATTTACCACTCACCGGATTGTCAGGAGCTTCCTCGGTCCTTGCCAATTGCTCCGTGCCAAGACCCTTGATACTGTGAACAACGTCATAGCCCCGATCAAAACAGGCGACAAATAAGTTTTTCAGCCCGATTTCGCAAAGCTGCCGATAAATCTCCTCATATCTTCTTACCGTGATGACAACGGCCGTGTTCTCATCCAATCCGCTCAATTCAGCAGGTGTAAGGCATCTTTTCCCGAAGAACTCACGTCCCCATTTCTCCGGGGAATTGTCGCACAAAAAATCCGGTTCTCGGCCCAATGACAGCACCAGTTGGCGATAGCAATCCTCAAACTGCACCCCAAGGCCAAACAAGCATAAGTATCGTGAGTCGTAAAATTTGTTCCTGCGGTTTTCCATGTATTACGCCAGCCCTATCATCTTGTTAATGCTATTGTGACCTTTGTTGAGTTTGCAAATTATCGTTCTATTTCGACGTTGCCACTCTCAAGGAAGTGGACGGCGGGAATGCTTTGCCATCCAGGTCAATCGGGATGCTTCCAGACGGTGGATCGTACGAAATGGTTCGAGACGCCAGGTTGTCCGAACTCCCTAACTGTTCAAGAATGCTGGACTTACGTGGCGCATCCGCCGTCCAGTACTCCTGGAGTTGTTGCCACACCGGGTCGCCTGCGAGTTGGGGATTGATGGCGATCGCCAGATGGAAATATCTCAACGCTACCTGTTCATCCTTTGCAAGCAATGAGCGCACGCTGTACCGAACTGACAGATGTGCCAACTTGTCAAGCGATTTGGGGAGGCGATCGGTTACTTTTGTCAGGTTCCTGACGGAGGCTGTGTCGGCGAATTGATGGTTCAATACATACATTCCGATCACAGGCAGCAGGTTTGCATCCGCGTGGTTTGCGTCGCTCTGCGAATGAATGCGGTGCAGCAGCAAAGGTTCCTTTACATAGGCGATGTCAAAATCAATGCTGATATTGAAATCCATGATGCGAGTCCCATAATACCTGCTCGCAAGGCCACCTGTCGCGCTTCGAGCGTCAACAATGGCTCGCCGGTACATGATCTGTGAGACGCTCGGATTTACCCCGGCCATCATGTATACCGCCGCCTGTTCTTCCCCCGGGATAATACAGGATTGGTCGTAGAACGGCGGTTCCTCGGTTCGCCGGCCATGTTCATCGATGACGGCTCGGTTGACGATGGCTAGCCCCACATTGGGACGCGCTTCCAGCGCGTTGACGCAGCGCTCTGCATACTCAGGCTCTAGAGCATCGTCAGAGCAGAAGATAACAAAGTATTCCCCCTGCATGCTTCTTAGACAATTAGCAAAATTGTCATCCGATCCGAAATTCTTCCGATTGCGTGTTAAATTCATTTTCTCGGGATACTTGCGTGCAAATTCCAGGGCAATGGCCCAGGAATCATCCGTTGACCCGTTGTCGGAAAAGCATAGTTCGATATTTTCATAGGTTTGGGCGAACACGCTCTCCAGGCATTGTCTGAGATAACGTCCGTAATTGTAGTTATAGCAAAGTATACTTACGAGTGGCCGGTTCAGCAGGTTGGGCGCAGGCACACGTCTTTCGGCAACTCTACGCACCAGGTTGAATCCTGCATGCGGATCCGAAATCATAGCCCGGACACAGTTTTTTATATATTCCGGCAAGAATGCCTGATCGTTTTTAAGGAGGGCACAATATCTGCCTTTAACCATGCCCTCGAAAAGGCATTCATTAGTTTGAGGACCAAGGACTCGCCTGTTGCGATTGACCGTAATTCTGTTGGGGTATCTACTCAGGAATTCCATTGCTATATCCCAAGAGCCATCCCTGGTAGCGTCGTCAATCAGGATAACCTCGAAGTTCTTGAGAATGTCCTGATTGAAAATACTGTCCATACATTGCCTCAGATACTGCTTGTCGTAGTTGTAGACAAGGATGCTGATCAGAGGATCCTTCGGATTGTTTTGGATAGGGTCGGAATGCATTTTCGCTCCATGGTTTCTTTTTCTGTTATCAATTAGTGTGCCAAAATGAACCTGGCCTCGTGCTTAATTGTGTCCATTGAACTGAATTGCGGTATATAGCCCATCTGAGAGGCCAGATTACAGGTCGAATAGTAATTGCTTTTCACGCCGGTGGCGCTGGCGTTGTCCGTAAAATCGCGGTTTTCATACTTCAAGCCGTATTCCGCTGAGAAATAATCCAGAACCTCCTGTTTTGAAACAGGACGTGAACTATTGACATCAATGGCTTGGTTTATCTTACCCGGATGGATGCACTTTACGATCATCTCAAAGAGGTCTTCCGGGTGGAGGTAATCACGAACAATATTTGTGCTGTCGGTACGCAGCACTTTGTTTTCCAGGATTGCCTCCATCACATCTGTGATGAAATAGCCATCCGTCAGGTTGATATACCTGCTGAAGTAAGAAAAAACCCTCAGATCGACGATGTTCAAATGTTGTAAAGCCCGGTGCTTGGCCTCCGCGTTGAGCCTCACAATCCCGTAATAATCTTCGGGAACCAAGTGGTTAACCTTAACGTGGTTAAAAGTGACCTCGCCAGCAGGAGCTGTATGCCCTCTGCCGTACACCGCGCCGCTGCTGAAACTTATATAAAGTGTATGGGGATGACTACTGAGGTATCGAAGCACCAGGTTGTCATATTTTTCTGTAACCGTAAAATACAGGGAAAAGTCACCTTTTAGCTTTTTCGCAGTGCCGACTCCGATACAATTGATCACTACATCGTAAGAAGCATTCGAAAAGTCTTCATATCCCTCATGGATGATGCAAGCCGCATCGTCAGTTCTTCCTATGGAAGCGAGAAATGTCTCTATCGTTTCAGACGATCTGACGTACAAATGTAAAATATGCTCTCCACGCAGGAGAAAGTTATTAATAAGTCCTTTAGCAATATGTGAAGTGGAGCCTAAGATCGCGATTCTGAGTTTGTTCATCGTCACGCGCACGGTTCCTCAAGAAATGGAATAGTTGATCATCGCCTATGATTTAGTCCGGTTAGCAACTCACGACGCATAAGATCTTTTCAGTCGTTCCACATCATTATTCAAGTTGTCTTCCGGAAACAGCCTGTGTTTGATAATGTCGCAATCAGAGCACGTTGCGCATACATTCGCGGCCCCATCGAGCATCTTTAGCCTGAACTGCTGGAACTCTCTGCTCATCCATATGTCGCAGACCGATTGACTGTTGCAGTCGCCAAGAATAATCGGGTACACAATTGAATAACAGGGAACTACTTTTCCGTCCGGATTGATTTGCAAAGTAAAAAAAGGCTGCGGGCAAACGTGAAGTTCTGTAACCGGCAATCCAAACTGGGTAAGCGACATGTCTTTACCCTTGAGCACATCTTCATAGTCCACAAAGGGAAAAATGGGGCCGGCACGCTCGATGCCAATGGTGTCACAGATGTTCCCAAAGATATCGTGGAACCTCTTTTCGTCGTCTTTTCCATCCAGCCCATAGTCGATGATCTTGATGTGCAGATGTGCCTTGCCTTTATTCTCAAAGAAGTATTTCAAATTATCGACGATGTTCGAAATCTCTATACTGACGTCTGACACCTCCCGGTACTTCTCGCTGGTTGTGCCCTGGATGGATACAACGAGTCTTGACAGTCCGGCAGCAATGAGCGAGTCGGATAACCCGGGATTCAAAAGTGACGCGTTCGTCAATATTTCGACCCTTTCGGCGACACCCTTTGAAACTCCGTATTCGACCATATCTGCGATATGTTTGTGCAGTAAAGGCTCACCCATCCCGACAAAACGCAGCACCTTGATCTTGTCCGGGAATAGAGACATCTCATCTATGCACTTTTTGTATAAATCCATTTCCATCACGATCTTGTCGGAAATGAAGCCCCGCTTCGCTTTTTCTACGGAAAACACGCAGTAGCGGCAGGCAAAGTTGCATGCATAGATCGGGAACATCTGCACCACGAGCGGAGTGCTCAGGGGAAGCACTTCCGCGAGAATCGTCCGTTTCCCTCCGGGCGCCTGCCCGCTGATTACTTTTGCTTTCACTGCAGTATCTCCGCCTTCAGCCGCTCCAAGCACTCTTGCGCATGCCCGTCTATATTGTCCACTTCACAGTAGTCATTCATCGTGCAGTCTTTGCATGGTTCGAGTTCTCCCTTGTCGCCGCTCAGATGTTCCGTCTGCAGTTTTCTCAACTTTGAACCATTCCAAATATCGCGAAGTGGTTCGTTGCCTATATTCCCCAGCATGTTGACTCTTTTCCAGTCGACACAGCAAGGTACCACCTCACCGTCCGCCTGGACCTGGACACCTTTGAACATCTGTGCACATACCTGACGCTTGATGACGCTCCTGTCTCCCCAGCGAAAATCATTGGAAGAAAATGCCGAGTCGAGTTGGGGCCACATGGGAACCAGCTTCTCTACAAATATTTCATCGCATCGGTCGCCGAAAAGCTTCAAAAACAGCTGTTCCTTGTCCGCAGTGGGGACAGCCTCATGATGTATCTTAATGTGGACCAGGCATCCGTCCTTGGAAGCATAGAATGCGTCGAGGTCGTCCAATAATTTTTGAAAGTCGATTTTCGTACTGCATATGCGCTGATAGTCCTCGGAACTCAGCCCCTCGATGGAGAAAACAATCCTGTCCAGGAAGTGCGGCAGATCTTTGACCAGGTCGGGTGTCAACAAGGCGCCATTGGTAAGCAACTCCACACGCTGCACAACCTGTCGTTCATGGGCATGTTCCAGCATGGGGAGCAGGGCTTTGTTCATCAGGGGATCGCCGTTTCCACACACACGCATGAGCTTGATTTTTTCGGGGAAAGCGGATAAGTCGTCCATAAGTTTCTTGAATAATTCTAAAGACATCATGTCTTTCTTCAGCGCACTTCCTGCGACTCCATGGGGACAAAATCCACATTTCAGGTTGCAATAACCGGATGGTTCGAGATAGACCACAAGTGGTGTGGCGAGTGGGATG
>Ga0187867_10002922_pt1 | contig 13912 bp, 10 predicted proteins | sample June2016WEW_13_1_FD_132976 | JGI IMG/M metagenome (GOLD analysis project Ga0187867, IMG submission 132976) | Peatland microbial communities from SPRUCE experiment site at the Marcell Experimental Forest, Minnesota, USA - June2016WEW_13_10 | ecosystem: Environmental > Terrestrial > Soil >... | reverse complement strand
TCGAAAGCACGTCAAGCGCGAGCGAACCATAAAGTGCAATAGCAGCGCCCCCACGCTTGTGGACTGCTTCGACTATGAAACGCCCCGAGGCTCGCGATCAAGAATCGATTGTTTCACAGCTTCCTGTCGCTGTTTTCTTATTGGCCCTTCGGTCACAGTCCCAGCTCATGCCACACCGCCCGCGCGAGCCACACGACGAAGACTATCGTGGCGGAGACCTCCACCGCGTAGAACTTTATCTTATGGAATATGTCTTCGCTTTCGGCGCGATGGGGAGTCGTTTTCATCGCTTATAACTCTAACCCAAGCGCTGCATATTTGAGCAAGTTTCTAAGTCCCATTTTTTCAGCGGTTTACGGATTCACGGATATTCCACGAAATCATCCGTTTCGCTCACTGGACTGAACCCCATCGCTGAGGCACGGGAACTAGGGCAGGTTACCGGCATTGGATTGCCAGTGGAATCAGCCCAGTGCATACTAGGTGCGGTCAGAAACTGAGGGACGGGCTACCAAGCCTCCAATCGTAGTTGGGGCTTGCGCCGCTGGCGTTCGTCCAGGCGCCCTTTCTTACTCCCCAATCTCGCGCCGAATCGATTCGGCGATGGCGGCGGCGAAGGTGTCAACGTGACCCTGGTCGGCGGCTTCCACCATCACTCTCGCTAACAGCTCGGTGCCGGAGTATCTCACCAGCACGCGGCCCGATCCGGCCATGGCTGCTTCGGCGCGCTGGGTTTCCCGGTTCACGGATGGCACTTGGGCGAGGTCCCGTTTCTCGCGCACGCGGATGTTGACCAGCTTCTGCGGGTAGACGCGCAGATCGGCGGTCAGCTCATCCAGGCCCACGCAGGCGCGGCGGGCGGTTTCGAGGACGCGCAGCGCGGTGAGCAAACCATCGCCGGTGGTCGCGTATTCGCGGAAGATGACGTGGCCGGATTGCTCGCCGCCCAGCGCCGCGCCCAGCCGCACCATTTCCTCCAGCACGTATTTGTCGCCCACCGGAGTGCGCAACATGCGAATGCCGTCGCGCGCCAGGGCTTTTTCCAGGCCCAGGTTCGACATCACGTTGGCCACCACGGTATCGCCCGGCAGATGGCCGGCGGCTTTCATGGCGCGCGCGGTCATCAGCAGCACGGCATCGCCATCGAAGGCCACGCCGAATGCGGATCTCGAGTCCACCACCGTGCGGCTCAGCCCGTCCACGTACAGCGCGCCGCAATTCAAATTGATGTTGCGGCCATTGGGCTCGCAGCCAATCTCGACCAGCTCCGCGCCCAGGTGCCGGAACAGCTCGGGCGCCAGTTGCCAGGCCGCGCCGTTGCCGCAATCGAGGGCCAGCTTGACGCCGTCGAGGCGCACCGAAATGGTGGAAAGCAGGAACCGCAGATACTCGCGGTCGAGCCCTTCATCGGCCACCAACGCGGCTTGCTGCGGCTCGACCGGACCTTCGCGGAGCGCCAGAATCTCCTGCTCGATCAGGTGTTCTTCCGCATCCGGCAGTTTGAAACCGCTGTGGCCGAATACTTTGATGCCGTTGTCCTGGTATGGATTGTGGGACGCCGAAATCATCACGCCGGCGGCGAACGGGCCGGTGCGCGTCAGGTACGCCACACCCGGCGTGGTGATGACGCCCGCGTAGCGCACCCGGACGCCGCGGCTCGACAGGCCGGCGGCGACGGTAGCGGCGATCCACGCGCCCGATTCGCGCGTGTCGACGCCGAGGCGTTCGCGTATGGCTCCGGCGTGCTCATCCTGGCGGTCCTGCTGGCATGCTATATTCCGGCGCGGCGAGCGACAAGGGTCGATCCCTTGGAGGCGCTTCGGCAAGAGTGAGTGGGCCTCAGTCCAGGCATGAACGGCGTCCAGTTCCACGCGAGCTTTATTCGCTATTATTTGCTGGTGGTGCACGAACCCGATGCGCAACAGACCGCCCAGCACCTCCCGGGTGAACTTCGACGCGTGCCAGACGTAAGCGACCTGAAGACTCGGCACGAGTTTCGCAAGCAGGATCAATAGTTTAGGATCGAAATGTCGGGTTTGTCGGGTTTTTTATAGGAGGAGAGAGGTTCCAGGGATGCGAGCGGTTTTCAGTGGGCTCGGGGAACCGCGCCGCCGGCGTCCGAATTTGGACTCCAATTGGACTCCAAAACGCAGTCTGCGATGACTGTCTCGGTTGTAAGTCTATGAGGAATTTGGTCGGGCCGCCGAGATTTGAACTCGGGACCTCTTGCACCCCAAGCAAGAAATATCAATCACTTACAGACAGGCCGCAATGAAAACAAAAGACTTGAGTCCACGTGATTTAGACGCCAAACGGACGCCAAAAACGTCGGGCCTGGACCTTTAGGACTCCGCGCGGACTCCAGAACCACCCTGGAAGCGCTGACCAGACTCATCTCGCGAGGGTCTGCGGCAATCGGGCGATGTGCAGCGATCACTCTACCGCGGGGATCTCCTTCAGTAAGGATGAACACCATCGTGATGTTCCCCCAAGGAGCGCTCGACGGCGCAACTGCTATACTCGTATGTAGAGTCGTTTTCGAAACGGCCGCCAGACGCCTATAATCTTTTCGGTATGGAGTGGGATTTGGCAACGTGCGAATGCTTCGTGCGTTGCGGGCCTGCGCTCAGGGCTGCCGAGGCTGTCCCATTGACACCTTGCGCCCCGTGATAAACTCACCTTCAATGTCAACCAATCGCGGCCGCAGCGGTAGCCTGCGTTGTCGTACAGCCACCGCCCTGTTCGACGATTCACGGCAGCAGGATTTGACATGCTGAAGATTCCCGAAGACCATCGTGCCGGTTTGGCAAAAATCGCGCGGCTGTCCGACGCTGATACAGCGGCGTTAATCTCGGCGATAGCCCATTCACCGGTCCTCAGGCCTGCCGAAAAGCTCGTCCCGAGGATCAAAGATCAGACTGCGCTATCCGAATCGGACCTTGAGCTGATCATCGAAACGTTGCTCGCGCTGCATGCAGTGCGCGCGAGCAACGAAATCCCAGCCGCGACTTTCACTCGTGACGTCTGCAATGCGATGCAGGTCGGCGCTGAGAATGGCGCAGTCCTGTCGGGTGAAGAATGTGAGACGCTGCAGCGCCGCATCTCAGTCTTAATGGGCCTCGATTCCTTGGCGACGTCTTCAAAGGCAGCTGAATTGCAGTTCGAGCACGAACGAGTGTTTGATCGTGCGCGCATTCTTTCCGATATCAGGACCGTATTTGGTGAAAGCGTGGGCGATGTAAAGGGTGCGGTAATAACGCACGAACTGAAGATCAGCTATGTCCATGGATCCGAGGTCGAGGAGCTCTATCTTGCACTCGACGAACAGGACCTGAGCGAACTGAAGCAAACCATCGATCGCGCCTTAGGAAAGACGCGGACGCTCGAAAAGATACTCGATAAAGCTGGAGTAAACAACCTTGACGCCCACCGCGACTAAAACGCCTCCTATAACATACGCCCGCCGCGGCCGATTGATCGGTTGTCGCGGCTGGTGCAATCCGCAGGACAAGAAGCGGCACAAGAGTTTGAAGATGCCAAGGCGCTCCGTAATGTCCGGGATGGGAGTTGCTGGCACTGCTGCGCCTCTGGTCGATGAGCCAGAATCCAAGCTCTTTAGCTCGCTTGTACGTCAGTGGAAAGATGAGACGCTGACCCTCTCGTCAATCGAAGAGATAGCACTCCATCCCGCCTACCAACGAATAATTGGAATGGGTCCCGCAGTTGTTCCGTGGATCCTGCGCGAACTTGAAGCTGAGCCTGATCAGTGGTTTTGGGCTTTGCGAGCGTTGACGGGCGAGGACCCCGTGGATCCTGGCGCGCGGGGAAGGATTGCTGAAATGTCCCGGTCTTGGCTGAGTTGGGCACGTCATCGTGGGATTCGCTGGTGAGCTGCACGATCACTAGCCTTGATTCGACGCTGTACAACTGCGTCGCATGGGCGGCGGGCGACTCTGATCGTTTTTGGTGGCCCGATTCGCAAGGGATTGGGTACTGGCCACAGAACGCACCAAGGGAAGTCACAGCGAACGCGTTTATCTCGGCATTTCTGACGCTCGGTTACGAACCGTGCGAGGGCGGTCGTTTAGAGCCAGGGTTTGAAAAGATTGTCATCTACGAACTGCACGGCAAACCCACGCACGCTGCACGTCAGTTGGAATCCGGCCGATGGACGAGCAAGCTTGGAAAATGGGTTGATATCGAGCATGACACCCCAGAAGCCGTAGTGGCCTTTCCAAAATGCGCTAACTATGGAAGGCCAATCCAGTTCCTAAGGAGGCAGCGCCCAACATGACGCGGCGAGTTCAGCCTCTATTGGATCAAGGGAGATGCAAGCGGCCGATCCCCACCGTTTCCCGAAGACGGCACTTCACGTGAGGGAACTGAAGCCTCGGTTACAGCCGTTTGGCTCGCGGCAGCGAGTTTTTTCTGGATGCGCCGCGTCAGCTCGTTCTGTCGCTCCGGCGTGACGAAGGTGTATTCGCCCGTCATCTCCAGGTTGCTGTGGCCGGCGATTTTCGATGCTTCGATGGCGCTTCCGCCGACTTGTTGCCTCCACGTGATGTTAGCGCGGCGGAATGAGTGGGGCCCGAGGCCAGGGAAATCACAGTGCTCCTCCTCGGCCGCTAAATGCAGGGCGTCCCGGACGCCCGAATCCCACAGCGGCCGTCCCGTCGCCCGCTTTTGATGGAAGACCCACGACTCCGGCGTCGCAACCTCAGCGACGGATCTCGCCCGGAACCGCTCGACCAATTCTCCAATCCCCAAGAGGCGCCGGCTGCTGTCGCTCTTAGGCCGTCCGACATCTTGGTGCCAAACGCGCTGTTCGATCTTGATCGTGCCGGCTTTCAAATCGACGTGTTTCCACTTAAGCCCCAGGACTTCGGAGATTCTGGCTCCAGTCGCGATGCAGGTTTCAATCACGAGTTTATTGGGGTCATCGAGTCGGGCCAGGACTCGCGCCGTCTCGTCGAACGACAGTACCCGCCGCTCGTGCTTGTGGTACTTCTTACCGAGTTTCGCCTTGCTGACGGGACTGCGCTTGCCTTCTTCCCAGAGGCCGTGGCCCTCGGCGTAAGCATAGATGCGGTTCATGATGGCGCGTACGCCGTGCATCGTCCACCAGGAATCGGAGGTCGTGTGAAGCCAGTCCTCGATAGCTTGCGGCTGAAGCTGGTTGAGACGGAGATCCCCCCACCGGGGAACGATGTATTGGTTAAGGTAGAGGGTTTCCTTCTCGCGGGTCGGCTTGGCAATTTGATCTGTCCGACCGAGGTAGCCGCGCTCGTACATCGCCGCCACTTCGGAGAACAGCGCGACACCGGTGGCGGCGACGTGCTGGACGGCTTCCTCCGTAGTCGGCGCATTCACCTTTGCCAGGAACTTGTCGCGCTCGATCTCGGCCTGCTTCTTGGTGATGGCGCCCTCGCCTTTGCTGGGCGCGATCTCGCGGTAGCGGCGGAGCACCTTGACCGAGCCGTCGGACTGGATCTCGTCGTCGTAATAGCGAAAAATCCACGGCCAACCGGCTCGGTCTTTCCGCGGCTTCACTCCGGGGTGTTGAACGCGCGCCTTCACATGTAGGCCTCCAGCCAGCATGTGGAGGTTACCTTCGACTTCTAACATCGTTCAAGTCCAACCATTGCGGCCAATTACGTGCCCTTACCAAACTATTTCTCTTGCGGCTCACATGCCGTCTCAGAATCCTCACAATACTCAGAATTGCCCTCCCGCTCGCAATCCTGGCTCCGGCGCACCCATCTCGGGTTCACTTCGTAGGTTGGGCTCGGATGCCTGCCGGGCCCGCCAGTAGAAGTCTCCTGCCGCTGTCGGATGAAACCGCGTTCCACCAGGACCGTTAGGGGAGCGTCAACATCTGTGGCTCGCCTGAAAGCGCCTCGAGCGCTCTGGTGCACATCACGCTTCGTGAACGAATCAAGGCCCTTGTGCTCGACCCACCTTAAGATGCCCCTCGCGTTTTCGACGTTTTCGTCAGCTCCCATCTCCGCGAACGCCGCTTTTGCATGGGGGATCAGGTACATACCGATGCTAATCGCGCGATCGATAATCGCCTCCGAAATCGGTACCTTCCAGGGAGCGTCAGTTCCGACAAGATCGGCCATGTGCAGAAGGCCGGCGATCCTTACTACCGCGCCGACGATCTTGCCACCCCAGTCGGTCATCCTGCCCAATTCACCGAACTCAGAAAGCCGAGGCTCCAGCCATGCCTCGAAGCGCTGCAAACGCGCCCGCCCGCCGGGATCGAGGGTCAATACGTGGGGGCAGGGGTCCCCATTCTGATCCTTCGCGAACGGGATATGCAACAGCGCGAGCACTTTGTCGTGATAATCGCCGAGTACCGATTTGGGAGCCGGCGGCGGGTTGATGTTGCGACGCCCCAACAGGCTTGCGGGTAGCGCGTAGAGGAATCGGGCAAGCAGACCGCGGCCGCGGAACTCCGGCTTCTGCGCGAGACCCCGGATTACATCCGGCTGGACCGCCAGCCCCACGGTTAGGGCTGGCTGCTGAACGAACTCCGGCGGACGACCCACTCGATCCACCCTGAGTGGGTCGCCAGCATGACCTTTGAGGTAGACGCCAAAATTACTGGTGGTCTTGGCCGAGTAGCGGCCGGCCATGAGGTCGAACACATCGCCCTCAGCACTCATCACCGCGATGCGCCCTCCGTGATCTCGAAGAAGGCCCGCCAATTTCTCCGACGTGCAGTCGTCGACGATGCACCGCGTCGGAACTGCCAGCACTGTTTCTGTCAGTTCGGCAGCCAGGGCGCCTGCCTCCCGCGCGAGGTCCTCGCGTCTCTTCCCTGTGGCTGTGACTGCTTGCTCCTGGAGCCTCTTGAGTGTAGCCTCTTTGATCTTGAATGCTGTCTTCGCTTGAGCCACCTCGCCCGCCGTCCGCCTGGCTTCGAAGCGCTCGTACTCCTCGATCGGTCGCGTCACCGCCGCGAAGACCGCCGTTTTCCGGTTTCCAGGTGGCAACGCAGTCACCGTGAAAACATTGACCGGTTCACAGTAACCATCTTTGACCTGAACCACTACCTTTTTCGCGCAGGCAGCGGCAATCACGGAAAGGGCGAGTAGGGCGGCGAGGTCGGCAGGTGTCTGGGTCGCGGTAGCTAACGCCACGACGAAGTCTCGTAACCACGCTGCGAGGTTTTCGGTGGGGAATTGCGGCAGGTCGAAATGATGGAAAGGAATGGGCGGGTCCCACGCCGAGTTCGCCACCGAACCCTCCGTGGCTTCGCCGGCGCGAGCAGGTCCGCGGCCCGGTTCGACCAGATCACGGAGAGAGTGCCAGTTCTTTTCGCTGCAACTTTGATGCAAGCATTTGTAGACAAGGGCGCCATTCCGAAGTTGGAGAACGACAGGCCTTAGATGCGCCGGATTGAACGGGCACGCTGACAACGTCCATCGGCGACCGCCTTGGTAGGACTCGGGGCCCTTGATTACATCCAAACCACTCGTTACGAGCCAACGATCGATGTCGAATGAACTACGTGTCGATGCCTTCCTCTCCGCAGCTTGTTCTCCCTCGCCAGTGGAAACCTCGCCGGCCAATTGTTCCAGGCGCTCAATCGCCACCGGCACGATTCGCTCAGGATCATCTATGATGCGAGCCCGCCGGTGCGGGCGGTCAGGCATCGGCTCGCCCTTACAGGTCAGGGTGCCGTAAAGCTTGCAGATGCGTGCAGTGGTGGCCGTGCTCTCGTCGATTATCACGACCGCATCGCTGAAGCGCGCCGCAAGAGCGTGTAGGCACTCCTTCACCAAGTCGGCTGCACGTTCGAGGGACAGTGGGGGCAGCCGATAGAGCAAGTGACCGCCATTTCCTGAATCGGCGCAGATCGGCTCAGGCCATCCCCGATCGCTGAGATACCGCCTGATTACGGCCACGCGGTCGAGGGCAGCGCTGTGCTCGGCGTCGGTAGCAGAGATCCCGGCTGGTCGGACGGCATCTGCATCGATGTACAGCCATCGCCGCTCCAGAATGTCGGCATCGGTGGTGGTGTTTTTCAACCTCGCCAGGATCCGGTTATTTGCGCGGGCGAGCAGCACCGGATTGAGCTTGTTGAGCACCACATAAATGCCCTCCGTTCGCCCGTCCAGCCACCGAACAGCGTCGGCTATCGCCTTCTGGTTCTCGAAGTTGAAATAGCCGGCATAGGTGGCGCCAGCCCGATGTTCGGTTCGCCCGACGTTCAGCGCTCGAATTTCTATGACGTCGCCGGGCTCGAACAGCGCGCCGATGGCGCGGAGCGCTTCGTCGGCAGCTTGCTGGTTAGTCGTGACAGCCGTCTCCCTGGGGGTCACCCGTTTGCCCCCACGTCAATTCCAAAGCCCCGCGCGATAGCAAACGCGATGGCCCGCGGCTTGGATGCGTCGCGCGCTTCGCCTATGGTCGTTCCGATGCGGACGCGGACCCAGAAACCCTTGCTGTCATTCCCCATTGCGTAGTCACTAGGCTTAGCCTTCTCCAGCAGCTTGAATGCATCGCCGAGGTTCTCGGTGGGCTGAAACCGCCAGCGAGGCAGCCAGCGTCGGCCCCCCAGCAAGAACCGATCGGGGCCAACTCGCCAGCCCATGATGCGCTCGGCCAAGAGCGCCGTTAGCTGATCACTGGTCATGTCGCGCTCCACTGGTCACAGCCAGGCTCTTAATCCACGCCACAACCTCCTCGACGTCATAGCGGATTGAGCCACAGATTTTGTAGTACCGGGGGCCACGGTTGAACAGCCGGTGCTTTTGCCAAGTCCGACGAGAAATCCCGGTGAGCTGTTCGAGCTCTATCTCGGAAACAAAGCGTCGCTGAAGCTGGAAGGAATAAGTTTCTTTACGCCGCATTACGCTGCCAGAATCTCATGGCAGCGCTGCTCGGACGAGTCCGAGCTAGTCCGAGCGGGTCCGAGTTGAGAGTCCGAGAGCTTCGGCGTCGTCCTTGATCGCTTTTTCAATCGCGGCGATCTTCGGGCCACTAACCCTGCCCTTAAGTGACTTGCCGGCGGCTCGCGCTGCTTTCCAGTCGAACACGGTGGTCCGACCAAATCTGTGGTCACCTGCCCATTTCTCCAACGTCGTCGGCCGTTTCTCAAGAATGGCTTCCAGAAGGGCCACATGCGCGTCCTTTGTTGACGGAAGCCCTACCTCGGTGTCATGCTCGGACGGCGGTGGCCCGTCCAGCCGAGCTGGATCCGGCGTAATCTCCTCATCAGGTTTCGCCTCCGGGTCTCGGAAAGGAGCTTGCGGCGTGGCACCTTCGGGCGCCGGCGTTTCGCCACTGTCTGCGCAAGCCACCGTCTCCTGCAGCATTTGGGCGGCTCTGGCTTCCCAGTGAGGAATCGTTTCTTCCAAGAGCATACCGATCAAACGGCTCTCCAGTCTCTTCGTGGATGAACTGGGACCCGGCACAACCTCCTCCGCAATCATCAACCATAGTACGTGCCGCATTCTCACGAGTTCTGGGGGCCGACTAACTTCGCCGACAATCTCCGCAACATAACGAAGCGAGGCGTAGAACTGGCCACGGATTGGCCCGCAGACGTCGGCGACAACTGACGCCGAGCATTCTGATCTGAGCCACTTCGCGTAGTCCTCTGGGTCACGGCCAACGGCCCAATGTTCAAGCTCGGCGCCGGCTATCTTGTCGAAGACCTGTTGCGCATACTCCGAAAACACAGGCCACAAACACCGTTCTAGTTCTTCGCGTCCCTGTGGCTTGGTACGCTGAATAACGTCCGCTGCGTCCTTCCGCAGTTTGGCAATTGCATCGAGCCTCGCGGCCTTCACCGGCCGAAGGAAGGGAGGACACTCTAAGGCATCGGCTGCGTCTTCGCGCCAATCTACCCGCTGTGCGGGAATCCAACCCACGAGAGGGTCCGAGGTGCTCAGACCGGGCGCGGGAGGCCCTCCGTCAAGTTCGGCCTGTTCCCTCGCGGCGGTTTCGAACTGGCGCGCATCACGCCGTCGGCAATAGTCAGCCGACGCACCGCAAACGTCCCCGATGATTGCTGTAGTGGTGCTCTCCCGGATTGCTAAATTGGGGCCATCCCGCTTAAGCAGGTCAAGCCACCGATCAACGCTCGCGCGTGCGCCCGAGTATCCGAGTTCCTTGGTGGCACTCCTGGCGATCCTCTCAAACTTCTTATCGATGCCGTGGACTGGCCCCCCCGTGATTGCGAGCAGCCATTGCGAACCATCAAACCTGCCGCCCGCAAACCACCGGGCCTCCAGTTTGCCATCGCACGCCTTCTGAAGTCCCCGGAAGCGCAGCGCAATCCGCAGCCAGGCACCCGTGCGCTTCGGTCCCTGCGCGACTCCCGGACGCGAACGTGCAGTCAACGGGGCTGAATCTGCGGGAATCTCAGGCACGTTGCCTGCTGAATCCGCACGCTCTATTACCTCCGCCAATGCGCAATCCTCAAGCGAGGGCCATCCCTCTTCCCACAGCGCCGACTGGAACTCACGATAGCCGAGCCGGAAGTCGGAGTAGTACCGATGCTTCGGAACGAACTGATCCCACGTCTGCTTCACAACTCGCTCTCTGAGTTCGCGCACATCCTGTACTTCGGACACCGTTTCTGTTAATGTCGCCGCGGCCCAGACGCGAGCGTCTTTAAGTAGGTCCTCTTGTCTTCCAACTTCAGGGCCATTTCTGCCAAGATGCCGGGCATACTGCGCGCTACGATCCGCGTTCCGCCTCATACGCTTTCGCCACGAGTCGGAAAACTCCAAAACTGCCGGGAGCTGGATGGAAATGACAGGACGCTTCGCGTCGGATTGGCATCCCTCCGCCTCCGATTGCTCATTGGCATCCGTTGCTTCGCTGTGCCCACCGGCGTGATCAGTTCCGTCTTCCGATGCACCAGCCGCGGAATCCTCCTTGGAGGACGTCGTGCATGAAGGGCTCGTCGGCAGCATGGAGTGAACCTGCCACGCGTTTATATCGCATTCCGCGCGCAGCTCGTCTATCAGGTCTTTACCCTCCCGGCCATACCTTGTTAGAACCGGTCCAATCAGGTTCTCGACCTTCGCGAGGAAGTCGTGAATGCACTCGGCGCGCGCCGCGTCCGTTTTCCGCCAGAGCGCGTTTACGTATGCAACAAAGACAACGCCGGCTGAATCTATCCGAGCGTCATTCTCTGGCTGAAGCACCCAATAACTGTCATGTAGCGATTCAGCTAGCTGCCGCCGATTGACCGCAGCAGCGCCTTGCGCGACTATCGCTATAGTTGAAGCTTCGGCTGCTCTGATCCGTGCTCGTTCTTCTTGATCGAATTGGTCGAAAAGCTCGGCGAGAAAATCCCCCATCACTCCCTCAGTGGATTCCCTCGTCCTTCAGCCGGGCCATCCAGCAGGCAGCGCAGCACCTCAACCATGTGCCCGCCTCCCGATTCCTGCGCGGCTACGGACTGCCGAATCAGGTCCATTTGCGCGGCCTGTCCGGGACCGAGTTCCGTCCCGCGGCAGGCATCAGCGACCAGGTTCAGCAGGAAGTCGCCGTGGCCGCGTATTTCCCGCTTGCTGCCATCAGCGAAGTAAAGGACCACTGGATCCTTGATAAATCTGGCTTCCAGCGCCCGGACGCGCTTTTCAATTCTCACAGTTCACCACCCATTCGTGGCTCATGCCGTCCCAAACTCCGCCACTTGGAAAAGGAGGCCGCCAGGGGGCGGAGCCTTTCGCCGGGTTCATGAGGCCCGACTAGGCGGCCGACAACAATTCTACCCGGATTTGTTTCCGAAAGACAGACCGGTCGCATCAGGCGACACCGGAGGGCCGCCGCGGCGTCCGCTTCCCCAAAATGACGCCACACGTCGCGCCCCGTTCGCCCACGCTACGCCGTCTGCGCCCACCGCGACCAACTTGGCCACTCGGTGGCATAGGCGCGTCGTGGGCCCAACCCGTACGGCTGGCACGGGCAGCCCGACTGCTACCGATATTGCGGAATAACGCCGCCAGTCGTGCACTGCGAGGACTCGGTCGGTTTGATCGGCGGTGCGCGTGGTGCTCAAATAGCACTCAGCATATATGCGCAGCATTTCTCTGAACTGACATGGATCAGGCAACGCACAACAAAATCGTCTCCTTTATATGGGGCATCGCCGACGATGTTCTGCGAGATCTCTTCAAGCGAGGCAAGTATCCCGACGTCATCCTGCCCATGTGCGTAATCCGGCGCATGGACGCCGTTCTGGAACCAACCAAGCGGAAAGTGCTCGACACCAAGAAGATACTCGACGAGGCGGGTATCACCGAACAGCGCGCCGCGCTCTGCGATGCCGCGGGCCAAGCGTTCTATAACACCTCCAAGTTTACGCTACGCGATCTGAAGTCCCGCGGTAGCCAACAGCAGCTCCTCGCGGATTTCGAGGACTACCTGAACGGCTTCTCGCCCAACGTCCAGGACATCCTCGACAACTTCAAGTTCCGCAACCAGTTGCAAACGCTGTCCAAGGCCGACGCGATTGGCACGCTGATCAACAAGTTCCTCGACCCCGACATCGATCTCTCACCCGCTGGCATCGATAACCACTCGATGGGCACGGTATTCGAGGAACTGGTTCGCAAGTTCAACGAGGAGAACAACGAAGAGGCGGGCGAACACTGGACGCCGCGCGACGCTGTCCGACTGATGGCGAATCTCGTGCTCCTACCGATCAAGGACAAGATCAAGTCCGGCACTTACCTTCTCTACGACTGCGCTTGCGGCACGGGCGGCATGCTCACCGTCGGCGAGGAGACGCTGACAGAGATCGGAGCGCAGCGCGCCCAACAGGTCAAGAGCGTGCTCTATGGCCAGGAAATCAACCCCGAGACGTACGCCGTCTGCAAGGCGGACATGCTGCTGAAAGGCGAGAGCGCCGACCACATCGTCGGCGGCGCGGAATGGTCCACACTCTCGCACGACGCTTTCCCCGCGCTGGAGTTCGACTTCATGCTCGCCAACCCACCTTACGGGAAGAGCTGGAAGAAGGACCTCGAAGCAATGGGTGGCAAGGACGGCATGCGCGACCCGCGGTTCAAGGTGATGCACAAGGGCGAGGAACTTTCGCTCGTCACGCGCTCCAGCGATGGCCAGATGCTTTTCCTCGCCAACATGGCCTCGAAGATGAACGCCAGGTCCGCCCTCGGCAGCCGCATCGCAGAGGTTCACAATGGCTCGTCACTCTTCACCGGCGACGCCGGTCAGGGCGAGAGCAACATCCGCCGCTGGCTCATCGAGAACGACTGGCTCGAAGCCATCGTCGCACTGCCGCTCAACCTCTTCTACAACACCGGCATCGCCACTTACATCTGGGTGCTGTCCAACAAGAAGCCCGCGCACCGCAAGGGCCAGGTGCAGCTCATCGACGCGACCCAGTGGTTCAAGCCCCTGCGTAAGAACCTCGGCAAGAAGAACTGCGAGCTCTCGCCCGAGGACATCGAGCGCATCAGCCACACCTTCCTCGACTTCAAGGAAACACCAGAATCCAAGATTTTCCCCAATGCCGCCTTCGGCTACTGGAAGGTCACGGTCGAGCGGGCGCTGTGCCTGCATAGCCAACTCACCCTCAAGGCCATCGAGTCGCTGCGCTTCACTTCGGGCGACGAAGCCCTGCGAGCCACGCTCTACGAGGAGTTCGGCGATGACTTGTTCACCAACTTCGCCAAGATCTCCGCCGCGTTGGAGAAGCGCCTCGCGGACTGGGGCAGCGACGACGACGAAGATAGCGATGAAGACGAAGAGGGCGGCAGCACGAAGAAGGGTCTGCCCGAGAAGAAGAAAAAGAAACTGCTCGACCCCAAAACGTGGGAGCGCGATGGCCGCCTTGTCGAAGTCACCACGAAGCTGCGCGCGGCGCTGGGCGAGATGCTTTTCGAGGACCACAACGTATTCCGCGACCGCGTGGATGCGG
>Ga0187867_10002919_pt1 | contig 13919 bp, 10 predicted proteins | sample June2016WEW_13_1_FD_132976 | JGI IMG/M metagenome (GOLD analysis project Ga0187867, IMG submission 132976) | Peatland microbial communities from SPRUCE experiment site at the Marcell Experimental Forest, Minnesota, USA - June2016WEW_13_10 | ecosystem: Environmental > Terrestrial > Soil >... | reverse complement strand
GCTGAATCAGGAATTCAACTCGCTCGACGCCCAGCGAGAGGCAGGCGAGGCTTACATCCTCAGCCAGAAGCACGACGGCTGGACCCTGGTGCCGACCCAATACAGCGACGGCGGGTACACAGGTGCCAACATCGAGCGGCCCGGCGTGCGGCAACTGCTGGCCGACATCGAGGCCGGCAAGATCGACTGCGTAGTCGTTTACAAGGTGGACCGCCTCAGCCGTTCGTTGATTGACTTCGCCAGGATGATGGAACTGTTCGAGAAGCGCGGCGTCTGCTTCGTCTCCGTCACGCAGCAGTTCAACACGAAGGCGTCGCTGGGCCGGCTGACTCTGAACATCCTGCTGTCCTTCGCCCAGTTCGAACGGGAGATCATCTCCGAACGCACCCGCGACAAGCAGGTCGCCGCGCGGAAAAAGGGCAAGTGGACCGGTGGGCACATTCTGCTCGGCTACGATCTGGACTCGCGCGCCGGGAAGTTGGCCGTCAACGCTGACGAGGCCGATAGAATCCGGGAGATGTTTCGTCTCTATCTGGAAGGCACGCCGGTCATAGAAATTGTGCAGCGGTTCGACAAGCTGGGCTGGCGCAACAAGCAGTGGACCACGCAGGAAGGCAAACTCTATGGCGGCAGCCCCCTACGCCGGTGCCACATCTACAAACTGCTCGGCAACGTCCTCTATACCGGGCAGGTCAGGGTCGGCGACGAGATATTCCCTGGCGAGCACGAGGCCATTATCGACCAGCCGACCTTCGAACTCGCCCAGGTGAAGCTCAAGGACAACACGTGGAAGTCCGGCAACCCTCACCGCATAAAGATGGACGCGCTGCTGCGCGGGATGATCTACTGCTCATGCTGCGGCTCGGGCATGTACTCCACGTACTCAGCCAACAAGGAGCGCCGCTACCGCTACTACGTGTGCTACCGGTCGCAGCAAAAGATAGAAGGCTACTGCACGTCACGGTCGGTGTCCGCACCCTTGGTCGAGGATGCGGTCGTCGAGAGCATACGGCGCGTGGGCGTCCACCCAGACGTGCTCGCCGAGACAGCGGTCGCGGCGCGCCAGCGACTCGCAGAGATCGTCACAGGCCTACGCGGGGAACTGAACACGACAAACGGTCGCGTCAAGAATCTGAAGTCTCAGGTCGCCCGGCTCCGAAACCCGGAGGCGCAGCGATTGGTTGAGATCCGGGAACAACTCGCTGCCGGCGAAGCCCGCGCAGAGGAGCTTCGCAAAGAGATTCTACGCCGGGAAAAGCAGCGGATCGATGAAAAGGAACTGCGGCGAGCAATGGACTCCTTCGAGGAGGTGTGGAAGACCATGAGCCTGGAAGAGCAGCGAAACCTGCTGCGCCAACTCGTTGAGAAGGTCGGTTACGACGGCCGGACCGGCAAGGTCACGGTCAGTTTCAAATCGGCTGGGGTGAAGGAACTGGTTCAGAAGGAGGCAGTACGATGAACGCCGTCAATGGGACGCTGCAGGTCGAAGTCAGCATTGCCCCAGCGAAGGGACGCAATGGCGGCCAGCGTCGTAGCACCGCCGGGCCCAAGTTGCCCGACCCGCCGCGCGTTCCGCGAATCGCGCGCCTGATGGCGCTCGCAGTCAAGTTTCAAGACATGGTTGACCGGGGCGAGGTGCGCGACTACGCCGACCTTGCCCGGCTCGGCTTAGTCACTCGGGCCAGGCTGACCCAGATAATGAATCTCATGCTGTTGGCACCGGACATTCAGGAGCGGCTCCTGGACGGTGCGCTGGGGCACTCCTTTGGTTCAGAGCGGCATCTCCGGCCTGTCATACGGAATCTGGATTGGTCGGCGCAGAGAGCGCTCTTTGCCAAACTGATTGAGCCCGCGTGACATCAGCCGCGTGCCCTCAGGCTCCCCGTGCGTTCCCATCGTTCGTTAGTCAGCCGTAAGCGTGAAAACCATATCTGTCACGAAGCGCCTGAACGATTCGTTCTGGACGAACTGCTTATACAGTTCCGTGTCGTCCTTCAGCAAGGTGACCATGATCCGTCCCAACGCTTTGTCATGTTCCATCCTGGCCGTATTCGGCGTGTTCTTCTTGGCGTTTTGATAGCCCTGATCAGCCGCTACCTTCGGGGCGATATCATCAGTGATTCGCTTCGCCACGCGGTCGCCATCAGCAAACAGCGTTCCAAAATGCTCGTTGAAGTTCTTCAGGATGTTGCTTAGGCGATCCAATTCAGGCTCGGGCTTACGACCACCTCCAGAGGTCGGCACCGGACCGATTTCGGCGTCCGCATCCGGCAGACCGATCCGCAGCGCGGCCTTCTTCTCCGCCCGGTAGCTGTCCATGTCGATGGCTTCCAGGATGCCCTTCGACAGATCCTCATCGATGGGCGCGGGCAACTTCGGGATCAAGAACGCGAGCAAAATGGAGAGCTTCTCCCAACTGGCGTTGTTGTAGGGCAGGATCGAGGCGAGAAACTCGTAGGTGCGCGTGAACGTCTTGGCCTTCCCTTTGAAGGCCACTTGGCCGTTCTCGTCGAGTTGCGCCTGGTAGACAGCCACGCACGCGTCGAGGATCGGATCGAGGAACCTCTCGCGACTTGCCCCCTCCAGGTAGAGGCGCACCAAGGTCTCGACCTGCTCTGCCGAATACACCTGATAGCTGTCGAGCGCCGCCTTCAGATCGTGCAGCTTGTTCGGGTCCGTTTCCTCGCTCAGAATTGTGGTGCGGTAGTAGTCCGAGAACGCCTTCGTGATCGTCTCGGTGTTGTTCATGAAGTCGAGGACGAACACGTCGTGCTTCTGAGGGTGGGCGCGGTTGAGCCTCGACAGCGTCTGCACCGCCTTGATGCCAGCCAGTGCCTTGTCCACGTACATCGTGTGCAGCAGCGGCTCATCGTAACCAGTCTGGAATTTGTCGGCGCAAATCAGAAAGCGATAAGGATCTTCCTGGATTCTATCGGGGATATCAGCGCTGGGGAAGCCGTTCAGTGAAGACTCGGTGACCTGCGCTCCTTCGTATTCGCGTTCGCCGGAGAACGCGACAATCGCCTGACAGGGGCTCTTGCGCTCCCGCAGGTACTCGCGAAAGGCGTGGAAGTATTGAATCGCCCGCTCCACACCACTGCAAACCAGCATCGCCCGAGCCTGGCCACCGATCTTGTTCAAGCCAATCACGTTTTCGTGGAAGTGGTCCACCATGATTTCGGCTTTGATCCGGATTGCGTGATCGTGGCTCTCCACGTACCGGCGCAACTTCTTCTGGGCCCGCTTCGTGTCGAATTCCGGGTCGCCCTCGACAGTCTTGATCAGCTTGTAGTAGCTGTCCACGGGCGTGTAGCTCTTCAACACGTCGAGGATGAAGCCCTCCTGGATGGCCTGCTTCATCGTGTAGCTGTGGAAGGGCCGGTGTTTCACCTTGCCGCCCTCACCGGCATACGGCACGCCAAACAATTCCTCGGTCTTGTTCTTCGGCGTCGCGGTGAAGGCGAAATAGCTAGCGTCCTTGAGTAGCTTTCGGGAGGCCATGCGTTTTTCCAAGGCCTGGTTAATCTGATCTTCGGGATCTGCCTCCTCGGCATCAGCCGTCCCTTTCGACAACGCGGAGCTCATGGCCGCGGAGGTTCGGCCCCCCTGGCTCGAATGAGCCTCGTCTATCAGGATGGCAAAGCTCCCGGCTCGATGTTCGTCGCCGATCTCATCGAGGATAAATGGGAACTTCTGCACCGTGCTGATGATGATCTTCTTGCCGCCCTCGATGAACTTGCGCAGATCGCCGGAGTGCTCTGCGTGCCCCACCGTCGCGCCCACCTGTGCAAACTGCTTGATGGTCGCCTGGATCTGGTCATCCAGGATGCGCCGGTCGGTGACCACGATAATCGAGTCGAACGCAGGATGACCGTCCGTGCGGAGGCCAATGAGCTGGTGGGCGAGCCACGCGATGGAATTCGACTTCCCGCTGCCCGCGGAATGCTGGATCAGGTACCGCTTGCCGGCTCCGTTCCAAGCCACGTCGGCGAGCAGGCGCCGCACCACCTCCAGTTGATGGAATCGCGGGAACACCTGCTTTCGTTTCTTCCGGCCAGTCTTCGGGTCGGGAACCTCGACAACCTGAGCATAGTTTTCGATGATGTTTGTCAGCCCTCGCGGCGTCAGAATCCGCTTCCACAGGTAGTCCGTTTGAATGCCGTAGGGATTCGGCGGGTTGCCGGCGGCGTCCTTGTATCCCTGGTCGAACGGCAAGAACCAGGAAGACTTCCCTTTCAGCTCGGTGCACATCTTCACCCGCTGGTCGTCCATGGCGAAATGGACCATGCACCGGCCGAACCGGAACAGCAGCTCACGCGGATCGCGGTCCCGCTTGTACTGCTCTTCGGCATCCTCCACCGTCTGCTTCGTAAGGCTGTTCTTGAGCTCGAACGTTGCCACTGGCAGACCGTTGATGAACAGACACAGGTCCAGGGCACGCATTGTCTCGTCGCGGCTATACCGAAGCTGGCGGGTAATGCTGAAGCGATTGGCGGCAAACTGAGTGGCCGCCTTCTCATTGCCGGGAGATGGCGTCCCGTAGAAGAGAATCAGCTCGTGCTTGCCGTGTTTGACGCCATGGCGCAGCACGTCGATGACGCCGCGCGAGGTGATCTCCGCTTGGAGGCGGGCGAGAAACTTACGGCGTTCGGGCGTATCGCATCGAAGATCCAACTGCGCGGCGACGGTTTCTTGTGTGGCCTCAAGAAACGCGGTGAGTTGGAGCAGATCCACGGCATAATCGCGTTCGTAGTCCTTCGGGTTGCCCGGAAGCCAGCCGAAACTGGTCATGCCGTTGAAGATGAGTGTTTCCAGCCCCTTCTCCGTGGTATCGGTCCTGACCTCCGCCTCGTCGGGTTTCGCTGCCTCGATGCGCAGCACGCCTTCCTCACCGCCGACCTCCGCGAAGAATGCAAATAGCCTCGGGTCCCGCGCCTGAAAGCCCGCGACCAGAGCCTCGGCACCACCCTGCGGCAGCTCAATACGGACGCGGCAACTGTTGGCCGGCACGACCGACACGACGCGGACCTCCGAGTACGATACGCCAACATAGGCGGCGGTCATCGAGGCGAACCGTAACCGTTCGACTTCGGTCATGGAGTCCGGCGGGCAGGAGAGCACGAAATCCACCAACAATTTTTGCTCCGGTGACATCGGTGGCATCCGGTCGCGCTCCAGCGCGCAGGGCCGCTGCTTGTACTTCCGCAGCATCGACTCTGGCCACTTCTCCGCATGAGAGCGCGTGTGGCAGTTGGCACAGAGGACGATCAGGTTGATCGCGCTGTGGTCCAACGTCTTGCTCCACGGAATAATGTGGGCACGTTCGAGCGCCACAGGCTCACAGCAGGCCGAGCAGCGGTGTCGCGCCTCGAAGATAACTTCCTCGGCGATCTCCTTCGGAATGGCAGGACGATTACTCATCTTCTGCTACCGCCTCCAGTAGTTCTTCTGCTTCGTCTTCGGCCGGTGGTTCTTCAGTGACGTCCACTTCCTCCATGCGGCCAGGAAACCGCTCAGCCGCCTCGCGTACGTCAAGTCGTCCGGTGACGACGTCCGCTATCAGGCTCGCGCGATACTCGCGCAGCAAATCGACTTCCCGATGCGCGCGTGCAATGGCTGCATCTAGAGACATGGTGTGCGCGGAGATCCAAGTTGAGATCTCATCCTGTTCTTGCGGCGGTGGCAGGACCAACAGGAAATTCTTAATCCGCTCGACGTTTACGTGGGGGGAGGTTGCACCTATCGTATCGGCGGCGGCTTGCGAATAGACGTGCTGGCAATTGAGCTGCCACATTAAGAACGAACTTCGTTGCGGAGGTCGGATGCGAAACACCATCATTCGCTGCGAGATGCAGAGTTGGACCCCTGCTGGCACAAGGGCGGCGATACCGTATCTTTCGCCCTCACGGCTATAAAGGATGTCACCTTCTTGCGGTGCCAGTCGGGACGTCCACAGAGCGTATTGGTCGCCCGAGACACGGCGAACTGCTTCGATGCGGACCTTGCCAAGTTCGATGTCCGCTGTTCGGATGGCAGGAAATTGGCCATCTTCCCGATACTTGGGAGTTGCGTGTAAGCAGTCCACTATGTCGGATGTTTCGAACTTAAGGCGCGAGATACTCCAGTGCTCCGGGATGTCTCCGAGCCAAGGAATACCAGAAGACTTGAAGCGAACATTGGGCTCAAGTCCTCGGGTAACAGCTTGTTGGATGATGGCCCGCTTCTGCTCGTTCAGCAACGCGATGAGTTTCTTATTTGCCCGGATGGCGCGTTCGAGTTTCAGGTTGGCATAGTTCAGGAAACGGACGATGGCGGATTGGTCGTCCGAGGGTGGCAGCGTGATCAGAATTGGGCCGAAGCGGTCCGTGTACAGCCGGTTGAAACCAGATCCGATCCCTCTTGATGCGAGCCTAAACTGTCCGACCAAGTCCGGCGCTCTGAGGCGTTGGACGACAAAACCGACGTTGTGAGCACCAACGATCTGAAAAACGGCATAGTCAGGACTCACTAAGCCCGGCAGACTGCACGCGCCGAACATGCCGCTCCAAGCTTGCATTCGGTTCATGACGATCTCGCCGGGCCGATAGAGTTTGTATCCAACGAGCGTTTTGGCACCGTGCATCCGTTCTGACGCCTCGGTTTGCGGGATCAGGCCGCGAAGGCGGGTAAACGATAGCAGGGTGCCCTCTCCGTTTGGGGATCGGCGATCAAGTTCCCGGAGTACTGTCTTGATGCGAACTACCTTCCAGTTGCACGGAACAGCATCGAGCCATGGAACGCCGGGCTCCTTGTACTGCGGATATGGCTTGATCTTGTCAATCATTCCGCGTCCTTCTTCCGGTCGCGCCGAGGCTTTCGCTTTGCTTTTGCCGCGCCAATCTGCTTCGCCTGCTCGATGGCCTCTTCGAGGTGTACATCCACCGACTGCGGCTTCGAATCCTCAATCGCCCGGAACTTGTCGTACTCGGCTCCCGCTTTCGCCAAAGCGGCGTCGTGGGAGACGGTACCGGCGTGGGCCAACAGTTCACGCTCGCTCAGCTTGAGGAAGTCGTCCAGCTTGGAAATCCAGTCCCGCATGGCCATGGGCTTGCGGTTGCGCGCCTGGAGTTCAGCGAAGTCGAGGTAGGCGGAGACGATCAGATTCAGAGTCTCGATCTCTTCTGCCGTCAGGTAGTTCTTCGCCACGCTGGCATCCGTCCGGCGCGGCCGGCTGCCGGTCCAGGCGGTCATCCCCATGTGAGGCTTGGTCGGGTCGGCGCGCCGGGCAATGATCTCGGCTGCGGTGTGGCCATGAGCGGCCCAGTGCATTTTGTTCTGGACAACGGCGAAGAACTTCTGAGAGGCCTCCGCGCTGGGATCGTAGTCGACGCTGGTGGAATAGATATCCAGAACCTTCCGCCAGAAGACGCGTTCCGAGGAGCGGATATCGCGTATCCGGGCGAGCAATTCGTCAAAGTAATCGCCGCCGCCGGCCTGCTTCAGCCGCTCGTCGTCCATCGCAAAGCCTTTTACCAGGTACTCGCGGAGTTGAGCGGTCGCCCACTGGCGGAACTGGGTGCCGCGCGCCGAGTGGACGCGGTAGCCGACGGCGAGAATCACTTCCAAACGGTAGAACTCGATTTCCCTGGTGACGGAGCGGGCACCCTCGGTTTGAACTGTTGCAAATTTTGCAACAGTTCGGGCCGGATCAAGCTCCCCCTGGTCGAAGATGTTCTTAACGTGCTTGGAGATGACCGATTTGTCGCGCTGAAACAGGTCTGCGATCTGATTCAGGTTCAGCCAGGCGGAATCGCGGACCAGCCTAACCTGAACACGAGCCTGCCCGTCTTCCGTCCGGTACAGCACCACTTGCCCGGTCCCTTCCGGCGAGGCCGGCGCAGGGGGGAGACTGCTATCGTTCGATTCGGCGCTCACTTTGCGGCTCCTTCGAGGATTTCGTCCAGCAGCCCCACCGCCTCCTTCTGCACCTCCAGAATGTCGGCGCGGATCTCTTCGAGCGTGCGCAGCGGTTTCGGCTGGTAGAAATAGCGGGTGAAGGATATCTCGTATCCGGTCTTCGTGGCGTCGGCGTCAATCCAGGCGTCGGGAACGTGGGGCAGCACTTCACGCCGGAGAAAGGCTTCAATTCCGCCCGGTTCGAGTAGCGGCACTTGTTCGGTGTCGCGCAGCTCGGAATCGGGCTCGAACTCCACAACACACCGCTTTCCGCGCACCGTCTGTTCGTATCGCCCGTGGATCGGATCGGGCGCGACTTTCCCATGTTTGTGAATCTTGGCGAGGACGGGCACGGCGGCTTCAACGCGCCAACTCACGGCTCGGAGCAGGATCTTCGTCTCGGCACCGCTTAGCTTCAGGCCCAGGCGTTCGACAGCTTCGTTCACCCGATCCCGGAAGACGTTGTGATCTTCGAATAAGCCCTCGCCCAATTCGCGCTGCAGCCTCGCCGCAGTCTCCACAAGGCGGCCGTCCCGCTGCCAGGTGAATGCGTCCAGAAGCTTCTTCTTCTTTTTCTCGGGGATGGCGGGCTTGGCGGCACCAGCCTCTGCTTCCTCATCGTCGCCACCGTTCTCATCCGGCTTGCCCCACTCCAAGAGCCACTTTTCGAGCTTATCCCGCACGGAGCCGAAATCGTCGAACAGCGCGTCGCCAAACTGGTCGTGGATCTCGCTGCGAATGGCCTCGTCACCGGAGGCGAAGCGCAGCGATTCGATGGCCTTGCGCGTGATCTGGCTGTGCAGTCGGAGCGGACGTTCCACCACGATCTTCCAGTAGCCGAAGGCCTGGTTCGGGAAGATCTTCGACTGGGGCGTCTCCGCGAATTGCTGAAAGGTATCGCAAATCAGTTTGATATCGTCGTCCGAAAACTCGCAGTTCTTCTTGCCCAGATTCTTGCGCAGAGGCTTGAACCACTGTGTGGCATCGATCAGTTGTACATGGCCGCGGCGGCGTTCCGGTTTGCGATTGGTGAGCACCCATATATAGGTTGCGATGCCGGTGTTGTAGAACATGTTTAGCGGCAGCGCAACGATGGCCTCCAGCCAGTCGTTCTCGATCAGCCAGCGGCGGATGTTGCTTTCGCCTTGGCCGGCGTCGCCGGTGAATAGCGAGGAGCCGTTGTGGACCTCCGCGATGCGGCTGCCTGCCGGAGTGTCGTGGCACATCTTGCTGGCCATGTTCGCCAGGAAGAGCATCTGGCCGTCACTGGATCGCGTGATGAGGGAATACTCGCTGTCGTCGGCGTGCGTGATCTTGAAACGCGGGTCCCGCATCCCATCCTTCCCGCCCATCGCTTCGAGGTCCATTTTCCAGCTCTTGCCGTAGGGTGGATTGGAGAGCATGAACTCGAACTCTCCAGCGGGAAAGGCGTCGTGCGAGAGCGTGGAGTGTTCGGCGCCGCCGATGATATTCTCGGCGTGGTCGCCCTCGCCCTTCAGCAACATGTCGGCCTTGCAGATGGCGTAGGTTTCGGGGTTGATCTCCTGGCCGAATAAAAGGGTTGACGCCTGCTTGTCCCGCTCTCTGGCGAGGTCGCGTAGCGTCTCTTCCGCCACCGTCAACATGCCGCCCGTGCCGCAGGCACCGTCGTAAAGCCGATAGGTGCCCGACCGAATGGAGTCCGCCACCGGCAGGAAAACGAGGTTGGCCATGAGCCTGACCGCGTCGCGCGGCGTCCAGTGTTGGCCGGCCTCCTCGTTATTGTCCTCGTTGAACTTCCGTACCAACTCCTCAAACACCGTGCCCATGGCATGGTTATCCATCGCGGGCTGTTTCACCGAACCATCGCCATTGAGCACGGGATCGGGGCTGAGGTTGATCTCCGGATCGAGGAACTTCTCAATCAGGGTGCCGAGCGCGTCCGCCTTCGAGAGCGTGGGAATCTGGTTCCGAAACTTGAAGTTGTCGAGGATGTCCTGGACGTTCGGCGAGAAGCCGTCGAGGTAAGCCTCGAAATCCTGGCGGAGTTGCTGCTGGCTGGCGCGGGCTTTCAGGTCGCGCAGCGTGAATTTGGAAGTATTGTAGAACGCCTGTCCTGCCGCCTCACAGAGTGCAGCCCTTTGCTCCGTGATTCCGGCGGTATCCAACACCTTCTTCATATCGAGGACAGCGCTCTTCGTAGGTTCCAGCACGGCGTCCAAACGGCGCAGGACGCACATGGGAAGGATGACGTCGGGGTACTTGCCGCGCTTGAACAGGTCGCGGAGGACGTCGTCTGCAATGCCCCAGATGAAGGATACGATTTTGCTGTGTGTAGCTTGGTCCATTGGGCTGATCGTTTCGGCCGCGTGCAGCCACCACGGAGGCCAGGATGTTGTCGAACATACCATCGTATCGGAGCGCGGTACCCAATGGTGTGGAGTCGCACCGCGACGAACCGCTTAACGTCGTCTCTTCTTCTATTCCTATCCGCCCGACCGCGGATTTGTCGCCACCCTGTCAATCTGTCGGGCTAAAAGATTTCCACAACACCACCGATTGTGGCCTGATTGCCTATTCGTTATAATAGACTACAGCCATGGTTTCTAATCACGCCGATCCGTAAGGCTGACCGCTAGCTGGCGTCAAGTCCAACCCTGGGGCGGATCTTCTGTGCACCGGCGTATTGGTGCCGGGTGAGTATTGCTACAGGGGGGCTGATATGCCTCGAGCGTTCTTCGTCGCTTCGCCACCGGAGAGACTTTGCGGAGTTTCTCGGTATCCCGTCTTCTCTCATTCCTTTCGAACGATATTAACCGGCGTGGGCCATCCCGGCGAATATGTTTCCAGGGGAAAGCAGCGACGCTTCACTAGGCACTGTGACGGGAGGGGCTATGGCGTCAATCAAACTGCTTGATCCGCCCAACTACAGCGGCGATGAACGCCAGGCGCTGATCGATTTCGTGCTTGCCCTCAAGAAGTCGCACATTCAGGATTTCCTAAAGCAGGTCGAGCTAGCGAGGTCAGGTACGAAGCAGGACCTGCGGGAGCGATTTCAGGAGGCCATCGACGAAGGTAACCTCGCATACGAGCAGCTAGTGGATTTCCTCGACTCCGTGGCCCCCTGGGGGAAACAACATGTTTTTCTCTACAGCGGACCTCGGAACGATGTGCAAGCGTGGAAAGACCCCGATCACGTACACCGTCTTTTGAAGCAACACCGTCTCGGAAAGCTCTTCAACGCCAGGCTCCCCCTAATCCTCCCGGAGAAGCTCACGCTGTCGGCCGTCACGCATGCGAACGGAAGGTTGCGCGTCACGGCCGTTGAGAAGCGGGAATACACCGAGCGAACGCCTGAGCACGACGAAGAAAAGGAAACAGACAGCGGCGAGAGGATTACCCTCAAGGCCTACATGCACCACCTCACGCGCACGCTCGCGGCCTTCGATTGGGACCTGAACGCTAACGTCGCGATGCTCCAGATTACCCAGCTACAAGAGGACGGCGATTACGAGAAGGTCGCTGAGCATTTCTCTCAGCTCGTCAAGCCATGGCTCGACATCCAGCAATTCGGTGCGGTCGATCTTCGTCCTGTGATCCGCAGGCTTCACGAGATCGAGAAGAATGGTCCGGTCGAGGCACGTTCTCACGGAATCGACTATCGCTCGCTGCGAGGCAGGCGGGTCTCGGCGCGCAGCCCGAGCCCACGGGACTCGGTGCTCGGAGAGGCGTTCATAGATGATGCGATGGATAGTGTGCGGAAGAACAGCGTCGGCCACCTAGGCAATTTCTACTGGCTGGCGGACGGTAATTCGGGGCACGCGGTCAACCCCCTGACGGGCGAGGTCCACGTGATAATCGTGGGAGCGAAGTCGCGGGTCAACTTTCCAACGCCCAACACCGAGGATGTGGTGAGGTATGTTCTTCACAGAGTGCGCGCGCATAGCTGAACAACACCCGGACCTCGCGAGTGTTTTTGAGCAACTCGATTCCCAATTGAGGGCGATGGGAAACGCGGAGGTCATCCGATCTGGTGACCTGGCCAGTTTCCTGAACGTCGATCCGAATCAAATGCGCTCGGTCCTCGATATGTTCGCTCAGGAGGGAGTGCTTCGCAGCGTCGAAATGATCGAGTGCCAGTACTGTCAAATGGCGGCGCTTCGGTCAGAATACCAGGAAGCGCTGGATGAATACGACGAATACCGATGCACGAGTTGTGATCGTCCGCTCACGGATAGGACGATCCAGATCATAACGGCCTACCGCCGCGGCGAGAAGTGGCAGGAGGCCTCGAATCCAAGCGGTGGTTCTGTAGATGTCGGCCTCCGCGATGCCTCTGCATCGAGCGCGTCGATTGTTACGCTCGACGAGCAAGGGTGGTACACCCATGTCCGCCTTGCTGAATCCTTCAGCGTCGGCAAGGAGGCGCTGCGTAAGAGACTGGACAGGTATCGGGAGCACCAACTGGACGGCTGGAAGAAGCAGGATGATCGCCGTCCCAGGGAGCCAAAGTACCTGTATAGGCTCCAGGACGTGAAGGGCGTCATACAGGAACTTGCGTCCAGCGAACGTCCAGCGAAATAAAGTTCCTCGCCAGTTGGTTCGATTCAGCCACGCTCAGTAAGCCCATCCAGCGTCCAGCCGCCGTCCGCTGACAACACACTCTTCGCATAACAGCCTAATCTGCAATCGTGGAACGGGAACGGCGCTACAAGAAAAACAACACGCTTCCGGGCGTCGAACGCGGATCGCGGCTGCGCCCGTGTTACAAGCGGGCGCAGGACGCCCAGGGGCGTTGCGACCTCGTCGCCTGGTTTGCCGAGAACAAGGCTCTCAGTCCGGCTCCGCAAGAGGTGGTGCGATGAACAGACCTGCTTCGACGCACGACCTGTCAGCGTCCGAACGCCGGTTCCTGCACGAGATGCATGATGTTGGTTTTGGCCGGTTTGAGTCTCTGCGGATCGAACGCGGTGAGCTGGTACTTGATCCCTGGCCCACAACAGTGCGCGGCGTCAAGTTCGGTTCAGTGGACACGGCGGCGAACACGCCTCCTCTCGGGGACTTCGAGTTGAAAACCCAGATGGCGGAGTTCTTCGAGTACGTGCGCGCCGTAGACGCGGGCGAAATTCGCTGTCTCGAATTGCGGCACGGCCTCCCGTTTTCCATGGAAATCGAGCACCGCCCGAACGCCAACGGAGGCCGCTGTGGTTGAGACCGTTTTCGAGCGATCCTATTCCGCATCGAGTCGTCTTGCCGCTGTGAGGGCGGCGACGATTGTGACCTTGCATGGGCTGCCGACCGACTCCCGCCGCGACCTGGAACAGGAAGCCCTCCTTGAACTGTGGCGGAAACACCAAGCATATGATCCGCGGCGCGGGAGTTGGCGGACGTTCTCGGAGCGAGTTGTCGCCAACAGGATGACATCGCTGGTACGTGCGATGCGCTCGGAGAGGTCTGGCCAGTTCCGGGAAGAGCCGATTGAGAATCTCCTCGGGCTGGCAGCGCCGAACATCCGCACCGACCTACGGGCGGATGTCTCTCGGGTCTTGGCAGGCCTGTCCCCGTTCGACCGGAACGTGGCGCTTTGCTTGATCGGCCACTCGGCCATAGAGACCACCCAATGCCTCGGTGTTTCCCGCGCGACCGTTTATCGAGCCATCGGACGGCTCCGGACAGCGTTTACAAAGGCTGGCTTATCCCCGTGGGGGCGTGAATATGCATGCGACAGCGAACGGGCCTCCACCGGTGAATGAGGGAACCGGACCGGCACTCACGGATGCGGACTACGCAAGTCTCGCGGGGCGATGGATTGACAGCGAACTTGCCGCAGCAGCCAAAATCCGGCGCGTCGATTCCGGAACGGGGCGTTCCCTCGTTGGCCGACAGGATCATGCTTCGTATGAGGGACTGGCGATCCCATACTTCCTGCCGGGTGAATCCCGCATTCGTGAGTGGCGCCTGCGCCGCGACCACCCCGAAATAGAGTACAAGGACGGCAAACCAAG
>Ga0187867_10002917_pt1 | contig 13922 bp, 10 predicted proteins | sample June2016WEW_13_1_FD_132976 | JGI IMG/M metagenome (GOLD analysis project Ga0187867, IMG submission 132976) | Peatland microbial communities from SPRUCE experiment site at the Marcell Experimental Forest, Minnesota, USA - June2016WEW_13_10 | ecosystem: Environmental > Terrestrial > Soil >... | reverse complement strand
CCATGTCGGCGGCGGGAGGTTTCGGTCCCCACTCCGCATTTGCCGGATCAGGGCCGCTAGCCGATCGCGTTCGCGCCTTCGAAAAGCAAACCATCCTCGCCGAGCTAAAGCGCAACCACAACCAGATTTCCAATACCGCGCGAGCACTGGGGCTGGAGCGCTCTCATCTTTATAAGAAAGCCGAGCAGGTTGGAATTGATCTGAAAGGGGTGCGAAATGAGAGCGAACACTGAGCGTACGATACGGAAACTTCGCACAACCAAAAGGATTCCGTTCAGACTATTTAGCTTGCTTGTGTGGCTGATCGCAGTTACTGACCCGGCGTGGCCACAAACCAAACTTGAGAAAATCAAAAGCGAATACCAGGTTGCCAGCGCGGAGCTTCAGAAGCACATCGTCGATACTTGGTGGATTGATGACGATCCTCGTTCTCCCGAATTACTGGCGCGGCAATGGTCGCTCGCAGGTGAATGGGTTGCCGCATGGCTGGATGCGCACCCCACTGCCGAAGCACGATCAATCGAAGCAGCAATCTCCGAACTTGCCCCAACCGAGGATGCAGGAGACTCTTCAAGGGAATTCCTTAGCCTAGGCCGAGACACATTTCTCGTTACTGCCCCCGGCGCAATTGGAAATGTCTTCATTGTCACGAAATCAAATGGCCACTATCACCTCGCATGGAGCACGGCGCAGGCTCAGGAGGCCAGCGGTGAGCAGGCCGAGATTTTAGCCGCGTGGAGAGCGGAGAATGCCCGGGAGGGCGACCGCGGTCCGTATTGGGCTGCGTCCGGTCCCGCTGGATCGGTTATGCCCCATGTCGAGACACTCCCCGAAGACGCAAAGGGCCACGCTCGGTTTTACATTGATGGAATGTACGCGCAGAGTGCGGGCGGTACCGTCGGAAACCAAATAAGTCTCTGGCTTTGGGACGGCAAAACTGCGCACTTGTTGATCGCCCGGGCCTACACTTTCATGATTGATCAATCGGTTGGCACGCGGCTTGAAGGTGATCTTCTCAAAGTTCAGCAGAAGAAGTTCTTCCGCACTTTCTTTTCATGCGGGGGATGTGAGGAACGCCAAACAGATTGGATCGTCCGCATCACTCCCGAGGGCATCGAAGACCTGGGAGAAGTGAGTAGGGTTCCTGACCTCGATGCGGTGGACGAACTCTTCTACCGCCTGATGAAGCACAAGTCGGCCACGGACTTGGCCGCGCCCGCGGCAATCCAATCCGCCCGCAAAATATTAGAAGAGGACCAAGCAGAACATTCCGAGAAGGAATGGAAAAAGTTTCCAACGCTCGGCATGATGGGCGAATGGAATATCAAGGAAGGCCCAGAGAGTAAGGTCCTGTGTTTCTCCGCAGACGACGTTGGCTCGATCCTGTTCACCCTCAAATCGGTAGATGGCGGTCTCTTCATTACTCACGTGACAGAAACGGAACAGTCTTGCGCGAAGTAACAAGAGCCGCCTAAAACGCACCCATCCGTGCCCGGCTCCGACCTGCTTTTCCGTTTGCAATTTCCCGCCCACCCAGACGACAATCCCATCGTGACCACGACCAGCTTTTATCAGACGCCCCAGCCGGCTGCGCCCTTCCATCCTGGAGCTCTCGTCATCGCTACACTCGCCAACCCGCGCGAAAAGATCTGGGGCGCAATCCTTAATCTTTCGCCCGCCGGCCTTAGCCTCCGCGGCGTCGATCTTACTTCTTTCGACGATTTCATCAGCCAGATTCGCGATGGCGAGCCCTTCACCGCCGGAGTCATGTTCTTCCCCATGCATCGTGTCGAGCGGGTCGAACTCGATCTCCCCGAAGGTGCTATCCCGTCGCTCGCCCAGCGTTTCGCCGACAAGACAGGCCAGGACCCCGCACCCATGCTGGTCAGCGAATTCCTCCCCTCCGCGATCGACAATGCTGAGAAATCGCATTCTCCCACCGATCGCACCGGAAGCAACGTTGCACGAGATTCAGGAAAAGCCGGCGACGCGGGAGACAAGCCCCGGTGAACCTCCGCCAGATCTTAACCGCTCCCAACCAGCTCACCCTGCTGCGCATGATCTTCCTCCCGTTTATCGTCATCAATCTGGTCAAACACGATTTCAAGTGGGCGCTTGTGATCTTCGTTCTTGCCGGAATGAGCGACGGGCTCGACGGCCTCCTCGCCCGCACGCTCCATCAGCAAACCATCCTCGGCCAGTATCTCGATCCCATCGCCGACAAGCTGCTCATGAGCACCATGTTTCTTGTGCTCTCCATCGAGCATCTGATCCCTTGGAAATACACGGTCATGGTATTCAGCCGCGACATTTCCATCCTGATCCTCAGTGGCGTGCTTTTCGCAATCGCCGGACTCCGTGATTTCCGTCCCAGCATCTTCGGCAAAGCCAACACCTTCGCCCAGGTGTCAGCCGTCTTCTTCGTCATGCTGCTCCTGGTCGAGCCCGTTCGCTGGATCCAGATCGCAAGCATTACTTTCCTTCGCGCGACTTTCCTCTTCACAATCATCTCGGCGGTGCACTACGCGTTCCTGGTGCAGCACCGCCTCCACAGCCAACCGCCCTCGCTCCCGCAGCCAGCGCCAACGGCGCATTCATAAACGTCTGCTAGGGGTCGCCGGTCGCTTTGGATTTGACACTCCCGCGTGAAAATAGACAAAAAGAGTACGCGGACATGACAACGCTAGACCGGCACTCCGTCCATGCTGGGGTCACCAGGAGACTCCAACATGCGAAAGCGCAAGAGGCTGATCGTTTGCACTATCGGGATCGCCGCGTCTTTCTTTCCCGCCGCCTGGCTGTACGCGGCACCGCTCCCGGCGCCTTCCGCACGAACCGCTTCTCCCCGAACAACAGCCATCGCCGGCGAGAGCTGGCTCTCGCACCTGCACAGGTCTTTTGACGAAACCAGCATGGGCAAGACAGGGAGATTGGGTCCGCCTCCCAGTGATGAAAACGGCCCGACAGGCTCAACCGCAATCCTGCGCGCCAGCGAAATCTCCCGCAAGCTTGCAGACGCCGGCGTCAATACTCCGAAACTTGCGCCCACAAATCATTCCGTCGTCGTGCGGGGATCCGATCTCTACCGCATGAACTGCCGCGGATGCCACGGTGAAGACGGCGCCGGAGCACCTCCTGAAATCAACTCTGTACTCAACCCCGTGCGCGCCACCTCAACCGTGGCCGTGATGGAACGAATGAAAACCGCTGGCATGGAGATGAGCCGCGCCGATGCAGTGAAGCTCGCTCAGCAATCGAAGGCGATGCTGCTCGCACGCCTTCACCATGGCGGACAAGACATGCCCGCGTTCCCGCACCTGAGCGAAGCCGAGGTGAAATCCCTGGTTGTGTATCTTCGGCAACTGGCCCGCGTTCGCGGCGCCGAAACCGAACAGCTCACCGTGCAGGAGGAACGCGTGCGCATCGGTGAACATGTGGCCAAATCAACCTGCCATATCTGTCACAGCGCGGCTGGTCCGAATCCGACTGCACAGCAGTTTCTTGATGGAGCCATCCCACCACTCAGTGCGCTGACCACGCGACTGAGCGAGGCCGAGTTTGTCCGCAAAGTCACGCTCGGCGCTCCCGTCATCGCAGGCAGTCCCGCGGCTTCATTGCGCGGTCGAATGCCAGTCTTCTATTACCTGAGCACAGATGAGGCAGCTGACGTCTATTTGTATCTTGACAGCTTTCCGCCGGATCGCGGCGGCGATATGTCGGCCAAGAACGCCAGTCCGATCCTGGCATCAGGTAACTCTGAGCCATCCTCCTCAGTCGCTGAGTCTTCGGCTCGAAGTCAGGAGCCGACGCGCAGTCCTGGGTCAATAACCAGATCCGATCCCCTCATTACCTACCTTCCTTTAATGGCAGGCTCGTTCGTTGCCTTACTTCTTGGATTCGGGTTCTGCTTCACGGTCCACGAATTAAAAAGAGCGCAGCGCTCAAGAAAGCAACGGCAGGCGGTCAAGCCGGAAAAATCTGACTCCTACTCAACCCTGTCGGATGACAATCACGTTGCGAGCCAACTGATCGCCTGATTTAGGCGAGGCTGCTATTGCAGCTTCGCGTACTCGGCTTTCGCTTCATGCAGCAGAGGCAAGTCGGGATCTGCATCCTTCCAACTGGCAAGAAAATTCTGGTAGGCGATACGGGCTTGTGGAATGTTGCCCTGCTTCTGGAAAACTCTGCCTAACTCCAGTTGCGCGATCACGATCACAAGGTCGACGTTGCCGTGCGACTTGAAGTCGATCGTTTTCTGCAGATCCTGTTGCGCCTCGGAGTATCGCCCGGCCTCCTCATACGCCAGGCCACGCGCGTAAAACACACCCGCATCGCCGCGCGCATAAAGAGCAGCCGTATTCAAGTAATCGATCGCCTTTGCCGCATCAGCCTTAGCCGGATTTGACGGACGTAACGCGACGACCGCACGAATTTCAGGGACGATCACGTTGATCGCCATGGTGTCATTAGGATGATTGTGTTGAATCTCATCGGCGAGCGCGAGGACTTTCTGATCCTGGCGCAAAATGGCAAACGTCGTAGCAACACTTCCCAATACAGGGAGAGTACGCGATTGCCGGAGCGCGTCGGTCGCGTCACTTTCCGCCTGGACGCGGTTCCCTACCAAAGCTTCATCAATGGCAAGCTGCGATTCGATGGCAGCCTTGCCCTGCAGGTGCAGCCGGTCGAAAGCTTCTTCTGTCTGGCGGGCGAAATCGCGCACTTGTTTCATCTGGCCCCGAACAGAAGCCAATCCGAAGCGGAATCCGATAACGCTCAGCTCGTCTTCGGGGTCGCCCGAAGCGCTGGCGAGCTCCTTCTCGATCTCGGAATCCCTGCCCTGCGCCCAGTCCAATCCTGCCAGGAACGTATGAAAGCTTTTGGTGGATCCTTTGCGCTGAAAAACGGCGTTGACCGTCGCGCGAGCTTCCTCCAGCCGTCCTAGTCCGCAATAAGCCTGGGCCTCCTGTCCATAGGCGCTCACCATGTCAGGATCGATTTCCAGAGCAGCCTTAGCACTCGCGAGAGCATTGTCATACTGACCGAGCTGGTTATAGATAACTGCCAGATTATTATAGGGAGTGCTATCCCGCGGATAGGTCTGGCGAAACAGTTCGTAGGCGGTAATGCCTTTATCGAGTCGTCCGCTATCGGCGTAATAATGCGCCATGATGTAGAGCTTTTCGCGCTCGCTGGCACGATCGCGAAGCTCGAAAGCCTTTTGGCGGTTTTGTTCCGACAGCTCTGTCTGCCCAAGATTGTTGTAGACCGTGCCCAGGCGGGCATATGCCATCGCGAAATTGGGGTCGATCTCAATCGCGCGTTGATAGTTCGGGATCGCAGCCAGATCGTCGCCCATACCATGCTTGGCATCGCCCAGGGTCAATGCTTTCAGTGCATCGAGCGACGACGTGGTCGCCATGGAAAGCGACATGTCGTATTGCTTCACCATCCCCAGCGATTCGCCGAGTTGCCCCCGCAACTTGCTCGCGGCGCTGTGCAGGGCATTCAGCACGTCTTCTTTTCGATCTGCCTGCGCCTGTTGACGCCCCAGCGAATCTCCCGAGGAGGCATTGGTGGCTTCGAGCGTGATGACGTACTGCCCTCCCACGCTGTCGATGCTGCCGTTCAGCATGGCCTTGATACCGTCGCGCAGGCAGATTTCGCGTCCGACATCCGAGGTGATACGGTCATTCGCATTGCGGCCCATGAACTGCAACGTCTGGTGAATTTTCTGATCGGGAAACACATTCAGGTACGGAGATTGTCCCAGATCAACTGCCAGCGCTTTCTTCAGCGTTCCGTCAAAAACCGGATCGGCGGTCGTATTGACGAAATCCGCGATCAGGATCGAGTCCTTCTCGGTGAGCGCATGGCCGCGGCGGGCAAAGACGAATCCAATTCCTGCCGCAACCAGCGCCAGAATCAGGACCGGAATCAGCCAGCCCGGCATTTTGCGCGCAGGGGACTGCGCTCTGCGCAGATTCGAACTCGACGAAGTTGCGGCCAGCATCGTGCCGGACTCCGAGTCGCGCCGCAGCCGCTTCAAATCGGACCGCACTTCCGCCGCGCTCTGGTAACGAAGTTCGCGATCTTTCTCAAGCAATTTGTTCAAAGCATCCTCAAGGTGAGGCGGAAGATCCGGGTTCAGTCGAACCGGCGACGCCGGGGCGCGATTGAGTATCGCGTCAAAGATCACAGCAGAGGTGTCACCCCGAAATGGCAACGCTCCGGTCGCCATTTCGTAGAGCACGGCGCCGAACGAGAACAGGTCGGTGCGGGCATCCAATTCCTTGCCTCGAGCCTGCTCCGGAGACATGTAAGCAACCGTGCCCACCGTTGATCCCGGACTGGTCAGGAACGGATCGTCGACCGTCGCCTGCGATCCGATTGTTGCCGCGGACAGGATCGAGGACGTCGGAGTGCGCTTGGCCAAGCCGAAATCCAGGATCTTTGCCTGGTTCCGGTTGGTCACAAAAACATTCGCCGGCTTGATGTCGCGGTGGATGATGCCTTTCGCATGGGCGGCGTCGAGAGCGTCGGCGATCTGGATGCCCAATTCCAGTAAATGCTCCAGTTCCATCGGCTGTCCATGGATGCGGCTTTTTAGCGTCTCGCCTTCCAACAGCTCCATCGCAATAAAGTGCCGGCCCCGATCTTCACCCACCTCATAGATCGTGCAGATACCAGGATGGTTCAGGGCCGAAGCGGCTCGCGCCTCGCGCTGAAAACGCTCGAGGGCAGCGGCGTCCTTTTCCGTCTCGGGCGGCAGGAACTTGAGGGCGACGTGGCGGCCCAGGTTGATGTCCTCAGCCTCATAAACGACGCCCATACCACCCCCTCCCAACCTGGAGAGAACGCGGTAGTGCGAGACCGATTGGCCGATCATCTCGCTCGTCATTGGGACAGGCCAGTCATTTGGGGGAAAACGCTCCTAGAGTAATCGAATGTTAGGCCCCGCAGTTTCAACAAGTCAAACCCACGGGCGGCTCATCTACTACTTGTTTTTATACGATGTGGATCGGCGTAAGTTCAGTGGTTTTGAAAGCTTGTTGGAGCCGTTGAGCCTCCATGGCCCAAACATCTCCTCAACGTTCTGTCTAGCACTCTGCGTCCTGGAGTCGGAGATGGTGCTGTAGCCGGTGGAGCTGGAATGAGATTGTGGGGCGACTCTTAAAACGCGCAGATCGTGAAATTTGCGTTGCATTTTTAAGCGAGCGGTGTTGCGAAGTGCCACATGAACGTGAGTTGTCCTAAGTTGTTGTTTCTTCGCGATTATCTTCCAACATCAGCGCTTTGCAGCGATTCTGGTCCGAAACAGTCGATGCAATTCTCATCAAAGCGCTGTTGAGTTCCTTTGCAAGATTCTCGAACTCGCAATTCTATTTGCCGCATAACCATCTCATTATCTTCGACTTGAACGCCTAAAAAGAATTCTTCCATCGCCCTCCCATCTTTGGCACCACAGGTGCCTTTAGCAATGGTGGCGAGCGGCCTGAAAGTAAAGAGCCCTCGAAATAAAAAGGTGGATCTTATGACAGTCATCCTGGTTCTCTTCACTTTCGCGACCTTCCTCTTAATCGATCATTTCCACAGCCGCAAGAACGTCATCGTAGTACAGCCCGCAGTCATCGCGTCCGAAGCCAAGTCCGCCAAAGCTCCTCGCGCAGTCCCCGGCCTGGTCGGCGGGTTCAAGGTCCCAGACAATCTTCGCTATCACCCCGGACACACCTGGGCATTGAGCGAGAGCCCCAGCCTGGTCCGCGTTGGTCTGGATGACTTCGCCTCCAAGCTGATCGGCAAAGTGGACCGCCTGACCCTGCCGCAACGCGGACAGTGGATCCGCCAGGGACAGAAGATTGCCACCTTCTTCCGCGACGGCGCTTCCGTCGACATGGTTTCTCCGATCGAAGGCAGCATCGCCGACGTGAACGACGGCGTCTCGCGCGATCCCAAACTGATGCAGAGCGACCCCTACGGACAGGGCTGGCTGGTGACGGTGCAGTCTCCTGATGCCAAAACCAATTTCCGCAACCTGATCGGCGGCGCCATGGCGCGGTGGTGGACCGAGGAGTCGGCCGGCCGCTTGCAGAAGCACATGCCGATGTTCGCCGGAGCCCTGGCGCAGGACGGCGGCGTGGCCCTCGGCGACCTGACCGAACAGATCCCCGACAAGGAATGGGCCGCCATCACCAAAGAGTTCTTTCTCTCGTAACGAACGCTCTTAAACAGCGTTGAGGGCACTGTAAGGCTCTCGCCAAATCGAAACCCCCTCAACACTCCCACCGCCCGGACGCGAACCGGGCGGTGGCCTTTTGTGCGAGTTTCAGGTCGCAGTTCTCAATCAATCAACGCTCATGCATACACGCCGGTTTTCCGCAAACTCACTGCTAAACCTTTGGATTCTTGCGGTCTACATCAGCAGCAACGGCGTTCCCCATTACGTAAGTTTATATCTAAACGTGCAAAGGCTTTCTTGGCCTTCCGGTGCCTGCTATTACTTAATTTTGTGTGTTTGTTCCCGTACGTTGCGCTTAGGACTTTACAGAGGAGTTTGGTCAAGAAGTGACAAGCCGGCCGCAATCCTGGAAGGAGATGAGCGCCGCTCCACGCGCGTTCATCGGGGTCGTCGTGCTGTGCGGCATGAGTGTGCTCACCTATACGCTCTTGCACGGCCGAACCCAGAACGCCGTCAAATTCTTCTGTTACATGGTGATAGCGCTGGCAGCTTCCCGCCTCAAGGTGAATCTGCCCAGCATTACTGGAACCATGTCAGTGAATTTCCTGTTCGTGCTGCTGGGCGTAATCGAGTTGAGCCTATCGGAAACGATGGCCATCGGTTGCGCGGCGGTGGTTGTGCAGTGTCTTGGCTATGAACGTCCCGTTCCGTTGCAGGTCGTATTTAATGTGTGCTCGACCGCCGCGGCCATTGCTGCCACGTTCTTTACGTATCGTTATTCGCTGATTCACACAGCGGTCCATAATCCGGCCACTTTACTTTTTCTGGCGGCCTGCGTTTACTTCGTTTCGAATACTCTGCCGGTGGCGGCCATCATTTCGCTCACCGAGCGGCGTTCCCTGCGCAAAATCTGGTCGGATTGCTACTTCTGGAGTTTCCCGTACTATCTGGTCGGCGCCGGCGTGGTTGGCATGATGAGTTGGCTCCGACACTTTGCCGACTGGCAGACCTCACTGTTGACTCTTCCCGTCGTTTACCTGATTTACCGGTCTTACCGTTTGTACCTCGGCAAGCTCGAGGACGAAAAGCACCACGTGGAAGAGATGGCCAACTTGCACATGCGCACGATCGAAGCGCTTGCTCTCGCCATCGAAGCAAAGGATCAGACCACCCACGATCACCTGCAACGAGTCCGCGTTTACGCCCTCGAAGTTGCCAAAGACCTTAACATCGACCCGGACGGCATGGCGGCCCTGCAGGCTGCAGCGTTGCTGCACGACATCGGGAAGCTCGCCATTCCAGAGCACATCGTCTCGAAACCCGGCCGACTGACGCCGGAAGAATTCGAGAAGATGAAAATTCACCCCCGCGTCGGCGCGGAAATCCTGGAACGGGTCAAGTTCCCATACCCGGTAGTGCCTATCGTACGGGCGCATCACGAGAAGTTCGACGGGTCCGGCTATCCATTTGGTCTGCGCGGCGACGACATCCCAATCGGCGCGCGCATCCTGGCTGCGGTTGATTTTCTGGATGCCCTCACCTCCGACCGCCAGTATCGGCGAGCCCTTCCTCTGGATGAGGCAATGGCACAACTTTCGCGGGAGTCGGGAAAATCGTTTGATCCACAGGTCGTGAAGGTGCTCGAGCGGCGATACGTCGAACTTGAGAAACTGGTCCACGCGCGCACAAATAGGGTCGAAAAACCGAAGGTGTCGGCCGAACCGGAGGACGCGATTGTTGAAGCGCCTCCAAACCGGGCGATCGAACCGGCCGCGGGATTTGCCAAGCAAGGCAAAGCTCAGTCCGAGGACCGCAGTTTCCTGACTTCAATCGCAGCCGCCCGGCAAGAGGCCCAGACCCTGTTCGAACTCAGCCAGAATCTGGGTGCCTCGCTGAGCCTCGGTGAAACGCTTTCTGTTTTCGCTGTGAAGCTTCGCCACGCGATGACCTACGACGCGATCGCCATCTACGTGCGGCATGGAGATGAACTTGTACCGGAGTACGTAAACGGCGACAACTTCCGTTTATTCGCCTCGTTGCGCATTCCCATGGGCCAGGGCCTTTCCGGATGGGTTGCTCAGAATCTCAAGCCCATTCTGAACGGCAACCCGTCCGTCGAGCCTGGTTATTTGAACGATTCTTCGAAGTACAGCACGCTGACCTCTGCGCTGGCGGTTCCCTTGGAGGGCCTGCAAGGTGTCGTCGGAGTGGTCGCTCTTTACCACGCGGAGAAAGACTTCTTCACTTCCGATCAGCTGCGCATTTTACTGGCGGTGAGTTCCAAGATGGCCCTCGCCATCGAAAACGCTCTCAAGTATGAGCAGGCGGAGACTTTCGCGGTCACCGATTACCTCACAGGCCTCCCCAACGCTCGATCGCTGTTCTTGCAGCTGGATCGGGAGATGGCCCGATGCAAGCGCGATAACACTTCCTTGTCCGTCATGGTTAGTGACATGGACGGCTTCAAGCAGATCAACGATCGTTTCGGACACCTCGAAGGCAACCGCGTCCTGCAGCTTTTCGCACACTCCCTCAAGGAAACCAGCCGCGAATACGACTATGTCGCGCGTATGGGCGGCGACGAATTTGTCGTGATCGCTCCCGGCATCACTGCGGAAGCAGCAGCGCGCAAAGCTGAACAGATGCGTGAACTCGCTCAACGGGCGGGCCGAGAGGTCTGCAACGAGGACATTCTGTCGTTAAGCGTTGGCAGGGCCATTTATCCCGAAGATGGGCTGGATGCCGAAAAACTTCTTTCCATAGCCGACAAGCGGATGTATCTCCAGAAACAGACCCAGCCTTCTCGCAGCAACCGCCGGCTCTATCCGCGCGTTCGCGGCCGGATTACCACGGAAATCGTGCTTGAGGGCCAGGAACGTGTTGTTCTTGGCATTATCACGAACTTGAGTATGGGCGGCTGTTATATCGAGAGCGGCTCTATGCTGCTTTCCGGCTCCCGGCTAAAGCTGACTTTCTCCTTTGAGCAAATTACCGTTGCGATCCAGAGCGAAGTCATGCGCATGGACATGGGTATTGGAGCCGCTGTCAAGTTCAATGAGACGACGCACGAGATTCGCACGGCTCTGCAACGCATTCTGGAAAAGTTATCCAACGCCGAGGCGGCTGTCGATCGTAAGCGCAGCCAGAGTGCATCCGCCGCCATCCTGTAGCTGGAAACACCTTCCGCGAATCCCGTCCTAAGCCAGAGCAGGCATCGGACGAATCTGGATCAGCGGCACCGGATTCCCTGAAAAACCGCGCGGCTTGGATAGACCCTGCTGCAGCATATTCGCAGTCGGCACTCCGGTCCGGTAGAACGATTTCTCGCAATCCGCCGTGGAAGGACCGCGCATACTTCCCTCCACATACGCCAAGCCCGGACAACGCGTACAACTGCTGACGTGCGAGCATGACGAGCACGTCGTCAGATCCTTGGCTTGGATTGCCCGCACCTCGTTCATTTGCGGCGACAGATTCCAGATATCCAGAAACTTCTGCTGGCGAACATTCCCGGTGGGCAGCGGAAACTGCACGCACGGGAAAACATCCCCATAGGGCGAGATGTAACAGAAGGAATGCCCAGCACTGCACGAATAACCCTCCAGGTCTTCCGCCGTGGGTGGAGGCGGAGGCGCGCAGAACTCTTCCTGATTGGGCACCAGCGCGGGGTTTTCGAAAACGCCCTTCAGCTCTTCTCCCGGTATGCGGAGCGCGAGGACCGAAGTGTCGCCGTCCATCATGGGAGTAATCGTGGGGTCGAGCGTGTAGTGAACTCCAAGTTCAGCGGCCAGTTTCTGCACTCCATCCTGATCAGAAAGGTTCGGCGTCATCAGCACATTGGCGATGGTGACGCGCAATCCCTGGTCGCGCAAGAAGCGTATCGCCTTAATCGTGCGTTCGAAAGAATGGGGCAGTTTGGTGATCGCGTCATGGATTTCCGGCCGGTGCGAATAAACGCTGATTTGGACTGTATCCACCGCGAGTTCTCGAATGCGCTGCGCTTCCGCTTCCCCGATCATGACGCCATTGGTCTTAATCTTCACCACGAAAAGCAGCCGCCGCGCGTACTCGACAAGTTCGAGAAAGTCGCGGCGCATGAACACCTCGCCGCCGCTGAAGGTCAGAAAAAAAACGCCCGCTTCCGCCAGTTGCTCGAGCACGCCTTTGATCTCGGCAGTGGTCATTTCGCCATGATCGTCATGATCGAGGTAGCAATGCACGCAGCGTTCGTTGCAGCGATACGTGACATCCAGGTGGATGGCGAGAGGGACGCCCAGGTTAAACGCTCTCTGCCCCATTTCTGCCATCAAAGTCATCGGGCGGACTCCTCGGCAAACGGATGATCCGATACCAGCAGGATTCCGTGGCTTGAAAGCTCAGTTACAAACCGGTCGGCATCGGCCTGCGCTTCCTCGGCATTGATGTCGAATTGCTCGCAGATACGAGCGCGAACGATTTCGCGCAGCGGCGTGCGGCCGTCCGCTGCCTGCCAGATCGCTGTCCCTACCTCATTGAGCGTGAAGAACGTCGAATCCATTGAGTTCATCACCATCATCTCGCCGGCCAGCATGCGCGCGGCGATCCCGGAACTGCGGGCAATGTACGTCTCAGACATTCGCGGGCTCCCCCACAAAGTGGCGAACTTCTTCCCACACGTTGCCATCAGGATAGAACGTCAGGCGGCGGATGGGAACCCTCGCAACAAAATCACAGGCGGTCGCGAGCAACCTCTCAACCAGAGCCGCGTCCTCGGCGAAGAACAAAATATTCCGCATCAGCCGGCGCATCGCCTCCGTGGACGACAACTCCTCGATGCGGGTTTCTGGACCTTTCTCCAGGAAAAACAAACCCGCAATTGCGGCCTTGCAGTTTTCGCCGGCCTTGGCAAGTTCTCCAGCAAAAGGCGTGCCGAAGGCGCAATATGAATCCGCAATAGCCGGGCGGACGTAAGAAATCTCGTCCGTAAGCAGCGTGACATTCGCAGGCGCCAGGCGCGTCATCGTGGTCTTTCCGGCTCCGGAAACGCCCGAAAAGAGGCAGGCCCGGCCCTCACAGATTGCGCTGGCCGCATGCAACAGAAAGCCTCCGCGCTCGGCGAGAATCAGGCTGTGCAGGACGCGCAATACGGAATCGAGGGAATAAGGATTCGCGTTCTGACGGACCCGGCCGGTTCCTGTTCGCGGATCCCATCGAGCCAGAAAATCTCCCCGATGCAACAGCCATTCGGCACCGTCCCGGCTCACGTGCGCGTCATCGTCCGACGGCGAGCCGCCTTCGACGATATCGAATTGAAGCGCAAACTCCGGTTGCCGCGCGCTCAGGAAGCCCTCATACCGCGCGCACAGCAGATCGAAAAAAAGATCGTGGGTGGTGGACAAAGAAATCGGGATCCCGCCGATCTCCACGCAGGCCGTTCTCTCGGACGCGGACATCACGAGGCACCCCGGCCGGCTGTTCCGAGTTTCATTTCAGCATCGGCGAGCCTTCGCGCCTCGCGTGCGTTCCGTTTGCGGGAGTGAAGCTCAAGCGCCAGGCGACGTACTGGTCCGCAGTAACAGCACAATTGGCCGATTGCCCACCAGCAGGGACGCAGCGGGAATAGTGACTGGGCTCCCTTGCTGTTGCCGATCCGCTTTTCGCCGCGAACCGCATAACCTGCCAACCGCCCAAGCAATGCTTCCTTTGGAAATCCAGGGTCGGGAGCAGGCATGGAATCGCCTCGCAAGCGGAACCCTTCCGGGTG
>Ga0187867_10002914_pt1 | contig 13934 bp, 13 predicted proteins | sample June2016WEW_13_1_FD_132976 | JGI IMG/M metagenome (GOLD analysis project Ga0187867, IMG submission 132976) | Peatland microbial communities from SPRUCE experiment site at the Marcell Experimental Forest, Minnesota, USA - June2016WEW_13_10 | ecosystem: Environmental > Terrestrial > Soil >... | reverse complement strand
CACCGAATGCGCCGTCTTTACTTGCTAATTCCGTTACAATTGAATCTGCGGATGTTACGGATCCCGAAAATATGTATGCTACATTTTTTTGATCTTGAATAATGCCTCTTAAGAACCATAAGAATGAGTTTAAAGTGTTTCCTAAGTCTTTAATAGCTTGAAATTCATCTATAATTAGAATGGCTCCTTTAATTTTTCCTGACTGTTCTTCGTAAATTGTTTGTGGTAGGTCAAAAACAAACTGGGATAGATTTTTGTAATTATCTTCTGTTTTTGGTATGGGTAGGGGCCATCCTGCTACATTGACTATTTCTCTTAATCCTAAATTTTTTTTAGAAATCTTTAATATTTTTTTAAAAATTGTGGATATACCTTTTTTTTCACATTCATTCATCCATCCATCATAAAAATCATTCATTATACCAATTTCAGTTAATTTTCCTCTTTGATATCCAGATGTAATGGATAAATCTATATAGCAAATTAAGTATTCATTTTCTAAGTCTTTTTTTATTTTTTTAAGTAAAACAGTTTTTCCTACACCTCTAATTCCGGTAATCATTATTGAAGGTGGGGATCCTGTTGATGTGGATTCTAAAAAGTTTTTTATCCATTTAATATCTTCTTCACGGTTATAAAACTGCTCATCAGTTAAATCTGTATTAGTTCCTAAAGCTATATTATCCATTTTGAAAACCTATGATCTGATTTTATAATTATATGATCTAATTTGGATCATATAAATTATGTGATCTAATTTATAGTACATGATCTAGTTTGGATCATATAAATTATGTGATCTAATTTAGATCATCTAATGAATAAATTTTAAATAGATTCATTCAATATAAAATGCATGGGTGGATAAATGGAATTTTTAACTAAGAAAAAATGGAAAATCTTTTTATTATTAATTCCAGCGATAATGGCATTCTTAATAATACTTATACCTACTTTAAAATTTCAATGGCCACTAAGCTGGGATATTTATTATCATATACATCTCACTAAACTTTATTTAGCGAATGGTTTCACCTACTGGGATCCTTCAACCGTCGCACCTAATGGAAGACCGGTAGGTTATCCTCCAGTTTTCCATTTCCTATTAGCTGGACTTACTATACTATTTAAGGCAGATCCATTCCAAGTGGCACGGTTTCTACAACCCATTTTGGGCATGCTAATGGTTTTATCCTTATCTTACGTAACTTACCGATTTTTCGGGCTTGTTTCAGGATTTTCAGCTGGATTACTCTCAATATACAGTTTGATAACTTTTAACAGAGGTTTTATGGCATCGCCTGAAACTTTAAGCTTTATTATAATACCATTAGTTTTATACTTATATTACCAGGCTAACGAGAATAATAATAGGAAATATTTACTAATCAGCGGAGTTTTATCGGGCATCGTATTCTTAACTCATAGTTTATCTGCTTTTATGATGTTGATGGTAGTATTATTATTTACAGTTATTATGAAGTTATTGAAAAGAAATATTAATCTCAAATTTTTGATTATTTTTCTTTTGATAACAACCAGTATTGCTCTTTTATGGTGGGGTCCACTGTACATACTTTATGACCCTCATTTCAATCTCTTCCCGGGAACTCCGATTCCCATGTCAGAATTCTATGTTCGTTATTTGGGCATCTTACCTACTATATTAGCTACTGTGGGTGGATTATTCCTATTAAAAAAAGGAGAAAACAAGGGAGTCTTAATTTTAGTATGGGCATTATCTATTTTATTATTTAGCAGGGCATATTATTTAGGTTTTAATATAATTCCCATTAGAGTATTAGAGGTAGCATCTTATCCTCTAATTATAATGGCGGGATATGGATTAGCGATAACTCTTGACTTTATTTATAGTAAATTAAACCCAGTTACATCTGCACTTTCAATGAATAATAATAATGAACATAAAATTCATGGTGAATATTTTAAAAAGAATATTAAACTAGTTTTATTAGTGTCTTTCGGAGTATTAACCTTGACCTCTGGAGTGGTTTTTGCAGATGGCTACACTCCTAACTTGGTTAGTCAAAATGAGGTTAATAATAGTTATATATTCCCAACTGATGTTCATTTATTATTTAATCCTTTAGATTCAGTCTTTAAATTTGAATTGATTGCTGATAGGTATGGGAATTTGAATTTGGCTTATGATCGTGAGGGTGTAGTTGAATGGTTCATAAAAAATGGAGATCCCAATAAGACAGTATGGTCAACTGACCCAATTATGGATAGTATAATTGTCTCCACCTCCGGAGTTCATGTCATAAAAGGAGGCTACAGCGAAGATATACCACTTAATGTAGTGAATTTGAATACAAGTAATTTAAATAATGTAAGTAGGGAGCAACTTTTAAAAGATAATGTTGAGTATCTTTTACTCAGAAATGGAATGCAGGTACCATCCTACGCTCAAGTGGTTTATAGAAATGGAGATTATATCATATGCGTTATAAACTAAATTATGTAGTGGATTATTAAATGAATAGGACTTCTAAATTAATATTAACCTCAATAATCTTAGTAATTAGTGTTTTAGTCATTTATTACTTTATAATTCCGTTTTTAAATTATGAAGAACCTTTCAACGGATTTTCAGGAGATAATAGCACTAATACTATAATTATTTCATCATCTACTGGTGATATGAAAGGTTTAGAAGTTGGAGTAGCAGCCTATGCGGGTGAAAAAGGAATACCCATAATTTTAGCAAGTAATACTCTTTCTTATCCGATTAATGAATGGTTACCATTGTTATTAGAAAAATTAAATATTAAAAACGTTATATGGATAGGTCCGATCTCACAATGGCAGTTTTACAGTTTAAAATTACTTAATTTAAAGATTGAACAAGTAAATGGATCATCGAAAGCTCAAATTTTAACGGAACTTGCAGAAAAAAATTTTAAATCAGTAGATACTGTTATAATAACAGCCTCAGACCCATCAGCTTCACTTTTAGGGGCTGTTATGGATGTTCCTGTTTTCATAGTTGCAGCACCTGCAGAATATTCATCTTTAAATGAAATGCCTCTAGAATATGATAACTTTATAAACCAGTACCATGTTAAAACAGCAGTAATCATTGGACCTATATCTCCTAATATAATAGAAGATTTAAAATCAAAAAATTTAACTATTGAAGATATAAATGGCAATGACAGTTATCAAACTAGTACCATGGTTTCAAATCAAATAATAGAAATTCAAAAAAATAGAGGTGTTGAAGTTAATTCAGCTTACTGTGGCTTTTATGGAGAATTGCCTTCAATAATTCCCTTAGCAGTTAAAAATCATTCAATAATCATTCAAGATCCTACTATTCATATGGATGAAACAGTAACTTATCTGAAAGATAATAACATAACTAATGCAATTATAACTAGAAATGGACCTGCCGATTATCTTCAGATGGAGGAACCCGACTTTGTATCGAGTAAATTAACTTCTAAATTAATATCGAATGGAATAATAACTTCTTCTTTAACCAATTTCAGGACACCTGATGAGGCCACGGGTTTATATGGGACTGATATTAATGCAGCTGAAGTATTTTTTAATATAAGTGAAATTAAAAATCCATGGTTACCTCCAGACATCAATCTTGGATACAATCAAATTAATAACTCCGATTATCCTCCTATTTTAAATATAATTTTAACAGGTGGTAACTGGAACTCAAATACCGGATCAGAATTAACAATCAAAAAGATTGGTTTAAACCAATGGTATTATGATTGGGATGGTGTACATCCATATATTTGGACCAAAAATGGTGAAAATTGGGTTTGTAACTCTAGTTCTAACTATTCATGGAATTGGAGTTACAATGTTTCAAATACTACTTGGACAGTTAACTATTTAAGTGATGGAAAGGTTTATTACACTGTTTATTGGACAAAAAATGGAGAAACATGGGAAGAAATTCATCCCGAAGGTTCATTCAACTGGGAATTAATGGGAAATTCATGGATTTGCACCAAAAACGGTACAAATGAATCATATAATTTATATCCACAACAATTATGGTTTAATTTTTATTAAATAAACCAAATAAATATAATAAATAGTAAAATAATTTTAAAAAATTTTAAACTAAAAGCACATTCCGTATCTAAAGAGGTTGTAATTTATGAAACGATTATTTGGTACTTTTGGAGTCAGAAGAAAAGCTAATCTAGTTTTAACACCGGAATTAGCTTCGAAACTAGCGACGGCATTCGGAAGTTTAGTTAAAAGACGTGTAGCTGTAGGAGGAGATACCAGAACTACTACCCCTATGCTAAAGCATGCAGTAATATCTGGATTATTATCATCCGGATGTGATGTAATTGATCTAGGAATTTTACCTACACCAGCTGTTCAATTCGCGGTTAGAAATTATTATGATGGTGGAATAATCATTACAGCATCTCATAATCCTCCTTATGATAACGGTATAAAATTTGTGGATACTGATGGTATAGGAATTCCCGATGAGATGGAGGAAAAAATTGAAAATATTTACTTTTCAGAGAATTTTGATAGAATATCATGGGATCAGATAGGTGAAGTTGAATCCAATTCTAATATAATAGAAGAGTACATCGAGAATGTAATAGCTCGTATAGACCAAAAATCGATTAGAGAAGCTAAATTAAAGGTGATAGTTGACTGTGGAAATGGAGCAGCGTGTTTTACCACTCCTTATCTCTTAAGGAGATTAGGTTGTGAAGTTACTACTTTGAACTGCCAGCCAGATGGATTTTTCCCCGGACGAAATCCAGAACCAACTAAGGACAACTTAAAAGATTTAATAAATGCAGTTAAAACCATTGGAGCAGATCTAGGAATTGCCCATGATGGGGATGCTGATAGAACCATATGCATAGATGAGATGGGGAACTTCGTATTTGGAGATAAAACCTTTGCTTTGGTAGAGAAGAATTTGTTAATAGAAAATGGTGGAGGCTTAATTGTAACAACGGTTGCCACATCCTCCGCAATTTATGATATTGCATCGGAGCATGGTGGGAAAGTAATAGCAACTAAGGTGGGTGATTTAGTAGTTGCTAGGGAACTTAAAAATAGAAATGGATTATTTGGTGGGGAAGAAAATGGAGGTCTTATATTCCCTGATTTTGTTTACGGGAGAGATGCAGCTCTTGCTACGGCTAAGATCGTAGAGATAATGTCTCGTGAGAAAAAACCGCTCTCACATCTAATCAGGGAGCTTCCGATTTATCACTCCCAAAAGAGGAAAGTGGAGTGTCCTGATGGCCGTAAAATAGAAATTATGGATAAAATAACTGATGTAACCCGTGATTATAAAGTAGACACTAAAGATGGTGTTAAAATCTTTACAGAAGAAGGATGGGTTATAATAAGACCTTCTGGAACTGAGCCAATATTCAGATGCTTTGCAGAAGCGAAAAATGAGGAAGATGTTGAGAAAATGGTAGAATGGGGTGTTTCTCTAATTTTGGAGCAGTTAAATATTTAAAAAATTTATTAAAAAACTTCTCCTTCTTTATATGACTCAGTCTGAATAAAATCCGTAAAACTGTGAACAGTAGTCGCACATGGGATATTTACCATATTTGTAGTGACTTAAATCATCTTTATTCATGTCAAATTTTTTATGGCAAAAGTAGCAAATTTCAACTTTTTCTCTTTTGATAATTTCTTTTGTTTCAACTTCACTAACTATTTTTTTTGAATTGATTACTGAGTTTTTCTCGGGGCTTATTTTAAACACCTCTATCTTAATAATAATTTAAATATTTTAAATTATTTAAGATATGTTATTTTTTTTTAAATATTCAGAATATTTTACAGAAATATTATTTTATTTTTAAAAAAAAAATATTTTTATGAATTAGAAACAAATAGTTTTAACTATGAAGAAAAAAGGTGAAAGAAGGAAAATTGCATGGGGAATAACAGGGAGCGGTGAGAAAATAGCAGAAACTGTTACTATAATGCGTGAAATGAAGGAGAAGTATGCTGAAGAGTTTGATATTAGAGTTTATATATCTAAGGCTGGAGATCAAGTTTTAAAATACTATAATCTCTCTAATATGTTAGAAACTTTCTTTGATAAAACCTGGACGGAAATTAATTCTAATGCTCCATTTTTGGCAGGCCAGATACAACTTAAAGAGTTTGAATTCTTACTGATTGCTCCCACTACTTCTAATACTGTGGCAAAAATTTCTTTACGGATAGCAGATACTCTACTTACTAACGCAGCTATAATGGGTCAGAAAACATCCACTCCTATTTATATAATGCCTACGGATTTTAGAGAGGGAATTGTTACCACTGAACTTCCTAATGGTGAAAATTTAGATATTAACATAACCAAACAAGATGCAGATCATGTTAGGAATTTGGAAAGCATGCGTAATACATTCGTATTCGAAAATCCGGATGAAATTCTCACTATATTTAAGAAATACTCTCATTCAGTAGATTAAGGCTTTTGAAGTTTTAAAGAAATTCTCGTCTTAACTGTAGTGTAACGCTGAAATTCTGAAGAGGTTGAGTTCCTTCAGTTGATTCAGTTAGTGGTGATATGCCGCGGAAATAATATTCTACATCTCCTGCATTGGCTATATCAACAAATATTGGCTCTAATTCATCAAAGTTGTCAAAAAATTGGTAAATGTCTTTAACTTCATTTTCAGAAGATTTAAATGAAATTGTCAAAGCATTTTCACGGCTATTTTGCAAGCTTATATTGTTTTCGCTTACTTCAAGAAATTCTTTATCTTTCATTTTACTTCCGCTACTTCGCCTGAATTTTATAATTGATTCTGCCATAAAACGACCTCTTAAATTTTTTTAATTTATATACAAATTTTTTATAATACTATTTTTGTTGTTTACGCTATAAATTTTTTTTGAAAAAAATTTTTTTCTTTTTAACCAAATAATATTTTTCAATGCTTTAGAACTTGTAACCGATATTTCTAAGAAATTTTTCCCGATCGATAACATCATTTTCAGATTCAATTTGCTTAGGACTTGATCCATCAATTACTCCTATTATTCCCCTACCTTGCATAGTCTCCGCAATTATCACTTCAACCGGATTTCCAGTAACGCAATACAAATTTACAATTTCAGGAACGCTTTTTATGCGTTGAGTGATATTTATAGGATATGCATTTTTAAGAAATATTAGGAAAGAATGACCACAGGCTAACTCCAATATTTTTTGAGATGCTAATTCCTTTAATTCCTTATTATTACCTGTAGATCTCACTAAACATTCACCTGATGCTTCAGCAAAGGCTATACCAAACTTTGCTTGGGGAACAGTGTTATAAATGGCCTCATGAAGATCTTCTACTGTTTTTATAAAATGACTTTGTCCCAGTATCAGGTTACAACCTTCTGGAGACAATAATTTGACGATTATAATTTTCAAATCCAGTTTTAAATCCCTCCACGAATATTCAGTTTAATATTATTTCCAATAATTGATTATTTAGATTATTAGATTGGTAAATCAGATTTATTAAAAAAATTCTTAGAATTGATCCCATGGGTTAAAAATTATTTTACTACTTTCAAAATGTGATTTTGAAACTAGTTCCATTATTTAATGTAACTTCAAGTTTTCCATTTAATTGTGATACTAAACTGTTTATTAATCTTAAGCCTAATGATTTAGTTTTCTCAAGATTTAAGTCATCTGGAAGGCCTATACCATTATCTTGCAATGTTAAAATATATTTATCATTTTTTTTATGGAAATCTATGCTTATTTCCCCTAATCTTCCATTGGGGAAGGCGTGCTTTATAGCATTAGTTAATAATTCGTTAATCATAAGACCACAGGGAATAGCATTATTTATGTCTAGGAATATATTATCTGCATTTATTTTCAATTTTACAGTGCTCATATCGACTCCATAAGAACTGTAAATGCTGGATGCCAAGTTTCTTAAGTATTCTGAAAAGTTAATTTCAGCAAAATTTCCGGATTGATAAAGTTTCTCATGCACAATAGCCATAGATTTCACACGATTCTGACTTTCTTTAAAAACATCCAAAGCTTCTTCATCTGTTATATACATTGATTGGAGATTGAGGAGGCTTGATATTATTTGAAGATTATTTTTCACTCGATGATGTATTTCCTTTAATAGAACATCTTTCTCTTGTATTGATATCTGCATCTTTTTTTCAATGTTTTTATGATGAGTTATATCTCTAGTAGTGATCAAGAATGCAACAGAATTTTCTTGTAAATCTCTAATTACAGCAGTATTCCACTCTCCTATGAATTGAATTCCATTCTTCTTTATTAATTTATATTCTAAATTTCTTAAGATATCCTCTTGAAGAGTTTTTTTAAGATCATTTTTTACTTTTTTCTGACAGTCTGGAATTATTAAATTAAAGACACTTTTCCCTATCAATTCAGTGGAATCTTCGTAACCGTACAACTGCAGTGTGTGTTGGGATGCGTAAAGGATTTTTCCATATAGATCTGTGGTGATAATGGAATCTGGGTCTGTTTTAACCAATGTTGAGTAAAGTCTCTCTGATTTTTCTAATGCTTTCTTTATTTCCTTTTCTTTTGTAAGATCGCTTCCGATACATACTACACCTAAAGGTTCTTTTTCGCTAATTTTAATTAGGGATAAAGACATTAAAACAGGGACGAATTCATTTTTTTTGGTTTTTAGTGCAGTTTCAAAGGTTTTAATACTTCCAATTTCATTTAGATTAACATTCTGAAAAATTTCATCTTCCATTTTCCTGTGTTGAAGATGAATTCTGAATTCTTTCCTATTAAATCCTCTTTACTGTACTTTAGTAAATTTAATGCACTTTGATTAACTAGTAAGATCTTTCTTCGGATGTTTAATATGATTAGAAAATTAGACATGGTTGATATTATTTTATCTGCTGCCATAGCTGGAGTTAATATTGGGAAGCGATATCTCCATATACCATAAACGATAAATATCAGACCAACGGTGATGCTGGTCATTGTTAACTCTGGAATTCGTATAGATGATAATGGCAAGATCAGATCAGTCATTATACTAAATATTAATGGGGCAAAGAGGCCTAAAAAAATGTATTTAGTTTGTTTTTTCTCTAATTCTTCTTTTGCATTCAGATAATAGGTTAAGATAATCAAAGAAGTTAATAAACCTCCAAAAATACTCCAAATACTTAACATAGCGAAGAATGGTGTTATTGGATATAAAACATAGGTCCAGCCCCAATATTCATGAACCGCCCCAGAATAGGTTAATAATCCCACAACTGAAATAATAATTGCTGGTGTATAAATTAGAAAATAAGTTAATTTATGTTTAAGTAATTCTTTTTTATCAGTAAATACTAAAGATATATTTATTAAAATTGAGGGTACAAAAGGCCATAAAGTGCTTAACTTCAACCAGAATACGGCAGTATTAATAGTTTCTGCTTGACGATATCCAAATTCAATGAAGGCTAAAAAAGCTACTAAGATCGATAGGATAGCTACTAATTTGTTTAAATAATTTTCTGGATTTTTATAATAAATAAAATTACCTATAAACACGCATATTACTGCTGCTAAAAGAGAAGTTAATGCATAAATGTTCATGAAAATCTTCCATTCAGAATATTTTATTCTGAAAATTAGGTTAAAAAGTTATAGAAAATAATTGCTACTATTTTATTATAATTCTTTCTGGATTCGAGATATATTTTTTTCTACTAATAATATCTATCTTGTTAGTATAAATTATTATATATTTAGAAATATATATTAAAATAATTTCAAAAAATTTATCATTAACAATCATTATATATATTAGATTATTTTTAAACTAATCCATAAAGAAAATATTATATATATATAAATAATAATTTTTAATTTTTAATTTTTTAACTTAAAAACCATATTGGTGTAATAAATGAAGGAAAAAATGAAAGAAATTGCTCAACGCATTTCAGAATTAAGGGAATTAACTGGAATTAACAAAGAGGAAATGGCGGAATATTTAAATATTCCCCTAAATATCTACAGTGGATATGAGGATGCTTCATCTGACATACCAGCCAGTATACTTTATGAAATTGCACATAAATTGGATGTGGATATGGGATTGCTTTTAACTGGAGAAGAAACCAGAATGAATATTTTCACTGTAACTCGAAAGGATAAGGGAGTAAATGTTGAAAGAAGGAAACAGTATCACTACGAGAATCTGGCTGAAAAATTCATCCACAAAAAGGCAGAGCCATTCATCGTGACAGTTGAACCAGAACAATATAATAACAAGCCTAATACTAATTCTCACCTCGGTCAAGAATTTGATTACGTGGTAAAAGGTTCTTTAAAGTTTTACATCCATGATAATGAAATTATTTTAAATAAGGGTGATTCTATATTCTTTGATTCTTCATATGGACATGCCATGAAAGCTTTAGATAATAAAACAGCTAAATTTTTAGCCATTATTCTATAAAATCGATTGAAAATAATTGTCTAATTAAATTAATTATTGAAAGTTCATAATATTTCTTCTATTAAAATTTAAATAGAAAAATTAGATTTATAAAATAAAAATAAGGAGTAAAATTATGTCATCTTTACTCAACAACTTTGTTAATCAGATAGAATTTAAATCATATAATGAATTTAAAGAAAATTTCATCATTAAAGTTCCTGAAAACTTTAATTTCGCTTACAATGTGGTGGATGAATACGCAAAGGAATATCCAGATAAAATAGCCATAGTGTGGTGCAATGATGATGATGAAGAAAAAATTATAACTTTTAAAGAACTCAAAGATTATAGTGATAAAACAGCTAAATTTTTCTTAGAATCTGGAATAAATAAGGGTGACAGGGTAATGCTTACCTTAAAAAGTCGTTATGAATTCTGGTTCTGCATATTAGCCTTGCATAAAATAGGAGCTATAACAATTCCTGCTACTCATATGCTTAAAACGAAAGATATAGTATACCGTGTAGAAAAGGCAGGGATCAAGATGGTGGTTTGTATTAGTGAAGATGATGTTCCTGAATACTTTGATGAAGCACAGGATCAGTTAAATGGTGTAAATCTTATCAAAGTGTTCGTAGGCGATGAAAATAGGGAAGGATGGCTTAATTTCCGTGAAGAAATCCAAAAAGTATCCTCTGAATTTGAACCTCCCAAATTAAATTTGGAAAATGATGAGCCAATATTTGTTTATTTTTCATCAGGCACCACAGGACTTCCTAAAATGGTGCAACATGATTGCACTTATCCATTGGGTCATATCATAACAGCCAAGTATTGGCAGAATGTGATGGAAGATGGATTACATTATACTGTTGCTGACACTGGATGGGCTAAAGCTATGTGGGGTCAAATTTATGGGCAGTGGATTGCAGGAAGTAGTGTGTTTGTTTATGATTATGAGCGATTTGATGCAGTCCGTATGCTTGAGAAAGCATCTAAATATGGTGTTACAACATTCTGCGCTCCACCAACAATTTATAGATTTTTGATAAAAGAGGATCTTTCACAATACGACTTTTCAACTCTTAAATATGCTGTAACCGCAGGAGAACCTTTAAACCCGGAAGTATATAATAAATTTTATGAATTCACTGGTTTAAAGTTGATGGAAGGATTTGGTCAAACAGAAAGTGTTGTATCTGTTGCTAATTTCCCTTGGATGAAACCCAGACCTGGATCCATGGGTAAACCTTCACCAGGATATTTTATAGAATTAATGGATAAAGATGGTGGGATATGTGATGTGGGTGAGGAAGGAGAAATCGTTATAAAAACCATAAATGGTAAACCTCCGGGTCTTTTCAGTGGATATTACGGTGATCAGAGAAAAACAGATGAAGTATGGTATCAAGGTTACTTCCACACTGGAGATACTGCATGGATGGATGAAGATGGTTACTTATGGTTTGTGGGGAGAAATGATGATATTATTAAAAGTTCTGGTTATAGGATAGGTCCATTTGAGGTGGAAAGTGCAGTTATATCTCACCCTGCAGTTCTAGAATGTGCTATAACTGGCACTCCACATCCCATACGTGGGCAAGTAGTAAAAGCTACAATAGTGCTCGCGAAAGGCTATGAACCATCAGAAGAATTGAAATTAGAGATTCAAAACCATGTTAAACAGGTAACTGCCCCTTATAAATATCCAAGAATTATTGAATTCGTTGATGAACTTCCTAAAACAATAAGTGGTAAAATAAGGAGAATAGAAATTAGAACTAAAGATCAGGAAAAACAAGTTTAAATTCTCTTATTTTTTTCTATTAATAATTTTTTTATTTTTAAATTTGAAAATTAATTTTATAAAATTTAATTTTTTTAAAAAAAAATTTGAATTTTTTCTTCTATAAATAAATTTAATTCTCAAAAAATGAAGATGAATATTATGTCTGAAAACATGAAAAGGAAAAATCCTTATCCATTAATTAACACTTTAGAATGTAAAGCTTGTGAAAGATGTGTGTTAACCTGTAAAAAAAGTGTTCTAAAGATAGGTAATGATATAAATCCGCGAGGATACCACTATGCTGTCTATGATGGAGAAGGATGTATAGGGTGCGGGGACTGTTATTATACTTGTCCCGAACCATTAGCCATTGAAGTTCATATACCTAGAAAAAGAAAACAAGGTAGAAAATAATTGGTTAAAGAATGAAATTCTGAAATTTTATTATTATGAATATTAATTGGAGGAAAAATTTGATATGGCAACTCAATTGATTAAAGGAAACACAGCAATTATAATAGGTGCCATGTATGCTGGCTGTGACTGTTACTTTGGGTATCCGATTACTCCTGCTACTGAAATACTCCACGAAGCCTAAAATACTTCCCTATTGTGGGTAGAAAATTTGTACAGGCCGAATCAGAGGAAGCTGCAATAAACATGGTATACGGTGCATCTGCCGCAGGTCACAGAGTAATGACAGCATCATCTGGGCCAGGGATAAGTCTTAAACAAGAAGGAATATCATTTTTAGCCGGTGCAGAACTCCCCTGTGTCGTGGTAGATATTATGCGGGCTGGACCCGGATTAGGCAACATTGGACCAGAACAATCAGACTACACACAAATGGTGAAAGGAGGAGGACATGGTAACTACCGTAACATCGTCTTAGCACCTAATTCAGTACAGGAAATGTGCGATTTCACCATTAAAGCATTTGAATTAGCAGAAAAATATCGTAACCCGGTAGTTATATTGGCTGATGGTGTGTTGGGTCAAATGGTTGAACCCCTCAAATTTCCAATAGAATCAGTACAGCCCAAAATAGATGTAACTTGGGCCGTATGTGGAACATTAGAGACAAAAAACAATCTAGTTACATCAATATTCCTTAACTTTGAGCAATTAGAAAATTTCAATTATAAACTCCAGAAGAAATATGATGATATAAAGAAGAATGAAGTTGATTTTGAAGAATATTTGGTCGAGGATGCAGAGATAATCCTAGTAGCCTATGGGATAAGTAGTAGAATAGCTCGATCCGCAGTAGATCTTGCAAGAGATGAGGGTATTAAAACTGGGCTTTTCCGGCTGAAAACATTATTTCCATTTCCATCTGACAATCTCAAAAGAATAGCAGAAAAACTAGAATGTAGTTTCATATCTGTAGAAATGAGTAATGGACAAATGATTGAGGATATTATACTTGCAATAAACTGTAAACGTAATGTTGAACTGGTGAATCGTATGGGGGGTACCCTCATGGATGTGGATAGTATTATGAATAAGATTCGGGAAGTAAGTGTAAACAATAATGGAGGGAATCTTCCATGAATAACGTCTATTATAATGAATTTGAAGATAAGATAATAGGAAAACCACCATCCATGCTCAACGAGTTCACTCGGAAAGGTGGTAGTGCACCTACCGCTACTCATTACTGTCCTGGATGTGGGCAT
>Ga0187867_10002913_pt1 | contig 13934 bp, 10 predicted proteins | sample June2016WEW_13_1_FD_132976 | JGI IMG/M metagenome (GOLD analysis project Ga0187867, IMG submission 132976) | Peatland microbial communities from SPRUCE experiment site at the Marcell Experimental Forest, Minnesota, USA - June2016WEW_13_10 | ecosystem: Environmental > Terrestrial > Soil >... | reverse complement strand
TGCGCCCGGCATCGAAGTGGAAGTCGTCCCCTTCGATCAAATCATCCCGCAGATTCTCGAAGGGAAACATGAAGCCGGCCTCATCATCCACGAAGGCCAGCTCACCTACGACAAGTCCGGATTGCACCGCGTCGTCGATCTCGGCAAGTGGTGGCAGAAAGTCACCGGACTGCCGCTGCCGCTCGGCGGAAACGCCATCCGGCGCTCTCTCGGCCCGGAAACGATGGCCAGCGTCACCCAGGCGCTGCGCGAGAGCATCCAGTACGCCATCGATCATCGTGAAGAAGCGCTCGCCTACGCCATGCAGTTTGCCCGCGATCTCGATACCCAACTCGCCGACAAATTCGTCGGCATGTACGTCAACGAGCGCACGCTCGACTACGGCGACGATGGCCGGGAAGCCGTGCGGCGGCTGCTCGACATGGGGCACAAGGCAGGCATCATTCCCCAGACGCCGCACGTGGAGTGGGTGTAAGGAAGCCATTAGCTATTAGCTTTTTGCTTGGAGCGCATCGATCAGTTATTGGGTGTGGGGTGGCTAAGAGCCAAGAGCCAACAGCCAACAGCCGCGAATCAGCCTGGAGCCGTTTATCATAAACGCATGCCCGGAGAGAATGGCGCCCAGACTCTGCTCATCGATGCCGATGACACGCTCTGGGAAAACAACATCTATTTCGAAAGGGCGATCGCAAACTTCATTTCGTTCCTTGACCATCGCGAACATTCGCCCGAAGCGGTTCGCCTCGTCCTAAACGAGGTTGAGCGGGAATCTATCGTCAAGCACGGCTACGGCCTGCACAGCTTCGCGCATTCGCTGGTGGAGACCTTTGAGAAGCTTTCCGTCGACCCGGTCACGCCCGACTTGCACGAACGCATTCGCAGCTTTGCCCACCAGATCGCCGATCATCCGATTGAAGTTCTCCCTGGCGTGCCCGAGACGCTGCAATATCTGGGCGAGCGCCACCACCTCATCCTGATGACCAAAGGAAACCCGACTGAGCAATCCGGAAAAGTTGAGCGCTCGGGATTGAAAGAATATTTTTCCGCCATCGAGATCGTAGCGGAGAAGGACGAATCAACCTATCGCTCCGCCATCGCCAAGTACGCTCTTCCAGCGGACATGACATGGATGATCGGAAACAGTCCCAAGTCTGATATCAACCCGGCCCTCGCCGCCGGCCTGCACGCCGTCTTCATACCTCACGGCAACACATGGATTCTCGAGCACGAAGAAGTTGCGACAGCCCCAGCTTCCCAGAGGCTGCTGGTGGTAGATCGTTTCGGCGACCTCAGAAATCACTTCTAGCCCGCGCATTACCCCCAATAGACACAGGCCGGGAGCCCGGAATTTCTTCCGGTCCCGGCCTGCGCTTCTATCAACTTGGAGCCGACTCAGTTGGTCGGATTGGGGGTACTGTTGGCGTCAGCCGTGGTTGCCGTGGTCGCTGGCGCTGCCGCGGTGGTAGCCGCAGGGGCGCTCGCAGTGCTGTAGCGCGAAAGCCGCGGATAGAACGGCGTCACTTCGAACGGCATCTTGTCGCGCGCCGAAGTGATTGCGACCGGCTGCGCCTTCACGATTTCAACTTTGTCATCCCACGGGTTCAGCTTGACGCGTGCACCCAGAGGCAACGCGGCGATCTGGTCCAGCTTGTTCCAATCGAGCGCCGGAGCCGACGTGGCCAGCGCCGCCATGCGCGTCACCATCCCGTTCTCCGTGATGTTGTTGCCGAGGTGCGCTTGCAGCAGAGCGCTCAGTTGTGGAGCGCGCGACTGCAAGGCCTTGATGAACAGCCCGGCTGAGTCGAGTTTCTGGGCGTAGGGCGAGCCCTTCAGCAGTTCGATGGCTTTCTTGTCGGCCGCCGTTTCCTCTTCAGGAATGTGCTTGAACCCGAGGTTCTGGTAAGTCGCCTCGTCAGAAAACAGCATGCGGTCGTTGAATGCGTACTGGCTGCCCAGGTTATGTCCCAGAACGATGTGCGCCAGTTCGTGCGAGAGCACCATGGCCAGGCTGCCCTCATCGGGAAGCACGTCGATCAGCCCGCGGCTCACCACAATCGTGTTACCGACGCTGAAGGTCTCCAGGGGTGAAGTCGTCAGCACCCGTGTCCGGACGGGCCGGGGCAGTTCGATGTTATTGGTGATCTCCAGGTTGTTGACCACGGTTTGCAGAATCTTATCCACGTCGCCTTCCGGAGCCACCAGCCCGGCTTTTTCCAGCCGTTCGATCACGTTGTCTTCCGCCTGCTGTTGCCATTCGCGCTCGGCGGCCAGCGGCGTCGCATCCTGTGCGGTCGGCGTAGAGTCCTTTACGCTGTCAACCCGGATGTTAGTAAGTTCGTCGTTCGCCGTTGCCGTCTTCAGGTTATATCCCCACATGCGAGTCTGCGCCTTGAACGCGATCTTGTTCTTGGCCCCCGCGGTGAAGTCGCCTTCCTCGCTGTAGATGTAAGATGGCACCCAATAACCCGGGACCAGGTTCAACCGCCAGCTGTCCATGTGGAAGTAATAATTGTTACGCGCAGGACGCTCATAAGTGCCGTTCAACCGCACAATGTTGAAGTTTTGATCCTCAACCCAAATACGGCCGAGAAAGCGCCCGTGACCAGCGTCTTTTGTCGGCGTCAGGTCGAACACCAGGCAGCGTACGTCGCCCAGGAACTCGCGCCGCGCGTAGTGAAAATTGTAGTGCTGCCGGTCAAAGTCGGTGCGGTCGACGAAGATCATCCAGGAAAAGCCCAGCGGCTGATACTGGAACTTGAACTTCTTCGTGAACCCGCCGAGCAGATGCTTCTCCATACCTTCGTTTTTTTCCTTAAGGTAGTCGGCTCGGTCGATCGATTCGCTCAAGTCCATGCGTCCCAGAAAATAATGATCATCCTGCGGAATCGGCCCCAGTTGCGGATCCTGGGTCAGGTTCTGCAGATAGGTCTCCACAATAGGAGTGCGCGGCGACAGAAACTTGATCAGTTCCTTTTCCCGCATGATCACGCGGTCTATGACCTGATCCATGGTCGTCGGCGGCGCCAGATTCGACTGCGCCTCACCGGACTGCCTCGGGCTCGGCTGCGCCGCTGCAACCGGCTGTGGGTTCTGCGGCGCGGACGCCGGCTGCTGGGCCACTGCCGTCATCGTTACCGCCAGCAGAGCCAAAATCATCCAGTTCATATTCATATGGTTCATCACTTTCCGCATAACTCTTATCTCCAAGGTGGTCAATACGCCAGTTGAAATACCACGTGCACAATTGCTGTCGAATCCATCGCCTGCCCGTTTCGCGAGGCCGGCTTGAACCGCATCTTGTTAGCGGCGGCTATGGCGGCCTCGTCAAGCCCATGGCCCAGACCCCGGACCACTCGGTTCACGTGGAGCTGCCCGTTCGCCGCGAACTCCACTTCGAGCAGGACTTCGCCTTCCAGTTTCAGATTCCTTGCTTCATTGGTATAAACCGGGTTCGGCTTATACGTGATCTCAACCAGAGTGGACGGTGGGCCGCTATCCACGCGCTGAATATGCGGCGCCTGCGCGATCTCCTGCGCACCGAAGCCTGAAGTCTGTACTTCAGCACTGCCGCGGCCACTTCTGCGCCCGTCGCCTCGTCCCGCTGTTGCCACCCCATTGCCAAAGTCGGCGCTCGCCACCGTTCCCTTAATCCCTTTCGCGCCACCCGATCCGTTCCCTTGTCCTGGTCCCATCGGCAGGTCGAACGAACCCGCCGCCGATGCGATCAGCTTGCCGTTCGGCTTGCTGTTCTCGCTCGGCTTCAGTCCGTTCGGATCGCCGAACCCGCCCGTCTGCACTTTAGTAATCGGAGCATTTACGGTTGGCGCCGCCGAACTTCCCTGGAACTCGCCGGTATGAATCAGCGCCGGGCGCGCTCCACTCGGCGGCTTCAACATCGCTGGCGCGAAATTATTCATCGCCACCTTGGGCGGCTCAATTTCCTGGGGCTGCGGCTTGGGCGCGCGCACCTCGTGCGGCACAATCAGCTTCGGGGTTTCGAACACTGGCGCCGGCGGCAGCATCTTCACATGCAGCGGTTTCGACTTGGGCAGCCGTTCCGGCTTCAGCGCCGGCCTGGGTATCAGCTCTGTGATGTGATAGTTCGCGGTGAGCTCCAGCGTATCGGGCAGCACGATCCCGACGACAAGCAGAAATAGGATCAGGGCCGTGAGCATCCCGTAGCTGGCAACGAAGGTCCGCCAGTTCCACTTCTTCTCAGGCAGCAGGCCGAGTTGAAAACCGCGATCGTACGTAGGCATCCATGACTCCAAAGGGAACCCGAAGCTGGGGAGAGCGCTCGGGGCTGGAGTCTTCACCTTATGGGAGATTGGGCAGTGGGTAAACGTGTCCCTTGCGCGTGTCCTTTGGTAACCACCCCGGGGATTCGGAGGGACTCAAGCCGCCGGCCGATTATCCGATTACTGGGCCGCCAGCCGCTCGGCGCGACGCAAAAAAGTAGAACACCGGAACGCCCGCCAGAATCGCCAGGCATCCGCCAGCTGAACTTTTCAGATTGTCGCTGAACGTGTAGTAAAGCAGGGCCGCGGAGACCAGCACAAAAATCGCCGGAACCACCGGATATCCCCACACGCGATAAGGCCGGTCAGCGTGTGGCTCCCGCCGCCGGAAGACGAATAAGGTGCTGCCTGCAATCATGTAGAACATCCACTCCGCGAAAATCGCCAGCGAAAAGAATTGCCGGAAACTGCCTCCCAGCAGCAGCAGAACGATCGCTAGCCCGCACTGCACTATGATCGCCACCGACGGCGTATGGAAGCGCGGATGAACCTCCGCCAGCGCCTTGAAAAAATAGCCATCGCGCGCCGTCGCAAACGGTACGCGCGCTCCGCTCATGATAGTGCCGTTCAAAGTCACCAGCATGGAAACCGCTATGCCTGCCGATACCAGGCTGGCGCCCGCAGGGCCGAGCACCAGTGCCACCGCCTCCGATGCGGGACGCTCCGAACCCGCGATCGCCGCCGCCGGCAACACATACTGCACCGCCGCGTTCACCATGATGTAGAGCGCCCCCACCGTGGCCACGCCCCAAATCAGCGCCAGCGGAATATTGCGCTGCGGATTCCGTATCTCGCCCGCGACCATCGTGAGATCGTTCCAACCGTCATAAGCCCAAAGTGCAGCCACCAGTGCGGCGAAAAATCCAGCCACGCCACCTTTCGCACCAGTGAACTCGGTCGCGAAGTTGGCCCACGTTCCTCCGGCATAAGAAAACCCCACCGCCACAATTGCGAGGATGATCGCAATCTTCAGCAGCGTGAATAGAAACTGAAATTCTCCCGCCCGGCGCACCCCAATGTAATTCAGCCACGAAATCAGAACGGTGGCGCCAATGGCCACAATTTGCCCGTAGCTGATCGTGAAGGGATGCGACAGCGCTGTATGGGAGAAGAAAATATGCGAGAAGAAAGAAAAGACCGGGAAAGTTTCGAGGATCCGCACCAGCCCGGTCGTGACGGTCGCGATCGAAGCCGGCTTGGCGATCAGAAACCAGGTCCACGAATAGAGGAAGCCCGCCAGCGGCCCATAGGCGTCGCGGATATACACATACTCGCCCCCCGCCTGCGGCTTCATAGCGCCCAGTTCGGCATAGGTGAGCGCGCCGAAAAAAGAGAGCAGCCCCCCGACCACCCACGCCAGGTACACAAGTCGCGCCGACCCCACCGCCTCCATCATCTCGGTTGGAACCAGAAAAATTCCGCTCCCGATGATCGTCCCCACCACGACGGCGCCAGCATGCGACAACCCCAGGTCGCGCGCCAGTTCCGGGCGGAGATGATTATCCTTTGAGCGTTTGTCCATATTCTCTGCGCGTCCTCCGCGACCCTCCTCCGCGATCTCAGCGTTTAAGCGCTTGCTTCATTCCGCCACAGAACGCTAGCCGCGTATCCCACCGCAAATGTCACACAAGTCCCGATTGCGACCCACCAGGTGAAAGCCACGTGCGACCATCCCCACAAATACAACTCCATCGCGAATCCGCAAACCATGCCCACCACCGCCCCGCGCTGATTCGCGCGCCTGGTCAGCACGCCCAGCAGAAACACTCCGAGCAACGCTCCATAAGCCACTGACGCGATTTGTAACCCGACTTCCACCACGCGCCCCACCCGATGCAGGGCCAGCACCGCCAGCCCGAACAGCACCAGGGCCCACCCAACCGTCGCCAGTCGCGCCAACCGCAGCCGCCCGGCGTCGCTTACCTCCAAGCCAGATCCGGAACGAAAGCGAAGATAGAAATCCACCATCGAGCTTGAGGCGAGCGAATTCAGCGCCGCACTCAGATTCGACATCGCCGCTGCCAGAATAGCCGCGATCAGCAGTCCTGCAATCCCATGCGGCATCCGGCTCACGATGAAAGTCGGGTAAATTCTGTCCGCCCGCCCAAACATAGCCGACGGGACCCGGTAGTAGGCAAACAGCATCACGCCCACAAAAAGAAACAGCCCAAACTGAAAAAACACCGCCACTCCACTCGACAGCAGCGCCAACACCGATTGCCGTTGATTCCGCGCCGCCAGCAATCGCTGCACGATAAGCTGGTCGGTGCCATGACTGGCCGTTGTCAAAAACGCGCCACCAATAATCCCGGCCCAAAGTGTGTAAGGATTCGCAAAATTAAAATAGGGCCAGTGCATTAAGAGGGAAGCATCGAACACCTGGAATTTGTGCAGCCCGCCCGCAATCGCCTCGACCGACCCCCATCCTCCCGGCACCAGATGCAGAATCGTCACCAGGCCCACTAGCGTCCCGCCCACATAAATAAAAGTCTGCACCACATCGGTCCAGATCACCGCCGCCAGCCCGCCCTCAAACGTATAGATCAAAGTCAGCAGCGTGATGATCGCAATCGAAGCAACCTCGCCCGTACCCAGCGCAATCGCGACCACAATCGACACGGCATACACGCGCACTCCTTCCGCGGCCGCGCGCGTCAGCAGAAACAGGCCCGCCGTCACCGTGCGCAGCTCCGGACCGAACCGCCGCTCAATTAGTTGATAAGCCGTATACAACTCGCCGCGAAAATACGACGGCAGCAGCACAAAACTAATAATGACGCGCCCCACCACATATCCCATCACCAGTTGCAGAAAAGTAAGATTCGAATCGTAGGCCAGGCCAGGAATACTAATGATGGTCAGCGTGCTGGTCTCCGCGGCCACAATCGACAGCGCAATTGCCCACCACGGAATATTGCGGTCGGCGAGAAAGTAGTCTCGCATCGTCCGCTGCCGCTTGCGAAACCGCAGCCCGAACAGCGTGATCCCCGCCAGGTAAGCCGCAATAATCAGCAGGTCGATCCGATTCAATCCCAAGCGATTCCTTCAAGCTTCAGTGTAGAGACGCGGCTTGCCCCGTCTCCAGTGGCGAACCACAGTTCGCAGCATTGTACAAGCATGTTCCGCGAACCCGCCGCCGAACGGATTACGCTGAACCTGTGTTAGAACTAGCGCGATGCCCTACTATCTAGGAATCGACGGCGGCGGCACCAAAACCCGCTGCCTCCTTGCCGACGAAACGAGCGTGCTCGCCAAGGCAATGACGGGCGGCAGCAACATCGTTCGCCTCGGCGAAAAGCAGGCAAGGGATGCGTTGCACAGCGCCATTCGTCAGGCCTGCGCCAACGCGAAGATTTCTCCCGATCAAGTCCGCGCCGTCTGTATCGGCGCGGCCGGCGCTGCCAGGCCCGAGATCGCGGCCAAGATTCGCAGCATCCTCGCCGAGCTAATTCCCGAAATAACGCCCGAGGTTGCTCGCACCAACATCGAAGTTGTCGGTGACACCGAGATCGCCCTCGAAGCCGCTTTCGGCCGAGGGCCCGGACTGATCGCGATCGCCGGCACCGGTTCCATTGCCTACGGCCGCGACGCTGCTGGTCACACCGCGCGTGCCGGAGGCTGGGGGTTCGCAGTCTCCGACGAAGGCTCCGGCCACTGGATCGGCCGCCGCGCCATTTCCGCGATTCTGAACGCCCGCGATCAAGGCCTCGACACCGCGCTCACCGCCATGGTCCTCCACGCCTGGAAACTCGCGACCCTCGACGAACTTGTGCAGCAAGCCAACTCGACTCCGCCACCCGATTTCCCGCGCCTGTTTCCCATCGTCCTCCGCGCCGCCGATCAAGCCGACGCCATCGCCCGCGACCTCCTGGCCGATGCAGGAGCCAGGTTGGCGAACCTCGCGGCCACTGTGGTCCGCCGTCTCGCCCACCACGCGCCTCATGCTCCATCAGCCATGCTCCCAATAGCCATGACGGGCAGCGTCTTTCGTCAGTCCTCATATGTGCGCCAGGTTTTCTACAATGCCCTGCAGACCAGTTTTCCCGGCATCGACGTGCGCCAAAATCTCGCCGATCCGGTCGAAGGGGCGCTATCGAGAGCACGCGCAACACGATTGTAGAGATGGGGCTTGCCCCGTCTCACGCAGGCTGACCCGAGATGTCCGACAACGAATTGTCCAAAGACGAAATTCCGGAAGACGAAGCCACGCCGCCGTCCGCACCGTCGGCCACGCCGACCGCCCCGGCCGTTCTGCTCCGCACCGCGGCCGATCCTGCCCTTACCGAGGACTTGGCTCTAGCCCTACTCAAGCACGCCGACTTGCCCCCTGAAGTCCTCGAGCAACTCGCCAAGAACGCCCACGCCCTCAAGAGCCACAAGGTAAAGATCGCCTTGGCCAGCCATCCACATACACCACGCCATGTGTCGGTGCCGCTAGCGCGCCAGTTCTACACTTTCGATTTGATGAAAGTTGCGCTCTCGCCCGGCGTCCCCGCCGACGTAAAGGTTGCCGTCGACGATGTCCTCATCTCGCGCCTCAAAGCCGTCACCGTTGGAGAGCGTCTAACGCTGGCCCGCCGCGCCTCGGGCAGGGTAGCCGCTGCGCTCTTGCTGGATGTAGAAACCAGGGATGGCACAATCATCACCGGCAAGATCAAAGATGGCAAAATCAAAGATGGCAAAATGATTGCCGCCAAAATAAACCACGCCGAAGCCGTAGCCCGCCAGACCCGGGTCATGCAGACCGCGCTCGAAAACCCGCGACTCACCGAAGCCCTCGTCATCAAGTCCGTGCTCCGACCCGCCGCCAGCGCAGCCCTGGTGCATGCGGTCGCGCGGCATGCGAAGTGGTCCCCGCGCAGAGAAGTCCGCGCCGCCCTTCTGCGAACCGCGCATCTTTCGCTCGCCCGCGCCCTGGAATTCAGCCGCGAAATCCCCGCCGGGCCGCTGCAAGAACTACTCGCCAGTTCGCGTCTCCCCGCAAAAATCAAAGACCAACTCATTGGCGAAAGCCAGACAGGTAAGGTTGTGTAGGGACGGACGCCCTCGTCCGTCCCAGCCGAGCGCAGCTCGGCGGCACTCATCGCAGCGAACTCACGGAACCCAATCGGCGATAAACACATTCGTCTCCCGCTGTGCCTTCCCGTTGCGATGCGAAATCCAAACCAGCTGCTTTCCATCCGGACTAAACATTGGGAACCCATCAAACCCCTCGTAATACGTGATCCGCTCCAGCCCCGTTCCGTCCACGTTGATCGCGTACAGCTCGAAATTCCCCATCCCGCCCGTAGAGCCCACGTTCGTCGCGAAAATAACCCGCTTCCCGTCCGGAAAAAACGATGGGGCAAAACTCGCCGCATTCAAATTCGTAACTTGCCGTTTCCCGCTCCCGTCAGCTTTCATAATCCATATCTCAAGCGTGGTGGGGCGAATCAGGTTTTGCTTCAGCAGTTCCTTATATTCCGCAATCTCCGGTTCGGTCTTCGGATGGTAGGCGCGATAAACAATCCACTTCCGATCCTTCGAAAAGAACGGACCGCCGTCATATCCCAGTTCATGGGTAAGCTGCTTCACGTGCTTGCCATTCGCGTCCATCGAGTAAATGTCGAGATCGCCATTGCGCAGCGATGTGAAAACAATCTTCTTCCCATCCTCCGAGATCGTCGCCTCCGCGTCATAGCCCGGAGTTGTCGTAAGTTGCTTCAACTCCGACCCATCCAGCTTGGCCGTGAAAATATCGAACCCCGGATATACTGCCCACACATATCCCTTCGAATAGTCCGGGCGCGGCGGGCAATCCGCACCCGCCAGGTGCGTCGAGGAATACAGAATTTTGTCCTCATGCGGAAAAATGTAGCCGCAAGTTGTGCGCCCCTTGCCGGTCGAGACCATTTTCTGCTCCGTCCCGTCCACATTCATGGTGAAGATCTGGTCGCACTGCAAGTCGTCGCGCGTAGATTGGAAAATCAGCCGCCTTCCGTCTGCCGAAAAATAAGCCTCAGCGTTCGATCCGCCAAACGTAAGCTGGCGTACATTCCGCAGATGTTTTTCTTCAGGAATAGCCAGTTCTGATGCGGCCGGGCCAACTGCCGCTTGGGCGCAAGCCATGCGCCCCGCCAGCGCTCCGGCAAGCAACCCCAAGTTCAAGAGCAATCTTCGAGTTCTCATTGGAGAAAAAGTGTAGCAGGCAAACTGTTCGTACGGTGCGGACCCGCCCCTGAGCGAAGCCGAAGGGACCCCCGCCCGCGTGTCGGCCGCGCCTAAAGAAGGGGCGAGCCAGTTCTCACGCACACACCTTAGGAACGATGGGCGACAATCCTCGCCTGAATCTCCGCCATCAGCTTCACCGTGGTCGAGACATCGATGCCGTATCGTTCCCCGCGCACAATGGGACCGCCAATAGCATCCAACTCAAGCTGCCGTCCGGCGACAAGGTCTTTCTGCATGGAGCTGCGCATACCCGGCGGCGAACTGTCAAAGATCGCCTGGATCTTCTGCGGGTCAACCTCCGCGCCGCTGGCGTTCGCCACGGCGCAAGCTTCGGCGATTACAGATGTCAATTTCTGTTTCCATCGGGTGTCCGCCAAAATCTCGCCAACGTTCATGCCGGATGCAGAAGTCACCAGCGCAGCCGGTGCCAGGAAGCAAAGCTTGCCCCAGAGCAGAGTCTGCTCGTTTTTAATGAACTGGCAATTGAATCCGAGATCGCCCAAGCGCGCGACGATCGGGCCCAAAAGCGGCTCCAGGCTGGCGGCGAGATTGAAGCGAAGAAACGGGGATCGCTGGATGAATCGTCCCGCAGCGACCCTCTCCGCTTCCACCGCGATCGTTGCCGGTGCCACGCGTTCACGCCCAAATCTCGCCCGCAGCACCGCGACGTGGTCCACTCCGTTCAGCAAGGGAACCACGCGGCCCGGCACTACTTGTATGGCATCCAGCGCAGTTTGCAGTTGATAGGTCTTGGTTGCAATCCACAGCAAATCAACCGGCCGCGTCAGCGTGGCGACAGCTTTCGCCGGCGCCGTGAGCGAGCCCGAAGGCCGCTCCAACGTCAAGTGATCGGGATAGTCAGGCAACTTCTCCGGCCGAACCACCACCGTGACCCCCTCGCCAAGCGATGACAGCACGGTGCCGACCAAGCCTCCGACTGCTCCCGCTCCCAAAATTGCATGTTTCATGCCAGCACCCCCGGAAAAACTATACGGCACCCCTAGTTTTTTGGATGCGCCCACCGCTAACTTCGAACCGCCTTTACGCTGCAACTAAGAATCTGTCACACTGGCCACGGACCACTATCCACTCACGCCATGGGAAAAATCCACGTTCTCCCCGAAAGAGTTGCCAACCAGATCGCCGCCGGCGAGGTGGTCGAGCGTCCCGCGTCCGTGGTGAAGGAGTTGCTGGAGAACGCGCTGGACGCCGGTTCCACCCGCATTCGCATTCAGGTCGAGGCGGGCGGGAAGAAGCTGATCCAGATCACCGACAACGGCTGCGGCATGGTACGCGACGATGCCATGCTGGCCTTCGAGCGCCACGCCACCTCAAAAATCAAAGACACCGAAGACCTGCTCAGCATTTCGACCCTCGGATTTCGCGGCGAGGCGCTGCCCTCCATCGCTTCAGTTGCCCGGCTCCATCTGGAAACCCGCGCCGAAGAAGAAGCGGCGGGCACGGTCCTCGAAATTAACGGCGGCAAGATCATCCGCGTGGAGGAAGCCGGGCTGCCGCTGGGAACTTCGATCACGATTCGGGATCTCTTCTTCAATACGCCGGCGCGCAAGAAATTTCTGCGATCCGAATCGACCGAACTCTCCCATATCGCGTCGCTCGTAACCCACTATGCTCTCGCGCATCCGGAAAAGCATTTCGAGTTGCACTCGGCAACAAATGCCTTGCTGGTGGCGCCGCCCGTCGCCGGTCATCGCGAGCGCGTGTACCAGGTTTTCGGGCGCGAGACCCTTGACCAGTTGATTCCGCTGGCAGCGGTGCAACCACTGGAGCGCGTCGGGCTGCCGCAGCCCCCGCCGTGGCGGCGGGCCGCGGGCACTCTTGTTCGCGAAAAATTATCCTCCGCCGCAGCGTCGGCAAAATCGCCCGTTCCGCTAACAGTGGACACGCCGACCGAAGTGTCCGGGCCGCAAGATTTCGGCGAGGTGCGTCTGCATGGCTTCGTATCCAAGCCGGAAATCCAGAAGCTCAATCGCAATTCGATTTTTATATTCGTGAACGGGCGGCTGATCCGCGACCGCCTCATTCAACATGCGATCACCGAGGCCTATCGCAACATCTTGCCGCCGACGGTGTACCCGGTGGTCTTGCTTTTTATCGAAATGCCGACCGCGGAAGTAGATGTGAATGTACATCCCTCGAAGACCGAGGTGCGTTTTCGCCAGCAGACGGTCATTCACGATTTCATCCGAGAATCGATACGGGCCGCGCTGATGAAAGCACGGCCGGTGCCGCAGTTCCTGGCGGAGATCGGCGCGCAGCCAACCGCAAGTCCTGGCCTTAGCAGTCCCGGCCTCACTCATCGCGGCGTCACCCATCCCGGCGTCACTAATCCGACGATCAGCCAGGGCGCGACCGGCAATGGTTTGCAGTGCGCCCCGTGGCGCGACTTGTACGAGCCAGCGGCGGGGACGGCGCCCGGGTTCGCGCTGCAAGCGTCGGCAGTTCCCGCCGCGACGGCGCGCTTCGAATTTGCGGGAGGAATTGCGGTCGAGGCGAACGCAGCTCTATCGCTGGCCCGCGCGCCCGAGGCAACAGGTCCTGCGCAGACAATCCCCGATCACGGCTGCGCGCCCCCGATCGCCCAAAATAAGGAGCCGCAAACCGCGCCGACGCTCGAATCGCTCCGCACGCTGCGCCCGCTCGGTCAGATTCGGAATTCATTCATTCTCGCGGTCAACGAAGACGGACTCTGGATCATCGATCAACATGTAGCCCACGAGCGCGTGCTGTTCGAGCGAATCCTGCGGCAACGCTCGGCGCAGCAGGTGGAGAGCCAGCGGTTGCTCATGCCTCTGGTCATCGAACTGACTCCGGCACAGCAGGCGATCTTCAGCGACATTGCCGAAGAACTTGCGCACAACGGTTTCGAGGCGGAACCCTTCGGCGCGCGCAGCGTAGCGGTGAAGATCGCGCCGGCGGGCGTGGACGCGGCGCAGATCGAGCACATGCTGAACGAAATCTTCGAGCAGCTCACGCGCGAAGAGCAAGCCATCAATCTGGAAGCGGTGCGAACCCGCATCGCGGCCTCGATCGCCTGCCACGCCGCCATCAAAGTCAACATGCCACTCGACCAGAACAAGATGGAGTGGCTGCTAGCGGAACTGGCGAAAACCGAGCATCCTATGAGTTGCCCACACGGTAGGCCGGTGGTGCTGCGCTATTCCATGCAGGACATTCAGAAGGCATTTAAGAGAATCTAGCTCTCAGCTCTCAGCTGTCAGGAGAATCTTGCCCCGCATGGGGCGTTGCTCTGCTCTTGGGTACCGCAAAGGCTATTGACTGTTGCAGTCGCCATGAACATTCTCCTGAGAGCTGAGAGCTGAGAGCTGAGAGCTGAGAGCTGAGAGCTGAGAGCTGAGAGCTGAGAGCTGAGAGCTGAGAGCTGAGAGCTGCCAGCTGAGAGCC
>Ga0187867_10002910_pt1 | contig 13941 bp, 12 predicted proteins | sample June2016WEW_13_1_FD_132976 | JGI IMG/M metagenome (GOLD analysis project Ga0187867, IMG submission 132976) | Peatland microbial communities from SPRUCE experiment site at the Marcell Experimental Forest, Minnesota, USA - June2016WEW_13_10 | ecosystem: Environmental > Terrestrial > Soil >... | reverse complement strand
ATCTGCGCGGGCGGTTCCGGGGCCGCTGGCAGAAAGGGTAAGGGTCAGGTCTATCTGAGAATCGCCGATCCTGTCGGATGCGGACTTATTCAGATATCTCATAAGGTCCCCTGGGTTGCCTCCGCTTAGATTCAACTCTGCTGAACTCTTCAGAGTGCCAAGGTCAACCCAGCCACTGAATGTAAGGGCTTGCCAGAGATCGGATTTGCCGCTCGTCAGCTCGAAATCGACCCTTTGGGCATGGACGGAAGTCCTGAGGTCGATCTCTTCGAAAAAGAAGGCGCGGTCTTGCCCGCAGTAGAGCTCCAGCCCACCGTTGCGAGCGTCGATAACCACGCCGGGCGTTGCCGCAAGGAGTATTGCCTGGAAGTGGGAAATCCTGTCTTTCAAGCGTAGAAGTTGCTGAGAAGAGGACTTTGCCGAGCTTTCGGGCGTTTGCTCCGGTAGTCTTGCGGTGATCATCGGATTGAGAATCTCTATTTCGGCAGGTGCAAATTTGCCTGTAAAGAGGGGCAGCATCTTCGGATGAAGTAGTACCGCTTCGGCCGATGCGGTAAGCGTCTCAGGGATGGTCATTGTGACACCGAACATGACCATGCGAGGAAAGGGCAGAAAACTTATCTTGATTCGCTCGGAGCGTATGTGATACCGGGTCGCGAGTTCGGTTGCCACGTTACGGCCTAAAGCGTCGGTATCGAGGACACGCTGAAGGAGCACCGCCGCTGCGGCAAGCAGAACCAGGAGAATCCCCGCCCCAGAAGCCCCCCACACAAATATTTTTCTGGCTTTGGTCATAAAGCTCTCTTCCCGAGGTCCAAATTGCCAACCGGGATTTGGACGGACCAAATCAACGGTTCCTGATTGCAAAAGGTTAGCAATTCAAAAAACCGAGGGCAAGGGGGGAATCGGAAAACAGGGTGCGGATTTTACGAGAAAGGCAAATTGCTTAAAACCTCATTTCGATCTTGCTGCGAAGATTGACGGGACCGTATCCGAAAAGGGCGTTCAGGTGGTGCAGGAAAGCATGGCCTCCCTCATTTTTCCAGGTCGATTCGACCTCCTGGTTGATCTCACGATAGAAAGCCCGCATTTCGGCTGGGGAGAGGGGTTTTCTGCGTCCATCTTCGGCATACTGGGAAATCAGGTCAAGCCATGTTTGGCTGACACCCATAATGAAGTACGGCCACGCCTTTTGGAGGGGGGCAGACCAACTGCGGTCGCTGGTGGATTCGATGCCGGGCCTCTGGTTGGCATTGGTATCGTCGAACAGGACCATAAGGATCACGCCTTCGGCCCGCATCCGATCCAGGTCGGGGCTGGAGTCGATTGCCGCATATATTTTGCGGGCAGTTGCCGCAGTAGTGTAGAAGATGAAACTGAAGCGATGTCCGGCCTCATCCCGAGCCGCTCTCCTGTGAAAGCGCCAAAGCAGGATGTCTTTTCTGTACCGGTCCAGTACGGGACTTATGATCCTGTGGGCGATCAACAAATCCGTGTCCAGCGCGGGGTCTTCATCCTGGGGCCAATTGATTTTAAAGCCGGCATACCACCATGAGTTGTCTGGTCGCTGCTTCGGCGCCGCTCCGGCGCCCTGGAGCCTCATCCAGCCGGTTGAACTGCAGCCGGCCATACCCGAAATGACAAAGACCGCCGCCAGGCCCAAGATTGAAATAGGCCCAAGCCTCCGTTTCAAGCCGCTCATCCGTTCACCACCATAAGAATTTCATAGGATACAAGCGCAAGGTAGAGGAAGGGGAGAAGGGCAAGCACGACTACGGTCCTGACCCTCCCTTGCCAGAGGTAATAATTTTTGAGAACGAGCAGAGTGATGAGGCCAAAAGCCGTCAGAAACCATTTGATCATTATAAACTGAAAGGGGCCTATCTTCAGAAAGAAATCCATAACAGGGTTCAACTCTTGAATATCTTCTCCCACCAGCATCAGGGTGAGAAAAGCGTCCGCTATCGAAAGAACCAGTGCACTTAGCAGCACAACCACCGAAAATGGGCTGTACAGGTCGACAAAATAGAATTTTCGGGCATCCTGGTTTCTCCGATAGTGGTGCCTGGAGCCCACAAGACTTTGAAGGGTGAACGGTGAAGTGGGCCTGGCGCGGCGGTCCTTGCCCGAGCGCCTTTCATTCGATTCATATCGGTTCATTTTACCATTTTCCATGCCTGATGCCTCTCCTGCAGATTGAGAGTCTTTTTGAGGATATCATCGGCAGGTTGGCGCAGATGCATGAGTTCGAAAGTGAATGAACTTCGGGTTAAGGCGTCTTCTCCGGGGTCAGTCCTTCCGCCTCCATTTTCTTCAGGTATTTTTCCGGGTCCCTATTGAATTCGTCGACGCAGCCGGGGCAGCAGAAGTAGATGCGCTTGCCCTTATAATCCACAAAGAATTTCTTATCGACTTTCCCGTTCATGACCGGGCACTTGGTCTGAGGATCAGCCAGTGCAATCCCGGGCATGTTCCAGCCAAAGGTGAGCAACCCCAATGTTACACCCAACAGCACGATCAGTTTAATCTTTCTCATTTTCTTCTCCATGGTTGATTTAAGCCAAATCGCGGGCAAAGCCCGCACCTGCCGTTTTCAGATCAAGCCGGGACCTCCCCTGAAGCGCGCGTCCCTTTTTTCAGGTGAAAGCGCCGGCGCCACACTTCATAAATCGCGGGATAAACCAGCAATTCCATAATAAACGAGGTGAAAATGCCCCCGATCATCGGGGCCGCGATGCGCTTCATTACATCGGAGCCGGCTCCTGTAGACCACATTATAGGGACCAGGCCCATAAACATGACCGCGACCGTCATGAACTTGGGGCGAAGCCTTTTGACCGCCCCGTCGACAATGGCGTGATGCAGGTCCTGCTTTGTTTTCATAAGCCCCTGGTCCCGCCTGGAGTAATAGGCCAGGTCAAGGTAGAGGAGCATGAACACCCCTGTCTCCGCATCGACGCCCATGAGCGCAATCAGGCCGACCCAAACGGCAATGCTCATGTTATAGCCGAGCAGATAGATAAACCAGATTGCCCCGACGGCCGAAAAGGGGACTGCCAGGAAAATGATCAGCGTCTTGGCCAGCGACCGGGTATTGAAGTAGATGAGCAGGAGTATGATCAGGATCGTGATCGGTACGACGACAAGGAGCCTGTCCCATACCCGGAGCATGTTTTCATACTGTCCGCTCCATGTGAGCGTGTATCCCGGCGGCAACGGAACATGAGTGCTTACGATCTTTTTGGCTTGCTCAACGTAGCCGCCGACGTCGCGTCCGGTGATGTCGACATAAACATATCCACTGAGCCTTGCGTTTTCATCCCGTATCATCCCGGGACCGGACACCAGCTTCAGGTCAGCCACCTGGGCCATAGGGACCTGTGCGCCGCCGGCGGTGGCGATCATGGTCCTGTTCAACCGGTCAACCGTGCTTCGATAATCACGCAAATAGCGGATGTTAATGGGATAGCGCTCCCGGCCTTCGACCGTGGTCGAAACGTTCTCCCCGCCGATTGCCGAGGTGATGGTGCTTTCGACCTGGGCGATGGTGAGACCGTAGCGGGCAAGTTCTTCTCTTTTAAGCTCGAGGTCGAGGAAAAAACCGCCGGTTGTCCGCTCGGCGTACACGCTTGAGGTGCCGGCAACGCCTTTCAGTGCGGCTTCAATCTGCAGACCCAGGTCTTGAATCTGACTGAGATCAGGGCCAAGAATCTTGATTCCGACAGGAGTGCGCACTCCTGTCGTAAGCATGTCCACCCTGGCCCTGATAGGCATGGTCCATGCGTTTACGACCCCCGGGATCTGCATGGCCTTGTCCAGGCCGTTCGGCCCGTGGACGAGGTCCTCGGTGCTCAGGTGGTCGGGCCAGGCCCTGCGCAGAATGTCCTTTAGCCACTTGGGCGCCCAACCCGAATACCAGGTCGGAATTTTTGGCCACTCAGACTGCGGCCTGAGAAGGACCACCGTCTCCATCATTGAGAGAGGCGCAGGGTCGGTGGCCGTTTCGGCCCGCCCGGCCTTGCCGAACACGCGTTCGACTTCCGGAAACGATTTCAATATCTTGTCCTGGATCTGGAGCACCCTCTGAGCTTCGGTGACGGAAATGCCCGGGACCGTGGTAGGCATGTAGAGCAGGGATCCCTCGTCCAGGGGCGGCATGAACTCCGAGCCGATTTTCTCGAAGACCCCGATCCGGGGGGCGAAGGTAACCGCCACGACCAGCAAGGCCGCCGCAATTGTGGCCCACTGGTGTCTCAGCACGAACTCCACGGCCGGATGATAAATTTTCATCAGAGGGCGGCTTATCGGGTGGTTCTCCTCGCTGTGAATCTTGCCGACCAACACGGCGTTCGCTACGCGAGCGAGAAATCTCGGGCGAAACGAAAAGTTCTTCATGTGCGTGAAGAGCAGCCGAATTGCCGGGTCGAGGGTTATGGCCAGCACGGCGGCAATGATCATGGAAAAATTCTTCGTGAAAGCCAGGGGTTTAAAGAGCCTGCCCTCCTGGGCCTCCAGCGTAAAGATGGGCATGAATGAAACCGCTATCACCAGCAGTGCGAAAAAGCTCGGCCCTCCGACCTCCTTTACGGCGCTGATCACCACATTCTTGAAATCTCCGGGCCTTCCTGCGGTGTCCCAGTGCTCGAGCTTCTTATGTGTCTGCTCGACAACGACGATGGCCGCGTCCACCATTGCGCCCACGGCTATCGCGATCCCGCCCAGGGACATAATGTTGGCGGTAATATTCATCTCGTACATCGGAACGAACGAGATTATGACCGCAACCGGAATGGTGATAATCGGAATAATCGCACTGGGAATGTGCCACAGAAAGATGAGGATCACCAGGCTGACTATTATCAGTTCCTCAGTGAGAGTATGTTTCAAGGTTTCGATAGACCGGCTGATGAGGTCCGCCCGGTCGTATGTCGTAACGATCTTCACTCCCCCGGGAAGGTTGGGGGCGATTTCGGCCAGCTTGGCCTTGACCCTGTCTATCACCTTCAAGGCGTTTTCGCCGTAGCGCATGATGACGATTGCGCCCACAGTCTCACCCTCACCGTCCAGGTCGGCCACGCCACGGCGAATGTCGGGCCCCAGGACAACTTTGCCCAGGTTCTTTACCAGAATAGGCGTGCCGGTCATTTCATTGGTCCCGACGACCACGTTTTCAATGTCGCTCAACGATTTTACATAGCCCAGGCCCCGCACCATGTACTCGCGGCCGGAGAACTCAAGGAGCCGTCCTCCCACGTCGTTGTTGCTCTCCCGGATGGCGTTTGTCACCTTGTCTATCGGGATTTTGTAGGAGAGCAGGGCATTGGGGTCGAGGTTTACCTGGTATTGGCGGACAAATCCACCGACCGGGGCCACTTCGGCAACGCCCGGCAGGGACTGGATTTCGTATTTCAGAAACCAGTCCTGAATCGAGCGCAGTTGGGCGAGATCATGCTTTCCGGTCTTGTCCACAAGTGCATACTCAAATACCCACCCGATGGCCGTCTCGTCGCGGGCAAGCTCCACCTGGACCTCGCGCGGGAGCTTTGGAAGGATGTTGTTCAGATATTCCAGCGTCCGGGACCTTGCCCAATAGATGTCGGTCCCATCTTGGAAGATGACGTATACGAACGAATAGCCGAAATCGGAGAAGCCGCGTATGTCTTTTACTTTTGGGACCCCAAGCATGGCCGTGATCAGAGGGTAGGTAACCTGGTCCTCGATAATGTCAGGGCTTCGGTCCCATTTCGAATAGATGATAACCTGAGTGTCGGAGAGGTCGGGGATGGCGTCCAGCGTGATGTGCCGCATCGAGTAGACGCCTGCTGCAACCGCCGCTCCAACAAACAGGAAAACGATGAATCTGTTGTTCGCACAAAAATCGATGACTCTGTTGATCATATCCATTATTCCAATGATGAATGCGGAATGATGAATGATGACTAGAAACACATCTTCATCCATTGCTGCAGTTAATTTCCATCATTCATCACTCATCATTCATCATTTTTTCCCCATGCCGCCGGCGGCGGATTTGAGCTGGCTCTCCGAGTCGATCAGGAAGTTTGCCGACGTCACCACCTGCTCTCCTGCCTTGAGTCCGTCGAGCACGATCAGGCGGCCATCCACGCGTGGGCCGACGGTTATTTTACGCGGCTCGAAATAGCCGCCCTCTTTGGCGATGAAAACCGTCTGGTCCGCACCCGAATCCAGCACCGCCTCCTGAGGAACTGAAAGTTTTTTTCCATAATCGGTTTTCAGCTCGACATTGGCGTACATATCCGGCTTGATCTTAAAGTCCGGATTGGCCAGTTCCACCCGGATTTTCAGCGTCCGCGTCTTTGGGTCCATTTCGGGAGATATGTAGGTAACCTTGCCTGTGAAGGTCCTTGCCGGAAAAGACAGGAAAGTGACCGACGCTTTTTGCCCCAGGCTGACCGATGGGATTTCATACTCGTACACTTCGGCCTGGATCCAGATATTTGAAAGGTCCGCGATGACAAACAGGTCAGTTTCGGGGGCGACCTGCTGGCCTTCGAATACATTACGGGCGACCACAAAGCCGTCCAGGGCCGAATACAGCGTGAGCGACTTTAATGGGGTCCCCTGGCGCTCGACCTGATTGATTTGGGAGTCGCTTATGTCCCAGTATTTCAACCGCTCACGGGTCGCGTTGTAAAGTGATGCAGACATGTGCCCGATGTCAGCGAATTCGCTTCTCTTGAGAATCTCCCTGGCTTTTTTGGCGATCAGCAATTCCTGCTGGGTAGATACGAGGTCAGGGCTGTAGATGCTTAGCAGAGGCTGGCCTTTCTTGACCAGCTTTCCGACGAAATCCACGTAAACCTTATCCACCCAGCCTGGAAACTTTGTGTGTACGTGGGCGACTTTGGTTTCATCGTATGTGGCAAGACCCACGGCGCGAATGGTCTTGGACATGTCCATTTCGGCAGCTTCGCTAATTTTTACGCCGATCATCTGTTGCTTTTCAGGATTTATTCTAACTGTCCCGGCAGGCAGATCACCCGCCCCCGGCTGCTCTTCCTCATAGATCGGGACCATGTCCATTCCGCAGGGGGCTTTGCCGGGCTTGTCGGACTTATTGGAAGGGTTCATGGGATCGACATAGTAAAGGACCTTGGGCTGCTTTGCGGTCTCGGAGGACGCCGTCTTCATATCGCCTGAGTTGCGGCCTGAGTACCAGTGGAAGTAGCCGAAGGCGCTAAAGGCTCCGAGCGCGAAGAAGAGCAAGGCGACGAGAAAAGTCCGCCTTTTCCCTGGGACTGCGGGTTTTACTTCATCGGGACCATAAATTTTGCCGGTGCTCATCTGGCTGAATTTCTCCTCGCTTCAAGATGTAAGGATGGGAACCGTCGAGCAAATAGAATGCCAATTAAAACAATTCCCTGGGCTTCTTTCAACCCTGCCCTGGGGTCCGTTGCCGGCCATGGTTTTGAGCCGGCTTTCCCGTCTTCACCCGATGAGGGCCAGGAGTCGAGAGTCATGCCGCATATATAAGAACTGAAAGTCTTTTTCCACTCGTTGAAAATTTCTTTCAACCCTACTGCCGGACAACAACCCCCGCAATTACGCCAATACGTATTTTAATACCTCATTACAAACACTTACACTTTTAAGTTGCAATTTCTGCAACTTGGCCCAGGCATTGCCTATGAAAGACTACTGGAATGGGTGCGGGTCAATACCAGTCGATTGCAGGCTCAGAGATGCGCTCCCGACTTTCCAATTAGCTTTTTCAAATGACCTTTAGTAGAATTCTTGGGAAAAGGGGGGGGTCTCATGTCAGAACCGGCAAAAAAGAAAGCGACTTACGACGATCTTTTCAGCATCCCGGATAACATGACCGGAGAGATTATTGCCGGTGAATTGATCGTCACTCCCCGGCCGTCCAGGAAACATGGATATGTCGCCTATTCCCTCGGCGGCAGGCTGACCCCTTCCTACCAGTTCGGAGAAGGAGGAGGACCCGGCGGCTGGATATTCATCGCCGAGCCCGAAATCGGGTTCGGAGAAGATATCCTGGTTCCTGACGTAGCCGCATGGAAAAGGGCACGGTTTCCGGTGGACGAAGGTCATAATTGGATTTCCGTTTCCCCCGCTTGGATATGCGAAGTGCTTTCGCCCCGCACGGCAAGGATGGACAAGACCGGAAAAATGCCCGTGTACGCCCGATCCGGCGTGCAGCACCTCTGGCTCATCGATCCCTTAGCAAGAACACTGGATGCATTCCGCCTTGAAGAAGGCAAATGGGTGGTCATCGGGCTCTTTGTTCAGAACGATAGAGTGCGGGTCGAACCATTCCAGGAAACACTGCTCGATCTCAGCGATCTTTGGTTGGAGGGGACGCCGCAAGCAGCTGAATAAAATAAGAAAACCTGTCGTACTGAGATGTTAGCTGGTTTGAATAACTATTCTTATTAAAACGTATTCTATTTTTCAATAATCAAAGGAAACAAATGCTGTCCCAAAATCTTATCCGGCTATTTCTCCTTTGGTGCGTGTGCATGCTAACTCCCATTCATGTTTTTTCTCAGGTCACTGGAGAACAAGGTCCCCTGGAAACAAAAGAAATCACTTTGGAAGAACTGCTAAAAGCCGCAGGCGAAAGTAATCCGGAAATCAAGTCGTCCGCGCAGGCCGCTGCTGCGTATAAGGCGATGATTCCTGCCGCAGGCGCTCTTCCCGATCCTGCCGTTAAGTTCGAAACTATGGGGCACCTGATTCCCCCGACACTCATGAAGGGGGACCCATCTTCAGCCCGCACCTACGGCGTCGAGCAGGAAATCCCTTTTCCCGGAAAACGCGGCCTGAAAGAAAATATTGCCTCGGTCGAAGCCGAATCCCAGCAGTGGAACCATGATCTCGTGCATCTAAAGGTTATGTCGGAGCTGAAGCAGGCCTTTTTCGATTTGTATTTGATCCATGAGTCAATAGATGTTTTGTTAAAGAATAAGGAACTGCTTCAGAATTTCGAGGAGATCGCGGAATCAAGATACAAGGTCGGCCAAACGACCCAGCAGGACGTCCTCAAGGCCCAGGTCGAAATGTCGAAAGTTCTCGACAGGCTGCTTGTGCAAGGGCAAAAAAAACGGATAGCCGAAGCAAAAATCAATAACCTTCTTTACAGGCCCACCGAGACTCCGGTCGGGAAACCAGCCGAATTCAAAAAAGCCGAATTTGCTTATTCGCTCGAAGAACTCACCCAGCTTGCCCAGGGCAATTCCCCCGCTTTGAAGGTCTCGGAAAGCGAGATAAGCCGCAGAGAGCAGGGGGTGGAACTGGCAGGCAAAGAATTTTATCCGGATTTTGCCGCCGGATTCACTTATTTTGAAAGAGATGAGAACCCGGGAATGTACGGCCTGATGGTGAGCGCGAAACTGCCGCTTTATTTCTGGAAAAAACAGGGGCCCGAACTCGAAGCTGCCCGGCTAAATCTGTCCAGCGCCAGGAGTATGCGCGACAGCACCTCATCAACGGTCCGCTACCAGGTGAAAGAAGCCTATACCACGGCGACCACTTCCGAAAAGCTCGCCAATCTCTACGGATCTGCGATAGTTCCCCAGTCCAAGCTCGCTCTCAACTCCGCCATTGCCAATTACCAGGTCGGGAGAATCGATTTCCTCCAGCTCATTGACGCCACGATGACCCTTCTTGACTACCAGCTCAAGTATTACGAATCGGTGGTAGAGTTTCATAAGGCGCTTGCCCAGTTGGAGCCGCTGGTGGGCGTTGCTCTTATTAAATGAATGAACGACTCTTTTCCTCATTCTGCATTTCTCAATCTTTCTTTCATGATGGAATACGATTTTACTAACTTTCCCGATCATGCATGTGACCATCGTGAGAAGCATACCCGACCACCCATTGAAATTCTGGTTCAATAATCTGCCCCCTTCATCGCGCTGTCGGACTGACCCGTGTCCCCGGTGCCCCTCCCAAGAATCTCGGCGCATTTTTTCGCGGCAGGCTGTAATCCTCCCGTTAAGTATTAGATTGAGAGTTGGAGGTACCGTGTGATGCCGATTCCGGAACAAAGAATTGTCGTTCTGGTTGCTGATGATGACGAGAATGACCGGTTGTTGATCGAGGAAGTCTTCAAGGAGGCTGGTATCCAGTGCTGTATCAGGTTTGTCCGTGGAGGTCTGGAGTTGATGGACTATCTCCATAACCGACCACCTTTTGAAGATAAGAAATGTGTCACGCCAAATCTGATTCTCCTTGACCTCAACATGCCTTACATGGATGGCCTTGAGGCGCTTGAAAAGATTCGGGCCGGAGGACCAACGAAGCTTATACCAGTTATCATCCTCTCCACCGTTCCTGATGAACTAACGACTTTTCGAGCCTATGCACTCGGAGCGAATGCTGTTTTTCTAAAACCGCCCATTTTTGATGAGTTGAAGGACGCGATTAACGCTTTCAGGTTGTTTTGGATTCGATATACAGAGCTGCCGACATGGGACACTGCGTGCGCGTGTTGAAGAAGCTCTTGGACCTTTTGAATCTTGACAGAAAGAGCTCTTGAAAATCCCCGAGGCCCATGAAATCACACGATATCCGAATTAAAACGGTGGTAAAGGATAGCTTTGATTTCATATGGAGTTATCCACAGACTACTTTTTGAATACGGCAAACCCTCCTGGAATTACTATCTGCACAAATTCCCAGCCTTCTTGACCCGATGAGTTAAGCTTTATGTTGACCTCATCTACGTTGGTATAGGTAACTTCTACCACTTTGTATTGATATTGTTGTGCCGAGCGAACGGACTGAACTGGCATAAAGAGGTTAAGGGCCAACAAAGCAATGATTGCCAGCATTCCGATTTTGATAAACCAGTCTTTCATTTTGCTCCTCCTAAAGGTTTGACAAGCGATTTATTTTTCCCTCCACCTCTGCACTGTGCTTACTTTCCTGAATAATCCGTCAAGTTGTGTGCTATGCATCCGAACCTCATTTTCGGGTCGGATTCTGCCCGCAAGAGCTTCTTGCACAACCCCAACGCCAGTAAAACCATACTATTTCCCTATCGAACATGCAAGTAACGGGTCAATGAGAGACTGGTATCGTCTTTAGCCCTTCTGTGCTATCCTTATCAAGATATGGTTTAATTTTGTCCAGCAGGAGGATGGTCATGAATCCAACGTTGTTTTTTTCCGTCGTATCAGCGGTAGCCGCATCGGTGTGGTCTGTCTGGACCTGGAGAGAGGAACAGCAAAAGGAAAGGCAGCTCAAGCGGGACCAGGAGTCTGCTCTCTTTGTGAATTCCTTGATCCTGGCCGCGGAAGAACTGCAAATGCGGCTCTACAGTATGCTCGAAGAAAACGAACTGGCTTTTTATAGGAAGGAGTACCCTGAGGAGTATGAATTTGGCTCTCCATATGCGATTGAAATCCTCTACCGCTTCAGCCAGTATTTTGGGTGGGCGCAGTGTAACTATCGGTACGGTCCTTACACGAATGATCCCAGAGTAATAGAACTTGTCAGAATGATAGGGGAAACCTTCGAAAATCGCAGCAAGTTTTCCGGGGATGCCTTCCGCTTCACTATTGACGAGAGAGTGTCTCTCGGCGGAGCCGTTGTAAGGCGCACAGGGGATTTAACGTCTCTCATCCCCACATTCGAGTCCATAACGCTCTTTCAGTTTCAAGAAGAGTTGAGTGACAAATCAAGCAAACACACCCCGTTGTATCAGAGCAGACCCGTCCGCAGTACCCTTGCCGCCATCGATCGGGCCGATCGACCTGAGGTGCTGGAGGGGTTCGAACGGTTGGCAGTCCTGCAGAATCTCCTGGTTGATCTGCTCACCTACCTGGAAGGCATGAAAGGGTTTCGCGTTTCTATCGGGGCGCGCAGAAGAGCACGGCTCGGAGGATCTTCTGCACAGGTCCTCCTCGCGGTGTCAACTGTTGCGACAGTGCTTCACCAGACACCGGGACGCATCAGGATGGGAATACCGCGCCTGCGGTGGGACGAGACTTATGCGAATCGTCTACAATCCCTTTTAGAGTCAGTGGATAACGTTAGGAGTATTCGTATCAGTGTTAGTGCTGCTTCTGTCGTCATCAACTTCAGTCCTGAAATTCCAGAGATGGAATTTGCTCGGAAGCTGGGAAAAACTATCGCAAAGGGGTTTTCTGCGGCTTAGGTTCGTTTCGCGCGAATTTTGCCGATCATCGTATTCCATCCATCAGGAATTGAGAAAATTGGGTTTTGTGGCGGAGCCTAGAGTGGCTGAGGCAAAAGCCTTCTCCTTTAGATGAGGTAATTCATGATGGACAATTGAGTCTCATCGGACTCCGGCCAGGGGCATCAAAACGAGCGGGTATAAATCGATGAGTAGATGGATCACCATGGGCGCGACCAAACTTTTTCTCCAGACATAAATCAGGGCCACAATCATGCCTGAGATGCAGATGGTTACCATAGTAGCGAGTCCCTCATAGCCATGTCCCAGGGAAAATAAAACCGATGAGATTATGACTGAAGCTGAGAGGCTGCCTGTGAGGCGGTTAAAGCGAAGCATAAGGTAGCCCCGAAAAATCGTCTCCTCTGCTATCGCAACTACTATTATCAGCACGCAGACCAGCAAGATTTCCCCAGGACCATTGAAGGCCAGAAATTCAGGCAGATGGTTCATATGGGACGACAATCCAAGGTGTTGGAAACCTTTTTCGATCAACGACACGCAAACCATCAAGGGCAGGAATAATCCGACGCCCAGGGCGGCTTCCTTTTTCATTCCATCGAATTTCCACCCAATGTTTGTGAAGGGTTCGCCGTTTCGCCAAAGAAAGAAGGCGATCAGGCTTATATAGGCAAGGTCAGTGAAAATGAGTGAGCATGACAAAATCGGAAAGTGTGGGTTTCCGCCTTCTAAAGTAAAAAAGGAGATTATCATAGAAGGCACAATAAAAAAAAGGAAGACGAGGAGCTCAAAAAGGTCTCTTTTTCGATCTGTTCCGAGATTTGGGATATCCAAGATCATCCTCCTCCGAAAGTGTTAAAGTGTCTCAATTTCAGGACTGCGGTCAGCGGCAATATCATGAGACCGCCCGCAGGGTTCGTTCAATTATCCTATGTGGAGGGATAACAAGCAAGGAATGTCCCCATGTGCGAATCCGGATAATCCTCGTATGAGAGACTATATACAACACTGAGCAGAAGAATATCATTTCTATTGCGCACCCCTTAGCGATGTATCCCGCGTAGCGCGGAAGGCGCCCCGCTCGATGTGTCTCTCAATCGCGATGGGCTTTCAGCGGGGCGCCTTGTGCGACCTTTTCACAATAACCTGACAGCATTAAAGTGGTCGTGTTTTCAAAAAGCGATATGGCCGCTAGTCTGAAGAAACCGCTGAGAATCATTACAGCCAACCCGATGGCACTGACTACGCCGCCAATGTAGAAAATCTTACTCAGTGTGCCAAGCTCCCTCCATTCGGCCATCATGGATACACCTCTCATTTCCTAAACACCTGAAACTCATGCCCACACTCCGAGCATCTCTTCTCATAAATTTTGACCGTCGGTACTCCCAGAATCCTACCCGCCCATGCGACGATGTTGGTAAAGGATAGCTTGGATCGGACATTCTCGCTTCCACATTTCGGACACTGTGCTTTTAACCGTGGATCTTGAATAATCATGACTCGACTTTCTGACCGGCCCCGATAGTAAAACCTTTATTCGGTTTTCAAAGCGCCATTCTCGCTGTAAAAAGAGCAGTGAGCGGTGAGCAGTGAGCAGCGAAATTCCTCAATTCCCCAATCCCTAAATCCCTAAATCCCTAAATCCCTAAATTGACAGGGGCAAGATCGTTCAACTCACCCCTGTTAATTGGGTTGGCCTCGAAGAGAAGGCTGGTATAGCAGAAGGCAGGCGGGCAAAGACGGACTTAGCGGCAGTCAACAGAGAAGGGCTT
>Ga0187867_10002909_pt1 | contig 13946 bp, 8 predicted proteins | sample June2016WEW_13_1_FD_132976 | JGI IMG/M metagenome (GOLD analysis project Ga0187867, IMG submission 132976) | Peatland microbial communities from SPRUCE experiment site at the Marcell Experimental Forest, Minnesota, USA - June2016WEW_13_10 | ecosystem: Environmental > Terrestrial > Soil >... | reverse complement strand
CGGCCTTTAATCTGGATATAAACAGGCCCGTCGGTGCCGTGCCGGATGGCGTCGTAACCGGCGGTGCGCGCCATCGCCAATTCCAATCCAAGGATTTCGGCAGCGACAAACTCCGCGACCTCGCCGGTGACGCCTAACGGCTTGCCCATGAGGCGATAATATTCGGCCGCAAGCGGCTTCACCGTTGCAAGAATATCCCGAACACGCGCCGTAACGGCGCTGGAGACGCAACTCGTTTGCTGGGTCTTGCCGGTCATTGCCGGATGATCCTGCAACCATATCTTGCGTCTGTGAAGCCGCTTCTCAGATCACCAACGAGCTGCCGAAATTCCCGGATGGCTCACCGGACCGCGCGGGTTCGCTCGCGAATCTGCGCAACATACGCAGAGCATTGCGCGGCGGAACGTTTCGCTATGAACGTAACGAAAAGCGAAGACAAGCATCGCTCGCCGGCCTAAAAACACTTGATTCTTCAGAGAATCGCGATGCTGATTGCCATAGATGAAAGTGGCTCCTTCGGCGCTAGCGCCAAAGGGACTCATTTCTTTATCGCTCTCCATTTGCGGCAGAGCGATCATTTACTTGAGCAAAAGAACGCTCAATTCCTCGCCTGGGAGCGCTCCCTTCCAAGAAAGCTGAAAAATCCGAAGGGTGAGTTCAAGGGATCGGCTTTAACGGATGCTCAGTTGCATGATTTCGCCATGCGGGTGTTCGGCACGCCGCCGGCGGTCGGCATCACGCCGGTTGCCATGGATTCATCCAGCCAAACTGGCGAGATCATTCGCAAGCATCGTCACGTCGCGCTGGTCGGCATTCGGGAGGGCGTGAAGGGCTATCGGTCGCTGGGCCGCCCGGCCGTGGCGCAAACCTATGAGGAATTGGGAAATTGGTTTCAGAAGCTCGATAACGGGATTTATCTCAAGATCGTGCTGCTGGGCGAATGCATTGTTAGCGGGCTGGGCAACGCGATCGGTCACGCGGTCAGCGGCCGTTACGAAGATGAGCTTGTCGATTTGCGATACATTATTGACCGCGACTTCATTCGCAACCCGCGGCACCTGACGTTCTGGCGCGAAATTCTGCGCAATCAGCTGTGGCACATTACCAACAAGAAGCCGATTCCTCTTGTGAAGGAGTGGTGGACGACAGGCCATCCGTTCCTAACCAAATTCACGCGCAACGGAAAACTGGATATGAATGAATTATTCGTGCGCCATTGCGTGTTTGCGCCGTCACACCAGCATCCCGAATTGCGCATGGCGGACATGACCGCATCGATCCTGAACCGTTACCTCAATCGGCGGCAATGCGGCGCGGCGTTTGGCGTTATTCGCCGGTTCTTCTTGCGTCACGGCAAAATAGTGAAAATAGAATTGCGGGATTTCGACCTCGACGCGTGGCGGTACGATCCCAGTAAAAATCCATATGGTTCTTTCCCCTACGGGGAAGACAGCGGTAAGTGAAGAAGTCTCAGCCGAGCGAGCGCGAATTAAGCGTTCGGCTTCGGTGTCCGATCGCGCAATCAATCTTGCGCTTGCCGCAAATGTTTTCCCAGCTCCTTGAGCGTCTTGATCGCGGTTTCGAAATCCACGCCTCCGCCATACACCATGTTCGTGCGGAAAGCGGCGTAATCCGCCGCGTAGTCGGCACTGGCCGCGATACCGTTGATGGCCTTGAGCGTCTCGGCCAGCGGATCGGCTTTGTACGCGGGAAAATCATCGGCTCTTTGCGCGGCTTCGTCGGCCATGATTTCACGGGTGAGCTTCGCGACCTCCGCGGGGTCGTAATGGCCGCGAACGGCATGAAGATCATGAATGTGGCGGACCAAGGTCGTGTCGCGCTCCTCGCGCAAGCCCACGAGCTCGGCGCCGGCGCGGCGGGTCAAGGCGACCAGCTTGTCCGCCACGGTTTCAAGAATGGAGGCGCAGTCGATCGCCGGAATCTCGGGCGGCTTGGAGTAGCCCTCGGCGACGAAGGACGAGACCGAGCGTTTGACCGCGGCGCGTCGCAACGGAAACACGGCGGTCTCAATCTTAATCTCCGGACGAAGCGCGCCGGTGCCCTCGGCGATAGCCTCATAAGGAAGGTGGTAAATGGTGTAGCGCCCCTCGTACATCGTCTTGCGATGCTCGGGCTTGTCGGGATCGAATTTGAACCCTGCGTTGAGCAACGCTTCGGTGATGGACTTGCGCAGCTTCCGCAGCTGCCCGCGGCTCGGCCGATCGACTCCGATGATCCGGAGATCGATATCCTCGGACATGCGCTGAATGAGCTGATAGGCCCGTCCGAGCGCCGTGCCGCCGCCGAAGATCAGCCGGAACGGCGCGGTGTTGACTGCCATGACGGCGGCAAGCGCCTTGACGACGTGCCAGTCCTTCTCGACAAGCGGGGTGCTCGGAAGTCCGAAATGCTCCTGGATTTCGAGGAGCTGCTGGAGCGTTGGCTTATCGTTCAAGAACAAGCTCCGAGTCGCCGTAGTGAAGGTGGCGGCGGAAGCGCCCCTTCACGTGCACCACGGGATTGACCGGCACCTGCGTCGAGCGGCCCTCGTTATAAGCGCGCTCGGCTTCCGTCGGCTCCCATTTGACGCCGAGCTTATCGAGAGCCTGGCGCGCGGCGCCAATGAAGCCGTTGGGGCTGTAGAGCATCGGGCGTCCCGATAGGCGAGAAGGAACGGCGCGCCCATAGACCCCGTAGCCAAGGCGCACCAAGCGTCCGTCGCGCACGAGACCACGCAACGCGCGCAGCACCTGATCCTCGCCGGCGAGCTTGGTGAACTCGCGCGTTAGGAAAACGGAATCGCCCCGCCTGCGGGCGATCCGGCCCTCGATCTTCTGGCGCAGCGTCTTGCGGCGGGGCACGCCATCCTCCTTGCAAAAACCCGACATTCAATATATGCAAAAACCCGACATATTGCAAGAGAAAATGATGTTATTTCAGTTAGTTAATAAATACAATGCTCTACGGGCCTATCGTCGGTGCAACAACCTGGTATTTCAGCACTGGGTATTTGTCGGATGTCGGATTGAACGGATAGCAGACTTGATTGTCCGTGAACCAATCCTCGCCCTCCGCAGGAAGGCGCGACGCCCGGGCATAGGGCTGCAAGCGCGAGAGCAAGCGATTCCAAGTGGAAATGATGTCGGTGTAGGAGGCGTACCATCGTTTGTCGAAGGTTTGTAGCTCCCGTCCGATGGACTGGATCATATCCTGCCGTTCGGTGTTGTTCATGCACTCGCAGGCATAACCGACGAGCGCGAAATCCAGATCGCACCAGGCAACCCAGAACATGTGCTGATTAGAGTCGCGCTCGTTGAAATTCCATTCCAGCCATCGCACATGCGCCGCGGTCCAGAACAGTTTGCGGCGTTCGGCCGTGGCCCGCGCACGAAATTCCATAAGACAGTCGGCAACGCAGCGGCGCCCTGAATATGGCTGAGCTTGCTTCGGATAGAGCCAGATGGAATTGACATAAGGCTCAATTGCCGAGTCCGGCGCCTTGGCCAAGGCGGCACCCAACGGGACCTGGAGCAGAGGAAAGCGGACTGGGTAGGTGTTGAAAATCTGCATCCAGGCCTGCCAACGCGCGCCCTCGTTAGCGACCTTGATGAGCAAGTCGGACAGGAGCCGCTGGTCCTGTGCGGTGAGACCGTCTGAGCGGTCGCGCGGATTTCGCGGTTCGGTTACAGTTCGATATGCAACGGCGAGCTGGAGATATGGATTGTCGCTGGCAACAGCCAGACTAAGCCTTTGGTCGATGCCGAAAGCGCCGGCGATCTGCATCGCGGGAGCGATCTGGCGCACATTTGAAACACCCTGCACGAGATCGTTCATTGCGTACCGGTAAAGGAAGCGCGTCGCCTGCGTTTGGAGCGTATTCGCCAAAAACGGCATCTCGCGGAGCCGAGTCCAGCCGCCCATGATGCCGACCCAGTCACCTTTCGCGTCCGCCTCGTTGAACTTAGCTAGAGCTTCGACTTCCCAAGGAGGCGCAGAGGTGAGCGGATCAATCTTGACTGCGGAGTGCGCGACAATACCCTTAAAGTAATCAACGAGGTCGGCATTGGCGCCGATTTCGTCGGGAAGCAATTGCCATAGGCTCTTATCGAAATCGCAAGCCTGAGCGGCTACCACGATGGCGACAACGGTTCTGGACTCGTTGTCGACCGCGCGGCGCCATTGGCGCAATTCGCGGATGAGCCAGCGAAGCAAGGCTGCATAGCGTACCATGTCCGACGGCTGAATCGGTGTCCGCGCAAATCGCGCGTGGTTGATAAATCCAAAATCGGCGTTGAAGGCCGCAAAGAGCTGATTGGCTTGGTCCCAGTTCATGAGCGCCTGCACGGGATTTTCGAGACCTGCGACGAGCGCGATGAGTTGTGCCGGCGCAACGGCGTCGCCGTCATTGGCAGCCTCTTGAACCGCTTCGGCGAGCTGATTGTTGCCGCTCATGGCTTCTTCCAGATCAAATGTTCGGGCTGATCGAGCTGATCCCATAGCTGGCGAAAGGCTTGCATAATGAGCTGGCCGTCATCGACCCTTTGAAGAATGTGATGCTGTTTTCCGAGGCTGTTCACCGACGTGCCAAGCGACCAGGCCAGCGCACCGCGGCCGGCCGCGGGAAAGATCAGGAAGCGATCATGGAAGGCCCAACCGGCCTGCCCAGATTTCACACGGAATTCGAGGCGGAGACCGAGAAAATTGGACTTCGTACCGTCGAATATTGCTCGTTGTTTGCCCGCAAACGTGACACCGGACTGCAAGCCGGGAGTCGCATGTAGCCGACCGGATATCCGGCTCCAGAGGCGCTCGATGCATGAATGACGCTTGTGCAAACCCGAACAGTCTTCGGGCGCTGAATATCCGGCCGTCAACGCGCGCAAATCCGAGTTGGGGTGGCGACAATAAAAGAGCGTGTTGAGAATATCGTCTGCGGCGAGATAAGGATCCCACAGCCAAGCGCCTTCGTTCCCATGTTCATTAAGTAAGAGACGCAAATCGTTCAGGGCTTTCCGGTGCTCGGCGTCTTGTTGCCCAGGCAAGGGCTTGTATTGCACGAAGCGTTTCTCACGGGTGAGCCGCGCGAGCTCTTCCTGATATATCCGACGGTCCGTCCAGTCGCCCGCAGGATTGTGGGATGGTTCGCCGATCATGCTCTCCGTAGTCGGGGCGTCAGCAAGCGGGACGGAAATCTCCCTCTCCAGGCCGTTCTCGTCGCGCATTGTGAAGACGCGCTGAGACGATTCTGAATCCGGACCTATTGCATGCATCCGCAATGAAACGGCCGAGATGAAGGCTAAATCTCCGCTGGCGGCGAGAAGGATGCGATTTTGGTCATCCCAAACCGTTGCGCGGTGCAGGCCTTGCCCGCCGCGGATCGGCAACATGGTATCGGGCTGCCCGGTGGCCGCAGACATGAATTCGGAAAACACGTGGTCATGTTGCTTTTCGCATGTCGCACGCAGCTGGCGTCCCGTGGCTCTTAAATGCCAAGCAATCGTCACGGTGAAATCGTTTGACGTGCGTAGCTGCCCAAATTTTGCAATGAGGAGGGTTGAAGGGAGCTGCACGACTATGTTGCCAAGGCGGTCCGACAAGCCGTCGATGCCAATGGGAATAAAGGGATGGATGGCTTCCGAAAGCTGCTGCAGTATCTGCGAATCGTCGAAGAATGGATTGAGCGGCGCCTTCTTGGGGTCCGCCCATTCGAGAACGTAAGACCCATTCCAGAAATTATTCTTGAGAACGCGGTTTAACGGGACTGTTCCCGTCGAATCTGGCGGAACGAATTGTGGCGGGATCGGAACCAGATCGCCGACTTGCAAGAGCTCATCGGACAGTCGCCATTCCTTGGATTCGCAAAACCGATCAAATATCGGAACGAGTTCGCCAATCGGGATCAGATAGCGCCGTACACCAAAATACCAATCCGTGAGAGACGGCAGGCGAATCCGTTCAAGATTAAGGTATTGAGGCTCGACGGCAGCATCGAAAGGCTGCTCTTCCGCGACGAGTATTGAAAACACGTTGAGGGGAACGGTCTGTCCGGGCGGAAATGCAAAGACCGTCGTCGCCTCCACATGCGTATAGAAACCGAGCACATCGGGCGCGGTGAGCCGGACAATTTCGTCTCTTGCCACCTCTGCATCCCAAGTTCGTGCCGTCATGTCGTTTTCTACGTTTGATCAAGAGCAAGATCGGCTACGTCGGGTACCCGGAGCCGTGTGCCTTTCGTCGCCTTCGTCCGGTCGCACGAAGGCGACGGTCCGCGTCAGGACGGATTGTGCACGTTTGAAATTACCGCACAGGATGGCAGCAACATAGAGTTGCGATTCGAGCACCCAAAAGGGGCCCGAATTGGCATGTTTGGGTGGCGAATCAGCCGCTTCCCGTAACTGATCGGCATCGCCAACAACGCCGGCGGCACGACCACCGCCACCACAACGTCAGTAGGGCAGCCGCCGGCGAGGCCATTGCCAGTCGAACAAAAACGGAACAAAATAGCCTGTGGGCGAAAACGACCCCGATCTTTCCCGAGCAGTTCCGCCGGCCGCCTCCGGTCCGGCTGGCGCTCGATTCGAAGGCAAGGTCGGTGCCCTTTACTTCCTCGCGCTGCTCGGCGGCGGCGAATCGCGCGGTCTTCCCGGCGCGACAGTGCGGGCGGTTCGCTTCCAGCAGTCGCCGCACGGCCGGCCGCTCGATGACGTGACCATCGATGCGATCAACGCCGACGGCAGCGACGCCTTCCTCGACATTCAAGCCAAGCGAACGATCGACTTCACTGTGGGCGACGAGAAGTTCGCAGATGTTGTTCGGCGCCTCTGGACGACTTCACAAAAGCAGGGCTTCGCCGGCATGCGCTATGAAATGGTGGTGGCCGTCGCGCGGACCTCAACGCGCATCGAGCGCGACTGCCAGCAAGTGCTCCAATGGGCGCGGCAGCTGACCTGCAGCGAGAGTTTTGCGCGGCACATGGCGCTGGCGGGCTTTGCGTCGAACGGAATGCGCGATTTCGTTGCCGCGTTTCGGCACCACCTGATGGCTGCCGGCGCGCCCGGAGACGACGAGACAGTTTGGCGGCTCTTGCGGCGGTTCAAGATCTTGGCCTTCGATTTCGAAGCGCCGGGTTCTGAGTACGATCATTGTGCGCGGGAACAGGCGCGCACTGTGTTGGCGCCCGATCAGGCGGGCCGCGCCGCCGATCTCTGGTCGGTCCTGACTGATGAGGCGCTCGCCTATGACGCGACCGGCGGGGCAATTGATCGTCCGACTCTCATCCGCAATCTCGGCGAAAAACATGGGCTGCGGTTTGGCGACCGGGCCGATCTTCGCCCCGTGCACCGTCGCCTTGCCGAGGCGGCGGATCACGCGCTTGCTGACATAAACGACAACATCGGCGGCGCTAGATTGTCGCGCGCGGAGTTGATCGAGAGCGGCTCCGCCAAAATTGACACGTCGCGCATCGTGCACATCGCGGGCGCTGCTGGCGTCGGTAAGTCAGCGGTGCTGAAGGCCCTGGCGTTGAACCGTCGCGCGGAAAGTACCGTTATCGTGCTCGCGCCCGGACGTATCCCGAAAAGCGGCTGGGCCCAGATGGCTCAGGCTATTGGGTGTCCGGTTAGCCGTAACGAACTGCTGAACGAATTAGGCTGCAGCGGCGGCGCTGTTCTATTCGTCGACAACATCGACCAAATCGATGACAGCGAAACTTGGCTGACGTTGCGCGATCTCCTGCGGGGCGTGTGGGAATGTCCGGGGTGGCGCGCGGTGTTCACGGTACGCTCGGACGGCCATGAATGGCGCGAGAACTTACCCGATGAACTCAAGCAGGAGCAGTTCGCGACGGTCCGCGTCGAGGCAATATCGGACGCGGAAGCGGATGTATTGCGTACGGAAAATCCGGCTCTTTCGGCGTTGCTCGCTAACGGCCACCCCGCGCGCGTGATGGCGCGCAATCTGTTTTACTTGTCGCGCTTACGCAGTTTGAGCACGTCGGATGGCGAAACGCCTCAACTCGCTAACGAGATCGATCTCGCGCGGACATGGTGGCGCTTCGGCGGCGGGCGATCCGAAAGCGGTAAATTCGAACGCCTGAAGCTGCTGCGCAACCTTGGGGCGCGCGTCATAAGCGAGCCGGGCGTAACGATCTTCCCGGCTGATGAGTTGGATTCGAAGACCGTCGAACAGCTTTTACGCGTTGAAACGCTGCGGGAAGACCGCGCGGGAGCGACCGTCGCATTTTGGCACGACACGCTGCGTGACTGGACGGTCGGATTTCTCTTGGAGGAAAGATCGGAACTGCTTGGAGCGCTTCCGACGGATCGTCCTTTGCCCGGTGCGCTGGCGCGTGGCCTCGAAATCGCTGCACGGCTCGCTCTCGAAAGTGACCCGACTGGAAGCCGCTGGCTTGTGTTGCTCGCCGCCTTCGAAGGCCCCACCTGTCACGGCAGCTGGCGCCGGCCCATGCTCCTGGCTCTGCCGCGATCCGAAAACGCGCTTCAACTGTTCGAACAAGTAAAGGATGCGCTTGTTGCAGACAGGGGGCGGCGGTTGAAGGAAATCATCCAGCTCATGCTCGCGGTGGAGACAACGCCACTCACCGAGGTCCTGGCACGGCTGCCGAGCCCGCCGTCCATATCGGAGGCTATCGCGGCGCGGATGGCGTGGCCCACAGGCTCGAGCTGGATGCCGGTCGTGGCGTGGATTGCGCTACACGCCGATCTCTTGCCGAGCGCGATCATTCCGGATGCAGCAAAGCTGTTTGAGACCTGGCTGATGGCGACCCAGACGCAGGGCGCCGGACTAAATCGCTTTATCGTGCAGCGGCTTTTCGAGTGGCTGACACGCATCGAGGAAGCGCAGCGCCCAATCTTTGTCCGGTACATTCGCGATGCGCCTCACATCGACCTCGACTTCGAGCACATGAATGCGGTGCACGAGAGCATCCGGCTGACCTTCCTTGCATTCTGCAATTTGAACCAGGAAGCTACCGATAGGTATCTCCGCGAGACGAATGCGGACCGGCACCACGATGCGCGTGAAATTCTGAAAATTCCAGGCTCGGCCGCCAAGGGGGCGCCCGCGGCGCTGGCAGATTTCGCGCTCAAGGTTCTGATCCCGAATGACGATGATGATGATCGTCACCACCGCTCGCGGCGCGACCGGTTCGGACCGTTCGGGGTGTTCGACTCCGACTTCATGCCGGTGTCGCCGGGCCAAGGCCCCTTCTTTTCACTGCTTCAGGAGTCGCCGCAGGATGGGCTGCGCCTCGTGCGCGGCATTGTTGAGTATGCGACGCAGTGGAATCGCGAGGGATATGCAGAAGGAGGTGAAGAATTCCCCGGTCTGACGATTCCGTTCCCGAACGGGGCCAAATCATTTGCCGGCGACTTCGGCATCTATCAGTGGGCGCGCGGCGGCACTGGCGCCTTGGTCGCCGCATCCGCCTTGATGGCGCTTGAAGCCTGGGCGCATCGGCAGATCGAAGTCGGCCGCGCACCGGATGAAGTGCTCGAAGATGTCCTTGGCCCTTCGGGTTCAAGCGTCGCTTTTGTCTGTGTTGCGGTCGATATCGTGCTTTCGCATTGGCAGGCGATGAAGAACGTCGCCTGGCCGATGTTGGCGGTTCCGGAGCTGCTGCAGTGGGATCATATGCGCCATTCTCAGGACATTTCGGGCATGGGGAGGTTTCTCGTCCCGGAGCGCGAATCCGACCATTTCCCGGTTAAGACCACCGATCTTACGGCGCGCGCGTCACGGCGGCTGGAATTGATCGACAAGACTGGCGACTATGCGATCAATGGCCCCGCACATCTCCACGGGACATTGCGCGAGGCCTTGGTTCGCGCGCGCGACCGCGTCGTGGCTGGACCAAACCGAGACGACGGCGATCAGATTCTCGGTCTGCGGGCGACGGCGGAACGGGCGCTCCGCATGAGCGACGCCAGCCATTGGCTGCCCGTGAGAATCCAGCTCGCTGACGGCCGTGAAATCGAGGGGCATCAATATCAGGTACCGCCGGAGGAAATGGCACAGCGGAACGCGGCCGTGACGGAATCGAACGCGCATCTTCGCGAAACGAACACCCGTCTTTCGTTGCAAAAGGCCTTGTCCGAACCGGCGACCTCGACGCCGCAACTCGTCGCCCAAGGTATAGATTGGGCCAAGGCGCAGCTCGCGGACTACGCGAAGGTGCCGGCAGAAGGCGAGGACAATTTCGAACAGCAATGGAAAGCGCGCGCCGTAGCCATTGCCGCGGCGTTGGCCGCCCGTGACTATGAGGGGGAGGACCGCGCCGAAATCGAAGCGTGGTGCAGGCCGCTTTTGCAGACGGCGACGACTGAGGACGATGATATTGCTTCCCGCACCGGAACACAGATTTGGTCCTGCCGACCGGCAATTGCCGCCGTCGGCTTTGCGGGTCTCTATCGCCGAACAAGGGACATAGCTGCGCGCAACGCGTTACTTGAACTCGCCGCTCGGCAAAACCATCCGGTCTTATATGCGATAGGTGGCGCTTATCGTGAATTCGCCGGGATCGACGACCGCTTCCCCCGCGCCCTGATCCGCCTCGCTATGCAAAGCGCGGTCCATCCGCGTCGCACGCTTGAGCCCGCGGAGGATGCTGCGCTTTCAGAGGCGCACCGTCATAGGGTGGTCGAGGCGATTGAGGCCGAAAAGGGCTGGCTCGACGGCGACGGTTCACAAGCCGAGCCCGCATGGCCCGTACTCGCGCCGTGGCATTCGCGCAAGCGTCGTCATATTCGAATTGGCGGCTACCAGGTGGAGGAAGAACCGGAGACAGCCGTTGCCGCGCCTGAAATGTACGTCGACGAGCATGCGCTCGGCATTCTTGCCGGTTGCCTTATTCCTCTGACGCTCGGCACCGTGCCCGAATGGCTGATTGGATTGGCCCGGCACCTTATGAGCTGGAGCATCGAGGCCAACAACGGACCGCCCGGCGACAACGAGGACGAGCGTGAGAACCTTCCGTTCACATGGGATATCGGCTTTTTCGACTTCCTAGGAATTCTGTGCGCGGCTCTGCCGTTCGAGCGGGCCAGGGCACTTTTTATCGAGCCCATGACTTCGCTGCACGATGACGCGTTCCACGACGCGGCGGCAGCCTTTATGCGAGGTTTCGACCGCTGGACCTTCGCAAGCGATACGCCGGAGCCGGAAAACCCGATTGGTGTGCGCTCGCTCCTCGTGGAACGGTTGCGGCGCAGCCGTTCTATGCGGCACCTTATCCACGACCACTCCTTCACTGCGGAAACGCATTTGGGTGACGCGCTGAACGCGCTGTTTTACCAGCCGTCGCGGTGGATGCATGGCGGACGCGCGAACGTTCCAGACGGATGGACGGGGTTGTCACAGATGATGCCAATCCTTGTGCCGCTGATCACCGCCACGCCGCAATCCGGCTACCTCGCGGTCGTCTTTCTGACAGCAATGGAAGCTTGCCCGCTTACCGCACTCTTGCCGTGCATGGTGGAGGCACTCTCGGCATGGTGCCGTGAGTACCCGGCGGGTGACAATTTCTGGAATGAGCACCAAATTGGCCATCGTGTTTGCGAATGGATTAGCCGGCTATTGAGGGATGATCCCAGCGCAAATGAAGCGCTGCCGCGCGTCGGAGATGAACTCGGACGGTGTCTCGACGTATTGGTCCGGTCGGGAATCATTTCGGCGCGCGCGTTGGAATCTCACATTGCCGGCGATGGCGAAATGAAGAAGACCGCCTAGCTCAATCTGAGCCGGGGCGTGAAACCTGAAACGGGATCGGCTGGAATTCCAATCATGGCTATGTTCGCCCGACGTGTTTTGAAAGCCATGTTGGATGATCTTGAGCTCCACCTTCCGCTAGAGGGACGTCAGAAACTTGCACGCGAAGTCAACCAGAAATCGCGTTCGGCGTTGGGCTTTGAATGGGAGATCGCGCTGCTTTTTGGTCTATCGCGGATCGGCAAGGTCGAGTACGAGCCAGGGTCGTCCGGCAAGTCCCAGCCCGACATTGCCTTCACCGAGGGCTCGGCATCGCCGATCAGCTTCACCGCTGATGTGACGACAGTTTCTGATCAAGGGCTTATAGAGCAAAACCCGACTGACCGTTTCTCGATGGCGGTCATGCGGCTGCGCCTGAAATACAAGCTTCCCGGTGCGACCAACATTAAGATTGAGGGTCAAGCGACGGGGCCCCATTTCCGCGACCGGAAAATGCGTGTCGATCTTCCGGCAACCTCGCAAATCGAATCGCTGGTGCGAAAACATGTCGGCCCGATGTTCGAACGGGCCCGAAATGAAAAACTCGAAACGGCCTCGGTTGCGATTAACGAACCGGGAGTAAGGGCGACGGTCAGCTATAACGCAAAACAACGGTACAGCACTGGCAGTTATCCAGCTTATAGAGCCGCGTATTCGTTGACCCGGAACCCGGTCTATCCGGCGCTCAAAGCGAAGCTTGATCAGCTTAAGAAATCGGGCCGGCCTGGACCACTTGGGATTTTCCTGTGCGACGGCGATTGCGAGCTTTTGAAAAGCGCGAATAATCACGTGGCGAACGCTAGTATCGACCAAGTTATCGGCGAGTTTTTCCGGCGAAACTCTTCCATCAGCTTTGTGGTGATTTTGACCTTTCCGCCGGCGAAATCGGTTCCTTTTGCCGGTCTTGTCAAAGAGGTGCAGATTACAGGCCGAATCTTTGCGAATCCGAACGCGAAAAATCCGATTGATCGCGGAGCGGTTCAGGCCTTGCTCAATCGGGGCTTGGCGCAAGTACCGGCTGCGCTCGCGACGCCACTCGACGCGTTGTATTGGCTTGAGCACGGTAAGGCGCATCAGGGCGAGCCGCTTCACAACATCATCGAAGGCAGTCGAATCATGGGCCAGTCGCTTAAGGTGTCCGCACGAAAAATTCAGGAAGTGTTGGCGGGACAGATGACAGCGGAAGAGTTCTGCGCCAATATCAGTCGCCGACTTCAGGCATCAAAAATCCGTTTCTGCGGGCCTTGCAGAGCGGCTTTACAATTCAATCTGTGAAGCTGACGCGGGTGCCTCAGGCTGATGATGATCTGATTGATTTCGAGTTCGGTCCGGACGTTGCTATCGGAAAGATAGTTGCTGCAACGCCCGCGCCGAAAACCACCGTGTAGCGGGTGAATTGTCAACGAACGAGAGAGAACAATGCCGACAGTGTTCCGTCTCAGCGGTCTAGCCAAAGCGAGCATTAGCAGCGAGACACGCGACGTGAACTTCGTGCTTAAAGTGAGTGACGCGCGCCGAAGAGGCTCGAGCTTCCCGACCCCCCAGATTGGTATTTTCGTGCTTGGCGATCGGGGCAGTCCGCATCGGCAACGTTAATGCGGACACAGTGCGGACACGGCCGATTTACGGGCGAGCCCCACTGCATCTAATACCCGATCCATGAAAGTATGACTCGTCAGGGGTTCCCAGGTCGGAGCGAGTCAGATTCAACACGGCGAACGAAGGAGGTTCGCCATGTCGATTCCGATACCATTGCGTGGGGATTTCAACGCAGCGCAACTCCGCGGTTTGGCGAAGAAGTCGAAAGACGGTCCTCAGGCCCGGCGACTTCTGGCACTTGCAGCGATCTATGACGGCGCGACGCGCACCGAGGCGGCGAAGATTGGCGGTGTTGGACTTCAGATCATCCGGGACTGGGTATTGCGGTTCAACGCGCTGGGCCCTGATGGCCTGCTGGACGGCAAATCACCGGGGCACCCCTCCAAACTCAATGACGTCCAGCGCCAAATGATTGCGAGGATGATCGAGAGCGGCCCGATCCCGGCAGTTCACGGCGTGGTGCGCTGGCGGCTGGTTGATCTCGCACAATGGGTCTACGAGGAGTTCCGGATCACAGTCGCCAAGCAAACCCTCAGCCGGGAGCTGCGCGCCATGGGTTATCGCAAACTCTCGGCCCGACCGCG
>Ga0187867_10002908_pt1 | contig 13948 bp, 12 predicted proteins | sample June2016WEW_13_1_FD_132976 | JGI IMG/M metagenome (GOLD analysis project Ga0187867, IMG submission 132976) | Peatland microbial communities from SPRUCE experiment site at the Marcell Experimental Forest, Minnesota, USA - June2016WEW_13_10 | ecosystem: Environmental > Terrestrial > Soil >... | reverse complement strand
TATGAAAAACAGAGAGTTGAGGGCTTCTTTTTTGGCGCATTTCCGGCATCCTTAAATGGTGTTTTTATCATAAAAATCCGAAAGTTAGCGCTATCAGAATGTCAGAAAACGAGTCAAAATGCACTGATAAAATTGGCAATTTGTTAAATTAATTCAGTACAATAGGGGTTTCCGGATGGACACTATCTAATAGAGTGAAGGTCTCGTGCAGTATTGGCCTGTTGATATCCACGCGCCGATACCAGGGGGGCAGCCCGTCCACTGGGAAATCTCATTTTGCTTGTCCGGGGGACCCGATTTACACGGGGATGGAGATTTTTTGAAATTGGAGAGAGGCGTTGTTCATGCTTCCCTGGACTTAGTGGGTTTTCATAAGGTTTTTCGGGTGGAGTCTGACCCCGAAATGCACTTCGGCGACCCCATTGGCGACCACTTTGAGGAATTATTCAGGACAGGAGGGCACCATGAGAAAAGCTCGATTGTTATCACTGTTTGCCGTTGGGAGCCTGGCTGTAACCCTCATCTGTGTGAGTGGGATACTGGTGGGCCAGGCCGATGAACAGATGGATCGTTCAGTATCTGCTATAGGTTCACCTTTCGCAATTCTGCACAGCTTCGCAGGGCATCCAAACGATGGGGCTTCCCCTTACGGGTCGCTCACTCTCTCGGGGACAACTCTTTACGGGATGAACAATACGGGAGGCGCCAACGGCTTGGGCGCGATTTTCAAGTTTGACACGACGACAGACCTTGAAACGGTCCTGCACAGCTTCGCAGGCGGCGCAAACGATGGGCAATACCCGCTCGAATCGCTTACCCTCTCGGGGACAACTCTTTACGGGATGACCCAGGCTGGAGGCTCCAACGGCTTTGGTACGATTTTCAAGTTCGACACGAAGACAAACGGCTTAACGGTCCTGCACAGCTTCGCAGGGGGCACAAACGATGGGGCTGGCCCTCAAGGGTCGCTTACCCTCTCGGGGACAACTCTTTACGGGATGACCCGTGAGGGAGGCGCCGGCGACGGGGGTACGATTTTCAAGTTCGACACGAAGACAAACGGCTTAACGGTCCTGCACAGCTTCGCAGGAGGCACAAACGATGGGCAATACCCTCCGGGGTCGCTCACCCTCTCGGGGACAACTCTTTACGGGATGACCTATTATGGAGGCGCCGGCGACCTTGGTACGATTTTCAAGTTCGACACGAAGAAAAACGTTGAGACGGTCCTGCACAGCTTCGCAGGGGGCACAAACGATGGGGCTTACCCTTACGGGTCGCTCACTCTCTCGGGGACAACTCTTTACGGGATGACCTTTGAGGGAGGCGCGGGAGGCAAGGGCACGATTTTCAAGTTAGACACGAAGACAAACGTTGTAACGGTCCTGCACAGCTTCGCAGGGGGCGCAAACGATGGGGCTTCCCCTTACGGGTCGCTTACCCTCTCGGGGACAACTCTTTACGGGATGACCCGTTCTGGAGGCGCCGGCCAAGCTGGTACGATTTTCAAGTTTGACACGGCTACAGACCTTGTAACGGTCCTGCACAGCTTCGCAGGGGGCGCAAACGATGGGGCTTCCCCTTACGGGTCGCTTACCCTCTCGGGAACAACTCTTTACGGCATGACCGAGGCTGGAGGCGCCGACGGCGGCTTTGGTACGATTTTCTCGATACCCACTTTCCTGCTGTCCACGATAGCCGGCGTCGTGACGTCGTCAGCCGGCCCTGCTATGCCGGGCGTTACTGTGACCCTGAGCCAACCCCATTGGAGCTCTCAAACCACCACCGGTCAATCCGGCGCTTATTCATTCCCCGATCTGGCCCCGGGCAATTATACCGTTACGCCGAGCCTTACAGGCTACGTGTTTACGCCGAAGAGCATCCTGGTGTCCGTAAACGGGAGCACCCCTGCCAAGGACTTTACGGGCGCACCCGTCACGATTTCGGGCACGGTGACGTTCAATGGCGCGCCTGTGAAAACAAATCTGACAATTAACTTGAGCGGCAAGGCAAGTGGGGCTTATCCCACGGACACATCCGGCGGCTACATATCCAGTCCCCTTGCGAATGGCGCTTATAAAGTTACGCCCACGCTCACACACCCTTTACCAGTACCTAAGGCTTCGCCTCCGTCCGCCACTATCGTAATCAATGGAAAAAGCGTAACGCAAAATTTTACTTACAAGTGGGTCTCTTCATGCGGGGACTGTCATCCTTAATTGGAATAAGTGGAGAACGCTTTTGTCCCGAGGCCGCCGCTGCGGAAATCAGCGGCGGCCCGCCTACCGGGAAATCTCATATTTTCCGGAGAAAAGAAATGATCCAGTCGTTTCTAAATACGGAAAGGGCCCGAACTGTGAAGTCCATCGCGGCGCGTCTTGCTCCAAGACCTAATGGAGAAGCTAACAAACTCTCTTTCGAAGATAGATCGGTTCACGACTGGTACCGTTTCGTACTGTCCTTTCCGCCTCACCTGGTGCGGACTTATCTCAGCCGGTTCGGTGTGACGGAAAGGCAACGCGTTCCGGATCCATTCTGTGGGACCGGCACGACGATCGTTGAATGCAAGAAGCTCGGAATACCTTCCCTTTTTTCACTGGCCCGGTATTATACCATCATTTTCGCCTGAACCCCTTAACTCTGACAGGCGGAAAGCGGGCTATAAAACTCCGGGGATGGAGGTGCGTCCTGAAATCGCAAAAACGGATCTCACCGAGATATCCCTTAAAAAACTCATTTGGAAAAAGAGTTGACGCGAATTGGGGTCATCTCTCCGGACTTTGGCGGACCGTAAGACTGCTTGTTGCTTTTTTTAGATGCTTCAATTTGTGAAACATCCTGGATTTGGCACAGGAGAGATTATGAAATACTTTATGTGTTTGTTTTTGACCGTTTTTTTGCATATAGCCGTGTCGGAGGCTGCAATTGCCGCCTCCGACACGCTGTTAGGTTCAGATATTTATTATCCATTAACACCAAGAACGATGACATTCGAATGTCACCAAAAAGGAACGGTTGGCTCAAATATACGACAAATAGCTATACTTAAGCCACGAATTATGAATGGTGTCAAAGTAACACCATCGGTTATTTCCGGTGATAACATCAAGCACACAATTACACGATTTCTTCAACGTACCCAAGATGGTTTATTCATTGTCGCGATACAAACAGGAGATGGAATAATATCAAGATTTAACGTTAAGATACCTATATTAAACGCACAAATTAGAAAAGGAACATCTTTTGATTCAGATGTTACACTTACATCCGCAGATGGCAAGAGTACTTTAAAATCACATTATACATACTCCATTGAGGATACCAATGAAGTTGTAAAAACCCCATACGGCCAATTCTCAAATTGCCTAAAGGTTAAATCCATAACACAAACAGGGGATAAGGTAAATGAGGTTACTTACTGGTTGGCTCCACAAGTAGGCGCTGTAAAAAATATTGAAGTTTCAAAATCAAGTCATGCTAATGATATAACTGAAACAGAGGTTTTGCTGAAAAAAATAGATTATAGCATCCCCGCCCAAACAGCGCAGAATCCCGTGGTGCAAAAGAAGACGGCGCCACAGACCCAAGCTCGGCCCGCCGGCAATTATATTGCAAACATGAAGAGTGTAGATTTCCTGCTGTTCTACATCGCAGTAATCGCCGCGGGATCGATCTTGGGGTGGATGTTTATACAAAAGGCCGATTCGGCCGGCAGCGAAATGGTCATGGTTCTGCCGCCCAACCCCGACCCTTATGAAATATCATATCTGCGGGGAGGAATACAGGAAGTCATGAGGCTTGCCGTATTTAAACTTGTCCAGGCCCGCAGCCTGGTGAGCAGCGGCAAAGATCGTAAGATCGCGCGGGTTGACGGTTCAATTGAGCTTTCCGCTATGTCCGATAAGGAACGGGCTGTATATGACGAACTGATCGACCCTCAAACGATGCGCAGTATTAGCAAACGGCTTTCATCCAAGTTCAGGGGATTATGTTATCCCCTGGAACAGCGCCTTGTTAACGAACGGCTGCTCACCACGCAGGCCGCAAAAGGCCGAGCGCGGCTGGTGAGGGTAGCTCTGTTGTCGATCGTTTTCTTCCTGGGCGGATACAGGCTTTATATCGCACTGTCAAGCGGCCGCACCAACGTTGGGTTCCTGATATTTTTGGCTGTGATTGCGACGATCTTGATCTTGCGGATATTCAGAACACCTCGGCTAAGCAAAAGGGGCAGAGACTATCTCAAAGCGCTGCAGGAAAAGTTCAAAGATTCAAAGAACTCAGTTGTTCCGGACCAGGGAATCGAAAACACCGGTCTCTCTCTCCTCGTGGCGCTTTTCGGTATAACCGTGCTCCAGGGAACACCATACGCCCCGTATCTGACCGTCCTGGCCCTTCCCGATTCTTCTTCCTTCTACTCGGATGTGGGCGTGGGAGGCGGTGGGTGTGGAGGCGGAGGAGGAGGCTGCGGTGGTGGGAATTAGCGGTTATGGCCGCAATGTATGATCCCGGCAATCTGCTCCTCCAGTGGCACATAACAGAGCGGTGCAATCTGCGGTGCGCCCATTGCTACCAAAGCTCCCATACGGACGATGAGCCGGATCGTGCGGGACTTCTCGCTATCCTGGAGCAGGTCAAGGAATTGCTTCTTTCGTGGAAGGAGCAAAAGGGTAAGATCGGCATCAGAGGGCACTTAACCGTGACTGGAGGTGAGCCTTTCCTGCGGCCCGATTTTATGGAACTGCTTCAGACCTTTTTTGTCAATAGGGACCTGTTTAGCTTCGCAATTCTCACCAACGGCAGTTTAATCGATCGAACCGCCGCCTCGAAGCTCAAGAAACTGAAGCCGTCCTTTGTACAGGTTAGCTTGGACGGCGTCCAAGAGACTCACGACCGTATACGCGGACCCGGTGCTTTCGCCAAAGCGGTCTCAGCGGCTCGCTTGCTGGTTAAAGAAGGAGTTCGCGTTTTCATCTCATTTACTGCCCATAAAGATAATTACCTGGAATTTCCAGAGGTTGTGAAAATTGCGCGAAGGTTGAAGGTCGAGCGGGTATGGGCTGACCGCTTTATTCCACCTCTATCCGGTTTACTCCGGGAAACCGTTGCGCAAGCCCCATGCGCCCTTTCTCCAATCGAAACCCTGGACTTCTTTAGGCTTATGAATCGGGCGAGGGGTGAGAAGAAAAAGAGTAGCTGGTTCCGGTCGAATCAAACTGAAGTATCCATGCACAGGGCGCTGCAGTTTCTTGTGGGAGGCGGAGTTCCGTATCATTGTTCGGCCGGCGGCAGCCTGATAACAATCCTCCCCAACGGCGACGTTTGTCCCTGCCGGCGCATGCCTATCGTAGTCGGAAACCTTCTGGAAACACCCCTTGCCGAAATCTATCATCGGAATTCGACACTGCGGGCGCTACGCGACCGGGACCGGATTGGGGACGGGTGCCGCAGGTGCTTTTTCGCCAAAGAGTGCCGAGGAGGTCTAAGATGCCTCTCATATGCCCTTACCGGCAGCCCCTTTGAGCCGGATCCCGGGTGCTGGCTAAGTGATTCAAAAAAACATTAAGATCCCGTATTCAGGATGTGCTTATCGAACCACATAAGCTGGGTTTAAGCACTAATAAACGGTGAAGTCCATCGCGGCGCGTCTTGCTCCAAGACCGAACGGAGAGGCTAACAAACTCTCTTTCGAAGATAGATCTGTTCACGACTGGTACCGTTTCGTACTGTCCTTTCCACCCCACCTGGTGCGGACCTATCTCAGCCGTTTCGGTGTGACGGAAAGGCAACGCGTTCTGGATCCATTCTGTGGGACCGGCACGACCATCGTTGAATGCAAGAAGCTCGGAATACCTTCCCTGGGGATAGAGGCGCATCCCATGACTGCGTTTGCGAGCAGGGTCAAATCAGATTGGGCCATCGACCCGGCAGGACTGGGACACGATGCCGGGAGGGTCGCAGAAATCGCCGAACAGAAAATTAAAAACGGGAGGATTGAATTTGAACTGCCGCCTGACGCTGAAAAGATCCTGTTGAGAGATTCAATCAGTCCAAAACCATTGAAAAAGGCGCTTGTTATCCTCGCAACCCTGGAAGAAGCAGGAGACCCCCAGTTCAGGAATCATGAATTTCTTGCTTTGGCTAAAACTCTCGTTTTTACGGCGAGCAACCTCAATTTCGGCCCTGAAGTCGGGGTAGGAAAGATAAAGAACGATGCTGCGGTAGTGCTGAGCTGGCTTGAGAACATTCGCATAATGCGCCAGGATATCTTAAAGCTGAAAGAGAGGGCGGCCATAACAAGTCAAATCTCGCAGGATGACTCGCGGGAAATGGTGAACAAACTCGAACCGCAATCGATAAACGCAGTTATCACCTCCCCGCCCTACCCGCATGAAAAAGATTACACCCGGACTACAAGGCTCGAGTCGGTCATTCTCGGGTTCATCAGTAACCGAAAAGAGTTACAGAACCTTAAACGGAAGCTGATACGATCAAATACCAGGAATATTTACAAAGATGACCCGGACGATGCGCACATTGACAAATTCCCCCGGATTTCCATGCTCGCGGACATTATAGAGGCCAGACGCGTCGAGCTCAAAAAGACCAGTGGTTTTGAACGGCTTTACGCCAGTGTTACGAAACAATATTTCGGTGGAATGGCCCGGCACCTGGCAAATCTGCGGCAGGCGCTTGCGCCGGGAGCATGCCTGGCGTATGTTGTGGGCGACCAGGCTTCTTTTTTCCGAATCATGATAAGGACAGGGGAATTGCTGTCTCAGATCGCTGTTTCCCTTGGTTATGAACCGATCGGCATAGACCTTTTTCGAACACGGCTGTCAACCGCAACCAGAAGCCAACTTCGTGAGGAAATTGTCGTTTTACGCTGGCCGGGTTGAATGGAGTTCAGTTAACCCACAAGCTATATGCGTTTGTCGGATAGCCTGGAAATCTCTTCTACCAAATTGCTATCCACCTCAGGCAGGTTCATTTTCAACTGTTCGGCCAAAATTGCAATAAGGGCAAGTGATTCTCTCTCCGAAAGCATGATCCTCTCGCTTTCTTTGAGGATTGTGAATAATTTGTCGATTTCATCATTCAGAGACAACAATGCCTTTTCCAGTTCATTGTGTGACATTCGGGACCCGTTCTCGATCAAGCCGAGCATTTTCTCACGAACGCCTCTATAGACCCCAATAGCGTAATCCGGGTTGATGAAACTCCTGTATTGCAAGAGTCTGCTTATCTTTAATCGAAGATATTCCAGGGAAAACGGCTTGGGTATATAGTCGAAAGCACCTAGTCTCAGGGCCTCTATGGCTGTCTCGACGGTTGGGTCCCCAGTCATCATGATGACCTCGGAGGGCAAGGACTGCGATCGCACATGCCTGAGCAAGTCAAGGCCGCCTTCCCGGTTCCCATCAATTCCCGTCATGTTCTTGTCAATCAGCACAATGTCATAGTCATTGGATTCCATTAATTCCAGGGCTGTCTTCACTCCTTCAGCCGCGTCGATACTATATCCATTAGCCCCTAAAAAAGCGTCAAGCATATTACGCAAGTCACTGTCATCTTCAACCAGCAGGATCTTTCCAGCCATTTTGTGGACCTCGTCAGGTTGGGCTTCGCTGAAAGTACCCGTTTACCGCAGTAACTCATGCCCCTCTGGGACACCCTGAACCATTAAAGCTGCCTGAGCGAACCGTAGTCCAGCCCCTTGTGGGCGGCCCTTTCGAAGTAAAGGCGCAGTTGAACTATTGTCAATGTCTTTTATACTGAATAAGCGGAAATGTCCATCAGACCATGCAGGCCAGTTTGGGACACACCACAGAAAAATTCACCGCAAAGACGCAGAGGACACAGGGACGCGGGGATACGGGGACAGAACCTTCTCCCCATCACCGCGTCTCCCCCTCTCACCATCCCTTTCCGTGCGGGCCGATTAGGCACATATCATTCCGCGATAGAAGACCGTATAGTTCTCTTCAAGGCAACACTCTTGAAAAACAGCGTTAACGGGACGCCAACCAGGGAAAAGTAACCAAGGAGCCTGAAATTATCGACAAACGCCAGGAGAGTAGACTGGCCCACAAGGATATCGTAGGTGGACCGATAAGCTTTTCTCATGGCTGTAACCGGATCGCATTGAGTGGAGAACAACTCCGTCAGCCTGTGGAATGATTCTCGAAACGCCGGATCGTACGGCGTGAGATGAGAGACCATTACCGACTGGTGCAGTTGAGCATGCCGGGCAAGCAAAGTGGTGACTACCGCAATGCCGATGCTCCCGCCCATACCCCGCATCAGATTATACAGGCCGGTTGCAGTACCTATCATTTCATTGGGCAAGCTCCCCATTGCAATAGTGGTCAGGGGAACGAAGATCATCCCAATAGCAAATCCCATGATAACGTTGGGCCAGATGATACTGCTGATGGAAATGTCAAGATTGATTTCACCCAGAAGAAAGCTGCCCAAAGCAAGGATGATGAAGCCGGCAATAATCATGATGCGGCCGTCGATCTTCCTCACGAGCCGGCCTGCAAGAGCTACCGAAGCGAGCGCACCCAGTCCGCGTGGAGTAATCGCCAGTCCGCTTCCAAGTGCAGTGTATCCCATAAGGTTTTGCAGAAAAAGAGGCAGCATCACTAAGGCTCCGTACAGGATGATTCCGTAGACCGTGGCCATAACGATCCCAACAGCGAAGTTGCGGTTCGCCAAAATGTGCAGGTCGACTATCGGCTCCCTGGAATTTAACTCCCAAATTACAAAACCCAGCAAACAGGCCGCAGAAGCGATAACGGCCAGCGACACCCAGGCGGAAGAAAACCAGTCAGCCCTTTCCCCTCTGTCAAGAACGACCTGCAGCGCCCCGAGGCCGACAGCCATCAGAATAAAGCCTACGTAATCGACTGATTTTCGGGTTTTCGCCTGGATATATGGAGGGTCCTCGATAAGCAAGCCGGTCAGCAAAATGGCCAGCAGGCAGACCGGTAAATTAATATAAAAGATCCAGCGCCATGAGTAATTGTCGGTAATCCAGCCGCCGAGCGTGGGGCCGACGACGGGGGCTACGATGACTCCGAAGGCATAGACCGCCATGGCTTCTCCTCTTTTCGACTGCGGAAAGCTCTCGAGAAGGATAGCCTGAGATACCGGAAGCAACGCGCCCCCGCTCGCGCCCTGGATTACACGGGCGATTATCTCCATATCCAGGGTCACGGCGGCCCCGCTCGCAAGAGATGAAATCGTGAACGCGATCATGCTGATTATAAGGAAGCGGCGTCGGCCCAGAAACTGGGTGATCCAGCCCGAAATGGGCAGTACAATGGCATTGGCGACCAGGTAGCTGGTGAGCACCCAGGTAGCTTCGTCGGCGCTGGCCGACAGACTTCCGGCGATATGGGGAAGCGCGACATTGGCGACCGATGTATCCAACGCCACCATGAACGTGGGCAGGACCATAGTGGCCGCAATAAACCAGGGATTGACTTGTGGACGCCAATCGTTGGCATTTGCCATAAGATGGCTCACCTCTTGTCTTTTCCGATTGCAGCATTACAAATAAGGCATCCCGCGACCGCCCAACGCGCGCGATAGACCCTTCCGGGGATGCCTTCCACGCTATGCGGGGGACCTTCCGCCTAAAGGCGGTAAATTGAATGACCAGATTACCGCACAGGGTCGCTTATAAGTCCATAATCGAGGAGTGCCCGGGACCCGCGCCGGGAGCTTAAGATTCAGGATGTTCTATACCACTGCCGGTCAAGAAAACGAAGCGTTGATGATTTGCCTGTCTATTGCCGGGATTCATTCAGCGGCGGGACGTTTCCTGATTAAGTAAATCCCGTCACGGATTGTAAGGAACAGCTTTTCGGCCCGGCCGTCTGCTTTCACCAATTCGTTGAAGTCAGCCATTGCCCGGCTTTCATCGTCTTTCGGATCGAAAATCCTGCCGTACCACAGGGCATTATCGGCAAGTATCAGTCAGCCATTACGCAAAATCCTCATCGATTCCGTGTAATATCCACCGTAGTTTTGCTTGTCGGCATCAATGAAGACAAGGTCTGTCTTTGCATCCGGCAGGGTCTTAAGGATTTCCAGCCCGTCACCTGTGCGCAGCGTGATCTTGAAACCGCTCGGGCTCCTGCCGAAGAAACCCTGCGCGATCTTTGCATAGTGAAGATTATGTTCGATGGTCAGGATTTCCCCGTCGTAGGGCAGGGCCTCGGCCATGGCAAGGGCCGAGTAGCCGGTAAAGGCGCCGATTTCGACGATGTGCTGCGCCCCGGACAGTTGAACCGTTAACTGCAGGAACCGGCCTTAGACACGTCCGGTGAGCATACTGGGATAAGGTGTCCTTGTCAGCGAGTTCTCAATCTCTTTCATATCTTTATCCTCACTAAGTAATGATAAGGACCCTGGAAAAATTTGGATAGTAAACCGGAAAAAGTGCTTTTTCACGAAAATGAGTACAGGGGGGAAAGCCGGTTTAGAAAAAGAAAAGGACATGAGAGAAGAACATTGCGAAATAGATTGCAATTTTGAGATTATCGGTTATAATCCCTGCGTGCCAATGGAGTAGGTAGTTTTGAGTTACGCAGGAAATCGATCTTTCACCGGTATTAATTGGTGCGGTTCCGGAGTAGCTCTTAGTGCCGCACCAAAAGAGCAGTGAAAAAAACACAAAATTTAAAGAAGGATCAAGAAATGGTGGAAGGTCGAGTAAAGTGGTTTAATGATCAAAAGGGCTATGGCTTTATTGAAGCTGACAGTGGACACGATGTGTTCGTTCATCACTCAGCCATCGAAGGCGAAGGTTTCAAGACTCTGAGCGAGGGCGACCGGGTCAGTTTCGCGGAAGAAAAAGGCAACAAAGGGCCAAGTGCCGCAAACGTAAGAAAGCTCTAATCAAAGCTTAGCCAAAGACAGTAACAACGAACGTTAGCCGGAGCCATGAAAAGCTCCGGCTTTTTTTTCGTATTTCCCCCTCTTCCTGGAAGCTCATTCGTCAAATGAGTGCCAGCGGGTCCAGAAAGCACAGTATCTTTCTGCTTTCATTCGGCCTCATCCATTAGAGTAAAAGCCCCGCTTTCTCAATGAGTTGAACATAATCGGCGAAATCCTTATATTAGCAGTGCAGCAGCCCGTTAGACAGAGTGGAACGCAGCCGGTTTTTTGAAAATGTCTTGCGGATAAGGGTTATCTGCCTTCAGGGTATTTAAACGAATTCCAGCATGCTTTGGAGAAAGCCCATGTCAACATTTGAGTACGAGGGAAAGAAAATCCAGGTGGATGATGAAGGTTATCTGGAAAACCTGGAGGATTGGGACGAAACGGTGACTTGTGCCTTGGCCGAAAGAGAGGGGTTCGGTAAGGAGTGCCCCTTGCGTGTAGAGCAAATAGAAATATTGAGATTTATCCGGGAATATTAATGTAACGATTTCCCTCCGGTCTGCCCTAATATTAAGTGTCTATCAGGCAACTTGCTCCAGCGGCAAGGTTATTATGAATGTCGATCCTTCACCCGGCTTGCTTTTCGCGGTAATACTCCCCCCATGCCGCTCGACTATCTTGCGGCAGATGGCAAGTCCCATCCCGGTACCCTCATAGGCGCTCTTCCCGTGAAGGCGCTGAAAAGGCTCAAATATGCGGTCCAGGTATTTCTCATCGAAACCGATGCCGTTATCTTCTACGAATATCCGGCAATCATGACCCGTTGGCCGGGAATATATTTTTATGCGGGGCTGTGCTTCGCCATGAAATTTCAGTGCGTTGGCAATGAGGTTTTGAAAAAGTTGACGCATCTGGCTTTCTGCACCCTTGACGGCAGGCAACTCAAAAACTTCCACATTGGCTCCAAACCGTTCAATCTTTATCTCCAGGTCCGAAATCACTTCCATGACAGCCTCTCGCAGATCGACGGTGTCCGAAGGTTCGGGATGGGTAGCCACGCGGGCATATTTAAGTAGATCGCTGATGAACTGCTGCATGCGCTTGGATGCGTTCAAAATCCTGATGAGATACTCTTTTCCCTCTTCGTCCAGCTTCTCTCTATATTTGGTCCCAAGACGGTCCCCGAAGGCCAGGATTTTTCTAAGAGGCTCCTGAAGGTCATGAGCGGCAATAAAGGCAAATTGATCGAGTTCCCGGTTACTGAGATCAAGTCTTCCCGCAAGGGCCTTAAGTTTTTCCTCCGTTTTCTTTCGATCCGAGATTTCGGTCATTGTCGTCCGGGCAAGATTTTGACCGTCTGAATCCAGCAGGTATGTACTGTCAAGTTGAACGTAAAAATTGACCCGGCCCCTTCCGTCAAGCTTTATCTCACAGGTGTGGGGCTGTTTTGTATTAAAGACCCTCCTCAAATGAAGGTGCAGTTCTTCCCTGTAATTTTCAGCCGCGTAAAGATTGAACGGCTTTCCGATCAGGAGGCTTCTTTCTATTCCCAGTTGCTTTGCGGCAGTCAGATTAGCTTCAACTATTCTGCCTTCTTCACTTAAAGTAAGGTAGCCCACAGGAGCGAAATCATACAGGTCGGAGTACTTTTTCCTGGACTGCTCCAGTTCCCACTGGACGGAGCGAAGCTCTTCGTTTTGCATTTCGAGCTCAACCTGGTGAATCTGCAGCTCCTCTACGAGATTGCGCACATCCTCAGCAGGCATCTTCTCCATCGGTGAAGATTTGGATTTTAGAGTCTCCATAGCCCGTCTACGAAGTTCGGCGGTTTTTGCATCACAGTCGTTCATTCGGTGATATCCTCCATCGCAAGGAGGATAAGATGCGGCCGGCTGCCCCTCTGTTCGATTCGCCTGGCATTAAGGACCAGGACCCGATGACCGACCAGCGGGAAATCATGCTCGACTCTAAAATCATGAAACGAGCTTTTCTCGGGTATGATCTTTTCGAGAAGTTCCCGCAACGCTGGAATGTTCCACCGGCCACTGCCGAGTTCGTAAACGGGGCTCCCCTCCGATTCCTGCCTGGAAATCCTGAATGTCTCATAGAAAGCTTTGTTGGCCGAGACAACCCGAAAATCGCCGTCGAGGACCAGCAGAGGCTCTCGAACGGTTTCCACAATGCTCTCAGCGTATGCTCCGGCATCCTCGGCAAACATCTGAATGCGTTTTGCTTCTGTAATATCTATAATGTTAATCACAATCCCATCGATTACATTATCGATTGTGCGGTAAGGGAGCACCCGGACCGAAAACCAGTTGCCGTCGTCATCCAGAATCTCATGGCTTTCCCGGTGCAGGGTGTCCAGGACCGCAGAGGCTGTCTTGCGGAGGTCAAGTCCGGTAATTTTCGATGTGATGTCGCCTATCGATCTTCCGATATCCGCCTCTATGAGATTAAGGATCTTCGTCGCGAAAGGAGTAAAGCGTCTGATATGTAGGCGGTTGTCCAGGAAGATCGTAGCAATCTCGGTACTTGAAAGAAGGTTGTTCAGATCGTTGCTTAACTCCGTTACGAGATCGAGGCTTTTCTGAAGCTCGGAGTTCAGTGTGTTTAGCTCTTCATTTGTGGACTGCAATTCCTCGTTTGCCGATTTAAGCTCCTCGTTGGAAGCTTCGATCTCCTCTCCGGTAGCCTGGAGGTGCTCTCTGGTGGCCTGGAGTTCCCGTTCGAGTCTCGCAATATGGGGATCGATGTCCTCAACTGAAGCAGCCTGCCTTTTTTTCTTCAGTTTTTTTGATGCGGCCTTTTCGATAAAGGCAACAACGCTCAAGCCCTTTGGTTGGCTGAGAGGATTAACCGCAAGATCGAAAATCTGATATTCTCCTTTTTCACTTAGCACAAGGTCTGCCACGCGTAACGGCTTGCCCTCCCTTGCGGCTTCATAGAGGGCCAGTTCGAGTTTGAGACGTAAGCTCTCCTTCGCCATCTTAAAGATGTTGAGGCTCGACTCTCCCTCGGGGAGCTTCAGATATTTTTCAACCGTGCCATG
>Ga0187867_10002900_pt1 | contig 13982 bp, 12 predicted proteins | sample June2016WEW_13_1_FD_132976 | JGI IMG/M metagenome (GOLD analysis project Ga0187867, IMG submission 132976) | Peatland microbial communities from SPRUCE experiment site at the Marcell Experimental Forest, Minnesota, USA - June2016WEW_13_10 | ecosystem: Environmental > Terrestrial > Soil >... | reverse complement strand
TGTCCGAGTCGCGCCATTCCTCAATCTCAACTGTTTCAGTCGTGCCCACGTCACAGACGTGAGACCACGGATCGTTGCGCAGATCGTGAACTGAAATAATTGAGTCAGCCGACAGAACGTATTCCGTCTCGGGCCACTCCACATGCCTTTTCAATTCATTCCGCACATCTTCGCGGTCGCGAAACTCAGTCACGGCGCGATAGAGTTTTATTGGATAGCGCGCGATCGGCAATAGGTTCGAAATCAGGATTTCATATTTAGGAGGAGGTGTGAAGTACGTTCCTGACCCCGCCGAAGAGGACAATGCTAACAGGTCTGGCGCGGCGGCTGGATCGAACTTCTGTGTTTTCTTATCGAATTTGATTCGCCGCGACTGCCGACGTTCTGGAGGCCTGAAGTAGTCTTTGACCGAAACCCACCACGCCTGTTTCTGTTTGGGCTTGGAGACGATCAGCAATACAGGGGCAGTGCCGCTCAGCCAATAATCGAGATCATCGCGTGTGCACGTGAATTCAAAGAACGAATCTGTTTCTCGTTCCAATGCCGTCCGGGCCTTGCTCTGGACATACAAAAACGACAGGCTCATACGTCCAGTCTGCACATCGCGGAGTTCGATATGCCCGTCAATTCCGACTTCAAGAGCTTGGTTCGTGGGATGCCAAGCAAACCCCATCGAGAGGACCTGCTCCTCGATCAGGTTTACACCTTGCTGCCCAAGAATCTGGGCCCGCGAAAGACGCTTTGGCATTGGTACCGTCCGTGGCCACGAATATCACAATATACATTTGCGGGCCCAAAAACGTTAGCAAGGAGTACGGATACGACAACTAACAGGTCATTCTCGTCGACGCTGCGACCAATGCTACCGGGGCTTCTGCGAGATGTTGTTGGAGACGTTCCCGCGCCTTGTCCTTTGGCGGCCGCTTGCCAGTGCGGGGATCAATGCCGTTCCGCCGAGTCATTTGGACGGCCTCCAGATCACGGAGGATAGCCAAACAGTGGTTGGCGTGCTCCTGGTGGATTGATCGGATTTCGGCAATTGCCTACACCCGGAACTGTGCCCGGTCAGGTATTCCACCGGCGCCGGCGCCGTAATGGGCACATCCAACAGAGTCGGCGCCGGCATGGGCATCGCCAAAGCTGCGAAATTGTGCCAGCCCAGCGACCCCAACGGAGCCGGCGCGGGACCGAAATCCCCGGCTCTGGTTCGAGCTGCGGCGATCAAGAATTGTCGTGGTGAGCTGGCTTAGGCCGATCAGTTAACCGCCCCAGTGGTATCCAGATCCACGAGAGCGGCGGAATCCAGCACCGGCAAACCGCCGGAAGATGCACGTCAAAGGATCCCGTCTCAGCATCGTTGCCCCGAATTTTGCCGGACATGACCGCGTACTGGAGCAACTTGATCTGCAAACCCGATGAGAGTGCATCATCGCCGATATGGGTTGCCGTGAAAATCATGCGGCCTGCTCTTTGTCTCGCGGGCGTTGTTCTCTGTACGATCGACAGTCAAGCCCATGCTTATCTGCTGACCCCGGTGGTGCCAGAACCTTCCTGCATCGGCCCGGTTGGCTTCGCATTGGTTCTATTCCGCCGTCGGGTTGCCCCGATTCTTGTCGCGTCGGGATCGTCAAAATCAAAATCTTTATAGCGGGCAGACGATAGATGGCCTGAACGGATTAGCGCGCAATTTGTTAATTCAACGAGGAGACAGTATGCGAGCAATTGCTCTGGTTGTAGCGCTGGCTTTGGCCGCACGTGTCAATGCCGCGATCATTCAGAGCGTTCCCCGTGCTGGTGTACCAGTGAATGACCCGGCCTCCGTGTTCGACGTCAGCAACCCCGGCATCACCTACGCATTGGGTTCTGGCACGTCGTTCGCGGCCTGCGCGTTCGGCGGGTACGACACGCGCGATCTCTTCGGAGGACAATTTGGCACGTTCACCCCCGAAACTGGCGACGTGGTTTTCGCCAACCAACAGCCGATTGGCACCGTGGATACCGTCCTGGTAACGCTTCCCACGGCTGTAAGCCTCGCGAACTTCAACTTGTGGTTAAACGAAGACAGCGACGGCAGCGGGCATCGCAGCGCGAGTGAGTTTAAGCTTTACGCTGGACCAGTGCTGATTGACGATGTGAACGTTTTGGACAGGTCGGGCAGTCAGACGTACGCGGAAGTGTACGGAGGCGATGTCATAGAAGTGAGTGATGTCCTTGCAAACGCTCCAATGGCTTTCTCTTACACGCTGGAATGCATCCAGAACCAAGGTGCCAACGTCGCAAGTGGGGTGCGCGCGCTTGAATTTGAAGGGGCCACCGCACCAGTTCCAGAACCTGCCACTGTGGGGATAGTTGGCTTGGGTGGTGTGGTGATGCTGTTGCGGCGTCGGCGTTGACGTCGCCGGGCGCTGGTGGCACCGGTGCTGGGCTGGCGGCGCAGGGTTTCCGGCACCAGCGCTGGCTTCGACCCCCGGCGCCGGCGACGGGTGGCGGTGATGCTGCTGATGCCCAAGCCGCCGGGGAATGCGTTGCCGTCGCCGCGCCAGCCGGACAGGCGTCCCAAGCGGCGCTGAGACCCCGGCACCATCGGCTGGTCCCACAGGCGAATGCGGCGACGGGCGTCGCAGGCGCCGGCGCACCTGCTCGCCGTTCACGTCGTCGGTCTAGCTGCGCCCAAGGTCGCCGACTTGGCTCCGCCCGGGGTGATGGCGCTGTCGCACCTGTCGCCCTTGTAGTCGCCGGTCTGGCTGCGCCAGGGTACGCGGGTCTGGCTGCGCCGAGGAGATGGCGCTGCCGTCGCCGTGCGCCGGCCACCCGCGCGTCCCAGCGGCGCTAGGCCAGCGGCGCTAGGCCAGCGCCGCTGGGCCTCCGGCGCCGGGGGTGGGTGCCGGATGGCGTGGCTGGCCTACAACATGGTTGGCGGCTGGGTTATCCGGCGCTTCTGCGAACCGGGGCGCCAGTCACCGAGGACGGCGCGCTGACGGTGCACTTCACCTCCATGTGAAACCACACCCCATGGTTTTACGGCGAGCACGCCCGCCACAGCGCCAGCGCAGGCGGCGGCGCAGCCGTAGTTCGTTCTTTACTAACGTAAGAACTTACGTTGGCGATTGTGCCATCGTAATGGCTTGCGAAAGCGATGATTATGGGTGGCAATATGATTTAGAAGTGAGTTGAGACGACCACGAATTCATTAAGAGGTGAGTTAAATCGACCCCAAAGCGATCAGTCGGTGATGGGTCTGACCACATCGTTCGCCGTCAATTCTGGATCCATCGCCTCAAGCTGTATGATCTGCGCCGGATAAACTCAACCATATCGCCGACCCCCGATTCGAACCTCCGACCGAGCCTGACCTGTACCCCGACGGCGTGTCGGCCGGCGACGTTGCGGCGCTGGACGCCTTCGCCGCGGCAAACGGATTGTCCTTGCCGACGTCCAGCGTGCCGGAGCCGGCGAGCGCCGGAATGATCGTGACGACTGGATTAGGAATGCTCCGCCGGAGGCGACGACGAGCAGATCAGCAGGCTTAATTCGTCGAAGCAGTGCGGTCTGGGTAGCACGCTCCATCATCCTGGATTTCTGTATCGAAATTCTGCCAGCCGAGCGCCGTTACTCGAATCGAATCCTCCCCAGGTTCCGATCCCGGGAATAGGCCGACTGGATCGTAGCCAGCGCGCCGGCACGCTCCTGGTCATTCCTAGGCTTGGCGCCCTGAATCAGCAGCGGCGAGGCTATTTCAATCGCAACGCCCCTCGCCTTCAACTCACAGCTCGCATTGAAAAGCCGCTGATTCCAATTTGGGCCCTCCGACCATTTTCCCGTCAGGAATTCGGCTGTCGCCGCTGAAGTCGTAATACCGGCGAGCTGAATGCCGGCGGGTACCGAGGCCGGTTGGACCGAAGCGGCGGGTAGTGGTTTCGCAGCGGGTACTCCCAAGGCTTTCAGCACTTGCTCCGGCAGCCCAGGGAGTGGCCGATCCTCTAACCCCATTCGGTCAACCCAGCGATAGCGATTTCCGGATTTGTGCTTCGAAGGAGCCAGGACGATTAGGCCGGCATGACCGCGAAATTCGAGCTTTGAATGCCAAGGAGTCATCCTTGACTTTGTTCGACATGGCGGGTGGCGAAAGAACAGGTGCATCTTAAATGGATCACCGCTGCCGCTCATCGCCTTCGGCGCTACCGGCTCCGCCCCGAGCTGGGCGATCAAAGCGTCATACCCCTCTTTGCCGTCGACGTCGATTGCGAAGACGCCTGATGCCGGACCGAGGATCAGGCCGATGCCGGCATCCGGCCATTGAGCCCACCAGCCCCGAATCTCAGAAATAGTCGGAAGTGTTGCCTGGTACTGTTTCCACTTCACGATACCTCGCTTGGTTCCTTGGCGAACGGGTATGACGGACCAGCCGAGCTGGCGATATGCCAACGCGAAATCCAGATTCGTCTGGCAGTTCGCGAAGATCGTGCCGGGACCTTTGCCGCCCACTATCTGGGCTTTGCGAACATAACCGCGGATTTTGGCCATCAATTCGGCCCGCGGTTTCCTTTTGCCGCCGAGGATTTTCGACAAATTACTGGGGTCGTGGCCGACGGCCTTTGCCACGGATCTAATGCCGCGATCACGTATGATGGACGCCAACTCGGCTATTTCGCCGCCCACGCCGCCGGTCGTGCTGGCAGGATTGCCGTCGATGGTGGACCAGCCAAAAACTTCACACCAGCGGGTGATGAAATCATCGGCCCGAGTATAGATCCGAACATTGATCCGACTGCGATCGCCAACATCGGCGGCACGAATTTGGTCGAGATCATACCAGCTACCGTCCGAATCGAGGCCGGCAACGACCAGTCCGAGCCTGGATTTCGCCGTCGTCAGCATTTCCAACAAGCCGTTGACATCGGTTTCCAGGCGTTCCGCCCACGTCGCAAGCTTGTATCCGCGGCCTCTTCGATTGGGGCCGTTCGCCGCGAAAGCCACGTATGGGATATCCGCTTCGAGCAAAGGACATTTGACTTTGGCCTTGCCGCTCCAACCGGGCACCGACGCCTTTTCCACGGGCTTCTTTGATCGCGTCCGCTCCCGAAACAACAGAATCGCCAGTGGACCGAGTTTGGCGCAGACGGAGGGGTTTCCCAGCACCCCGGGTACGAACAAATTCCACAGCCGTCCTCGCCTGCCGATGTTTTGGATCGACGGCTTGTGCGCATCGCGGCTACGCTGTTCGCGAATGGACTGCTTTATTTCTCTCTTGGATAGTTGATCGGATTGATAGTACGGATCAGACGCTTCAAAAGCAGCGATTTCTTTGTCCGTGATACGGGCTTTAGGATCCGGCCGACTCTCAATGATCTCCAAGCTCCGATCCGCCCGTAACATCGTGCAGAATTCGCCGATGAAATTAGGGGTGACATTGAATATGAAGCCGTCTTCTACTGGGTTGACGGATCCGATCAGTTGCGATCGATTTCCCTCGCGCACGACCCATAGGAGCCTCGCAGCGGTGATTGATTCGGCCAAACTGGTTCGCCAGTTTCTTGGCCGTCGAGTTTGGGCGCCCCAGATCATGTCCGCCAGCCAGCGTTTTTCCAGCTTCACGTGGAGGTTCTTGGCGGCCATCACCCGGACATGTATTGCCATTAGCAGCCGAGAGAGCTGCGGCCCGAATTTCATTTTCTCGATCTGTTCGTCGATGCTGGGGTCAGTGGTTTTGTATTGCACCACTGCGAAGGCCCCGCGAGAACCATGCCATTCAGCGGTCGGTTTTTCCAGTCCCTCTGGCCGTATTGGGTTGCACCAGCGCATTCGAGCCAAACTCAGGAACTGCGCGAGTCGAACGGAGTCGATGACGATTTCATAGCCGTTGAAACGGGGTGTATCGAATACCACCGTTTCCAGATTTGATTTGGCTGAGTGAGTTCGGCAAGCATGGACCGTGGCGGTCGTTTCATCGGGGCATTCAGCCACAAGGCAGTTGCTCATTGGCGCCACGGGATTCCCGGAACTCCCCGCGGTGATCGTCGATGCAGGCTGAGTATTCGCGGTCATTGTTTCCTCGAATCACCGACTAATTAGGAGAAGCGCCCCTCTGGATTGAACATATTGCTTCCGGCGACGGGGCGTTTACTTCGCACGCGGTCGTTGCGTTGCACGGCCCGTCGTAAATCCGCGAACTGGGAATCATCCAGTTGGTCGAGGGCGGCAAAGTCATTTTTCTCGGCCGCTTGGATCGCGAGGCCACAGGTTAAAATTCGCTGATCGTGCTCCAGCTTCTGCTGGTTATAGACCTGGATTTCTCTGTTGATTGACGCGAGCGCAGCGTCTAGTTTCACCCGGGCGTCAAGAAGTCTTACCTCATTCAATTGGTATGGAACGATCTGTCCATCCCCGAACGCCAACGCCAACAGTGGTTTTCCGGCGACGTCCGTACCGTAGCCGCTCACAACAGCTTCGGCGCCACTTTCCGGCGGCTGGCTCGATGCTTCCAAATTTTTACAGACCCGGACCGCACGGCCCAAAAGACGCGTGAGGGACAAGTAGGGGCGAGCAGCACTATGGGTTTTAGTGTCGTAGCTCACTGGCTGACGACCAGCGCCTTGACCGGAATTTTGTTCGCCTACCGAAATTTCCTGCCCGTTGTCGTCCGCAGATGATGGTGATAGAATGGAGTTCATCCAAGTCCTTTCAAAATGCGACGGGGTCAACCGTCGCGAACGTGTAAATGCCGCCGGCCACCCAGCCGGCGGCGTCTATTATTGGTTTCGTCAAAATCCCACGGTTCCCGAAACGGCCGCCGCGTAGCCCAGTTGCCAGCAATACTCCTACAGCGTCGATGTCGTTCACGATGGTTTGCCGGCGGCGATGGCCGTCGCCGGATGTGACGTTCGCGGCACCCCGCTCCTGTCGGCGTTCATCAGCGAACGCCGGTTCGAACCAGTACAGAGCCTGCACCAGCACGCGGGATCGGCTTTCAGTTCCCGTGGCGTGCACCGGGACCCAGGTGGCGTTCATGGGCCGCTGATCGGCGTACAGCAGAGCCTTGTATGGCCCGTGCTCGGGACGATCGGATTCGCCGCTGACGTTGTGCGCGCTGCCGTCATCGGTGCCGTCGGGCGGAGCGTCGCCAATCGCGCGGGGTTGCGGCTCTACGGTTCGCGTGAGAAGTTGGTCCTTTTGTGCGCGTGTCATGTCTATGGGACTCGGTCCGGTTCAGAGGCGACGATGTAGCTGGCGGCGCAGCGTCACCCAGTTTCTCTAGGTTGTGGTCGATATGCCGCGCGATACGACCGAGTGAGACGCCGAGAGCCCTAAGTTCGCGGCGCGAGATGCCACGGAGCATTTCGTGGTCCGCCACGATGGGATCGTCTCTGTGTTGTGCGCGCAGCGCCAGCGCCGCGGCAAACCAAATCGCGTCTCCCTGCATCGCCCCGTCAGCATCGAGCAGGGCGGTGTGTACGTCCTTCCAGGTCCTGGCCAGCACCAGCTCGCCAATGTGGTAGCACCGCATACGCCCGTTGCTGTGCGCGACAATCAACTCCGCGTCGCCGCCGGGGCTGACGCGGGAGCCGACTATGATTCCGGCGTCGTGGGGGAATAGCGGCGTGTCGTGATAGTCCACGGCGGCGTCTGGTAGAATTACCGCGCGGCCGTATACGTACGACATGTCCAACAATGTTAGCCGGGCGGATATATCGCCGGGCCCATGTAATGCACGAGCAACCTGCTTTGACATTACGGATCCTCCCTTCGGGATCAGATTAACCAAGAAAATCAAACCGACCGGGCCACGCAGCCCGGTCTTAACACGCACATTTTCCGCCGCGAAATGGAGGGCTGCCTGACGTGAACCTGAAAAATGGAGAAATACTGAAGGATTTGTAAAATCGATGTTTTAACGCACGCAGTCGAATCGAATCGGCGGGTTCGAGTCCTGATGATCCTGAGGACCCATGCAGCAAATAAACCAAAGCGGCGGCAAGTCCAATCATGGCGCTCCTGCTTCGACGTCCGGCCAATCAGAAGGCCAACCCGCCAAGGTATTTGAACTCGCTCAGCTTTTTGTATCGCTTCGATTTCGCGCGGAAGACCATTGGTGTGAAGAGAATGACGCGAACGGGGTAAACCTCAGGCAACACGACGTTATTGTCGGGTGCGCACGCCGCGCGGTGGAGGATGCGGCAGGAGCGATAGCAAAGCAAGTTCAAGACCCTACTGCGTTCAGTCCATTGACTACGGTTCTCGGGAAGTTCTCGAAGGATTATGAGGACGCCTGGCAAGATCCGACTCGAACCCGAAATGCCGAGAAACTTGCCCAGAGTGACCCCGAGTTCTACGCCTCACGTAGAACGCGGCTACTCGAAACATCGACGCTTCGGAGTAGCGTGTGGCCAGCGCTCAGTGTCGCCATGAACAAAGTTGTCGATTCCCTCGATCGTGAATGTCAGCTGTGTTTCCGTCTCGGCGAATTGCTGGAGGGTGAAATTTGGCCAACTGTTTTGGGCGGCCAGAGATTGCGCGAAGCGGGCCGCGAGGTTGAACTTTTGCGCTATGATTTTAAGAAACAGGTGCAGGCGGTTGTCGACCGCCTAAGCGAATACCACCCGTATCTCGCGCGGCTGAAATTTGATCTTGGTGGTTGCAACGAACGGAGCGCCCACTCAGAAATACTCCGTTACTCGAAGGAAGTTCTGCAATTACTGCGCGATCCCGCATCTCGGCCTGGCTATCTTGACCTTAATTTGGATCGCCACCGTGGGCGCGTTTGCCGCCGAGACCGATGTACAGAACTAAAGGGACGGATCCCATGGGAGATTCTTATCCTGCTTGAAAAAAGTGGCGAAAATTATGTCTCCAGCGAGGAATTAAAAAAGGCTTGGCACCACTTTATGGTCGCGGACTCGGCTTTGCACAAGCAAATCTCAACACTTCGTTCTGCCCTCATGCCGCTAAAAATCGGGATCGGCCCTTCGCGGGGAACTGGCTGGAGGCTCGAAGAAATCCCTCGTCGACGACGCAAATCGCGATAGGCCTAATTGCACCTTCGACTAAATCGTCTGCTGCTGGCCCAATCCCCGCGGCATGCGTCCCACTTCCTCCATGTATATGACTGGCGACCGCAAGCGGTCGGTCCTGCTTTCTGTTTGGCGGTCCCCAAACGTGATCGTGCGAATTTTGTGGCATTTTTCAGGTTCGGCTCAGGCATACCTCAACTTCACCGCATAAATAGGGTCCATGTACACGGTGAAACAAAGCTCCGGCAGACTGGGTATCTCGCCCAGCAAAATGTACGAACTGGTCGCCAAAGGCAAAATTCCCCACTTTCGGATCGAAGGAAAGATTCTCGTGAACGAGGAAGACCTCGACGCCTACCTTCGAAACTGCCGTGTGGAAGCAATCGGGAATTTTCCATCTCGGCCGCGAAGCTCGTTTAAGCAACTGAACGCTTCGCGGATGGCGGGCGCCTGGCGGAAGCGCGGGGTGATGCCTTCTCCATAGCCTGCTGCAAATGCTCATGTTTGTCGGCCAGATGCACATAGACCTTGGAAATCATCTCCAAACTCGTATGTCCCATGCACGTCGCAACGGTGACCGGATCGACGCCATTGAGAATGGCGTTAGTACCCCAGGCATGACGCAGCAGATAAGCGCAAACATCCTTGGCCAGGTTCGTTTTCTGTTTTATCCGCATGATTCGCAGACGAATGGCGTTGACCGTCCAGGGCTGGTTCCTGGAATTGAGGAATACGAATTCCGACTGGGCCTGTCGCCGCAGCACGTTCATCAGCTTCTGCATCGCGCAGGTCAAATAAATGACACGTGGCCGGCCGGTCTTTTGGGATGTCTTGTGGATCGGCAGAACCCACCGATCAGGTTGGACAAAATTCCACTTCAATGTTCGGACTTCCTTGGGCCGTGCCCCAGTCTCTCGCAGGCTGAAAAGCAAGAGCTTGAAGTCCTTGTCGCTATGTTTCAACAGTTCTCGAAACTCGGTGTCGGTCATTGCCCGCTGACGGATATTCGCCCGCGGGCATTTCATTCCCTTGAGGGGGTTACTGGCCAACATGCCCTGTTCGCACGCCCAGTTGAAGGCTCGAAAAATCGAGCGCCGCGCGTTGCGCTCGGTGGTTGGTCCCCAGTTCTTCTCTTCGATCCATTGGGTGAGGTGGAAGGGTTTGAGCGCCGAAGCCAGGACATACCCCGAGTGCTCGGCAAACATCTCACCGTACCACCGAAGATTACGATGGGTTTCAGGGCTCAGATGGTTTTCAGACCAGTTCAGGAAGGCTTCGATGATATCGGCAGCGCGAGCGGACGTCTGATCCGGTGCCTGGGGCGTTACGGCCTTGAGTTCGTGAAATTTCCGCTCGGCTTGAGTCCGATTTTGGCGGCCTTCGACGAGACGAATCTTCTTCCCGGCGAGGGTGACCATCCACCAACCGGTGTCCTTGCGATACCAGATCCCGTTGACACGTGGCATACCAAACCTCCAGTTCAAAATGCGGCTTGACCGGAAGGTCTGGCTGGCTCCCCGTCTGTATCAGCAGGCGGGGAGCTTTTATGAACGCCGAATGGTTCGGCGAATGGTTCGGACTGGCAAAGGTCAAATTCGTAACCCCTTGTCAATCCTCATTGCACCTTGCAGGAGTCGAACCTGCAACCTTCGGTTCCGTAGACCGACGCTCTATCCAATTGAGCTAAAGGTGCTCTAAATCCGCGATTAAGGCATCATTCCCCATCGCCAAACTCGTGTCAAGGTTGCTTTTGCGGCGGCCAACTCACAAACTGCTATGGCCATGGCTCTCTATTCCATTGAAACCCGCGGCGAGCTTGAGCCGCATTTGCAGGAAGAATGGCTCATCACCAACGGCCTCGGCGGATTCGCCTCGGGAACCGTGGTGGGGTGCAACACGCGGCGATATCACGGACTTTTGTGCGCGGCGATGACGCCCCCGGTGGGGCGGATCATGATGCTCAATCGCCTCGGCGAGATCATTCGCCTGCCCGGGCCGCAAGATTTGCCGCTGGAGTTTTCAATTTGCCAGTTTGCGGACACCTTTCATCCGCGGGGGGATCGGTATCTTCGTCGCTTCGATCTGGAAACGACCCTGGCGCGTTGGGAATACGACATCGAGGGCATCCGCGTCGTCAAGGAAATCCAGATGCCCTGGCGGAACAACGCCGTCGGCATTCGCTACACGATTGATCCCCAGCGCAAACAAGCGGACAGGGCTTCGCCCTCCGCGATCGAGCTTTCGCTCCTGCCCCTCGTTCGCATGATGGATTTTCACGCCCTTCGGCATGAGAAGGCGGTGTTTGACGAATCTCACGGCCCGCGCAATTGTTCGGTCGGACTGGGGCCGAACAAGCTGGCCATCGAGGCGGATGCCGGGTCCTTTCAGCCGGACCCGGATTGGTGGTATGGACAGACCTATGCCATCGAGACTGAACGGGGATTGGACGACAGCGAGGATTTATATAAGCCCGGGCGGTTCGTTTTCACGACCGACCGGCCGGCGTCGATCACGCTCTGGGCCGGCGCCGAACCGATGGGCCGATTCGACTGGGACCAGGAAATCGCCCGGCGGCGAGAGGCGGCGAAAATCACTCCGCCGACTTCCCCGACGGTTCAGCGACTTCTTCACGCGGCCAACGATTTTCTGGCCGCGCGCCAGACGCCCGACGGCCAACCGGGCTATACCGTGGTGGCCGGGTATCCGTGGTTCGCCGATTGGGGACGCGACACCATGATCTCCCTGCCGGGCCTTTTGCTTTGTCCCGGAAAGTTCGACCAGGCCCGCCAGGTCCTGTGCGTCTTCGCCAAGTACGTCAGCCAGGGCATGATCCCCAATCGCTTCGACGACTACACCAATGAGCCGGCCTACAACACCGTCGATGCCAGTCTCTGGTTCATCCACGCGGCCTTCGAATATCTGCGCCTGTCCCGCGATTCCGATACATTCGAAAAAATCCTGCGCCCGGCGTGCCATGCCATCGTCAACGGTTACACCCAGGGCACGCGATACGACATCAAGGTCGATCCCGCCGACGGGCTGGTCACCCAGGGCAACGAGTCCACCCAGCTCACTTGGATGGATGCCAAGTGCCAGGGCATTTGTTTTACCCCTCGGCAGGGGAAAGCGGTGGAGATCAACGCGCTGTGGCACCACGCGCTGCGGCTGATCGGCGACAACGTCCGCGCCGACCGCGTCGCCCAGAGCTTTCGCAAGCGGTTTTGGTTGAGTCCCTTCCGCGGCTTGGCGGACGTGGTGGATGGCCAAAGGCGGGATTTGGCCATGCGGCCCAATCAGATCTTCGCCGTCAGTCTCGCCAACAGCCCGCTCTCGCGGCCCCAGCAGGAGGCGGTCGTCGAGGCCGTTCGCCGCGAATTACTCACCCCCGTGGGATTGCGCACCCTGGCCCCGAGCGATCCCAACTATCACGGCCGCTATTTCGGGACGCAAATGCAGCGCGATGCGGCTTACCACACCGGAACCGTCTGGCCCTGGCTGATCGGCGCCTTTCTGGACGCCCATCTGAAAGTTCACGATCGCTCCGAAAGCGCGATCGCGCAGGCCAGGCAATGGCTCCAGCCGCTGCTGGACACCATGCAACACGGCTGCATCGGCCAGATCGCCGAAATTTTCGAAGGCGATGACCCCCATCGTCCCGTCGGTTGCTTCGCCCAGGCCTGGAGCGTCGCCGAAGCCCTGAGGCTGGCGATGGAACTGGGGATGTGATGGACAGGACAAGGAAACTCGAAATTCGAAATTCGAATGACGAATCAAACTCGAATGACCAAAATTCGAAACGATCTTGGTTTCGTCATTCGAATTTCGAATTTGATTCGTCATTCGAATTTCGAATTTCGAATTTACTTCTCTGTGCCCTCTGTGTCCTCTGTGCCACCAATGTCCCCGCAAACGCCCTGTCCTTGCCGCTCCAGGGCTACTTCCATCCCGGCCGGGCAATGCCGGTCAGGTGGGAAGATTCGCAAGCGGTTCAATTGTCCGCCTCCGGCTCGATCACCACGCATCTGGAAGCCGTTGACCAATCTCGCGGCATATTTCCCTGGATCGTGATCGCGCCGAATGTTGCCGATGTTTCGGACCGAACGCTTCCGCCCCTGCATCCTCTGGAGGACTCCGATTGCCTCGTCGCCGACGCCGTCTCGAACGATTCGGATGCCCGCTCGCTGTTCCCCAATCGCCGGATGATCGGCATCCACGTCGATGCCGACGAACTGACCGGCCCGGCAATGGCATGGGAGACGCTGGATGCGATTCTATTGACGCCGGCCGGATTCCAAAGCATCCCGCAGCCCATGTGCCGCGACCTGTTTGCCGAGGGAATCGAATTGGCGGTGTTGAGCGACCGTCAGCCGGATGCCCGGTTGCCCTGGAATCGCTCGGGCAAGTGGTGGATCGCGTCGGCGGGAATGGGATTGCCGCCGATCGTCTGTGCCGATGCCTACGCGCCGACCTACGGCTGGCCCGCCGGCCGCAGCCAGGCGTTTCGCACCCGAATCTTTCTCTTCGGAGCGATCTATTGCCTGCTGGTCTGCGGCGTGGGACTTTGGCGATCACGCTGGATGCCCGCGGGAATCGTCGCCGCTTCCCTCCTTGCCGCCGCCGGTTTCGCATTCGACAACCAGCGCCAATCGCCGATCTTTCAGCGAAGCGGCATCGTTCGCCTCATCGGCCCCGCCACGATGGAAGATGATTGGCTCTATCAGGTTTCCCATCGGCCAACGCAATTCACGCTGCCGCTGGAAAATTCCGTTCACCCCATCTTTTGCGATGAATCGCAGCCCGAATCTTTGTGTCTGACTCTCGATTGCGACGGCCGCGGCCGGCCCACCGCCATCACCGGCCGGTTATCCGCCGATGAGCCGCTGGCGCTGATGCGTCGGCGAATGCCGACGCAACCAACGGACCTCATTCCGCCAACCCGATCCGCGACCAGCCCCTTGCGTCTGCTGGCGACGG
>Ga0187867_10002897_pt1 | contig 13991 bp, 9 predicted proteins | sample June2016WEW_13_1_FD_132976 | JGI IMG/M metagenome (GOLD analysis project Ga0187867, IMG submission 132976) | Peatland microbial communities from SPRUCE experiment site at the Marcell Experimental Forest, Minnesota, USA - June2016WEW_13_10 | ecosystem: Environmental > Terrestrial > Soil >... | reverse complement strand
TTGGCAAGAAACTGTGAGGCGGGTGAAGTCCACTGCAAGCCAGTTTTACCCCCCCGGAATAGGGTGCCAAACCAAAGAACCCCTGACTGACACCATCTCGCATTAGTCGTATCCTTCCGCCTATACGGACCGACTGATAACAGCACCAGCGGCATTGCTAAATACGCAATGTTTGAAGTTGCAACATGGCCCCTTTTCCCGAGATACGAGAGCGATAATCAGGCAGGAAAAAGAGGTCTGTTTTTTCCCATTGTTTCATGTGCTTTCACAAACTCAAAAGCGCACTGAGCCGATGCGCTTCCAATTTCTCCTGCCAAAATGACTGCTCCGATAATTTCGGCGAGCTTTTTAGCCTTCCCAGGCCCGTAGCAGTCCATCATGGAAAGCGCTGCTTTAAATGCAGGCAAACCAGTTCCGCCGCCTACAGTACCAATAATCAGCGTAGGTAAAGTTACTGAAACTTCCAAATAATTTGCATCAATAAAATGTGATTCAAGCACAACTTGAGCGCATTCTCCGATATATGCGACATCCTGTCCAAATGCCAAAAACATCGCTGCCATTCCGTTTGCCGCATGGATATTAAGCGAATGAGAGCCGTGCAGAGCCAAAAGACTTTTGAAATTATTGATAAATTCATTTAATCTGCCTAGTGTTGTCCGTGTGTTACTTTTGTAAATTTTCCTTTCCAATACAGTTCTGGCGATGACTTTTTTTCCCTTTTGTCGTGCAGGGATGAACTTCTTATCCTCAGGATAGGGCATTACCAACACTCGCTTTACAAGCCCACTTTTTTTATGAACATAATCTGAAATAATTCCTGCTGCTTTACTTGACATATTTGATCCCATTGCATCCCCTGTGCTAAGCTTCATAGAAACAATCACTGTCGTTCCCATACACTCATAGGTCATATCCAAAACACTTGCACAGCAACTGCTGTTATTGATCAAAATGCCTACTTCTTTTTCTTGGGATTTGCACCATCGGATCAATTCTTCTGATTTCCTTAAAGATTCGGTCTGAAATTGGACAGCGCGTAAAAAATAATCATCGTGAACCATTGTTTCGCAGCCGCCGCTTTCATTGATTAATTTTGCTCCGCGCGAATAAGAAGCAACAAGCGTTCCTTCTAAAGTTGCCATCGGCACAATAAAATTTCCTTTTGCATATTGTCCGTCAATCTTAATAGGACCGCAAAGCCCCAATGGAATTGGGACAGAGCCGATAAAATTTTCAATATTTCCTTTCACCATGTCTTCAGTGAGACGATTTTCAAATACATCGCTCTCAATACCTGAATTTTTCAGTAAATTACTCGTAAGGGCTATTCTCTCGCCTTGATCATTTTTATTTATATGAAGATTATTTGTTTCCATTTTGTCCCCTGTATTTTCTGAACCTCAATCTGAGACGCGATTTAATAATTACCACAATAAGAAAGTCTGTGGACGATTGCAAGCTGAGGACCATCGAGTTCAGGATCGAGATTTCATGGGTGTGCTGATAGTGTGGCTGCAAGGCGAATTTCCGGCGAAGCCCCCCTCGTCACCTGTCCGGCGATGCTTTCCGCCGAAGTAACATATGGAAGATGTCATATAAAAATATTGCCGATCAGATCAAAATAGTCGGAGCTTTTTTGTGGCCTATGGACTTCATGCATCTCTCCCGAACCTTGAAATATCGAAGGCCCGAAAATTTACCACGTTCAAATCATACATTCACCAAATCGAGGCAGGCTGCAGGTTCAACTTTCTGGCAAGGATGAGCTGCCCACCGGCCACTTCCGGCTAGGTCTCTCGCTCTAGCTAGTCTCCCAAGATACCTGTAACACCATTAGAATAGAATGTTGAATGGAGCATTATTCTAATTGACGTCATCGTGATTTAACCATACCCTGTTGACATTAAGTCATGCTTGCGAATCAAGCTATGACTGCGGCGGCAGATTTTCCAGATCCCTGTACGGAAATGACTGCATAGACCTAATGCATCGTATCGGGGAGTAAATGAGTCCACGAAATCCATATGAACTTCAAACTCCCGGTGAGCACCGCCTCGGGACGAGAATAGGATCTAACGATGACAGCAGAAATGCTAAAGTCAATAGCTGAACTCGCAAAAGCCGTGTCATGGCCACTGCTGGTGCTGATTCTGATCGTAACGCAGAGAAAGTCTGTTACTGATTTCCTGTCCAATCTTGAGTCATTAACTCTACCTGGTGGTATAGAAGCGAAGATTCGTAAGAAAGTTGAAAAGGAGACAAATGCGATTCTAAAAGAGGATCCAAGAGCCCGCGAAAGACCCTCGGAGCGCCAGTTTGAAGCAGCTGAGCGAATCCAACGCCTTGCGAACACTGCCAACCCTTCAGTCGTACGGGGCCAGATGGATGATTTGGCAAGGGAGTACGAACGCGTGAAGGCGACCATGCCCAGCGGAGATGAGCGAACTCGGCGTATGGAAGTGATTGTCACAAAGATGAGAACCCTCGGCTTGGCGGCAGCTCCTCTCTTGAACGAATTCGCAAAAAGTGACTCTCCTGGCCGGAGGCTCGCGCCTGTTGCTGTCCTTGAAGTCTCTCCCAACGCCGACTATCTCGATTGGCTAGCTAAACGGTTAGACGCCGAAAGACCTTTCATAGGCTACCACGCTGCTGTAGCCCTCGAAGTCGCAGTGCACGCCCTTGATCGAGCTGACCAAAAGAGAATCAGAGATGCCATAAGAGAAGCAAAGGGGTATCTGGGTCCGGATAGAACGGGCTCTGACAGGTGGAAGACGCTTGATCGCGCTGAAAAAGCTTTGCAAGAAGCGGCATAGAAAATCAAGTCCCAGCATCGGGCTGGATGTTAACTTAGCGGAGTGCAGGGATAAACCCGTTGTCCATGTATGCATCGAAGAGCCATGAGCACTTAAACTCAGCAAAGCTCTCCTCTTTCTCGATATGGCGAGTACCGTCTGTGGTATTTTCACCTCCAAATCATATGTGACCCGAAGTCCCGTGGGCGGTCCCCAAGTCCGACCGGCTGAAAGTCCTTGTCCGGTTAAACCAAATCACCTCGGTGAAAGCGTGTCAGATCAAGGCATGGCTACTGAAGATGAATGGGGAAAACATCATAAAGATCGGCAGGATGATTCATATTCCGGATAATGCAACCGATACTTCGCTATTCTGTCTGCCGGTCCAAACAGACCGGAGCTGACGCTTTCAAATTGTTCCTGTGCCTCATTTCTAGTGGGCTACAGGGGGTTGATGCACGTATTATGGATAACTTTTACACAATGAGTTAGTGGTCGAAGCCAGAGACGGCATAGAGGATCAGGTGAGGGCGATTGTGAAGGAGGCGATGAAGGGAGCATTCGAGAAGATTATCCCGGAGGTCCCGTTTATTGCCGTGGAGATCAGAGCGGATGAGGAACCGAATGAAAAATTGCCGAGCAATATAAATAAGGCATCACTTTGAGAAATAATCATGCATCCTTGCAAGGAAATCACTCTTTTTGTATTCCCTTAACCAGCTCCTCACGATTCCGCCAGCGTAGGTTTTCACAGCCAGGTTCCTCCATCTTTTTTGAATATGATGCCAGCTGTTCAGCAGGGAATCCTTGAAAATATTCTGCTCAGGCAATAAAATCGCCATTCTCTTTTCTTTTCTTCTCCCAATCAAATTATGAACAAATCTTTTTGCATAAAAAACCCCGAACTCAATGGGAAATCCAATTGTTGCTGTATAAAACCAATTCATCCAATTGCCATAATTAATCTTCTTAGTGAGCCTGTTACCAAGGTACCATCTTTTCATCAGGACTTTCGGAAGCTCATGAAGCTCATATGGGTCGAGCCCTTCTGGCACAGGGTCATAGCAGAGAAACATCCCGTCGTACTTGTCATAGCCAAACTCTTCCAGCGGAAGAATACGGTTCTCAGCTGCAAGCTTTTCCCTCAGGTGCGAACCTGGCAGGGGAATTGCGTTCATCACCTGGACGGTGTCAATTTTCGCCTTGTTGAAGAATGCCTCATATGTTTTAGCCCTATCCTTTAAAGACAAGCTTGACCTGTATTTTGAATCCGCAAATGAGGGATAGCCGAAAATGAACATTCCATGCAAATAGAAAAACCTTGAGAGCTTCCTGCTTCGTTCTATAAGCTTTTCAACTGTAACGCCCTTGGACATGGCAAGAAGCTCTTCTTTTAAAGGGCTCTCGTACCCAATTGCCAGTGTCTTGACACCTGCAAACCTCATGGCTTCTATAAGCTCATCATTTTCTGCGGCTTCGCTTCTCACTTGCACCATGAGATTTATCCTCTTATTGAACATTATCTTGAAGTTTCCTATCATCTTGCATAGCTCAATAGTGTCTTTTGGGCTCTGAGTAAAATTGTCATCAGTTATGAAAAAGTAATTGTAACCCATGTCAGAATGCCTTATAATCTGATTAAGTGTCCTATGGTTCGAAGTGGCCTTATACTTGCCATACTGTCTGTTGACGACGCAAAACTCGCAGTTCCAGTTGCAGCCCCGCCCCCTGCTAACGGGAATTGCGCTCCAGCGCTTGGCAAGATATTTTATTAGAGTAAGGTCAACTTCTTCTAGACTGTTAAGGTTGTCGATAGGGGCTCTCTTGCCTGTGAAGATATGCTCTCCGGTCGGATTAAGAAAGCTTATTCCCTTAACACGGCAGAGCGAATCATGATTCAGGATTACTTCATCATCTTTTACTATTACGTCCATCAATTCCCTGATGGTCTCCTCACCCTCGCCATGGATGACAATATCTATCCCTGACTTTAATGCATCCTTTGGCAGAGCATCAACGTGGCTACCGCCTGCTATCGTGACTGCAATGAACCGCTTATACTGCTGGGCTAATGATAGCATCCTTGGGATTGAGCTGCTCATCCCGCCGTAAAACATAGCAATCTTGACTGGCTTTCGTTCCTGAAGAAACCTGTGGTCAGGGAGACCCATAAAATCAGAAGGACCCTTGTAATTATTCTCGTCAATAAGGTAAACTTCCTCAAATCTCTCGTCACGGCTAATCTGGCTCATGACAGAAACAATGCCAACCGGAGGCATACGAATCTTTGAGTAGATGTTGAACTTTGTATGCATAGGATACTGAGGAATAATACCAATGATTGAAACCTTTTCGCTCAGAATAATTCCACCTCTTAATAAGAGATATGTGATTGAGTAGGTGATAAGAAATCGCTTTTTGCTGTTTTAAAATAAGTACTTGTCTTGGATGCTGTCAAGAACATTTTCGTGCCAATTTCTTGGCAAGCTCGGACATCATAGATACACCTCATTTCCGAAACACCTGAAACTCATGGCCACACTCCACGCACCTCTTCTCATAAATCCTGACCATGGGGACTCCGAGTAATTTCCCCAGCCACGAGACGATGGTTGTGAGCGACCACTTCGTCTCAATATTCTCGCTTCCACATTCTGGACACTTCACTGTTCCCGGTATGTCTCGAATAATCATGGCTCAGCCTCCCTTTGTTGAGTGACGTTGGTGTCGATGACGATCTGAGTTTCGATCAGTCGGAGTGAAAGTACTTGGTGGATCAACGTATTATCTTTTGTATTCATTAATTTAGACAGGAGGCGTCATTTCAGTGGCAGGGAGATGTCTGGATCAGTGAGTCGGCGAGAAGAGGGTCAGCATGGAATTTAAATTGGTGCTGACCGGTGAGATCATTGGCAGAAGACGAGATAATAGATCGGATGCGTGCGACCCGGATGGGCAGGCCATGAAGGTTCACAAATGTGATAGACATGGAAGGGTTGAGTTTGCCCTTGTGAAGTCAATGTTCAGGAGCCATGTTGGATCTATGTTTTAGCCAACTTAATCCAATTGGTCCAACACTTGTCTGACTTTTGCCGCAAGCTCACGGCTGCCGAAAGGTTTCTGAATAAAATTTACTCCTTCTTCCAGAATGCCTCGATGGGCAATCACATCGGCGGTATAGCCTGACATATAAATGCACTTTAGGTTCGGGCGGATGGCGCTAAGCTGTTCTGCCAGTTCTCGACCATTCATCTCCGGCATCACCACGTCCGTGATCACTAGGTGAAGATCTCCTGTATGCTCCTCGACAAAATGCATGGCGTTTACAGGAGTCCGCGCCGCAAGCACCGTGTAACCCAGCTTTTCGAGAATCGTCTTGCTGAGGTTCAGGATCGCCTCATCGTCCTCGACCAGCAGGATGGTTTCCGTGCCTGTTGGGCGCTTGCCGGCCACCTCCTTAGAGGGGACTTGTGAGGTTTCGTCTTGTAACCGCGGCAGGTATATTTTAAACGTGGTTCCTTTTCCCTGTTCGCTGGCAACATAAATAAAACCGTCGTTCTGTTTAACGATGCCGTAGACGGTGGATAATCCCAGACCGGTTCCTTTCCCCACTTCCTTGGTGGTGAAAAAAGGCTCGAAGATATTCTCGAGCACTTCCTGATTCATACCCTCTCCGCTATCGCTAATAGTCAAAAGGACGTATTCGCCGGAAATGAATTCGGGTGTCTCGGCCCTGACTGAATCATCGATCACAACGTTCTCGGTCCTCATAGTGATGGCGCCTACACCTGAAATTGAATCGCGGGCGTTGACCACAAGATTGGCCAGAATTTGGTCCACCTGGGAAGGATCAATTTTGACTTTCCAGAGATCAAGTTCTGGAGCCCAGAACAGGTCGATATCCTCTCCGATGAGTCGCCGAAGCATCTTGAGTATGCCGGATATCGTGTCGTTCAAATCCAGTATCTTCGGGATGGCGGACTGTTTGCGGGCAAATGCGAGCAGTTGCCGAGTAAGGTCCGCTGAACGCTGGCCCGCTTTGAGAATTTCCTGGAGGTCTTCTTTGAGGTTGGCAGTGAGAATATCCTGTTCGAGGGCCATTTCCGCCCGACCGATGATCACGCCGAGCATGTTGTTGAAATCGTGCGCCACGCCGCCGGCCAGCCGCCCTACCGACTCCATCTTCTGGGATTGAAACAACTGTGCCTCCACTTTCTCTTTTTCCGCTTCCGCTCTCTTGCGGTCGGTGATGTCACTGACAAAAACGAGGGCGCCGCTCTCCTCCCCGTATCTAAATGGAACGGCGCTAACCTCGACGTCGCTTGCCGTCCCGTCGAGTTTCAAAATTCTTTCTTCGATTAATGGGACCGGCTTTCTTTCCTCATTTAGAAGCCTGATGCGCTCCAGAACCTTGGCATGGTCATCCGGATGGAAGCGCTTAATAACCGATTGGCCCAGCAAAAATTCCTGAGATTTTGCACCAAACAGTCTGATAGCCTCCTGGTTAACATAAGCGAAACGTCCCTGGCCTTGTATAAAGATTGCTTGAGGCGCGCTCTCAACCAGTGTTCGGAATTGTGCCTCGCTCTCCCGCAGTGACTCCTCAGCTCGTTTGTTCTCAGTAATATCCAAGGCGAAGGCCAGCACGCCGGCCAAATTCCCTTGCTCGTCATACCAGGGTATCTTGTCTGTCCTGACCCAGCGCAGTTCGCCTGCTGCGTTGGTGAGCTGTTCCTCAATGCCCATTTTGGACTGCACGGATCTGATGACCTCCAAGTCGTCCTCGTAGTATTTCTCGGCCAGCCAGTCAGGAAATACCTCGCGGGCATTCTTGCCCTCGATATCGGCCTTAGAAAATCCCATCATCTCGCAGGTGGCCTTGTTCACGCGCAGGAAGTTATTGCTCTTGTCCTTGAACCAAATAGTGGCGGGCACCGTGTCCAAGATGAGCTGGAGTTCCTCTGATTTATTACACAACGCCTGCTCCGCCCGCTTGCGCTCGGTGATGTCGGAGATAACACCAATCAACCCGCTGACTTCCGCATTAGTATCGAGTATCGTTGCCTTGTCAAAGATGACTTCTCTGATTTCCCCCAGCGCATTATGAATCTTCCACTCGTAGTGTTGCTTGCCTGGTTGATCGAACAACTCCCTATCTTTCTCCTCATATTTATCTGCAATATCCTTGGGCTCCAAGTCATAGACCGTTTTGCCCAGAATTTCCTCCATCGGTCTTCCGGTAAACTCGAGAAAAGCTGGATTACAGCCGGCATAGCGGCCGTTGGCGTCTTTATGGAAAACGGGGTTCGGGATGGTGTCAAATAGAGTCTGTAAAAAGTCGGTGTGCTCTCGGACCTTTGCCTCCATTCGCTTGCGCTCCGTGATGTCCAGAATAGTCCCTGTGGCTGCAGGCTTCCCTTTGTAAGCGCTTGTGGCCCCGTAAACCTCCACATGGAATATTTGACCGTTCTTCTTCAGCCCCCTGAAAGTGTAATGAACCGACTCGGCTTCACCCAACGTTCGTCTTGCGACCTGTCCTTCGACCGTCGCCTGGTCCTCAGCATAGACCAGGTCCCTAAAAGGCATGTCGTTCAGACACTCTTCGACAGCGTAGCCAAACATTTGAGCGAACTGGGGATTCACATATTTGAAGACCCCGTCCTGAATGATATAGATGCCTGCAAGCGCCTGCTCAGCAAAGCTCTTGAACTTGTTTTCGGATTCTAGGAGCGCTTCCTCGGCCTGCTTGCGCTCGGTGATGTCGCGACAGACATGGACACTCCCGAGAAGTTCACCCCTTGGGCCCAAAAGCGGCAATACGCTTACGAGGAAATCACCCCCGAGACGTTCCTCGTGAATCTCTGCAGTGTGTTCGATTCCATCCCCGAGCAATTGCCTGTTTGGGCAAAACACCGGCGGCCCACTCGTCCCATGGCCAATCTCATAACACTTAAGCCCAATAAACTCTATGGGGGGTACACCTAACCTGGATGCCATGGCCTTGTTAACGCGGACAATCCGGTAATCCGTGTCAAGTATGGCAATCAGGTCCGGCACAGCATCAAATGTTCTTTCCCAGTCCTCTTTCGCTTGCAGAACTGCCTGCTCCGCCTGCTTGCGCTCGGTGATATCCTCACTGAAGATCACGATACCAGCGACATCACCCGTTGTGTCCCGCCACGGCCGTATTTCCCACCGAAGCCACTGGACCGAACCGTCAGCTCGTTCAAACCGGTCTGTGTCGGCCCACACCACCTCACCAGCAAGCCCGCGGCGGTGAAAGGTCTTCCAGCGTTCAGGAATCTCCGGAAAGACTTCGTAGTGCGACATTCCCCGCAAATCACGCTCTCCGAGATTGTAGTCGCTTAGCCATCGGCGACTCGCACTCAAGTAACGCATCTCCCGATCAAACATGGCCAATGATGCGGGCGCCTGCTCAATGAAGACATGTAACTGTTCCTCACTCTCGCGGAGCAAATTCTCCGCCAGCTTGCGCTCGGTAATGTCCGTTACCGATGTTCTGAGTCGCCTGCTACAACCTGGATCCTCAAAGAAAATGGAGCCGAGCAGTGCATGGAATGCACCTCCGCTGCCTTTCATAAATCTTACTTCACAGGCTTGATGTGTTTTGTATTTAAGGACGCTTCCGAGGTGAGAACGAAATGCATCCCTGTCCGCTATAACGATGTAAGCACTAAGCGGGCTGCCAACGAGACGGGACCTTTCGATGCCTAACTGCCGCGCAATGGTCAAGTTGGCTTCCAGCACAAGTCCGTTTTCATCTAGGGTGAGATAACCAACGGGCGCAAAGTCGTAGAGGTCTGAGTACTTCGTGCGGGACTCCTCAATTTGAACCAGGGCATTACGAAGTTCCTCATTCTGCATTTCCAGTTCAATCTGATGAGTCGCCAGTTCGTGGTATAGCCTTTCTGTATCAAGAGTCTCGCGCTGGTCCGTTTCAGTCTGCTTGGCTTTTAGCCACTCTTCCGCGCGGCGACGTAACTCGGTGGGATCGGTTGATGCCCTTTTGTCCCTTTCCGATTCAGCAACTCGTTGGCGCAATGCTTTTAACTCAGTTATGAGCTGCTCTTTGGTCTTGTCGGCATCCTGCATTTTCGACTCCTCGGGAGATCGATGTGCGGGTTCGCGCGCATATGGAACAAAGCACATACTTTTTGATGATTTCACAGTGAAAAAAGTGGGCGAGTGCGAGAATCTGCAGGCAGTTTTGAAATCGACAAATGAACACAAACCCGAATTTTATTTTGCTTCTATCTTTACCACAAGAAACAGGATCAGACAAACGATTCCCCAAAACGAAGCTGGAAGAATGGCACTAGCTCTCCGACTTGTTGAAAATCGACCTGGGATCAAAACGCTCAATACATGATCCGCACATCAGAATCCCACCGGAGCCATCGGGATTTCCGCAAAACAGAACCTCGTCGTTTTAGAAACCCGTTTCTACATATATAAATTCCTGAATCGCTATTGCCATTGTGTTTCCCAGTCAAAACCAAACCAGATAAGAGGTAAAGCTCAAGTCTCTTGAAAGGAGGTGCTACTCGTTGGACATCGGCAATTTTCTTCAATCCATTGGGGATAAAGCCAGCAAAATCATGGTCCCGAATTCGATTTTTCAGGATCTCATGTCCATCAAAATTGCCATAGGACTCATTTCGATCTCAATTCTCATCTCCTCATTGGCCTTACTGGTTCTGGCCATATCTCACAGCCGTTTGAAGAAAACTCTCAAGATCAGATCAGACTGAATCCTCGATTGCCCACCTTTCCACGATTGACTCGGCACAAAACCTTTCTCTCGTAAAAACATGGAACAATGCGGCCAGACATCCACTTTGAAAAGGAGGTGATGACTATCCGCTTGTACGTTTTTCCACTTATCCCCATCATGATCATCGCAGCACTGGCTTTCCTCGGAGACAGAGCAATGGAGTATTCCCTTATTCGGCGAGAGGCAACATTGGCGGTTGTAATCGTAGGATTGTTAACCCTGCTGGTACTCGTGCTGCTGATCTACCTGCAACGAAAACACAAAAATCGGAAAGGAGGCCCGGAGAAATCGGATGGATAAATTCTTGCTCAGCACACCTGGTTTAATCATAAACCGGTGTCTGCTGCCTGGTGATTTTGTGGCTTGTGGGCAAGCTTCTGGGGGCATCGTTCTTCTTCATTGCAGCCGTGGTGATCGTGTTTCTGATCCTGCTCATCGCCTACCTTGTTATCCGGCTGCACGATGAACCCCTACTCGAAAAAATCAAACATCGCCTGACGATGACTGAACCTGAGAAAGAGGAGGGAAAATGAACCAAGTATTTATTACAGGAAACCTGGGAGCCGGCTTGCACACGGCTCATCCAGGGAGAGCCGCACGGGCCGGCTGACGGTAATTAATCCCGCAAGGATGCCGATAACACCTTCACTGCTGTGTGTTCAAAAGAGACCTCCCCTTCTACTACCTGGGAAAATTGACAATTGCTCTTATGTAATTCGTTTTCTTAGCCGACTGCTTTTACGATGACGCAACCGGCGCCGATTCCCGAACACCGCAGCAGACAGAGAGAACCCGATCTGATCCAGTTTTTTAGCCGTTCAGGTATTTTCCTGCAACGGAAGGCAAGGAGAACACTATGAGTCGCAATTTGTTCGTAATGGTTGGATTGTTCGCTCTTTTGCTGGCGTTGGCGGTCCCGGCACAATCCTGCACTTACTTTTTTTTAAAAGCCGAAGATGGCGCCGTCGTATCTGTCCGCGCCCAGGAATTCTACAACAGGCTTGGAGCGCAACTGCAAATGATCCCACGGGGAACGCAATATAGCGTTAAGGCTACGAAGGGCGCAAAGGGTCTCCGGTGGAAATCGAAGTACGGGGTCGTAGCCATTTCGGTGCTGGGCGATAAAGATGCTCTGTGTGACGCCGGTAACGAAAAGGGACTCTATATTACCACCCTGTGGGCCGACGAGGAAAAGTATCCGAAGGTCAATCGTGGCGACTCCGTCGTAGATATCCGGCACTTCGTTGCCTGGGTAGCAGGAAACTTCGCCACGGTCGATGAGTTGAAAAAGGGCCTGTCCGGGGTGAAGCTGACGGGAGTGTCGCAGGAGGACTTCAATAAAGGGCAGGTTCCTCCCCTGCACTGGCCCGTGACTGATGCGGGCGGCAACTCGGCCGTAGTGGAGTATGTCGACGGCCAGTTGAAAATCTGGGACAACCGTAGCAACGGAGTTCTCACAAATGAACCGAACCTTGGGTGGCATCTTGATAATCTACGTTGTTTTTACTCCAATGATGACAAACGGTCTTTGGGCTCCGACTTGAAGGGACTCCCCGGAGACTACAGCAGCGCCGGCCGCTTTGTGAGAACATCGGCATTGAAGTTCCTCTCCGGTCCTCCCAAGGACTCCGCCGAGGCCCTCAATCTGGGCATTCACATTATCAATACAGTGGATATCCCGTACGGACCTCAAGTGTGGAACACTCAGGTACAGTTCACTCCCTGGCACACCCTCTTCGACCACAAAAACCGGCATTTCTATTATCGAACTTACGAGAACCCAAATCTGCGGCGCATTGATCTGAAGAAACTTGATCTCTCGGAAGGAGCCCCCATCCAAACTATTGAAATCTATGGCGGCACGCCCTACATTGACGTAACCCCCGAGCCCAAAAAGTAGGTTCTTTATTGGCACATGCATTTTTGAAGGTTTATGATTCCGGTTTGTACCGCCAATAAAATAGCTAACAGGGGCCAGTTATGCTTAAGATATTTTGCAAAGCGTTTTTATGCCTGCTGGCAGGCATGTCATTTATTACTACAGAGGCAGCAGCATGTTCTCTGGCCGTATTAAACGGGAATGGCAATATGATAATTGCCCGTACTATGGATTGGAAGACACCTGATGGAGATGTCGTAAAGAACTATCCCGGTATTAAAAGAACGGCTCAATTAATTTTACTCAATCCCTATGAATGGACATCCAAATATGGGAGTATTTCTTTCAATTTGATTGAAGACGTTCCTCTTTTGGGAGCAACAAGCGTTCCGGGTTGCGGACTGAATAAAAAAGGACTGTATGCTGCCGAACTTTGGGTAACAGGACCTCCACGTGTCAAATATCCTCTTGATAGTAGTAAGCCCTGGTTGACATCGGCGGAAGTTGTTCAAATGTTATTAGATAATTGTGCAAATGTAGAGGAAGCTATAGCGCAGTTTAATAAAGTAAGTTTAGAGGGATTCACATTATTTCATTCACTCGATATGTCATTAGATTTGCATTATTTTGTGACGGATAGTTCCGGTAAAACCGCCATTTTAGAGTACCCTAACGGGCACATGAATGTCAAAGTATCACCTTCCCATAATGTAATGACAAACAATTTTCTAAATGCAAGCAACGCTGCTTTGATAAAATTAAAAGGTTTTGGCGGTACTCAAGATATTCCCAAAGTTATCTCTTTTGCTAAGAAGACGAGTCTAATGCGTTATGTGTTAACGTGTGATTCGCTTGTCAGGCTGCAGGATTCCGGACAGGTTACTATCGATTCGGGGTTTACGTTGTTAGATCGCATTAGTACTTTAAACAGCCCTGTTACTGCTGGAGGCAAGCACCGAATTACGACTCAATGGTCTATAGTTTATGACATGACAAATAAAATAATTACTTACACATCGTCACAAAATTCCAACAAGCGGATTATTAATATGTCAAATCTCACTTTTCCAATGCGAATCCCCACTGAAAAACGAATATCTGTGCAGTCCTCGGATGTTGGAAACATCACTAATATATTTTCAGATTAGTTTTTTGGAGTGGCGCTCCATTGGAATGTTAAGTTGCCTAATCCATACGCCGTCACTCGATCCTGAACCAAAATCAGAGCCAATAAGCGCCTTTTTTAGGATTCATCCGGCAAACGAGTACCTTCAATATATTTCACGCGAAGCCGCGAAGAAAGAGAACACCGATAGCAAGCAGCAGTGGGCTGGTAGACCGCTTTTTTGGTGCTTCGGCTCCTTAGGTTCCCGCTACTGCTTACGCAACTTCTGGTAAGTCATCTAACCAGTTTCCTCTTCATTCCACTTAAGCGTAATCCGTTCATTCCTCTTACCAGCACTTCACGTCGTTTATCGTAAGCGTTAAGCCCAAAGCTCCTTGTCCAAGCAACACAGGTTCA